>Ga0180215_1000013_pt1 | contig 310618 bp, 292 predicted proteins | sample eDN3rd37CBELigBY_FD_128871 | JGI IMG/M metagenome (GOLD analysis project Ga0180215, IMG submission 128871) | Enriched backyard soil microbial communities from Emeryville, California, USA - eDNA 3rd pass 37_C BE-Lig BY (version 2) (version 2) | ecosystem: Environmental > Terrestrial > Soil >...
AAGGCAGGCCGTCGCTCTCCCCGCCGCGCACGACGCCGATGACCGTCGCCGTATGACCCACATCGTTCAGGTCGACGTCCGTGAACGTCATCACGCCAGGAAGCGTATTCGCCGAAAGCGACAGGGTCTGCCCGGCGAACTCAGTCACCGTGCCCACCGAGGCATCGACCATCGGGCGGTCGTTGGTCCCCGTGATGGTGACGGTGAAATTCCGGGCGTAGACGCCGCCGTCGCCATCATCGACCTGCAGTGTGTAGGTCAACGTCACAACTTCGCCGGTGGCGAGGTAGTCGAATACGGTGGAGCCGGCGCTGAAGCCCAGCTCGAGCGAACCCGCCGTCGACCCGGCGGCCTTCGTCACGCTTCCGACCGCCACGAGATTGATCAGGTCTGTCTCGGAGAGCACGAGCCCGCCCGTCTCGCCGCTTGCCTGCGCGGCGGTGATCGTGGCCGTGTGGCCGATGTCGCTCAGATCGACGTCGGTGAAGGTGACGGGAATGACAGCGACGATAGCGGATGTGTTGGTCTGCTCGGTCAGGCTGGACTCAACAATCGCGTCGATAACCGGCGCGTCGTTGGTGCCGACGATCGTGATCTGGACATTGACCGGCGTGGTGAAGATGCCGTCGACGATCTCGACCTGGAAATTCAGGACGAGGGTTTCACCCGCCGACAGGAAGTCGATCACCGCGTTGGTGAGTGCGTAGGTCCAGTTGATCGTGCCGTTGCTCGTCGGTGTCGGCTCGCTCGTGATGCCGCCCGTGGAGGCCGAATCCAGCGAGAATCCGGCCAGCAGGGCGTTGATCTGCGCGGGAGTGAGGGTGAGGCCGTTCTCGAGGTTGGCAGACGTGACGACGCGGCCCGAAACGACGGCCGTGCGGGTGTCGCCGAAATTCGGGTCGAAGAAGCTGATGGTGCCCTTGACCGGAGCGGGGTCGGCGTCGATGCCGTCGACATTGTCCGCGGTCTCGACCATCACGCCGGAATCGTCGGTCGGCGCGGTTATCGTCGAGGCGATGTTGCCGGTGCCCACCAGCTCCTCTTCGCCGATCTCGCCGCCGTCGCCTTCGCCGGAATCCACCAGGAGATTGAGGTAGTTGGTCTCCTCGCCACCGAAGCCGGGGCCCTGGTCCTGGAAGGTGGTGCCCGATCCCTGCGGGCCGGTGCCGGCGACGGAGAGGGTGCCGTCGGGACCTGCCGCGACGTTGATGCCGTTCTGCTCAAGCACGGCGACCAGCACTTCCCGGGCCACCTCGACATCGCCGATGACGAAGGTCGGAACGTTGAGAGCGGCGTTGAGGATCCGGATCTCGGTGCCGTCCGCCTGGACGAGGATCAGGTCGGAGCCGTCGACGCGCAACTGGTCGATCGAAACGCCCGCGGGCAGCCGCACCTTGTTATCGGCGTCGGGTGTGACCTGCGACGGGATGGCGCCGCCCGCATTTGCATTCGGCTCGCTCGCATCGACCGGCACGGGGTCGGCCTGGGCGACGATGATCTCGCCCTCTTCGACGATCACGTCGATCCCTGCATTTATGCTAGCCTCGGAATCGGACTCGAGCGAAGAAATGCGCGGATCTTCGATTGCCATCGTGGTACCCCCAGAACGCCTAGTTGGCGGCACTCAACTCTGTCGCCGCGACTATTTCAACTCCCCGTTAACACAATGGCATATCTGGTTATGCAGTCCCGGTTTATATTTCCGTGTAAAGGTAAACGGCGCCGGCCGCTGCCCCGGCACTGGGTGGCGGAAGCATAGGCAGCGTTATCATTTGACATTGTTCGCGTTCGGGATCACGATTCGCGTCGATGGCTGACGTGCTCGGCGAAACCCTCATCCTGGATCCTCTGGCCTTTGGCGGCCTCGAGGCGGTCGAGCTCGTTGCCGACTGGAAGGCGGGCGAACAGATCGACATCACGCTGCTGCTCGATCAGTTCGCGGATGGGCAGCCGCAGGCGGGCGCCGTCGCTGCGCCGTTCCCGGAGGCGGTGATCGAGGCTCCGGCAGATGCGGGAGACGTGATCCTGCTCGATTTCGGCATCAGCACGGGCGTGGCCGCACTCTACGATGGCCAGCCCGCGCCGCTCGCCGACGGCTGAGGCCGGTTCTCGAGCGCAACTCTAAGCGCCGGTGCGCTGCCGCCGGATGGCCTTGCCGTCTGAATCGAAGAAGTGGAGCATCTCCGCACCGATCGCGAGGCCGACCTGCTCATCCGGCCCGGGTGCTTCGCCGTCATGCACGACAAGCACCGTCTCGCCGGTCGCCAGCTGGATATGCAGCAGGCTCGAGGCGCCCGTGTATTCGCTGATCAGCACCTTGCCGCGCAGGTCGCCCATGTCCGGCGCGACGATCGAGAGGTCCTCGGGCCGCATGCCGACTTGCGCCGCGCCGGCCGGCGCGCGCGTCTGCTTCGTCGATGCGACAGGTACGATGTTCATCTTGGGGCTGCCGATGAACTGCGCCACGAACACGTTGGCGGGTTGGGAGTAGAGCTCGCGCGGCGTTCCCACCTGTTCGATGCGCCCGTCGCGCAGCACCACGATCTTGTCGGCCAGCGTCATCGCCTCGATCTGGTCGTGCGTGACGTAGATCATGGTGTTGCCGAGCCGCTTGTGCAGTGCCGCGATCTCGGAGCGCATGTGCACGCGCAGCTCGGCGTCGAGGTTGGACAGCGGCTCGTCGAACAGGAACACGTCGGGGTGGCCGACGATGGCGCGGCCGATGGCGACGCGCTGGCGCTGTCCGCCAGACAGCTCGCGCGGATAGCGGTCGAGCAGAGCATCCAGCTTCAGCGTCGCCGCCGCCTCGGCCACGCGCTTCGCCCGTTCCTCGGCCGGCACCTTGCGCACCTTCAGGCCGAAGCCGATGTTGTCGCGCACTGTCAGGTGCGGATAGAGCGCATAGGACTGAAACACCATAGCCACGCCGCGCTTTGCCGGCTGCACATCGTTGACCAGCCTGTCGCCGATCCGCAATTCGCCCGCCATGATGTCCTCCAGCCCGGAAATCATGCGCAGCAGCGTGGACTTGCCGCAGCCCGACGGACCGACGAAAACGGTGAACTCGCCGTCCTCGATGTCGAGGTCGACGCCGCGAATGACATCGACCTTGCCGAAGCGCTTGTGCAGGTTGCGGAGTGTCAGGCTTGCCATGGTGCTTCCGTGCTCTCTCGCTCTCAGCCCTTGACCCCGGACATGGCGAAGCTCTCGATGATCTGCCGCTGCGCGATCAGGTAGACGATCAGGATCGGCACAACAGCCAGGCTGGTCGCCGCGAGCTGCAGATGCCAGAGCGGCATGCCGTAGGGATCGGTGAAGTTCGACAGCGCCAGAGGCAGGGTGAACTTCTCCAGCGACGAGACGAAGATCAGCGGCTCGAGGAACAGGTTCCACGAGTTCAGGAAGGTGATGATCGCCACCGCCGCCAGCGCCGGCCGCGACATGGGCAGGGCGATGCGCCACCAGATGCCGATGCGCGACAGGCCGTCCATGCGGCCTGCTTCCTCCAGCTCCTTCGGCAGCGCCAGGAAGTACTGCCGCATCAGGAAGGTCGCCATGATGCCCTGCGGACCGAACACCGGCAGCAGGATCAGCGGCCAGTGGGAATCGACGAAGCCGAGCCAGCGCATGAGGAAGAAATTGGGGATGATGGTGACTTCCTCTGGCACCATCAGCGCCGAGACGAGGAACAGGCTGACCAGGGCCGCGCCCGCGAAGCGCAGCCGCGCCAGCGCATAGCCGGCAAGCGAGGCGACGGCCAGCGTCAGCCCCGTCACCGTCACTGCTATATATAATGAGTTGAAATACTGCCGCGCGAAGGGCTGATAGTTGAACACGTCGATGAAATTGCGCCACTGCCACTCGTTGGGGACGATGCTGGGCGCCCCGAATATCTCGCTCGGGCTCTTGAACCCGCCCGACACCATCCACAGAAACGGGAAGACGAAGGGGATGGCGACCACCGCCAGCGCGAGCGTCCAGCAGACCTGGTTGACGATCCGCAGCTGCCGCTGGGTGAGGGAGCCCATCATGTGTCCCTCCGGCGGAGCGCGAGCTGCACGATGGTCAGCACCATGACGATGACGAACATGATCATGGCGAGCGCGGAGGCATAGCCCACGTCGAAGAACTGGAAGCCCTGCTGGTAGATGTAGAAGGCGAGCACCAGCGTGCCGTTCTCGGGTCCGCCCCCGGTCATCAGGTAGATGTGGTCGAAGACCTTGAAAGAGCCGATCGTGGTGATGACCATGATGACCAGCGTCGTCGGGCCCAGCAGCGGCCAGATGATCATCCGGAAGGTCTGCCAGGTCGACGCGCCTTCGAGCTGCGCCGCCTGCTCGTAGTCGCGCGGGATCGCCTGCAGCGCGGCGATGTAGAGGATCATGTTGAGCCCGACCATCTTGATCACGCGCGTCACGATCACCGCCGCCATCGCCCAGTTGGGCTCGCGCAGCCAGTTGGGGCCGTCGATGCCGACATATTCGAGCATCTGGTTGATGAAGCCGGCCTCGCCCTGCAGCAGGAATTTCCACACGATCGCCCAGGCGACCGCCGAGGTGACGACGGGCGCGAAGAAGACCGTGCGGAAGAACACGACGCCCGGAAAGCGGCGCGAAAGGGCAAGCGCCAGCGACAGCGCCAGCGCCATGTTGAGCGGCACCAGCCCGACGGCGAAGATCACCGAATTACGGACGACATGCCAGAAGTCGGGATTGACGAGCAGCGCGTCCTCGAAATTGGCCAGCCCGACGAAGGTGGCCTGCTGCGTCAGCAGGTTCCACTCCGTCAGCGAGTACCACATGACCGCGATCAGCGGTCCGAGGAAGAAGATGAGGAAGCCGGCGAGCGTGGGGCTGATGAAGAGCCATGCCTCCATCGCCTCGCGCATCTTCAGGGTGAGCCATGGCGCGCCATCGTCGCGCGCCATGGTTCCAGCTGCCGGCTTCCTCGCCACTGTCCGCTCCTAGAGCAGCGGCTGGACGGCCGCGCAAACGGCCTTGACGGACTCCTCGACATTCGCGTCGGCACGCCACAGAGCGTCGACGCGCGGCTTCATCGCAGCGAGGATCTGCGGGCTCTTCTCGTGGCTGGGCAGCACCTTGCCCTTCACGATGGCGTCCGCCACGACCTTCATCTGCTCGGCCGGGATCAGCTTGTTGGAGGTGATGAAGGCGTCGCTGTCGAGCACCGACTGGCGTGCCGGCGGGAAGAACTGCGCCATCGCGGCCACGTTCTCCTTGTTGGTCATGTGCGCGACGAACTCGGCCGCCAGCTCCTTCTGCTTGCCGTTGGTGAAGACCACGATGCCGGCCTGGCCGATCACCGGGGATTCTCCGCCGGGCCCGGTCGGCAGGGGCGCGATGCCCCAGTTGAAGCCGGCCTTCGGCATCAGCGAGGCGCGCGAGATCTGGTTGATCGTCATCGCCGAGCCGCCGGAGAAGTAGTCGCCGGTCTCCCCGGGGGGCACGATCGACTTGTCCTTGAACACCATGTCGTGGAGCTGCTGCACGGCCGCGATCGCCTCCGGCTTGTCGAGGCCGCACTCCTTGTTGGCCCACATGTCGCCGCCATAGGCGCGGACCGGCGGCATCAGCGCATGCATGATACGGGTGTCGTAGCCCTGGCCGTCCTTGAACTCGAAGCCCCACTTGCCGGTGGTTTCCTTGAGCTTTGCGGCCACTTCCTGGAACTTGGCCATGTCCCACTCGCCCTTGGCGGCGAGCTGCAGCGGGTCTTCGAGACCGGCCTGGTCGAACATGTCCTTGTTGTAGAAGATCACGAAGGGAGAGGTGGAGAAGGGAACGCCCCAAACCTTGCCGTCGCTCTGCCACAGGCCCATCGCCGGCTGCGAGAGGTCGGCGAAGTCGTAGCCCTCGGCTGCGTTGAGCGCGGGCGCGAGGTCGACCAGCACGCCGGCATTGGCGAAGGTCGAGGCCGCGTCCTCCATCATCCAGCCGAGGTCCGGCGCGTTGCCGCCGGCCAGCTGGAAGGTCAGCTTCTGGGTGTAGTCGCCCGGCGGGATCGTCTCGTACTTGACGGTCACGTCGGGGTGCTTCGCCTTGAAGCTCTCGGCAAAGCCGTTGAGCATGGCGAGATGCGCTTCGTTGCCGGTCCAGATGGTGACGCGCAGCTCCGCGGCGGAAACGCTCGTCGACATCAGGCTCGCGGCCATCGCCGATATGATCAGACCTGTCCTTGCGGCTCGCATGGGTCACTCCTCCCTGGGTTACTAAGCCGTTTCAAACTTCTCCCGCGCGCCATGCACGCGGGCATTCCTTCCCCTCACGCGGCCTCGGGCAACGCGCCGGGCGCATCGCCGATCGTCCAGCCGCCATTGACGGGAATGTCTGCGCCGGTGATGTAGGCGGCAGCGTCGCCGGCAAGCATCACCGCCGCGCCCACCAGGTCGTCGGGTCGCCCCTGCCGTCCTGCGGGAATCTTGGCCACCACCGCCTTCCGGAAGGTGGGGTTGGCATAGCGCGCGGCCGTTCTCTCCGTCTCGATCGCGCCCGGCGAGATGACGTTCATGGTCACGCCGCGTCCGGCGACCTCGCGTGCAATGGCGCGAACCGCGGTCAGTTGCGCGGCCTTCAGCGCGGCATAGACCACGGTCTCGGCGCGCGGACGCTCCGCCATCACACTGCCGATCGCGATCACGCGGCCCCAGCCACGTTCTGCCATTGGGGGCACCAGCTTCTGCGCCAGCGTCAGCAGGGACGCGAAATTGGCCGAAACGTGCGCCTGCAGCAGTTCCGGCGTCACCTCTGTCCAAGCCGCGCGACGCTCGATCGCGGCGTTGGCGACCAGGATGTCCACCGGGCCGTGCTTCGACAGCACTTCGCCTGCCAGCTTCTCCGTCGCGCCGGCCTGCGTGAAATCCGCTTCCAGGACGGCAGCGTCGCGGCCGCGCGCGGATATCTCCTCGCGCAAGGCCGCCGCCGCGTCGCCGCCACCGAAATGATGCAGCACGAGGTCGGCGCCATGATCCGCGAGCCCCAGCGCGATCGCGCGCCCGATGCCGGAATCGGCGCCGGTGACCAGCGCCCTGCGGCCATGGAGGGAAAACAGCGCGCTCATGCGCTGCCCTCCGAGTTCGAATCCAGCTTGCCGGCCACTTCGAGCGACGCGATATCGGCGGCCTGGAAATGCTCGATGATGCGTTTTTCGGCCAGGTCCGCGTCGCCCGCCTCGATTGCCGCGTAGATTGAGCGGTGGCGCTGGATCGTGGCGTCCCAGTCGGATGCCGTGCGGTTCGAGCGGCGGGAGAAGAGTTCGGACACCTCGCGCTGAACGGAGCGCAGCCCCTCCATCTGCACCCGGATCATCGAATTGCCGGTGGCCATGGCGAGGCCCAGATGGAAAAGGATGTCGGCCTCGGTGAAGGCCGCCGGATCGCCGAGACCCGCGTCCATCTCCTCCAGCGCGCGATGCATGGTTGCAAGGCCAGCCTTCTCGCGCCGCTGCGCGGCGAGCCGCGCGATGCCGGTCTCGATCACGCGGCGCATCTCATTCGCCTCGCGCAGCCGCGTCAGGCTCGAGCGCACCGCGTAGCCGTAGATGCGCTCCAGCGGCTCGCCGTTGAGCGCCTTGGCGCGGGCGACCTTGCCCTGCTGCGTGGATATCAGGCCGGCCGAGGTGAGCTGCCGCAATGCCTCGCGGGCTATCGGCTTCGACACGCCGAATTCCTTCGCGATCTCGCCTTCGGGCGGCAGCGGCTCGCCAGGCGCAATGCGGCCGTCGAAAAGGGCCGCCGCTATGGCGTCCGAAACCGTGTCCGCGAGACGAGACGGCGCGGCCATCTTGGCGGCGAAGATCGGCTTCTTGGCGGCTGCGTCGTCCATGTCACCTCCCGGGCGACGGAACTCGTATCACAGCCGCAGACAACTTAGCAACTAAGTTTATCAGTTGCCAAGCAATCCGGTTCGGGGCTAGAAGTCGTCCGCTCGTGGGAAGTTTACTACGGGTTCCGGCAGGGAGGACGCTTTGACCGAAGATTCAGTGGCGAAGGCGGATATCCGCATCACCGACGTCATCGCGCATCCGCTGACGCAGACGCTTCCGAAGCCGACCGTCACGTCCTGGGGCAAGTACACGGAAGTCTCGATCGTGCTCGTGGAGGTGCGGACCGACGCCGGCATTGTCGGCGTTGGAGAGACGCTCGCCCGCTTTGCGCCGAAGGCCTATGCAGAGCTGATCGAGACCGCGTTGAAGCCACGCCTCGTGGGCCAGAACGCCACCGACATCATGGCCCACTGGCGCACCATGCGTCGGGCGTTGTCGGGCCGCGCCGGCGGCATGCTGATCGAGGCGATCGCGGGCGTCGACATCGCGCTGTGGGACATTCTGGGAAAGGCTGCGGGCCTGCCGATCTATCGCCTGCTCGGCGGCGTCGGCCGCACGGAGGTTCCCTGCTACGCTGCCTCGGTCAACTGGGGCAGCGACGAGTTCATGGACGAGGAGCTCGACCGCTATCTCGAAAAGGGTTTTCCGCGCATCAAGGTGAAGATCGCCAATCCGGTGAAGGATGCCTGCCGCCGCATCGAGCGGTTGCGCAAGCGCGCCGGCGACGACATCGAGCTCTGCGTCGACGCCAACTGGGCCTACACACTGGAGCAGGCGGTGGAGGTCGGTCGCGCCCTGACCGCCAATGACTATTTCTGGTTCGAGGAGCCGCTGCGCCCCGAGGACGAGCAGGGTTACGAGGAACTGCACCGCCGCTGCGACACGCCGCTTGCCGCCGGCGAAAGCAATTATTCGCTCGACCAGGCGATGCGCCTCGTGGCCAACCGCACGCTCTCCTACCTGCAGCCCGACGTGGCGCGCTCCGGCGGCATCACCGAGACGAAGCGCATGGCCGAATTCGCCGCAGCCTACGACGTGCAGTACGCGCCGCATATCGGCATGTCCGGTATTGTCTGCGAGACGGCGAGCGTGCACCTCGCCGCCGCGATGCCCAACCTGCGCGCCATGGAATGCGAGACCGACACCAGCCCGTTCAAGACCTGGATCACCGGTGCGCCGCCCGGCGCCGACCGGCAGAAGAATGGCATGCTGCCGGTGCCGACCGGCCCCGGCCTCGGCATCGAGGTCGACTGGGACGCCGTGAAGAAACTGCGTACGAAGTGATGGCCAGGATGAAGGTGACGGGCGATCTGACGGGGAGGGGAGTTTGACCGAAAACCCGATACGGAGCGAAATGGCCGAGGCGCTGCGGCTGGCCATGCTGCGCGCCGACCCGGCGCTGTCGCGCTTCGACCCGCTGCCGCGCATCATCAGCCACGACGATTTCTCGCGCGGCCATTGCGGCTGGTCGCAGCTCGTCGGCAATTACGAGGACGACCTCGACACCATGCTGCCGGGCTATGCCCAGCACACCGGCGCCATGCTGTCTACGCTGGCGCACTGGGATGCGGGTTCGCATGGCGGCATGGACTCGTCCTATGCGCTGAAGATAGCGACGCGCCCGCGGCCCGGTGCGCAGAACGTGGCGATCAAGCGGCACACTTTCCGCAAGCGGGGCCCGATCCGTTTCGAGCTCTACTTCACCTTCAAGCCGGAGGCCTCGGAACTGCGGCTGAGCGAAACCGACGTGCGCTCGGTCGGCTTCCTCTTCGACCTGCAGGGCGGAGACCGCGACGGCGCGCCGGAGCGCGTCATGCCGCATCTGCGCTTCCTCAACGCGCTTGATGGCCAGCACGTGCAGAAGTGGCAGTTCAAGGCGCATACGACTGAGTTCAAGCCGATCGGCAGGACCGACAAGACGCTCAGCCACTATCACCTCGCGCCCGACGGCTGGGAAGATCTGCCCGGCGGCGCGCAGCGCCTCTGCTACAACGAGATACCGACCAAGGTGAACTGGACCTACATGCGCTTCGACTTCGATCTCGAGGCGATGAAGGCGCTGTCGTTCCAGTGCAACGACCGCGTCTTCGACATGTCGGGTTTCGATTCGATCCGCATGCCGGCCATGAAGAACCTGTGGTGCATGCTCAACTTCGCGCTCTTCGCCGAGACCGACACGGACAAGCGCGCTTTCCTCTATGTCGACTCGGTTTGCATCTCGGGGGATTTCTGATGCTGCCGGAAAACATCACCGCGGTCGTCGCCCGCAACGAGAAATGGTCCGGCAACGCGGCCACGGAGCCGCACGAGGCGGGCTGGGCGCGCGAGGCGGTGTTCTTCGTGCGCGCCCTCAAGGCTCCGGCCGGCGCTATCCCGGAGGCGTGGGTGGAGATTTCGCCCGACGGCATGCACTGGGTTCCCGAGGGAACCCGCTTCGCCATGCCGACGGAGAAGGACGCCATCGCAGTGGCACGTCTTTCCGGCTTCGGCAACTGGCTGCGCGTCGCCACGCGTTTCGAGCCGGGCGCGGAGTGCGTCGTGCTGGTGACGCTGCACCTGAAGGCCTAGCCGGACGGCGCGGCCGCCAGCCGGTCGAGCCACCATTGCGGCAGCGCACGCCTGTCCACCGGCTTCCAGTCGGCATCCTCCTGCATCACGCTCGGGGTCTGGCCGGGATCGATGCGCGGCTCGACCGCCGCGAACCCGGCTTCGGCGGCTGCCTTCAGCAGCGCCCAGGCGGGCAGGGGACGCGGGTCGTAGCCGGCAGCGAGCCCCGGTGCGCGTATCGCAAACAGCGTCGAATATCCCGCGACCAGTTCCTCGTCGGTGAACGACGTCTTGGCGTCGCCGTTCTCGCTGGCGCGCGACCCGTGGTCGCCGTGCACGATGACGATCGCGTTGGCGCCGGCCGGCGAACTTGCCAGCGCATCCAGCGCTGCCCGCACCTTGCTCGTGGCGCAGGAAACCTGCTCCAGATAGGCGTGCTCGCGCTGTTCGGCCGTTTCCCCCACATGGTCGCGCCAGCCTTCGCGAAGCCGGCAGTCCCTGTTCAGGAGATAGGGCGCGTGTGTCAGCAGGGCATGCACGAAGAATGCGTCTCCCGGCCGTGCCTGGCTGAGCTCGCCCGCGAGATTGTTGAGCGCGGCGCGTGCGCCGAAATTGGGGATCTCGTAGGTCGCGCGCGGCCATGACAGGCCGTAGCGGCGCGCCATGATCGCCATGATGTCGTATGTGTCCAGCCCGACCCAGAGCATTCCCGACCGGTTGGCGAGCAGCAGGCCGATCAGCCACGCCTTCTGCGGCGCGGTCATCCGGCTTCCGATGATGGCGCTGACATTGGCGGCGCGCTCGCTGCGGCAATCCGCGACCGCGGGATGGCCACAATAGTCGAGGAAGTCGGTCTGAAGGACGCGCACGCGATATCCCAACTCGCCGAGGCGGTCGAAATAGGCGTTCTCGTTCATCGAATGCCTCTCGCTCGCGCGGTCGGTCCAGGGTTGCAGCCTGCCGAAGTTCAGCATCTGCGGGATCGCGTTCACGGTGCGGAAATACTCGCTGTAGGCGCCGCCGAAGAGCCGGAAACCATTGTCCAGGTAGAACGACTTCAGCTCCTCGCGCAGCCCCGCATGGTCTGGCTGGTCGCCGAGGATGCCTTCGATGCCGATATGCTCGTCGAGGATGAGGTGGAGGATCGCCGGCCGGTCGGACGGACCATCGCCGGCCGCCGCAACCGCCGACCCGCCGCCCGGTCCCGAACTGGCGGTGACCAGCGCGGTCACGGCGACGATCACCGAGGTGACGCGCAGGAAAAGCATGGCATGCCGGTTGAACACGATCAGGATGGCTACCGCCGCGGCCACGGCAACGAAGCCATCCGTGTTCAGGTCGACCGCCACCACCACGAGGTAGATTTGCAGCAGCAGGCGCACCAGCGGCCCCGAAACCGCATAGACGAAGCCCACCGCCGCAGCCAATGCCAGCAGGGCAAGCACGACAATTCCTATTTCCGGCCGCAGCAGCGGATAGTGCTGGTAGGCGAGGAAGTTGACCAGTGACGCGAGGAGCACCGCCGCGCCGGTTGTCCCGGCGAGCAGCCCGTCCCGCGTCACGCTGCCGCCCTCGGCGGGCTGCGTCAGGGCCAACAGTTTACGGTAGCGCGTCATGAAGCGGTCGCCCGTCCGGTCAGCCGCCGCGGGGCTTCATGTGATAGAGCGTGCGCGTGCCGCCCTTGACGTCCTCGGACGCCGCGATCGCGTAACGCCGCGTACAGAGCTGCTCGAACTCAGCCCGCGTGTAGTCGCCATACTGGTTGGCCTTGTTGCGCAGCAGCAGGCGGCTCATCGCGTCGTCGAGGCTGACGAATTCGATGATGAGCTCGCCGCCCATGTCGGCCAGCCAGTCGATCACCTCGGCCAGCGGAATATTCGCCGAGATCACCAGATGGTGGATCAGCGCCAGGCAGATCGTCAGGTCGGGACGGCCCCTTGCCTCGATCGGCCTGCGCTCGCGGCCGCGCCAGCCCTGGCCGGGCGAGGGGTTGCTGAGGTCCATCACCAGCGGCAGGATGCCGGAGCGATCCCGCGCCCGCTCCTGCCGGAACAGCCGTTCGATCGCGTTGGCGTCGCCGTCCATCGCCACGACGAGGTCGGCATGGTCCGCGGCGATCTGCGAGAACAGTCCGGCGTTGCAGCCGAGGTCGAAGACGAGGCGCCGATGCCTTGCTCCGGCGTGGCGCGCCACGAACCGCTTTTTCCTGTCCAGCGAATCGTCGGCATAGCTGTGGGTCGCGGCGTAGTCCTGCCAGGTCGTGCCGCTGCCTTTCGGCTCGAGCCTGCGAACGAGGCGCGCCAGGCTCTGAACCAGCCCCAGCACCATCGCGTCGGAGTGGCGGACGCCTGCCGCCTTGCGCACCTCGCCGCCGGCAGCCTCGGTCAGCCGCGCCGCCTCGGCGAGTTCCGCCGCCTGCGCGCTCTTCTGCATCCTGGCCTGCAGGTGCACGTGGCCGAGCACGCCGCGCCGGAACGTCGCCATGCCGGAAAGCAACTGGCGCGCCAGCGCCGGGTCTATGCCCTCGAGATTGCTGCGCAGCAGGGGGATGTGGTCGACGCCGCGATAGCCGCGGATCATCAGCGGGAAGAGGAACATCATGCAGAACTGGCGGTAGCCGCTCCACGGCTCGCCCGGTTTGCGCGGTTCGAACGAGCAGATGTCGATGAAGACCGGCTTGCCGTCCTTCCACTGGACGTTGAACGCGGATGCGTCCTTCAGCGTCCAGCCTGCCTCCAGCGCGCGCTCGATCACCTCGAGCTGCAGCAGCGCGGCATCCTTCAGCATGCCGAACGGCCATTCGTAGGGGTAGCTGACGAAGGGTACCCGCTCATGCGACAGCATGGCGGCCCAGCCGTCCCGCTGCGCGACATGTGGCGCCGCCGAGGACGGGGCGAGCGTGGTGGGAATGACCTTGCCGTCGTCGACGAGCTTGCGGAAGAAGGGCGCGGCTTCGAGCGCCGACCAGTTGGCCAAGGCGGCCGCGTCTATCCCGCGCAGGATGCGCGAGCCGTTGTCATAGACCCTGTTGCTGCGGTCCCTGAACGAACCCGGATCCGGGCTGACAGCCGGCAGCGGGGGCACGATCCCGGCAGCGGGCTGCAGCATGGCCGGCATTAGCGGGAGGTCTCTCGGCCTTCGCCCGGCTGCTTGTGTCCGCGGTTCGCCATATAGGCCTTGAGGCGGTAGAACTGGCTGCGCAGCGTGTAGGACAACGCCGCGAAACCGCCGAGGATGGCGCTGGTCAGGATGCTGCCGGTGCCGGGATCGATATAGGCGAAGGCCGGCTCCACCGCGGCGGCGAAGAAGACCGCGGCCAGGATCAATGCGCTCATCTGCGGTGCGGATTTTGCCGCCTTGGACGGTATGTTCTGGATCATCGGACCTGGTCACCTCCGCCGAAGCTCGTGCCAACATGTGAGTCGGCTCTTAGCGGCAAAGGCCTACAATGGCGTTGTTCCCTTACGGAAAAGTTTAGAGAAACCGTCCGGACGGCAGTTTGCGGGAGCGCGATCCCAGCTGCGCGGGCATTTTGCCGCCGCCAAGCCGGACTCCCGAACCCGACGGCGCCCGCTTCCCTTGCCGGAGCTTCCGTGGTACCAGCCGGCGCCAATCCTGAAAGGGACTAAACGAGTCGGCTGGGCCTCAAACGACCCCGTCCGGCTTTCCCATTTTCCAACGGCGACGCCCGGGGGCTGGCAATGGCAAGGATCATCGAGACCGTGACGGGCGCCCAGGCGCTGACCTTCGACGACGTGCTGCTTCAGCCCGGCCATTCCACCGTGATGCCCGGCCAGACGGATGTGTCGACGCGGATCGCCGGCGAGATAGACCTGAACATCCCGATCCTGTCGGCGGCGATGGACACGGTCACCGACTCCCGCCTCGCCATCGCGATGGCGCAGGCCGGCGGCATCGGCGTGGTCCACCGCAACCTCACCCCGGAGCTGCAGGCGGAGGAGGTGAGGCAGGTCAAGAAGTTCGAGAGCGGCATGGTGGTCAATCCGGTGACGATCGGTCCCGAGGCGACGCTGGCCGACGCCCGCGCCCTGATGAAGGCGCACGGCATCTCCGGCATTCCGGTTGTCGCCAATGGCGGCCTGGGCGGCCACGTGACCGGCAGGCTGGTCGGCATTCTGACCAACCGCGACGTGCGCTTCGCTTCCAACCCGAGGCAGCCCGTCAGCGAGCTGATGACGCACAAGAACCTGGTCACCGTCACCGAGAACGTCAGCCAGGACGATGCGCGCCGGCTGCTCCACCAGCACCGGATCGAGAAGCTGCTGGTGCTGGACGCGGAAGGCAATTGCGTCGGCCTCATCACCGTCAAGGACATGGAGAAGGCGCAGCTCAATCCGCACGCCACCAAGGACGCGCAGGGCCGCCTGCGGGTGGCGGCTGCGACAACGGTCGGCGACGACGGCATCGAGCGCTCGGAGCGGCTGATCGACGCCGGCGTCGACCTTCTGGTGATCGACACCGCGCACGGCCACTCGCAGCGCGTGCTGGACGCCGTCGCCCTCGCCAAGAAGCTGTCCAACTCGGTGCGCATCATCGCCGGAAACGTGGCCACCGCCGACGGCACCAAGGCGCTGATCGACGCAGGCGCTGACGCGGTGAAGATCGGCATCGGGCCGGGCTCGATCTGCACCACCCGCATCGTCGCCGGCGTCGGCGTGCCCCAACTCTCCGCCATCATGGCCGCCGCCGAGGAGGCCGACCGGCAGGGCGTGGCCATCATCGCCGATGGCGGCATCAAGTTTTCCGGCGACCTGGCCAAGGCGCTTGCCGCGGGGGCGCGTGCCGCCATGATCGGGTCGCTGCTCGCCGGCACCGACGAGAGCCCGGGCGAGGTCTATCTGCACCAGGGCCGCTCCTACAAGTCCTATCGCGGCATGGGGTCGGTGGGGGCCATGGCGCGCGGCTCGGCCGACCGCTACTTCCAGGCCGAGGTGCGCGACACGCTGAAGCTGGTGCCGGAGGGCATCGAGGGACAGGTGCCCTACAAGGGGCCGGTGGCGGGCGTGCTGCACCAGCTGGCGGGCGGGCTGAAGGCGGCCATGGGCTATGTCGGCGCGGCCAACCTGGAAGAGTTCAGGCGCAAGGCGACCTTCGTGCGCATCTCGTCGGCCGGCCTGCGCGAAAGCCACGCCCACGACGTGACGATCACGCGCGAAAGCCCGAACTATCCGGGTGGCGCCTGACGCCTACCGGGCGATCGCGGCGTCCATGAACCGCTCATGGATGTCGCGGAAGGTGCCGGCGATTTCCACGAACGTGTCGGCAAGCCGCGGATCGAAGTGGCGCCCGCGCTGGGCCGCCATGTGCGCCACCGCCTCCTCGTGCGGGAGCGCACGCTTGTAAACTCGCTCCGACACCAGCGCGTCGTAAACGTCGGCTATCGCCATGATGCGGCCGGCAAGCGGGATGTCGTCGCCCTCCAGTCCGCGCGGATAGCCCGACCCGTCCCACTTTTCATGATGGGTGTGGGCGATGGTGCGCGCCGTCTCGAAGAAGGGCGTGCAGGTGCCGAGGTGCCGCTCCGCATTCTCGATGACGGCGCGTCCGAGATCGGCATGCGTCTTCATCACCTCGTATTCGGCGTCGGTCAGCTTGCCCGGCTTGAGCAGAATGTCGTCGGGTATGCCGACCTTGCCGATGTCGTGCAGCGGCGCCGACTTGAACAGCAGGTCGATGTTGGACGCCAGCAGCTCGTCCGCAAACAGGCCGCGCGCGGCGCACGCCTCGGCCAGCGCCCGCACATAATGCTGGGTGCGCACGAGATGATTGCCGGTATCGTTGTCGCGCGTCTCGGCGAGCGAGGCCATGGCGAGGATGATCGCCTCCTTGGCACGCACCGCTTCCTCGCGGGCCGCGACCAGCGAGTTGACGAGGGTGACGTTGGTGAAGGCGACGGCCGCGCTGTTGGCGATCTTAAGCAGCGTGTCGATCTGTTCCTGCGACGGCTGCCGCCTGGTCGCCCAGTAGGCGCCGATCGCCGCGACGGGATCGTCCTGTCGGACCGGCGCCATGGCGAGGCTTTTTACGAAGGTCGGCCGGTACGCCTCGTGCGGGATGCGGTCGTCGGCGTAGATGTCCTCGATCACCACCGGCTGCCGGTTGAGCATCGCCCAGCCGGAGATACAGGCTTCCAGCGGGAAGCGCTGCCCCTTCCAAAGCGGGCTGATGGCATCCTCGTCGGCATAGTGGCACTTGCCGTCGTCGCGCAGCACGACCGTGATGCCGTCGGCGCGCACCAGGGCGCGCGCGTGGCTGCGCAGGGCGGCAAGAATCTCGTCGACGCCGCGCGCCATGGAAAGCTGCAGCGTGAGGTTCTCGATGGAAGGCGGCTCCCCTTCATCGGAACGCGGTATCGCAAGTGCGGCGCTCATGTTTCCCCCGGCTGCCCGAACCGGAACATCTTGCCTGAACGGTATTTCACTTTGGTTAAAGCCAATTTCTGTTATGCGCGAACAATATCGAAGTTGAAGTAGAGCCCGAAAAGCCGAATTCCTGCGCTTTTGCGCGGCCCGTTGCTGGCGATGCTCTGTTTCGGTATGCGGCTGACGGCCGCGATTATTCGTCGCAACCGAACATGCGAGGGAAGCGCGGCAGTCCGGCCTGTGCGCCCGCCAGCTCCGCGAAGGGTAGCTCGCGCGCGAATGTGTCGACCCGCACGGGGATACATCCGCAAGGTGAAGCCGCTTCCCGGCCATGCCGCAACCTGCCAAGCTGTGGCACAGAATCATCCGGAGGTTGCCGATGGCGCAGACAGCCATTTTCTGGCCCATGCTGGCGCATGTGCTGCTGGTCTTCATCGTGTATGTGGTGCTGGGCAAGCGGCGCTATGGCGCGGTGCGCTCGGGGGCGGCGAAGGCGGGCGAATACAGGCTGCGCGCCACCGAGCCCGAATATTCGATGACGGCCGCCAACAATCTGATGAACCAGTTCGAGGCGCCGGTTCTCTTCCATGTCTGTTGCCTGGCGCTGCACGCGGTCGGCGGCGTATCGGCGGTGGCGGTGGTGCTGGCCTGGCTGTTCGTGCTGTCGCGCTATGTGCACGCCTGGGTGCACCTTTCCACCAACAAGCTGAAGCATCGCAATTACAGCTTCCGCGCGGGGCTGGCCGTGCTGGCGCTGATGTGGGTGTGGTTCGGGCTCGTGCTTGCCGGCCTCGCCTAGCTAGGACCGGCCGAGCTCGATCAGCAACTCGGCCATCAGCAGGCATTCCTCCTGGCGCGAATTGTTGCGGCGCCAGGCGAGGCAGATGGTGCGCGCCGGCATGGGCTCGGCGAAGGGTACGACGCTGACGGCGGCGGTTGCGCCTTCGCCCGCCGCCATCTCCGGCACCAGCGTGACGCCGTGCCCGTGCGCCACCATCTGCAGCAGGGTGGTCAGGCTCGTGGCCCCATAGTTTGCCATCGCCGCCGGCCGCACCTTGCCGCATACGGCCAGCGCCTGCTCGCGCATGCAATGGCCTTCCTCCAATAGCATCAGCCGTTCCAGAACGGGGCTTTCGGGCGGAACCGGCGGCTCGACGAAGCCGGGCTCGTCGGCCGGCAGGGCCAGGAAGAACCGGTCCTCGAACAGCGGCATGGCCGACATCAGCTCGTGTTCGATCGGCAAGGCCGCCACGAAGCCGTCGAGGCGTCCGGCCAGCGCATCCTCGACGAGCGTGCCCGTAACCGCCTCCCGCAACTCGAGCTGCAGGGCGGGGAAGCGCGCCTTCAGCCCCGGCAGAACACGCGGCAGCAGGTATGGCGCGACGGTGGGGATGAGGCCGAGGCGGAAGCGGCCTTCCAGCGCGCGCCTTCCGCGGCGCGCCGTCGCTTCCAGCTCGCGAAGCTCGGACAGGATGCGCGCGACACGCGGCCGCAGCACCCGCGCCTCCTCGGTGAGCCGCGCCCCGCGCGCGTCGCGCTCAAACAGGCGGCAGGAGAGGCGCTGCTCCATCTCCGCGATCTGCGCAGAGAGCGCCGGCTGCGTGACGCCGACAAGCTCTGCCGCGCGGCCGAAATGCTGGGTCTCGGCAAGCGCCTCGAAATACTCCAGCTGCCGCACGGAAACCTTAATCATAAGCGTTAGCTATCGCTCATGAGAGAAAATGGCAATTGGCGATTATGGCCCGACTGGCGTAGCCTTGAGCCATTCCGGAATCGGCGCCGCGCTTCCCGCGCGCCGGTCCGGCTTGTTTATGCGGGAGAATGAAATCATGGACGCGAAGACGGACGACAAGGGCGCGGGCAAGTGCCCGGTCGCGCACGGGAGCCGTGGCAGGCAGAACCGGGACTGGTGGCCAAACCACCTCGACATCGACGTGCTCCATCGCAACACGCCGAAATCCGACCCGATGGGCAAGGCGTTCGACTACGCGCAGGAGTTCGAGAGCCTCGACCTCGACGCAGTGATCCGCGACCTGCATGCCCTGATGACGGACTCGCAGGAATGGTGGCCGGCCGACTTCGGCCACTATGGCGGCCTGTTCATCCGCATGGCCTGGCACAGCGCCGGCACCTATCGCACCACCGACGGGCGCGGTGGCGCCGGTGCCGGGCAGCAGCGCTTTGCCCCGCTCAACAGCTGGCCGGACAACGCCAACCTCGACAAGGCGCGCCGGCTGCTCTGGCCCATCAAGCAGAAATACGGCCGCAAGATCTCCTGGGCCGACCTGATGATCCTCACCGGCAATGTCGCGCTCGAATCCATGGGCTTCAAGACCTTCGGCTTCGCCGGCGGCCGCGCCGACGTGTGGGAGCCCGAGGAGCTCTACTGGGGCCCTGAGGGTTCCTGGCTTGGCGACGAGCGCTACAGCGGCGAACGCCAGCTGTCGGAGCCGCTGGGCGCCGTTCAGATGGGTCTGATCTACGTCAATCCGGAAGGCCCGAACGGCAATCCGGACCCGATCGCGTCGGCCCGCGACATCCGCGAGACCTTCGCGCGGATGGCCATGAACGACGAGGAGACGGTGGCGCTGATCGCCGGCGGCCACACCTTCGGCAAGACGCACGGCGCCGGCGACCCGTCGCTGATCGGCGTGGAGCCCGAGGGTTCCGAGCTGGAAGATCAGGGCCTGGGCTGGAAGAGCAAGTTCGGCACCGGCTTCGGCGCCGACGCTATCACCGGCGGCCCCGAAGTCATCTGGTCGCAGACGCCGACGAAGTGGAGCAACCACTTCTTCGACAACCTGTTCAACTTCGAATGGGAGCTGACGGCGAGCCCGGCCGGCGCCAAGCAGTGGGTGGCCAAGAACGCTGAGGCGACGGTGCCCGATCCGTTCGACCCGGCCAAGAAGCGGCTGCCTACCATGCTGACGTCGGACCTGGCGCTGCGCTTCGACCCCGCCTACGAGAAGATCTCGCGCCGCTTCCACCAGAACCCGGACCAGTTTGCCGACGCATTTGCCCGCGCCTGGTTCAAGCTGACCCACCGCGACATGGGCCCGATCGTGCGCTATCGCGGCAAGCTGGTGCCGAAGGAGCAGCTGATCTGGCAGGACCCGATCCCGGCCGTCGACCATCCTCTGATCAACGACCAGGACGCGGCGGCGCTGAAGGCGAATATCCTCGCCTCCGGCCTGTCGGTTGCCGAGCTCGTCTCCACCGCCTGGGCCTCGGCCTCGACCTTCCGCGGCTCCGACAAGCGCGGCGGCGCCAACGGCGCGCGCATCCGCCTGGCACCGCAGAAGGACTGGAACGTCAACGAGCCGGCGAAGCTCGCCTCGGTGCTGGGCAGGCTGGAAGCGATCCAGAAGGAGTTCAACGCTGCGGCCGGCGGCGGCAAGAAGGTGTCGCTGGCCGACCTGATCGTGCTGGCCGGCGGCGCCGGCGTCGAGAAGGCGGCGAAGGCTGCCGGCGTCGACGTTTCGGTGCCGTTCACGCCAGGCCGCATGGACGCCACGCCGGAACAGACCGACGCGCACTCCTTCGCGCCGCTGGAGCCGCGCGCCGATGGCTTCCGCAACTACGTCAATCCCGACAAGACGCAGTTCATGAAGCCGGAGGAGGCATTGGTCGACCGCGCCCAGCTGCTGACGCTGACCGCCCCGGAGATGACGGTGCTGCTGGGCGGCCTGCGCGTGCTGGGCGTCAACACGGGCGGCTCGAAGCATGGCGTGTTCACCGCCAGGCCGGGCAGCCTCAGCAACGACTTCTTCGTGAACCTGCTGGACATGGGGACCGTGTGGTCGCCGCTGGCAGGCTCGGAAGGCGTTTATGAGGGCCGCGACCGCAAGACCGGCGAGCTGAAGTGGACCGCCAGCCGCGTCGACCTGATCTTCGGCTCGCACTCGCAGCTGCGCGCCTTCGCCGAGGTGTATGGCAGCAGCGACGCCGGCGAGAAGTTCGCCAGGGACTTCGCGGCCGCCTGGGTGAAGGTCATGGAGCTCGACCGCTTCGACCTCGTCGACGCGCGCCGCAAGGCGGTCTGACGGCCGGGACGTCCATGCTTGAATGCCGAAGGGCGCGGAGCGATCCGCGCCCTTCGTGTTTCGCGCGCCCGACCAACCGCGCGAAATTCCCCGGCCGCACCTTGCCTGCGCAACCGCCGCGGCCTACGAACCGCACGAGACGGGTTCACCGGAGGGACATGACCATGCGCCTCGGCGGCAGGCTGGCGGCAGCCATCGAAATTCTGCAGGACATCGCGACGCGGCATCGCCCGGCGGCCGACGCGCTGAAGGATTGGGGCCTTTCCCATCGCTTCGCCGGCGCAGGCGACCGCGCCGCGATCGGCAACATCGTCTACGACGCCCTGCGCCGCCGCCGTTCGGCGGGATGGCTGTTCGACGCCGAAACGCCGCGCGCGACCGCTTTCGGAGCGCTGCTGCTGGAATGGGGCGAGACGCCCGAGACGCTGGCCGCCGCGCTCGACGGCGACCGCTTCGCGCCGCCGGCCCTGTCGGATGCCGAACTCGCAACGCTGCGCGCGCGCGATCTCGGGACTGCGCCGGATGCGGTGCGCGCCGATTGCCCCGACTGGTGCGCGCCGCTGCTGGAGCGCACCTATGGCGGCGACTGGGTGGGCGAGAGCGCCGCGCTCGCCTCGCGCCCGCCGCTAGACCTGCGCGTGAACCGGCTGAAGGCGGATCGCGAGCAGGTGCTGGCCGAGCTTGCCGAAACCGGCGCGGCCGCCGTGCCGGCGCTGGCCGACGGCATCCGCGTTCCGCCGATAGAGGGCAGCGGCCGCCACCCCAACGTGCAGGCCGAGCCGGCATTCCGCAAAGGCTGGTTCGAGGTGCAGGACGTCGGCTCGCAGATGGCGGCGGCCCTTGTCGGGGCGGCGCCCGGCATGCAGGTACTCGACTATTGCGCCGGCGCCGGGGGCAAGACGCTGGCGCTTTCGGCGGCGATGGACAATTCCGGCCAGATTTTCGCGCATGATGCGGAAAAGCAGCGGCTGGCGCCGATCTTCGACCGGCTGCAGCGCGCCGGCTGCCGCAACGTGCAGGTGGCGGCCAAGCCTTCCGAGCTTGCGCAGCTGGAAGGCCAGATGGACCTCGTCGTGGTGGACGCGCCCTGCACCGGCAGCGGCACCTGGCGGCGAAGGCCGGACGCCAAGTGGCGGCTTTCGGACCGCCAGCTCGCCGCGCGCATGGCCGAGCAGCGGGCGATCCTCGACGAGGCCTCCCGCTATGTGAAGCCGGGCGGGCGGCTGGCCTACATCACATGCTCGGTTTTCGGGGACGAGAACGCGGATCAGGTTGCGGCTTTCCGCGAACGCGCGCCGCAATTTTCGCCGGTCGATCACCTTGCGCTCTGGCGGAGCGCTTTCGACGCGCCGGCCGACATCGCGCGCATCGATCAGCAAGCCGGCATAGGGCTTTCGCCGCTGCGCACGGGCACGGACGGATTCTACATCGCGGTGCTGGCGCGCGCCTGATAGGCTTTGCGCGCGGATGGCCGGGGGAACGCGAAGGCGGGCAACGCCGTTTCTGGGGCGCGCCCTGCATGTTTCCCGGGTGCGTCCTTCAAGAACTGGTGGTGTCGTGCAAGGCAAGGTTTCCCTCATAGTCTTCATCGTTGCGGTGATCGTCTGCGGCAGCGCGATCGGCTTGGTTACGGCGCCGGGCGAATGGTACGCCTCGCTGCAGAAGCCGCCCTTCAATCCGCCAAACTGGATTTTCGGACCGGTCTGGACCATCCTCTACGTGCTGATCGGCATCGCCGGCTGGCGCGCCTGGCGGCTGGAGCGCGACGGCGTGCTGATGGTGGTGTGGCTCGTGCAGATGGCGCTGAACTTCCTGTGGTCGCCGATCTTCTTCGTCGCGCAGAACCCCATGCTGGCGCTGGTGATCGTGCTGGCGATGCTGGGAACGATCCTGACCTTCATAGCGCTTGCCTGGAACCGGGATCGCACGGCGGCGCTGCTGTTCATCCCCTACGCGGCATGGGTGTCCTTCGCGAGCCTGCTCAACGCCTCGATCGTGTGGCTCAACTGATCGTGTTGCACTGCACAATTGCGCATTGCGCCGTCTGCTCCCCTTTGTCATAAGTCGGCAAAGGACGGTGCCATGGAAACCAGGCCGCAACTGACCGCGGAAGGCGACTTCGAGACGCGGGTGCGCGCGAGCTTCGCGCGGCAGAAGGCGATGGCCACGATCGGCGCCGAGCTGACGCGCGTGACGCCCGGCGTGATCGAGATCGAGCTGCCGCATGATGACGGGCTGACCCAGCAGCACGGCTTCCTGCATGCCGGCATCATCTCGACCGCGCTGGATTCGGCCTGCGGATACGCCGCCTATTCGCTTATGCCGGCCGACGCGGCGGTGCTGACCATCGAATTCAAGGTCAACCTGCTTGCGCCCGGCAAGGGCGAGCGCTTCCTGTTCCGCGGATCGGTGACCAAGCCCGGCCGCACCATCATCGTGGCCGACGGGCAGGCCTATGCCTTCTCCGCCGACGGCGAGGTGAAGCTGATCGCCACCATGACCGGCACCATGATGACCGTGCAGGGCCGCCAGGGCATAGCCGGGTGAGCGGGCCGTCCGCGCACCTCAAATCGGTCGCGGGACGCCGCCTGCTCTACGCCATGGCCGCCGAGGCCGAATACGGGCCGCACCTGAAAGCCCGCTTCACGCCGCTGATGACAGGCGTCGGCCCGGTCGAGGCTGCGGTTGCGCTTTCGGCGGCGCTGGCCAAGCTGGAGCATGCGGGCGCGCTGCCGCATCTGGTCGTGTCGCTTGGCTCTGCCGGCAGCCGGCGCCTCGAGCAGAGCGCCGTGTATCAGGCGTCGTCGGTGGCCTATCGCGACATGGATGCCTCGTCGCTGGGCTTCGAGAAGGGCGCGACGCCGTTCCTCGACCTGCCCGCCATCCTGCCGCTTGTTCCGGCCGTGCCGGGGATCGCCGCAGCCACCCTGTCGACGGGCGCCAACATCGTTTCCGGCGGGTCGGCCTATGACCTGATCGACGCCGACATGGTGGACATGGAGACCTATGCGGTGCTGCGCGCATGCCAGCGTTTCGGGGTGCCGCTTGTGGCGCTGCGGGGCATTTCCGACGGCGCCGCGGAGTTGCGGCATGTCGGCGACTGGACGGAATATCTGCACGTCGTCGACGAGAAGCTGGCCGCGGCCGTTGATCGCCTCGAAGCCGCGATCGCCGAAGGCGAGCTTGCGCTGTGAGTGCGGGCGCGGAGCGCGAAAATAATCCTGTCCCCCACCCCCTCGGCCTGACGGATAATGCATCCATCGCCCTCAAGGGAACCGGAACGCGACCGGAGTTCGGAGAGGGCGGCGGTGGCGGAACCGGCGCGAGCCGGAACCCGGATACGGATCGGAACGCATGACGCTCCGCGTTCGGGAGAAGCCACCGGCGGGGCGCGTCCCAGCTGATGCGCCGGGCCCGAAAACGGCCCACCCCACGGAGCCGGGCAGGCTCCACGGAAAGCCGGTGCGACGTGCCCCGCTTCCCTCACTTCCCCCAATGGCCAGACGCGAAAGCGGGCGTGGCGCCGGCCTCTCGCGGCCATTGCGCCGAATCGCTCTTTTCTTTAGAGCCTCGCCATGAGCACCCACCCCGACACAATCCTCATCATCGACTTCGGCAGCCAGGTCACGCAGCTGATCGCGCGGCGTGTGCGCGAGGCAGGCGTCTACTCCGAGATCGTGCCCTTCCAGTCGGCCGAAGAGGCCTTCCGCCGCATCAAGCCGAAGGCCGTCATCCTGTCGGGCAGCCCGCATTCCACCGTCGATATCGGCAGCCCGCGCGCCCCCGACGCGATCTTCTCGGCCGGCCTGCCGGTGCTGGGCATCTGCTATGGCGAGCAGACCATGTGCGCGCAGCTGGGCGGCAAGGTCGAGGCCGGGCACCATCGCGAGTTCGGCCGCGCCTTCCTGGAAATCGAGGATGACTCCCCGCTGTTCGAGGGTGTCTGGGCCAAGGGCACCCGCCACCAGGTGTGGATGAGCCATGGCGACCGCGTGACCGCGCTGCCGCCGGGTTTCCGCGTGATCGGAACCTCGTCGGGCGCGCCCTTCGCGGCGATCGCCGACGAGAACCGCAACTTCTACGCCGTGCAGTTCCACCCCGAGGTGGTGCACACGCCGGACGGGGCGAAGCTGCTCGCCAACTTCGTGCACCGCATCGCCGGCATCGAGGGCGACTGGACCATGTCGGCCTATCGCCAGCAGGCGGTCGAGGCGATCCGCCGGCAGGTGGGCAAGGGCAAGGTCATCTGCGCGCTGTCGGGCGGGGTGGATTCCTCGGTCGCCGCGCTGCTGATCCACGAGGCGGTGGGCGACCAGCTCACCTGCATCCTGGTGGACCACGGCCTGATGCGCAAGAACGAGGCGGCCGACGTGGTCGCCATGTTCCGCCAGCATTACAATCTGCCGCTCATCCTGGTGGACGCGGCGGACCGCTTCATCTCCGCGCTCGAGGGCGAGGTCGATCCCGAGAAGAAGCGCAAGACCATCGGCCGCCTGTTCATCGAGGTGTTCGAGGAGGAGGCGAAGAAGCTGGGCGGGGCGGATTTCCTGGCGCAGGGCACGCTCTATCCCGACGTGATCGAGAGCGTTTCCTTCACCGGCGGGCCCTCGGTCACCATCAAGAGCCACCACAATGTCGGCGGCCTGCCCGAGCGCATGAACATGCAGCTGGTGGAGCCGCTGCGCGAGCTCTTCAAGGACGAGGTGCGCGTGCTGGGCCGCGAGCTCGGCCTGCCGGAAAGCTTCATCGGCCGCCACCCCTTCCCGGGGCCGGGGCTCGCCATACGCTGCCCCGGCGGCATCACCCGCGAGAAGCTGGAGATCCTGCGCGAGGCCGACGCGGTCTACCTCGACGAGATCCGCAAGGCCGGGCTCTACGACGCCATCTGGCAGGCGTTCGCGGTGCTGCTGCCGGTGCAGACGGTTGGCGTGATGGGCGACGGCCGCACCTACGACTTCGTGCTGGCGCTGCGCGCCGTCACTTCGGTCGATGGCATGACCGCCGACTTCTACCACTATGACATGGCCTTCCTCGGCGCGGCGGCGACGCGCATCATCAACGAGGTGAAGGGCATCAACCGTGTCGTCTACGACGTCACCTCCAAGCCGCCCGGCACGATCGAGTGGGAATAGCACGCGTGCGGCCCGCCGCGCGTCCGGACGCCCGCAACCAGGCTGGCGTGCGGTCGCGGATTGCAGCCTAGCGCAGCAGGCAGGTCTGCCCGGCGCGGATGCGGTCCAGCACGTGCCGGGAGATCAGCTCCGCCACGGCTTCGGCATGCGTGGCGATCATGAAATGGGATGCGCCGCCGATCTCGCACGACGTCGCGTGGCAGAGCGAAGCGAGAAGAAGATTTGCGCGGCGCAGGGCAGGGTGGCTGTGTTCGCCCCATGCGACGAGGACGGGCGTTGTGACCGGCGCCAGCACGTCTGCGGCCGGCGTGAAGGCATGGGCGCTCTGCCAGTCGCGCATGTTCACCGCCGTTGTCTCGCGCGCATAGGAGCGGGCGCGCTCGGGCCAGGCGGCAAACGTCCCCGCGCCGCCGAAGAAGTCGACCATATGGGCGACGGCATCGGGCTCGCCGGCGCGGAAGGCCTCTGCATAGGCGGCGTTCATCGCCTGGATGGCGGCATGGTGGTACAGGTCGGCAGGACTGTCGCGCAGCAGCGCGATGCAGGGCGCCTCGAGAATGCACAGGCTTTCGAGCGGGACCTGACTGCGCATGGCGACGGCCAGCGCGACCAGCCCCCCGAACGAATGCCCGACGAGGTGGACCGGCGCGCCGGCTTCGAGGACCACCGCCTCCACCGCTTCGGCCAGAAGGTCGATGGAGAGATCGGCCGGCGTGCGCCTCTCCTGCGTTCCGCCGTAACCCGGCAGGCTGGTCGTGATGCAGCGGAACCCGTCGCCAAGCGCGGAGATCACCGCGCGCCAGGCAGTGCCCGTGCTGCATGAACCCGGCACGAGTACCAGGGCCGGACCACGGCCGGACTCCCGATAGTCGATTGCGCCAAGCGGTGATGCGATCATGCTGAAAACCGTCTTCGCTCGGCGGCCCGAAGGCGACGCGGTGAAGCACTGACGGCCGCTTGATACCACGCTCCGGGATCGATTTCAGGCGGTGCCAGCGTTTTGGGACGATCGGCCAGCTATTGCGGCGTTCCGATCATTCGTCGGCGCGGCGCGCGCACCTACAAACCAGCTGTCGAACAATTCGCTCCCAGCCGTGGAGGCCGGGAAAGGGGGATGGCAGTGCGGTTCAAGGCAATGCGCGCGGGCGCTTCGTCGCTTGCGTCTGTCATCGGAATGGCAGCCGTGGTGACCGGCGCGCATGTCGGCGCTGGCTCGGCGCAGGCGCTGGACGCCGGGGCTGTTCCAGTGGCCGAGCGCTGGACCGCGACATTCGCGACAGCGGCGCGCTACTATTCATGGTCGGGCACGCGCGGCATGCCCGGCAATGGCAGTACGAGCCCCGGCAGCGGCACGCTGGTGCATGTGCCCTTCGCGCTGCAGCTGCTGGGCCAGCCCACCGACGATTTCAGGGTGGAGCTGCTCGCCCGCGGCGGCTGGGTGAGCGCGCGGCAGGACACGCCGGGCCTCAGCGGCGAGGTCGGGACATTCACCGACACGCTGGCGAGCGGGACGGTGACCTATTTGGGCTTCGGTGGGCTGCAGCCCTTCGTGTCGATGGACATCAACCTGCCGACGGGACGGTCGGCGCTGTTCGGTTCGGCGGCGAATGCGCGCATGGACCCGGACCTGGTCGATATCGACATCTTCGGCGAAGGCTGGAACATCGGCCCCTCGATCGGCGCCAATATCGCAGTCACCGACCGGCTGATGGCGACGCTTGCCGCCGGCTATACCTGGCGCGGCGTCTACGACCGCGAAATCTCGCTCGCCGCGCTGACCAGCGAGCGCAACAACCAGCAGCTGACGCGGGTCGACCCCGGCGATTTGTTCACCGTTTCGGGCGCGCTCGCCTACGAGGGCGGACCGTGGACGGCGAAGCTCAGCGGCGCGGTCTGGACCGAGACGGCGACGCTGGAGAATGGCGCTCCGCTGTTCCGGGCGGGCACGACCTATCAGGCCGGGCTGACGATTGACCACGCCTGGCAGAACGGCTGGGGTGTCAGCACGCTGACCGGCAATTACTGGAATCGCGGCAACAACGATGTGAGGTTCCTGGGCGCCGCCGCGCTCGCCGTCGAGCCGTTCAACACGAACTCCAACGTCTACAGCGCCGGGTTCCAGCATCTGTGGCAGATGGGCGATTTCTGGTTCGGACCGGTCGGCAGCGTGCTCTATCGCGACCGCAACGGCTATGATTTGGGCACGCTTCAATACGTGCCGGCAAAGCTGCGCTACACCGCCGGCGTGACGGCCCATCTGGTGCGGCGCAACGGGCTGTCGCTCGACCTGCGCGCCGAGCACATGTGGATGCATGAAGGCGAGACCACCGCCATCAACGGCCAGATGTATAGCGTGCTCGCCAATGGCTACGTGCTGAACGACGCAGCGCCGCAGCGCATGAGCACCGGCTGGCGGATTGGCGCCGGGCTGAGCCTCAAATTCTAGCGCCGCAAATGATGGCGGGCCGCAATGCGGCATCAGGCAGAGCCGTCTGGAAAACAAATCAGAAAACAAATCTGCATATTCATCCAAAAGCATGATGCCAGTTGAGTTAAGTATAAATATAGCGACTGGCGAAAGACAAAGGATGAGGATTGATAAATGACAACAGGAAGTTTCGTAAAAATTATTCGTTTGTTTGCGGTATGTGCCTCGTTAATTGTGGCATCGGCTCTCTTGTTTGCGGAGGCGGTGGTTCCTGGCGAGTGGAACGCAGCCGTGGCAAAAGAACAGACCTGCAAGGAGAAGAGGAAGGCATGCGAGGCTCGCTGCCGGCAGCGCTACGGCGAGGCCACGGCCGCTCAACAGACACAGACATCCTCCTGCTATCAGCGCACCTGCGACAAGCAGGAACAAAACTGCGAGGAAGCGCTCAAGGACACCGCCGGTGAGAAGCTTGACGTGCCGGCGCCAAAGGGGCGTCCGATCACTCCAAACGTGATCATGCCGGGGACGCGGCCGAGCGGCGGCATCCTCGATACGTCGCCGAGCCGGCCGCCCATGCGCGGACCGTCCGGAACCGGCGTGCTGGCGCCGAACTAGGCAGCTCGAACGGTTGGAGGCGCGGGTGTCCGCGCCTCCACCGCGTCGCCCGGTCGGTGTCGCGAGCTCGAAATTCCGGAGCAACAACATGTCGCGTCGCATCGTGCAGACTGTCGCGGCGGCCAAGGCGCCGCCCACCTACAGCCAGGCCGTGATCGCCGGCGGGCTGGTGTTCGTGTCCGGCACCGGCCCGCACGACCCCGGCACCGGCCGCATCGTCGGGGAGACGATCCAGGAGCAGACGGCGCAGTGCCTGAAGAACATCTCGGCCATCCTCGATGCTGCCGGGAGCTCGCTGGCCAAGGCGGTCAGCGCCACGGTGATCCTCGCCGACGAAGACGACTTCGCCGGTATGAACGAGGAGTGGCTGCGCTGGTTTCCGAGCGAGCCGCCTGCCCGCCAGGGAGCCAGGCTGCCTGTCAGGGTTCCGGGCCTAAGGATATCGATCGCCCTGATCGCCGAAGCCTGACGGCCGCTCGCCGGGCTGGCGGCGAGACGCGGGGACGTCGCGTCCGGGCGCGGGCCTGATCTCCGGTCCGACCGGCTGCCCCAACGCGAGATTTGGACGATCGGCTAGGTTTTCCGACGCTCGGTCATACCAAGATCGGCGCCGTTCGGTATTGATTTCGACGACATGCGTGGTGCTGCCGCCATGATTTGCCGGCGAGGGAGGGCGGGTTGCCGCCCTTCCGCCAGTGCCGTTCGTTGCGGGTCGTCGAGGTCCCCCGCATGGTTTTCGAGGTTCGAGCCGATGCAGCCAGCCAGAAGAGCCGACCGAAGCTATCCGCTCGTCGCGCTTCCATCCCCGACGGATACCGATCGGTTGTCGCACCTGATCGGCGAGATCTACGACGTGGTGCTGCAGCCGGAATCCTGGTCGGGCGTTCTCAGGCTGTGCTCCGAATTCCTGCCTGGGCATGCCGCGGCCCTGTTCGCGAAGGGCGTGAACGGGAGGGGCGGCCACGTCTACTACCATGACGACGGCATCGATGCCGCCCATCGCCAGAGCTATTTCGACGAATATGCCAATCTCGATCCGCTGAGCGCGATGCAGTATTTTTCCGAGACCGGAAACCCCGTATCGACGACCGACTGCCTGCCCTATCCGGAATTCGTGCAGACCCGCTTCTACAAGGAATGGGTTCAGCCGCAGGGCATCGTCGACTTCATCAATGTGAAGCTCGAGAGTTCGCAGGCCGACGCCGCCCATTTCGGCATCTTCCGGCACGAGCGCCACGGCCTCGTCACCGAGGAGACGCGGTGGCGCATGCGCCTGCTCGCGCCACATATCCGGCGCGCGGTGTCGATCAGCCGGCTGGTCGAGCACAGGCGGCTGGAAGCGGCCACGCTGGCCGACACGCTGGACACGATGTCGGCGGCGATGATCATGGTGGACGGAACCGGAAAGGTGGCGCATGCGAACGCCGCCGGCCAGGCGATGATCGCCGAACGGGACATGCTGGACGTCATGTCCGGCAGGCTGGTCGTCACCAGCAAGGCGGTGAACCGCGCGCTTTTCGATGCGCTGGAGGCCGCCACCCGGGGCGACGACGCCATCGGAACCAGGGGAGTCGCGCTGTCGATGACCTCGCGCTCGGGCAGCCATTTCGTGGCGCATGTGCTGCCGCTGACCTCGGGGACGAGGAAGCGGGCCGGCCGCGAATATTCCGCCAGCTCGGCCATCTTCGTGAGAAAGGCCGAACTGGAGCCGCCTTCGGCGCCGCGCATGATCGCCGAGCTCTACGGGCTCACGCCCAGCGAGCTGCGCGTGCTGCTGGCGGTTTTCGACACCGGGAGCATCGAGGACATTGCGGCCGCGCTGGGGATCTCGGTGCCGACCGTGAAGACGCATCTGCGCCGGCTGTTCGACAAGACGGGCACGCGGCGCCAGACCGACCTCGTCAAGCTGGCCAGCGGATACGCCGCCGCCAACGCCTGAGGGCTAGGGCGGGCGCGCATCGCGCCGGAGGTCGAAAATCGCCCTTAGCGCGAAAAGATCATCCCTTGGGAGGATGAAGGCCCGTCCGACGCTGACTAGACAGCGACATACGGGGCGTGGCGAGGCCTGCCGCCTGCCGCCATCGACCCGTCCAATCCCACCACGGATCGACTTCGAGGAGCTGAATTACATGACCTTCAACCGGACCAAGTCTGCACTCGCAATCTGCGCAGCGGCGCTGCCCCTGCTGGCATTTGCGGGCCAGGCAAGCGCTGAGCAGGCGCACCAGCATTCGACGCAGGCGGACGATCTGAAGTGGGCGCAGCCGGCCGCCTACAATCCCGGCGCCGAGCTCGCCGTCGTCAGCGGCGACCCCACCAAGGAAGGCTTCTACGTGGTGCGGCTGCGCGTGCCGGCCGGCTTCCAGATCTCTCCGCACACCCACCCGAACGACGAGAACGTGACGGTGCTGTCGGGCACCTTCCATGTCGGCACCGGCGAGACCTTCGATCCGTCGAAGGGAACCACGGTCAAGGCCGGCGGCTTCGCCCATGTCGGCAAGGGCATGATCCACTATGCGCATTTTCCGGAAGCGACCGTCATCCAGCTTCACGGCATGGGACCTCAGGGCATCACCTACGTGGACCCGGCCAATGACCCGCGCAAGAAGTGACGGCGCGGGCGCGACGACCGGACGACGCCTGACAAGCCTGGCGGCCGTGCTTAGCGTGGCGATCACAGCGGGCCTGGTGCCGATCGTTGCCCGGGCGAAGCTGGACAATGACGCGGCCAGGGAACTGGCGGCCGATATATGCGGGTCCGCCGGGCAGCGCGACGGCCGACTGGCCAGCTCCGGCGCAGGGATGCGCGGCTACCAGTGAAAGGCCGGCGGAGCGGGCCGCTGCCCGCTCCTGCCAATTACTGCCGGCGCAGACCCGCGGTGACAAGGTGGCGCGCCGGACGGGAGCGAGGCGTTCTTGCCCACGCCTCGCTCCCTGATTGTCCCGGCTTGGAACCTGCCGCGCCAAGCCCACCTGCCGGACCAGGGGCGCCGCCAGCCGCTTCGACGGCAGGCCCGGCGTCTCACTTCAGCCGGATCTTCGCCGCCGAGCGCCGGCCGCAATCCCGCCGCCAACGAAGTCATCCCAAAGGCTGACGCAGCGAGCCGCGAAAGCGGCGATTCATCGGCGGACTCACATCAACCGCACAGGGGACGGTTCCACCGCCATGAATACTGAAGCAGAAACGCTCGGAGCGACGAAGACGAGGCCGCCGGTCGAGGCGGCCGCGAAGCGGATTGCCCGGCCGGGCGACGGGCCGGCGCTCCGGCGGCACCACGCCCGGCGCTGGCGCGCCGCGCTGCGCAGCGGCGTCGCGGTCGGGGCGCTCTGCATGGCAGCAGTGCCCGCGCTTGCCGGGCCGGACGCCTGCATGATCGTCGCCAACGTGGCCACCTGTTCGGGCGACCAGTCGGGCGGCATCGATGCGGGCGCCGACTTTCCATCCGACTCGACGTTGTCTCTGATCATTGGGAATTTGACCGGGGACATTGTCCCCTCCAATGGCGCCGATGGCGTCCGCTGGGCCGATCCCTTCAATCCCAATCCGATCGTTATCACGAGCGACACCGGTGATTTCTCCATTGTCACCAGGCAGTCCGGCTTCAATGTTTTCAGCAATGCCGGCAAGGACGTCGTCTTGACGCATGCCGGAAACATCGTGGCGATCCAAGCCGGAATTTTCGCAAGGACTCAGCAGACAGACGGCGATTCCGGTCTGGTTCGGGTCACCGCAAGCGGGGATTTTCGTACGGACAGTGACGGCATCCATGCCTTCAGTCGAGTCGTATCCGGCGATGGAAACGCGGGAAACGTGGTGGTCGACTTCAACGGCACGATCGTCTCCGGGCAGGTTGGTATTCGCGCGCGGTCCGTCGTGGAGGATGGCCAAGGCAATTCCGGAGTGGTGTCGGTCGGAAGCACGGGCAGCGTGACCTCCATCGAGGCGGAATCCGTCGTCAACGGATCCGGTGATGCGGGCGCCGTCTTCGTCGCGCAGAACGGCGCTATCACCGGCGACGGCATCTCCGCGTCTTCCACGGTCAACGGCAACGGCAATGCCGGGGCTGTCCAGATCACGAATACCGGAGACGTGAACGGCGTCCTGCTGGCCGCCTCGCAGGTCCTGTCCGGAACGGGCAACGCCTCCACCGTTTCCGTGACGAATGCCGGAAACGTCGCCAATGCCGGTACTTCCGCGACGACCATCACGGCCGTGTCATATGCCGGCACGAACGGCAACGCAGGGTCGGTCACGGTGAACAATACCGGTAACCTGATCGGCGGGTACCTGTCGGTCAATGCCGTCTCGCGGGCGTCCGGCGCGGGCAACGCTGGCAATGTGGCGGTCACTACCACCGGCGATCTCATTGCCTCTCACGGAGTGGTGGCCCAATCGCTGGCGGATGCGAATGGCGTCGCAGGGTCCGTCTCCGTCACAAGCCGTGGCAACATCACCGCTGCGCAGACCGCAATCCTGGCGGAATCGGATGGCGGCCAGGGCAATGGAAACATCAACATCAGCGTCGACAACGGTACGGTCGCGGGTGGAGTCGATGGCGTCGTCTTTTATGGCGGCGCCGCGAACACCCTCATGATCGAGGCTGGCGGCGCGGTCATTGGCGGGACAGGACGCGCAATCGCCGGCGGCAACGCCGACGAGATGATCACCAATCGCGGGCAAGTCGTCGGCGACGTCGATCTCGGGGCGGGCAACAACAATTTCATCAATCAAGGGACCGCTCTGTTCCATACCGGCTCGATCATCAATCTCGGCGCGAACGGCATGCTTGAGAATGCCGGCGTGCTTGCCGTCGGCGGCTTCGACAGATCTCCGCTCACGGCGCTGCTGACGGGTGACCTGGAACAAGGAGCGAGCGGCGTCTTCGCCGTCGATATCGAGGGGGCGGCTGCCGACCGGCTGGACGTGACCGGCACGGCCGCCATGGCCGGAAGGGTCGAGGCGCGGTTCAACGGCGCCAACGGCGGGTCGCAGCGCTACACCATCCTGTCGGCCGCCGGCGGTGTCACCGACAACGGCATCACCGGCCCGGCGGATACGGCGGTGCTGGACTACGAGCTGCTGTTCCCCAACGCCAACGACATGGTGCTGGCGGTGACGGCCAACTTCGTGACCGGCGGGCTGACGCGGAACCAGCAGGCGACCGCCCAACACCTGCAAGGCGCGCTGGGGGCCTCCGGCGGGGACCTGGGCTCGGTCTACGGCTATCTGGGCGGCATCGGCGGTGTGTCCGACTACGCGCAGGCGCTCGACCGGCTCCACCCGGAACCCTACCTGGCGCAGACGCAATCGGTGCTGCTGTCGGGCCTCGGCTTCGCCGACAACGCGCTGAGCTGCGCGGATGGCGGAAGCAACGCCAGGGCCGATGCCGGCGACGAGGGCTGCGGGTGGGCGCGCATCGGCACCAGCCGCACGAGCCGGGGCCGCACCTTCGAGAATATCGGCTTCACGAGCGACGCGTGGTCGGCTTCGGGCGGCGCGCAGTTTGCGCTGGCGCCCAACTGGACCGGCGCATTGGCGTTCGGCTACGAGCGCACGAACATCGCGGTCGACGACCGGGCGCGCGCGCAGGGCAACCTGTTCCAGTTCGCGGCCGGCGCGCTCTACAGCTACAATGGCTGGGAGCTGTCGGGCGTGCTGAGCGCCGGCCACGGCTCGTTCGACACGACGCGCCTCGGCGTGCTGCCGGGCGTCGACGCGACCGGCAAGAACACCGCGAGCTACGTGTCGGGCCGGGTGCGGGCCGCGCATGCGTTCGGAGGCGAGGCGGGCTATGTGAAGCCGATGATCGACTTCGACCTCACCGCGCTGCGGCGCGGCGGCATCGTGGAGGAAGGCGCCGGCTCGGCCGGCCTGCGCGTGCACGAGCAGACCGACGCGATCTTCTCGGTGGCGCCGGCGGTCGAGGTGGGCGGGCAGTTCCAGCTCGGGCCCGACATGGTGGTGAAGCCCTTCGTGCGCGCCGGCGTGCGCATCTTCGGCACGCCGGAACTCGGCGCGACCGCATCCTTCATCGGCTCGCCCTCAGGTGCGGCTCCGTTCACGGCCACGATGCCGCTCGACCAGGCGGTGGGCGAACTGTCGACCGGCGTCGACCTCGTGCTGGCCAACGGGCTGAAGATGGGCGTCAGCTACGAGGGCCGGCTCGGCGGCAGCACCCAGCGTCATACGGGAGCGTTCAACCTGCGCGCCAACTTCTGACGGCGGCGAGCCTGCGGCGGGCGCGGAGGCCATGCGGCGCTGCGCCATCCGTTCGGATCGACATCATCCGAAAGGATGACGTTCGGCTGCGCCGTTGCAGCTATCGGTCGGGAGAAACGTGGGGCGGCGGCTCGTCGGGCTCTCCGGAGCAACGGGCGGCGCGAGCGGTGAGCCGTCCGGGAGCGGAGGCGGCACGCCCGCCGCCCTGACCGCCCTGACCGCACGGCGAGGCAGGCGAGGGGGGTGTCCGGCGCTGCCCGTCGAGGGATCATCCCAATGGCGCCGGCAGGCGCCGGGCCGGAAAAGCAGGATCAGTCAAATGGGTTCGATGATCATTGAACTTCCATCATCCACACAGCATTCGAAACGTGGTAGCATTCACAAGTCGAGCAATCGGGGGCGCATGGGCGGCGTTGCATCAGACAGCGATGGAATAACGGGCGATCCGCTGTCGGATGTCTTGAGTTCCGTTCGACTGACCGGCGGCATCTTCCTCGAAGCGCGCTTCACCGCACCCTGGTCCATTTCCGGTAAACTGACCCATGAGGCCGTGAGCGGCTTCCTGCGCAACCCCGGCCAGCTGATCTGCTACCATGTGGTCACGCGCGGCCAGCTGCTGGTGGCGCTGGAGGGCGAGGCGCCGGTGCTGGTGCGCGCGGGCGAGGTGGTGATCCTGCCGCGCAACGATTTCCACACCATGGCGAGCGACGGCTATTGCGAGCCGGTGGAGATCGGCAGCCTGCTCCAGGCCTCGCCGAATGGCGGCCTGACCAGGATCGAGCATGGCGGCGGCGGCGAGGAGGCCGACGTGATCTGCGGCTTCCTCGGCAGCGAGGATGCGTTCAATCCGCTGATCGCCTCGCTTCCCAGGGTGCTGACGCTCGATATCCGGAACGGCATGTCGCGCGACTGGATCGAGACCTCGGTGCGCTATGCGGCGAACGATCTGGTGGCCGGCCGGGCCGCGGGCTCGAGCGTGATGTCGCGCCTGGCCGAACTGCTGCTGATCGAAGCCGTGCGCCACTATTCGCAGGCGATCGCGGCCGAGGACGAGGGCTGGCTTAAGGGGCTGAGCGACCCGCAGATCGGCCGGGCGCTGACGCTGATCCACTCCAACATCGCGGCCGACTGGTCAACCGACAAGCTGGCCGAGGCGGTGGCGATGTCGCGCAGTAGTTTCGTCGACCGGTTCAGCGCGCTCGTCGGCATGCCGCCGATCCGATACCTGACCGCCTGGCGGTTGAGGTCGGCCAAGATGCAGCTGCGCGAGACCAGGATGTCGGTAGCGCAGCTTGCGTGGTCGGTCGGCTACAAGTCCGAGGAAGCGTTCAGCAGGGCGTTCAAGCGCGAATACGGCCTGCCGCCCGTGCAGTGGAAATCCGGCCAGGAGCTCGGCCGGCGCTGAGCCTTCCGGCGGTGTCGGCCAGCCGTTTCGCCGCCTGCCGGACGCGCAGTTCAAGACGAATTGTCGGCTATCCAGGCGGCGCGATCATTCCGCAGCACAGGTCCCGATCCTAATATCCGGTCGCTGCGAACGCCGCGTTATCGAACAGCGCCGCGCGTTGTTTCTGCTCGAAACAGATTGCAGATCCCCCACCGGAGAGGAGGCCAGACGGCCGCTCTCCCGGACCCCAAGTTTATGCGAATGAGAGAGACGGTTCGAATGTCAGTGACTGCCACCCAGCCAGACTATTCAGCGATCAAGCAGCGCCAGCAGGCCACCTGGGCCTCGGGCGACTACGCCATCATCGGCACTACGCTGCAGCTCGTCGGCGAGCGCCTTTGCGACGCGGTCGACATCCGCGCCGGCGAGCGCGTGCTCGACGTGGCAGCCGGAAACGGAAACGCGACGCTTGCGGCGGCGCGCCAGTTTGCGGTGGTGACGTCGACCGACTACGTGGACACGCTGCTCCACCACGGCCGTGCGCGGGCGGAAGCCGAGCGCCTGCCGGTGACATTCCGGAACGCGGATGTGGAGCGACTGCCCTTCGACGACGGCAGCTTCGACGTGGTGCTGTCGACCTTCGGCGTGATGTTCGCGCCGGACCAGGTGTCGTCGGCGCGCGAGATGACGCGGGTGGTGCGCCCGGGCGGCCGCATCGGCATGGCCAACTGGACGCCGGACGGCTTCATCGGCCAGCTGTTCAAGATCATCGGCCGGCATGTTCCGCCGCCCGCGGGCGTGCGGTCGCCGGCGGAGTGGGGCGTGCAGAGCCGGCTCGCCGATCTCTTCCCCGGCTGCTCGATCCGGGCGAGCAAGCGGTTCTTCAAGTTCCGCTACAAGTCTCCCGCGCACTGGCTGGAGATATTCAGGACCTATTACGGACCGACCCACCGCGCATTCGCGGCGCTGGACATGGATGGCCAGCAGCGCCTCGAGGGCGACATACTGCACCTGCTGCGGAGCCTGAATGTGGGCGGCGAGCAGTCGCTGGTGATCCCCAGCGAATATCTGGAAATCGTCGTCACGAGGTAGGCCGACGAATGGGGCGGCCGCCCGGAGCATGGTGGGGCGCGGCGCCCCCGAAGCCCCGGGCGGTCCCTCCTGTCAGACAGAACGCATGGATGTCGGACCCGGCGGTGGCGGCCGCCGGAGGGCCGTCGGCGGCTGCCTGCGCGGGTGTGCCCGCGCCGCGGCTTCAAAGGCTCGGGCGGCATGGGGCGTACGAGGAGCATCATGAATCAGCAAATCATCGACCTGATCCGGGAAAGCTTCGACAAGCTCGTTCCGATTGCCGACGAGGTGGAGGCGAGATTCAGCGCCCGCCTGTTCGACACATATCCGGACGTCTGCCGCATCTTCCTGATGGACGTGGCGCCGCAGGAAAGGGCGCTGATCCGCACGCTGGAGCGCGCGCTCGGCAGGCTTGCCGAAAGCGGCGGCTTCCCGGACGCGGTCGACGAGCTGGCGCGGCGGCACCACGCCTTCCGCATTGCACATGTCTATTACGACGCGCTTGCGACGACGCTTCTGTGGACGCTGCGCCACAGCCTCGGCGCGGGTTTCACCCGCGAGGTGGAACTGGCGTGGGCGGAGGCGCTCCATCCCCGCGCGGCCGGGATCTCTGTCGCGAGCGGCAAGACGGGCAAGGCCGGCGCGAAGGCGGGAAGGCCGAAGCTGGTCTGCATCACCGGCGGCGGCACCGCGCAGGCCGCGAAACATCATCCCAAGGGCTGACGCGCGGTCGGAGCGGCGCGGGCTATGCGGTCCGTGATTTCGCGGAGGTCGGGAAGAGCTCGATCCGCGAGCCAATTGCAAGGAGACTGGAAGTGAGAAAGCTGTTCACCCTGACGCTGGCGCTGGCATTCTGCTCGGTGGCTACCGCGTCATTCGCCGCCACGATCAAGCTGCGCGGGCGGCATTCGCCCGAAAGCATCACGAGCATCTGCCGGGCGGTCCAGGGACGGCCGGGCCCGGCCGGGGCCTACAGCTGCATCAACCGCATCAACAACACGGCCGTGGTGTGCAACGCGCAGAGGCGCTGCACGGCGCGGGTTCCCGACATCATGCTGCGCGCCGGCCTGCCGCTGAGAACGCCGAAGCAGGTGCTCACCGCAAAGGTGAGCGTGCGCGATCATCGCGGACGGCAGCCGTTCTTCAACTTCACGGTGAGGCTGGGCAAGAAGTCTCCGCCCTTCGTGCCGACGCCGGCACCCACCCCGGCCCCGCTGCCGACCACCAATCCAACGCCAACGCAGCCCGACATCGTGGTGCGCGATCACCGCGACCCTGTGAACCCGCGCGACCATCGCAAGCCCGCGAAAGGCGGCGGCGTGGGTGTGAGCGAAACCCCGGGCGGCGGAACCCGAACCCCCAAGGCTGAGTGCCACGTGCCTTTCCCGTACATCTGCCGGTAGCGCATCCTGAGCGGTCGGCCCCTCAGGTCCTGACCCTCCCGACCCGGTGATTTCGCGGCGGCCCCGACCGCCGCGAAACGGACGGAGACGGCGTACACCCCAACCCCAGCGCCTCTCCGTCCTTCAATCTTGCCTCAGGCGCCCGCAGCCGAAGGCGCCAGGCCGCGGATGATGCGGCGGATGACCACGAGGACGTCTTCGGCCGCCGCGCCTTCGGCAACGTCCATGGCTGCCCGCTCGAACATGGCCGAGAGCAGCGAGGCCAGCGTGGCGACCGGCACGGGCGGCAGCGCCCCCTCGGCCATTGCTTCTTCCAGGCCCGCCCTGAGGCTGGCGTCGCCATTGCCCCCGTCGATCCGGCGCATCTCGTCGCGCCCCAGCACGGCCGGACCCTCGACCAGCAGCAGCCGCACCCTGCCGTCTGCCTGCATCGCCCGCACATAGGCATCGGCGCCGGCGAGAAGCCGCGCGAGCGCCGACATGCCGGGCGCGCCGGACGTCTCGATGGTCTGTGCGACGGCAGCCGACTCGGCTTCGACCACGGCGCGGAAGATCGCCTGCTTGTCGGGGAAATGATGATAGAGCGCGCCGCGCGTCACGCCCGCCCCGGCCACGATGGCGGGCGTGCCGGTGGCGCCGAAGCCGTGCACCACGAACAGGCGCCGGGCGGTCTCGATGAGCCGCGCCCGCATCTGCGCGCTGCGCTCGGGGTTGCTGCGCCGTGCGGAATTCATTTGCATACAGTCTGCCTGTTTGTTAATAGCGTACATACAGACTGTATGTTTTTGGCAAGGAGAATGGAAGCGTGAAGATCACCAGCTATTACCCCGTGCTGATGGTGGACGACGTGGCGGCGAGCGCAGCGTTCTACATCCGGCACCTGTCGTTCCGGCCGCTTTTCGAGGCCGACTGGTACGTGCACCTGCAGTCGAGCAGCGATCCCTCGGTCAACCTGGCGCTGCTGAAGGGCGACCACGCCACCATACCCGCGGTCGGGCGCGGACGGGCATCGGGCATGTTGCTGAACTTCGAGGTGGAAGACGTGGATGCGCAATATGCTGCGGCAATTGCCGGCGGCCTGCCCATCATGCTGCCGCTGCGCGACGAGGCTTTCGGCCAGCGCCACTTCATCACCAGCGACCCGAACGGGGTGCTGATCGACATCATCACGCCGATCGCGCCGATCGCGGACTTCGCCGCGCAATATGCCGCGGACGCCCTGCCGCAATGAGGCGCGAAGGGCGGGTTTCCGCGTTAACAGGCGCGTAACGGCGTTCCGGTAGCTTCCCCCACGGCACGAGCGGCGAAAGCCGCTCGCAACGGGGGTATTCCACATGGTGAACGAACAGATCTGGGCGCAGGTCCGCTCGCAGGCGCAGACGACGCCGGCCGTATTCGGCGCGGTGGATTTCGACACGCTGCCGGAGCGTTTCACGGCGACGCCGGGCGATCCCAACGACCTCCAGTCGGCCGGGGACGAGGTGCGCGCCAAGCTGCTGGCGGACGAAGCCCTGATCGACCTGATGCGCGCCTACACCTTCATGGGCGACCGCATCGCCGACCCCTATGCGGCGCTGATGCCGCAATACGGCTTCCGCCGGCTGATGGAGATGCTGACGCAGGCATGCGACCACGGCATCGACGCGGTGGAGGACGCGCCGGCTGAGCTGAAGGCGCTGATCGAGGCTATGGAGCGCGTGCCCGACTGGGTGGACATGGAGCTGGTCGAGGCGGGCGCCCGCGCCGAGCGCGCGCCGGTGGCGGTGATGAGCCCGTTCTCGCTGCGCGCCGCCTTCATCGGCACCTTCATGAACAAATATGCCGCGCTGCCGATGGCATTCACCGGCACGCTGTCGAACGCCAGCGCGGCGCGCCGCGTGAAGGAGACCGCGACCTTCTTCGCCACCTCGGTTCTGCCCGGCGCGCTGGCCCGCCACGGCGCCGGCTTCAAGGCCGCCGCCATGGTGCGCCTGATGCATTCGATGGTGCGCTTCAACGTGATGCGCAAGGGCCGCTGGGACGTGTCGGTGTACGGCGTGCCGATCCCGCAGGTGGACCAGATGCCGGCCGGCCTGATCGGCATCACCCTGATGGCGACGGCGATGGTGCAGGCGGGACGAACCGAATTCACTGCGGAAGAGCGGGCGCTGGTCGAGCTTTCGCGCTACCGCTGCTACCTGCTGGGCCTGCCGGAAACACTGCTGGGCACCACGGCGGTGGAGATCGTGACGCTGATGGCGGCGCGCGCGGCGACGCTGCGCTCCGGCTTCGACGACGACACCTGCGGCGCGCTGCTGCGCGCCACGATGGGCGCCTATCTGCCGGCGGACAAGTCGCTGCGCTCGCGTATTCAGGACCGGCTGGAACGCGGCTTCACCAAGGTGCTGTTCCCCAAGCAGTTCCTCAATGGCGACACCGCCCGCGCCCGCGAGATGGGTGTGGTGGCGACGCCGATGGACAAGCTGTGCTTCGCGGCAGCGGCGGCGCTGACCGGCATCAGGCTGGCCGCCTACAAGGCCGCAAGCCGGATTCCAGGGATTTCCGGCATGGCCGACCGCCGGCTGGTCGCGATCATCGAGAAGCAGCTCGCCTCCTACGGCCACGCCCACTTCGAGAGCGACCCTTCCGCCTACCGCCCGGCCGTGCCGGCGCAGGAAGCGGCGCGGCCCTAGCGTCTGGACTCGAAAGCCGGGCCGCGATGCTCAGGATCGCGGCCTGGGCAGCACGGACGAGCGCTTGACGCTGCCATAGGCGAAGCTGGTGTCGATCGACGCGACGCCGGGGATGGGATGGATGCGGCTGCGGATGAAGCGTTCGTAGTCATTGAGGCTCTCGACGGCGACCCGCAGCAGATAGTCCGCACTTCCAGTCAGCACGTAGCAGTCGAGAATGGAATCGATGCCCTGCACGGCCTTCTCGAAGGCCGCGACGCTCTTTTCCGTGTGGACCTGCAGGGTGATGCGCACGAAGGCCATGACCGGCAGGCCGTAGGCCTGCTCGTCGACGATGGCCGTGTAGCCGCGGATGACGCCCTCCTTCTCCAGGATGCGCACGCGCCGCAGGCAGGGCGACGGCGACAGGTTCACCGCCTCCGACAGCTCCTGGTTGCTGATGCGCCCATTGGCCTGCAGCACGGCGATGATCTGACGGTCCTTGTCGTCCACTCGTTTCCTCCGTGGCAGCAGTGGCAAGCCGGTTTCGCATTTGTAGCAGAAGCTGCCACAATGAAACCCTATCCATCCAACCTATGCCATTCGGACCTGATCCCGAAGCGGATTTTGGCGGCACATGGCTTCCGGGTCATGCGACCATGCGGGCGAATGATGGAGGTTCCGATGAATCCGAATGTGCCCGCAGGTTTCGCCACGCGCGCCATCCACCTTGGCCACGATCCGATGCAGAACGAGGGGGCGCTGACACCGCCGCTGCACCTGACGTCGACCTTTGCGTTCGACAGCGCCGAAGACGGCGCGGCGATCTTCGCCGGCGAGACGCCCGGCTATTTCTATTCGCGGATTTCGAACCCGACGCTCGACCTGCTCGAGCGCCGCTGCGCCGACCTCGAGGGCGCGGAGGCCGGCCTGGCGCTGGCGTCGGGCATGGGCGCGATCTGCGCGGTCCTGTGGACGTTTCTTGCGCCGGGCGACGAGATCGTGACTGACAAGACGCTCTACGGGTGCACCTTCGCCTTCATGCGGCATGGGCTGGCCAAGTTCGGCATCACGGTCACGCATGCCGACATGACCGACCCCGACGCCTTCCGGCGGGCTGTCTCGTCGCGGACACGGGTGGTGTATTTCGAGACGCCGGCCAACCCGAACATGCGCCTGGTCGACATCCGAGCGATTGCGGACATCGCGAAGGAGAAGGGCTGCAAGGTCGTGGTGGACAACACCTACGCCACGCCGGTGCTGACCCGCCCGATCGAACATGGCGCCGACATCGTGGTGCATTCGGCCACGAAATATATGGGCGGGCATGGCGACCTGGTGGGCGGCATCGCCGTGGGCACGGCACAGGACATGCAGCAGGTCCGCCTGTTCGGCATGAAGGACATGACCGGCGCGGTGATGGCGCCGTTCAACGCCATGCTGGTGCTGCGCGGGCTGAAGACGCTGAAGCTGCGGGTGGAGAAGCACTGCGAGAACGCGATGGCGATCGCGCGCATGCTGGAGGCGCATCCCGCCGTCGCCAAGGTGCACTATCCCGGCCTCGAAAGCTTCGGGCAGCATGAACTGGCAGCGCGGCAGATGCCGGGCTTTGGCGCCATGATCGCATTCGAGCTGGCCGGCGGAAGCGAGGCGGGGCGGGTGATGATGAACAGGCTGCAGCTGGTCCGGCGCGCGGTGTCGCTGGGCGACACGGAATCGCTGATCCAGCATCCCGCCTCGATGACCCATTCGACCTATACGGCGGAAGAGCGCGCCGCGCACGGAATCTCGGACGGTCTCATCCGGCTTTCGGTCGGCATCGAGGAGGTGGAGGACATCGCCTCCGATCTTGAACAGGCGCTCGGCGCGCTGACGCCCCACGCCCGGGCGGCGTGACATAGCCGCGCCGCGGACCCGCGGCGCGCATCTCTTTTGTAGGAATACGCGGCCGCGACCGGCGGGCGTCGAGGCTCCAGATCCCCGGCATCGATGGCGGCAACGCGGTGCCGGTCCGGCCGCCGCGCACGCGGGATGCGCGCGCCCGTTCGAGCACTCGCGGGGCGCGCTCATCCGCCAGCGAGGGGCCGATCTCCACCCGGCCTTTGCATCCCATCTCCCCAAATTTCTGCCCTTCGCCAACCGCGTGCTCGGTGATGGGTGCGTTGACATTGCATACCATTACGAATACAAAATTGCATGCAAAGACCGGGCAGGTTGCAGGGTCGCAGGGGAGAGGCGAATGGCAAGACAGCGTGGGAATATCGGTAGGAAACTGGTCGCCACATTGGCTGCCTGCGTCGCATCGATCGCGATCATGGGAAGCCAGGGCAACGCGTCGGAGGCAGACGACACCTTGCGTCTCGCATGGGGCGGCGGCGCAGGGCCGCTGGAAACCGCGAACGTCTATTTCACCAACAGCCGCACCGGCATCTGGCTGGCGATGAACGTGTGGGATGCGCTGGTGTACCGCAATCCCGAGACCATGGAGTACGAGCCCCTGCTGGCCGAAAGCTGGGAGCGCGTCGACGACCTGACGCTGGAGTTCAAGCTCCGCAAGGGCATCAAGTTCCACAATGGCGAGGCGTTCGACGCCAACGACGTCGTGGCCACCATCAACTGGGCGGTCGATCCGGCCAGCGGGGTGCTGAAGGCGCGCGAAACCGCCTGGATCGACCGCGCCGAGCAGGTGGACGACGAGACGGTGCGGATCATCGCCAAGAAGGTGTTCCCTGCCGCTATGGACTACCTGGCGACGCTGCCCATCTATCCCGACCAGTACATGGCGGAGGCCGGCCGCGAAGGCATGGCCGCCAAGCCGGTGGGGACGGGCCCCTACAGGATCGAAGGGCTGGACCCGACGCGGGAATATCGCCTCGTGGCCAATACCGACTATTCATGGGGCAGCCCCAAGCAGGCGCCGAAGATCGGCAAGGTGGTCATCCGCGAAATCCAGGACCTGCAGACCCAGGTCGCCGAGCTCGTGAGCGGCGGCATCGACCTCAGCGCCGACATCCAGTCCGACCAGGCCTCGCAGCTGAAGAACATGCGCGGCCTGACCGTGACGACCGGCGAGACGATGCGGATCAGCTATCTCGGCCTCGACGCCAGCGGCCGCAGCGGCGACAAATATCTGAGCAATTTGAACGTCCGCCAGGCGATCAACCTGGCCTTCAACCGGGAAGCCTACCGCAAGGCGCTGTTCGGCGACGCCGCGCGCAACATCCACGTGTCCTGCTATCCGTCGCAATTCGGCTGCGATGATTCCAATGCGGTGCGCTACGGGTACGACCCGGAAAAGGCCAAGCAGCTGCTTGCCGAAGCCGGCTTCGCGGACGGCATCAAGATCGATCTCTTCACCGTGCCTTCGGTATGGGTCGATCCGATCGTCGCCGACCTCGCCAAGGTGGGCATCACGGTCAATGTCAACGCCATGCCCTGGGGTTCGCTGTCGCCCAAGATAACGGCGGGCGAGGTTCCTGTGCTGGCCGACAATCACGGCTCGTATTCGATCAACGACGCCTCGGCCAGCATCGGCTATTTCTTCGGCGGCGGCGCCAACGACTACAGCCGCGACGCGGAAGTGACGCAGTGGCTGGCGGAAGCCGAAGGCACGATGGATCCCGAGGCGCGCAAGGCGCTCTACGCCAAGGCGATCGAGCGGGTGACGAGCCAGGCCTACCACGTGCCCATGTCCAGCCACGTGCGGCACTACGTGCATTCCGACAAGCTGAGCATGAAGCCGCACGGAGACGAGATCCTCCGGCTCTTCGAATACAGCTGGGGCAAATAGAGGGAGGCGGCCGGGAAAAGCGGAAAGGGAGAGGGATCGGGCGCAATGCTGCGATACATCGCCGGTCAAACGGTTTCGGCCGTCCTCATTCTGCTGCTGGTTTCCATCGCCGCCTTCAGCATCAGTCATCTCGCCGGCGATCCCGCAGCGGTGATCGCCGGCGAGAGCCCCAGCCAGGAGCAGATCGAGCAGATCAGGCGCACCTACGGCTTCGACCGCCCGCTCTACCAGCAATATCTGTCATGGATCGGTGGGGCGCTCCGCTTCGATTTCGGCACGTCCTATCACTACCACCAGCCGGTGGCGGCCATGATCGCCGACCGGCTGCCCGTGACCCTCATCCTCGGCCTGACCTCGATCACCTTCGCGCTGGTGCTTGCGCTGCCGCTGGGCGTCATCGCCGGCGTGTGGCCCAACTCGCTGGTCGACCGCGCCGCGCTGGCGATCGCGGTGGTGGGGCAGGCGGTGCCGACCTTCTGGCTTTCGCTGATGCTGATCTCGTTCCTGGCGGTGGGACTGGGCCTGCTGCCGGTTTCCGGCTCGTCGTCCTGGCTGCACTACGTCATGCCGACGATCGCGCTCGGCTACTACGCGCTGCCCACGCTGATGCGGGTGACGCGGGCGGGCATGATCGAGGTGCTGGCCACCGACTACATCCGCGCGGCCCGGGCGAAGGGCCTGCTGGAGACGCAGGTGCTTGTGAAGCATGCGCTGCGCAACGCGATCGTGCCGGTGGTGTCGCTGGCTTCGGTGCAGTTCGGGATGATGCTGGGCGGGTCGGTGATCGTGGAGACGATCTTCGCCATCCAGGGAATCGGCTGGTTGGGCTACGACGCGGTGCTGCGCGTCGACCTGCCGGTGGTGCAAGCGGTGGTGCTGGTGATCGCCGGCTTCTTCATCTTCCTGACCTGGGCGGCCGACGTCGTGAACGCCCTGCTCGACCCTCGCATCCGCCTTTCATAGGCCACGGAGATTGGCGGATCGAATGCAAGACGGCGAAACCACGGCCATGCCGATGGCCAGACATGCGAAGCCAGGCCGTGCTGCATGGCTCGGCCTCGACCTGGCGAAGGCCTTCACCCGCAACTACGGGTTCCTGATCGGCGGCGCCATCATCCTGGTGTTTGGCGGGCTGGCGCTGCTGGCACCCGTGCTGCCGCTGCACGACCCCTATGATTTCGATCTCGCCCGGCGGCTGATCCCGCCCTTCTGGCACGAGAACAGCGATCCCCGCTTCCTGCTGGGGACCGACAAGCTCGGCCGCGACCTGCTGTCCCGCCTGGTCTACGGAGCCCGCGTGTCGATCACCGTCGGCCTGCTCGCGGCAGTGATATCCGGCGTGGTCGGAACGGTGCTGGGCCTGTGCGCGGGCTATTTCGGCGGGCGCGTGGACAAGCTGGTGATGCTGCTGGTCAACTGCCGTCTGGCCCTGCCGGTGGTTCTCGTCGCGCTGGCGGTGACAGTGGTGGTCGGCACCTCGCTGAACATGATCACGCTGCTGATCGGACTGCTGCTGTGGCCGCGCTTCACCGTGGTGATCCGCGCCGCCACGATGCAGCTGCGCGACCGCGAGTTCATCCTGGCGGCGCGCGCGCTGGGCTGCTCGAACTGGCACATCCTGTTTCGCGAGATCATGCCTAACCTGAGCGGCACGCTCTTCGTGATCGCGAGCCTGGAGATGGCGAACGCCATCCTGCTGGAGGCCGCGATCAGCTTCCTAGGATTCGGCGCGCAGCCGCCGACCTCGTCCTGGGGGCTGATGCTGGCGGATTCGCGCGACTTCATCCTGTTCAGCCCGTGGCTGGTGGCCATGCCGGGCATTGCGCTGACCGTTCTGGTGCTCGCCATCAATCTCGTGGGCGACGGGCTGCGCGACGTTCTCGAGGGGATCGCCCGTGACAGGTCCTGACGCCCAGAGCCGCGCCGCGACCGGGCGGCAGCCCCTGCTCGAGGTGAACGACCTCGTGGTCCGCATCGGCGGGGCAGAGTCGCAGATTTCGGCGGTGAGGGGGGTGACGTTCAGCGTCGAGCGCGGCGAGACGCTGTGCATCGTGGGCGAGTCCGGCTGCGGCAAGTCGCTGACAGCACTGGCGATGATGCGCCTGCTGCCGCCTGGCACCAGACTGGAAGCGACGCGCATGCGCTTCCAGGGCGTGGACCTGCTCAAGGCGAGCGCGGCAAGCCTGCGCGACATGCGCGGGCGCGACATCGGCATGATCTTCCAGGACCCGATGACCTCGCTCAATCCGCTCTACACCGTCGGCGAACAGCTGACGGAAACCTACATGCGCCACCGGTCCGGGAAGGCGCGCGAGGCGCGGGAGCGGGCCGAATACCTGCTCGGCAAGGTGGGCATCACCAACGCGGCCGAGCGCATGCTGCAATATCCGCACCAGCTGTCGGGCGGGCTGAGGCAGCGCGTGCTGATCGCCATGGCGCTGATGTGCGGCCCGAAGATGGTGATCGCGGACGAGCCGACGACGGCGCTCGACGTGACGATCCAGATCCAGGTGCTCGTGCTGCTGCGCCAGATCCAGCGCGAGCTCGACCTGGCGCTGGTGCTGATAACGCACGACCTCGGCGTCGTGGCGCGCTTCGCCGACCGGGTGGCGGTCATGTATGCGGGGCAGGTGGTGGAGGCAGGCGTGGTGGACGACGTGTTCCGCAACCCGCAGCACCCCTACACCAGAGGGCTGCTGGAATGCCTTCCCGGCCCGCGGCACGCGAATGCGCCGCAGCGGCTGGTGTCGATACCCGGAAGCGTGCCCGGGCCGCGCGAGCTCGATGCGGGATGCAGCTTCCGCAACCGGTGCCCGCTGGTGACGGAGCGCTGCAGCCTGCCGGTGCCGCTGTTCGAGGGCGCGGCCGGGCGGCAGGCGCGGTGCATCCACGCAGCGCTGGAAAGGATGCCGGCATGACCGCGAGCGAAGCTCCGCTGCTGGAGTTAAGGGATGTCGAGTGCACGTTCCGGCTGGGCGGCGCGCTCTCGCGCAACAAGAAGACGGTCCACGCCGTGCGCGGCGTGAACCTGACGGTCCGGCGCGGCGACGTCATCGGACTGGTGGGGGAGTCCGGAAGCGGCAAGAGCACGCTTGCCCGCATCGTGCTGGGCCTCCAGCCGGTCACGAAGGGCGAGGTCTTCGTGGCGGGACGCCGCCTCGACAGTTTCGCTCCGCGGGAGCTCGCCCGCATCGTCCAGCCCATGTTCCAGGACCCGTATTCGTCGCTGAACCCGAAATGGCGCGTGCGCGATATTCTCGCGCTTCCGCTCAGCCTGCACCGGGTCGGCTCGCGGTCGGAACGCGCCGACCGGGCCGAGGAGATGCTGGGGCGCTGCGGCCTCAAGAGCGACTATCTCAACGCGTTTCCGGCGCAGCTTTCGGGCGGCCAGCGGCAGCGCGTGGCGATCGCGCGGGCGCTGATCCTCAACCCGGATCTCGTCATATGCGACGAACCGACCTCGGCGCTGGACGTCTCGGTGCAGGCGCAGATCCTCAACCTGCTGCACGAGCTGCGCGAGACGATGGGTCTCACCTACCTGTTCATCAGCCACAACCTGGCCGTCGTGGAGCATATGAGCACGCGGGTCTGCGTGATGTATCTGGGCAAGCTGGTCGAGCAGGCGGCGGCGCCGGCGATCTTCGCCGGCTCCCGGCATCCCTACACGACGGTGCTGATGAATTCGGTGCTGACGCCGGAGCCGGGGCTGGGCCTGCCGGTGGTGAACACGCTCGCCCAGCAGCCCGGCGACGGGGATTTCGCCGGGGGGTGCAGCTTCTACCCGCGCTGCCCGCGCCGGCTTGAGACATGCGCCCGGGTCGAACCGCCGACGAGCTTCGACGGGGAGCATGGCGTCCATTGCCATTTGTACACGCAGGGCCGCTTCGAGGTCCCGACCGGGCAACCGGCCAGACCGGCGAGCTGAGCCGGATCGGCCATTGACGATGAGCAGAGCATGACCGCCGAACCCTACCACCCAGCATCGTCGCGTCTGTGGGAAAGCGTGGAGCCGGAGGACGCCGGTTTCGACGCGGAGCGCCTTCGGGCGGCCGTCGCGCTGGCGCAGGGCGCGGGCGTGAGCCAGGACGAAGGCGACATCGAGACGATGACCCGGCTCGGCTGCGCCGGCGAGGCCCATACCGAGATCATCGGGCCGATGCGCAACCGCGGCGACCACAACGGCATGATCGTGCGCCACGGACGCATCGTCGCCGAATGGGGCGACGTGGAGCGGGTCGACATGGCTTTCAGCATCACCAAGTCCTTCATCTCGACCGTGGCGGGACTGGCCTGGGCGGAGGGGCGCTTCGACCTGGGCGCGCCGGTGCGCCACTCCGTGCCCGACCTCTTCGACGAGGGAGAGAACAGGCATGTGACGTGGGAACATCTCTTGCGCCAGACGAGCGCCTGGGAAGGCGTGTTGTGGGGCAAGCCGGCCTGGGCGGTGAACAAGGACAGGGTGGCGGCCGGCGCGATCGGCCCGACCAACATCAAGGCGGGCAGCGCCTATGAATACAACGACATCCGGGTCAATCTGCTCGCCTATGCGCTGATGCGCGTCTGCGGCAGGCCGCTGCCGCAGATCATGCGCGAGCGCGTGATGGACCGGATCGGCGCGACCGCCACCTGGGACTGGTTCGGCTACGAGAATTCCTGGGTCAACCTGAACGGACAGCGGGTGCAGTCGGTGAGCGGCGGCGGCCACTGGGGCGGCGGCCTGCACATCGCCACGCGCGACCTGGCGCTGTGGGGGCTGCTGACGCTGCGGGAAGGGCGCTGGCGGGGCAGCGAGATATTGCCGGGCGAGTGGATGCGGCTGCAGATCTCGCCGGGCGAGGTCAATCCGGCCTACGGCTTCGTCAACTGGAACCTGCGCGCGAGCGGGCAGGAAAGGCCGGTCTTCTACACCACCGGCAGCACGCGCGGCGACGCAGGCACGACGGCCCAGAACTCCGTCACGATCGACCGAGAGCGCGACGTCATGATCGTGCTGCGATGGATGAATGGCGAGCGGCTGGAGGAAGTCACCGAAGCCATGCTGGGCGCCGTGGACCGCTGAGGCGGGCTGCCGGCCGCGGAGGGCTGTCGTCCCTCAGGCGGCGCGCCGGTGATCGCTGGACGAAACCGCGGCGAATGCCAGCAGGCCGGCGTTTTCGGCGGCCCTGACGAAGGCGCGGCGCGCGTCGGCGGATCGACGCCAGCCGTCCAGCGCATCCTGGCAGGCGCGATAGGCGGCCCGGTAGGACCCGTCATGCGCGGCGGCCGGCCACTGGCCCCGGAGGCATTCGACGGCCTCCCACGCCGTGGCGACAAGCCTTTCGCCCGTGACCGGAAAGCGAAGCCGCACCGGCTGCGAGAAGCGGACGTCGTTCATGTCGAAAACCTCAGGCGGCCGTGCGGCTGGAGCGGGCGCCGAGCGCGCGTGCCGCGACAACACCGCGGTCTTCCGCAGCCATCGCCTCGGGGCCGAGAATGCGGTGACGCCGCGCGAACGTGATGAAGGCGGCCTGCGCAGTCTGCGCGTCTGCCTCGCCGGAAAGTGCGGCACGGCAGGCGTTGAGCGCGATGCCGTGAGCGGCGTCGCGCCTGGAGGACGGCCATTCCGCGAGGAAGGCATGAGCCGTGGACAGTGCCTCGATCTCGATGGGGAAGCCCAGGCCGACAAAGACGGTGACCGGCTGGTCGAACGCGGAAATCGTCATCCACACCTCCTTCGTGAGACAGTGTTGCTGATGCGCCCGGCACCACATGCGGGGGGCCGGCATAAACTCCGCAATCCGCGTGCGGTTCCCGGCCGATGGATGCCGCAACGTCACCCGCCGGCGCGCCCGCCGCCCCGCTGGCGCGGCAACCGGACTCAGCGTATGGCAGGAGCGGCGGACGCATCCTGCGGCGCGCTCCTTTCTAAGGCTCGATAGACGTGTCGAATGCGGTTCTGCTTGCCCTGCTGGCCTATGCCGTCTGGGCCTGGGGCGATGCGGTGACGAAGTCGCTCGGCGGCCAGCTGCCGGTTTTCGAGATCGTGTTCATGATCTCGCTGTGCACCGCGGTGCCGATCCTGCTGCGGCGGCCGCGCGAGGAGCGCTGGCGCCACTTCTGGCGCATGAACCGGCCCTGGGTCATCCACACCCGCGCGGTGGTGGGCGTGGTGAGCGGGTTCTGCGGCGTCTACGCCTTCACCACGATCCCGCTGGCGGAGGTGTATGCGCTGGTCTTCCTGTCGCCGCTCTTCGTCACCATCCTGTCGGTGGTGATCCTGAAGGAGCAGGTCGGCCCGTGGCGGTGGTTCGCCGTGGTGGCGGGCTTCATCGGCGTGCTGCTGGTGGTTAGGCCGGGATTCCGCGAGCTCAGCCTCGGCCATCTGGCCGCGCTGGCCGTGGCGCTTCTGTTCGCTCTGAGCATGATCCTGCTGCGCTCGGTGGCGAGCCAGGAGAAATACACCGCGCTGTTCGGAACGAGCATGCTGTACAACCTCTCGGTGTACGGGGTGGCGGCCTTCGCGGCCGGCTTCGTCATGCCCGACCCCGTGCAGTTGCTGAAGCTGATGCTGGTGGGGGCGTGCTCGGCAACCGGGCAGATCATCCTGCTGCACGTAGCACGCACGACGCCGGCAAACGTGGTGGCGCCGACCCACTATTCGCAGATCGCCTGGGCGGTGGTGCTGGGCGCCGTGTTCTTCGCGGAATATCCGGACCTGCTGTCGCTGACCGGACTGGCGGTGCTGGCGGGCGCGGGGCTGCTGACGCTCGTGCGCGAGCGGCTGCGCCTCGGCACGGTGCGCTGGAACCCCTTCCTGCGCAATCGGCCCTAGCCGCCGCACGGCCGCGCCGACGGCCACCGCAATTCCGCCGGATTGCGGCGGCTTGTCGGCCGGCGGCGCGCGCGATAGGCATAGCGCACCAAGCCGCGGCCGCCAGCGTCGATCCGGAAAGGACCAGCCCGTGTTCCTCTCATTCTTCCCCCAGCCGAAACCCTTCTTCATTTCGGCAGTGGTGTGGGCGGCGATCGCAGTCGCGATCTGGTATGCCGGCGGGGCGGGCGTGGGCGACGTCATAGGCCTTCCGGCGGCGGCGGCCGACGCGCCGCCCATCATCGGCGTTTCGGTGTTCTGGTCGCCGCCCTTCCTCTGGTTCTACATCTATTTCTGGGCGGCGGTGGCGATCTTCTACGCCTTCTGGAGCTGGTATTCGCCGCATCCCTGGCAGCTCTGGTCGATCCTCGGCTCTGCGCTGATCCTGTTCATCGTCTATTTCCAGGTGCAGGTCTCGGTCGCCGTCAACAACTGGTACGGGCCGTTCTGGGACTATGTCCAGAACATCATGTCCAAGCAGATCACCAGCACCACGCCGGAATTCTACGGGCAGGTGGCGAGCTTCGCCGGGCTGGCGCTGGTGGGCATGAACGTGGCCGTGCTCAACGCCTTCCTGGTGAGCCACTGGATCTTCCGCTGGCGCCACGCGATGAACGACTACTACATGTCGCACTGGCCGAAGCTGCGCCACATCGAAGGCGCCTCGCAGCGCGTGCAGGAAGACACGATGCGCTTCTCGCAGATCATGGAGGGGCTGGGCGTCGCCTTCATCGATTCCATCATGACGCTGATCGCCTTCCTGCCGGTGCTGATCCGCCTGTCGGTGAACATCACCGAGCTGCCGATCGTCGGCGCCATCCCGCATCCGCTGGTGGTTGCCGCGGTGGGCTGGTCGCTGCTGGGCACGGTGGGCCTGGTGATCGCCGGCTACAAGCTGCCGGGGCTGCAGTTCCGAAACCAGCGCGTGGAGGCGGCCTACCGCAAGGAACTGGTCTATGGCGAGGACGACGAGAGCCGGGCGCAGCCGGTGACGGTGCGCGAGCTCTTCGCCAACGTGCGGAAGAACTATTTCCGGCTCTATTTCCACTACGTCTATTTCAACGTGGTGCGCTACACCTACCTGCAGGCGAACGGCATCTTCTCGCTGCTGATCCTGGGGCCCTCCATCGTGGCGGGCACGATCACGCTGGGGCTGATGAACCAGATCAGCTACGCCTTCAGCCAGGTGAGCAGCTCGTTCCAGTTCCTCGTCAATTCGTGGTCGACGATCGTGGAGCTGCTTTCGGTGCACAAGCGCCTGCGCGCCTTCGAGGCGGTGATCGACGGCGAGCCGCTGCCCGACATCGACCAGCGCTACCTGGAGCGCGAGCAGTCGGGCCTGCCGCCGGAGGAGCAGCCGGCATCCTGACCGGTGCTGCCGGTCAGTCTATGTCGACCGCGCCGGTGCGCGACGGGAAGGCGATCTCGGCGAGCTCGGCGTAGCTGACGCAGCGCACGTCGGCCCTGACGCAGGTTTCGCGCGCGAAGCGCTCCAGCGCGCGCCAGTAGGCCGCGTCGTTCATCAGCGTGAAGTGGAAGCCGATCTGCAGCGGGACGCGCGCGCCCCGGTACTGCTGGTCGAACGCGTCCGTGAAGGCGCGGTAGGCGCGCTCCTCGAACTCGGCCGACTGGCTGGGCCGCTCCAGCCCGGCCGAATGGCGCACGAACAGATTGTAGTCCATGGCGATGACCGGCCGCGCCTGCGGGCCTTCGGGGATGAGCGGCAGGGCAAAGCGCACGAGGCCGTCATGCTCGGCCGGCTCGGCCGGCCCGCGTGAGACTGTGCTGGCGTCGTAGCGGAACCCGGCGGCCGCGAGCGCGCCGTCGAGCGCCTTGCCCGTGGAAAGGTAGGGCGCGCGAAACCCGGTTATCCCGGTGGTCGCGAACCGCTTCCAGCCTTCGGGCTCGGACGGGATGGCGTTGATCGTCCACGCATCGCGCAGGATGTCCGTGAACGCGTCGAACTCGGCGCGCCAGTCGGCCGCGCTCCAGTCCTTGCCATCGAAATGGCCGCAGCCATGGCTGGCGATCTCGTGCCCTTCCAGGCGCGCGGCCCAGACCTCGCGCAGCCGGGCGGCGACGTCGTCGCGCGACTCGGCGAAGCCGACATTGGAGCGCCCGGCCCGCATGCCGGGCGGATTGTAGATCTGCCGGTCGGCGGGCGTGAGCAGATAGACGCAGGACAGGAAGTAGGTGAAGTGCGCGCCGCTCTCGCGGGCGAGATTGCGGCTGCGTTCCCACTGCGGCACGTGCTGGGCGCCGTCGAAGGAGATCACCACATATTGCGGGCGCTGGTCCGCCCCGAAAGCGGAACCGGCACACGCCAGCAGGCACACCCCAACGACAACTCCGACCGAACGCATCCCTGCACTCCGTACAACTCGCCGAACCGATGGCAAGGGAATGTGGCGGCTTCTGGATCGGCGCTGCATGCCGGCAATTTTGGCCGCGCCCCTTCCATGCGGACGAGATTCCGCCTAAACGCGTCGGCAAAGGCCGCCGCAATGCCGGCGGCGAACGGATTGGTGACGATGTCGGACGACAGTTTCATTCGCGAGGTCAACGAGGAGATTCGCCAGGATCAGGCGAAGGCGCTCTGGGACCGCTACGGCCCGTTCCTGATTGCGATCGCCGTCGCGATCGTGCTGGCGACGGCCGCATGGGTGGGCTGGGAATACTGGACGACCTCGCGCGCCAACGCCTCCGGCGACCGCTTCTCGCATGCGTTGACGCTGGCGGGCCAGGGCAAGACCGACGAGGCGCTGTCGGCGCTCGACGCGCTGGAGAAGGACGGCTACGGCGCCTACCCGGTGCTGGCGCGCCTGCGCACGGCCACGCTGCACGCCGCCCAGGGCAACAATGACCAGGCGGTGGCCGATTTCGACGCGGTGGCGGGCGACGGCTCGGTGCCGGTCGCCATCCGCGACATGGCGCGCCTGCGCGCGGCCTATGTGCTGGTGGACCACGGCAGCTACGCCGACGTTTCCGCGCGCGTGGAGCCGCTGACCGCGGACACCAACGCGCTGCGCCATTCGGCGCGCGAGGCCCTCGGCCTTTCGGCCTGGAAGGAAGGCCGCGCGGCCGACGCGCTGTCGCTGTTCGAGCAGCTTGCATCCGACGCGCAGTCGCCGCGCAACGTGCGCGATCGCGCCACGCTGATGGCCGAACTGATCCGCGGCTCGGGCACGGGCTCGTAGCGCGCGCCATGAGCTTCCGGCTCGCCATCGTCGGCCGGCCCAATGTCGGCAAGTCGACGCTCTTCAACCGGCTGGCGGGCAGCAAGCTGGCGCTTGTCGACGACACGCCGGGCGTCACCCGCGACCGCCGCATCCACGCCGCGCGCCTGCAGGACCTGCGCTTCGAGGTGATCGACACCGCCGGCTTCGAGGACTCCGCCCCGGAGACACTTTCCGGCCGCATGCGCCGGCAGACCGAGATCGCGATCGAGGAAGCCGACGTCATCGTCTTCATGATCGACGCGCGCGCCGGCGTGCTGCCCGACGACAAGGCTTTCGCCGACCTGGTGCGCAAGGCGGGCAAGCCGGTCGTGCTGGTGGCCAACAAGGCCGAGTCGCGCGCCGGCGAGGCCGGTGCAGTGGAAGCCTGGCAGCTGGGGCTGGGCGAGCCGATCACCATTTCGGCCGAGCACGGGCTGGGGCTTCCCGACCTGCGCGACGCGGTGGTGGACGCGCTGGGCGCCGATGTGGCGCTGGCCCGCGAGGACGAATCCGAGGCCCGTCTCGACCAGCCGCTGATCGGCGAGGACATCGACGACCCCGACGCCGAGGAGCAGCCGGCCTATGACGCGACGAAGCCGCTGCGCATCGCCGTGGTGGGCCGCCCGAACGCCGGCAAGTCGACGCTGATCAATGCGCTGGTCGGCGAGGAGCGCCTGCTGACCGGCCCCGAGGCCGGCATCACCCGCGATTCGATCTCGGTCGACTGGGAGTGGCGCGGCCGCACGGTGAAGCTGTTCGACACCGCCGGCATGCGCCGCAAGTCGCGCGTGCAGGAGAAGCTGGAGAAGCTGTCGGTCGCCGACGGGCTCCGCGCCGTGCGTTTCGCGGAAGTGGTGATCGTGCTGCTGGACGCCACCATCCCCTTCGAGCGGCAGGACCTGCAGATCGCCGATCTCATCGCGCGCGAGGGCAGGGCGCTGGTGATCGCCTTCAACAAGTGGGACCTGATCGACAACCAGCAGGCCACGCTTGCCGAACTGCGCGAGAAGACCGAGCGGCTGCTGCCGCAGGTGCGCGGCGTGCAGGCCGTAACCGTGTCGGCCGAGACCGGGCGCGGGCTCGACCGCCTGATGGAAGCGGTCGTGAACACCCATCAGGTGTGGAACCGGCGCATCTCGACCGGGCGGCTGAACCGCTGGCTCGAGACGGTGACCGCCCAGCACCCGCCGCCGGCAGTGGCCGGCCGCCGGCTGAAGATCAAATACATGACGCAGGTGAAGACGCGCCCGCCGGGCTTCGTCATCTCGTGCTCGCGCCCCGACGCGGTGCCCGAATCCTATGTGCGCTACCTGGTCAACAATCTGCGCGAGGCGTTCGACCTGCCGGGCGTGCCGATCCGGGTGAGCCTGCGCACCTCAGACAATCCCTACGCCTCCAAGGCGCGCCGCTAGCCGACGCGCCGCCGCCGGCCGGTTTCGCGCAAGGGCGCGGCAATTCGCGCCGGCCGCCGCACGGGCGATATCGGCCCGCGCCTCATCCTCGCCGCAAACCCCCGGTCATGACCCGCGCCAGCGAAAGGGCGCATGCAACCTTGCGCTGTTAACGGGTCAGCAAGGTTAATCGATCATTCTCATGGCGTTCGGCATTTTAGCGTTCCGGAGAGTTTTCGTGCGTTCCAGAAGAGTGATGCGGCAGTGGTCCGCACCGCGTGATCAGCGTTCGTTTCTCGCCCCCGCCATCATCGGCATCTGCATCTGGCTGGGGTTCCCGACCGGAACGGCGTATCAGGACATGACCAGCCTCGTGTCGGGCTCGGAGGCGGCGACCCACCGCTGGAGCGCGGTGGTCGAGAGGTCGGTGGCGGGCTCCGTCCACCAGGCCGAAATGCCCTTCACCAATGACAGCCTGAGCACGGCCTCGATCTCCGGCGCCGGCTTCAACGCGCCCGGCATCGGCGCCATCGCCTTCCGCGGCAAGGCGGGCGCGATGGAGGAGACGCCTGACGAGGACCGCATCAACCGCGGCGAGAAGCGCGGGCGCATCGTGAAGATCGCGCCGGTGGCGCCGCCGAAATCGTTCAGCGCCGGCTCCGTGTTCGACCGCACCAGCTCGCTGCTGGTGCCCGAGCTGGACGAGGAGCTGAAGATGGCCTTCGTCGCGCCCGAGATCGCCGGCGAGGAAATCCAGATCGCCAAGGCATTCTACATCAAGCACGACAGGCAGCCCGACCCGGCGGTGCCCGTCTATCTCGCTTCGCTGGTGAACAACGACAAGGCCGACATCCTGGCCACGGCCTACGCCCCGCCCAAGCCCGACTTCGCGGTCGCCTCGCCCTTCGCGAGCCTGTTGCAGGAGGAGGACCCGAATGGCGGACGCTTCATTCCGCCGGTGGGCGAGAAGGACCATGAATGGTTGAGCCGGCCGCTGCCGGCTTCCGTGTTTTCGGCGGCCGAGCAGAAATGCCTGGCCGAAGGTATCTATTTCGAGGCGCGCAGCGAAAGCGTGAAGGGCCAGGCGGCTGTGGCGCAGGTGATCCTGAACCGCGTGCGCAACCCCGCCTATCCCAACACGATCTGCGGCGTGGTCTACCAGAACCGCACATGGAAGAACCGCTGCCAGTTTTCGTTTGCCTGCGAGGGCCGCGCGCTGCGGGTGCGCGAGCCGCGCCACTACAAGGTGGCCGAGGAAGTGGCGATGGCGGTGACGGCAGGCAAGATCTTCCTGCCCGAGGTGGGCTCGTCGACGCACTATTACGCGACCTACGTGAACCCGGGCTGGGCGCGCGCCATGGACAAGATGAAGAAGATCGGCACCCACATCTTCTACCGCACGAAGAACGGCGGATGGGACTGATCGCGCCGGCGCGCGGCGGGGATTCGCGGGCCGGTGCCCGCGGCGGGGTGCAAGACGCTTTGTCGCACCTGCGTAAGGTGCTGAATTAACACAGCAATTTTGGCCTGAATGCATGCGCCGCTCCGGCTTGACTGCCGGAAGTGGCCTAACTATGTTGCGCGCGACTTGAAGCGGGCATCCGGCGACGGATTGACCGGAACGGGAGGTCGCATTGGCCGGGCCGAAACGGCGGGGCGAAAGCGCGGGCTCCGCTCCGGAAAACAAGGCCGGCGCCGAAGGCGGCGGCGAGCTGGACCGACGGATGCGCGAGCTTGACGCCGCCCTTACGGCGCGGCGGCCGGCGGCGGACCCCCGGGACGGGCGGCAAGGCAGCGGGGGCATGTCGGGCATCGGCAATGCGCTCAAGCTGTCGAGCGAGTTCATTGCGGCGATCATCGTCGGCGCCGGCCTCGGCTGGTTCATCGACAGGATGGCCGGGACCTCGCCCTGGGGCATGATCGTATTCCTGTTCCTCGGTTTCGGGGCAGGCGTGCTGAACGTGATGAGGGCGGCGGGACAGGTTGCGGAATTCGGCGCGGCGACGCGCGACAAGAACCAGAGCGGCGGTGGCGACCGCCCCGAGGACAGGTAGGCGGCGCCCCGGCGCCAAAGGAATGGAGCGCCACGCGTGGCCAACGACCCGATCCATCAGTTCCAGATTTCGAAATTGATCCCGATCGAGATCGGTGGGCTCGACTTCTCCTTCACCAATTCGTCCGCCTTCATGGTTGCCACCGTGGCGGCCGCCGGCGGCTTCCTTTTCCTGACGACGTCGAACCGCGGTCTGATCCCGAGCCGGCTGCAGTCGGTCTCCGAGATGTCCTACGAGTTCGTGGCTTCGATGCTGCGCGACGCGGCCGGCAGCCACGGGATGAAATTCTTCCCGTTCGTGTTCTCGCTGTTCATGTTCGTGCTGGTGGCCAACCTGCTGGGCATGTTCCCCTATTTCTTCACCGTCACCAGCCATCTGATCGTCACCTTCGCGCTGGCGCTGCTGGTGATCGGAACCGTCATCGTCTACGGCTTCTGGAAGCACGGGCTGCATTTCCTGAAACTGTTCGTGCCGAGCGGCGTGCCGGCGGTGCTGATCCCCCTGGTGGTTGCGATCGAGGTGATTTCCTTCCTCTCGCGCCCGATCAGCCTTTCGGTCCGTCTCTTCGCCAACATGCTGGCTGGCCACATCACGCTGAAGGTGTTCGCCGGCTTCGTCACCTCGCTGAGCGCCATGGGCGCGCTCGGCATCGGCGGCGCCATCCTGCCGCTGGCCATGACCGTGGCGCTGACCGGCCTCGAGTTCCTCGTCGCGTTCCTGCAGGCCTACGTCTTCGCGGTGCTGACCTGCATGTACCTCAACGACGCCCTTCACCCGGGACACTGACGCGCAGCGCGCGTCGGCCTTCCCACACAGAGACAAACGGTTCCACAAAGGAGTTTTGAAATGGAAGCGGAAGCAGCAAAGTACATCGGCGCCGGCATCGCGTGCCTCGGCATGGGTGGCGCGGGCATCGGCCTCGGCCACATCTTCGGCAACTACCTCGCCGGCGCGCTGCGCAATCCTTCGGCTGCCGACGGCCAGTTCGGCCGCCTGATCTTCGGCTTCGCCGTGACCGAAGCGCTGGGCATCTTCTCGCTGCTCGTCGCGCTGCTCCTGCTCTTCGCCGTCTGATCGGCAAGTGAAGCACCGGCCGGCCGCCGCAACGCGGCCGGCGGCAGAGTGACAGCCCCCATCTAGAGGGAAGCCCATGTTCGTTGCGCCCGCATACGCGCAGGCAACCGGCGATACGCATGCCGGGACGCAGGTGGCCGCCGAGGATCACGGCGGCGGCGGCTTTCCGCCGTTCGATCCCCAGTACTATCCGTCGCAGCTTCTGTGGCTGGCGATAACCTTCGGCCTTTTCTACCTGTTCCTGAAGCGGGTGGTGATGCCGCGCATCGGCACGATCCTGGAGGTGCGGCGCGACCGCATCGCGCAGGACCTCGACCATGCCGCGCGCATGAAGGACGAGGCGGACGCCGCGATCGCCGCCTATGAGCAGGAACTGGCGGAAGCCAAGTCCAAGGCCAACGAGATCGGCCAGAAGGCGCGCGACACGGCCAAGGCGGAAGCGGAAGCCGAGCGCCGCCGCATCGAGTCCGACCTCGAGGTCAAGCTGGGCGACGCCGAGACGCGCATCGCCGCGATCAAGCAGCGCGCGCTCAAGGACGTCGGCTCCATCGCCGAGGAGACGGCGAGCGCCATCGTTCAGGAACTGGTTGGCGGCAAGTCGGACAAGGCCGCGGTCGCCGCGGCGGTCCGCGCGGCCGGGGCGTAGGAGAACACCGTGGACGCAACGTTCTGGGCCCTCATCGGCCTCGTCATCTTCCTGGGCATCCTCGTCTACGTGAAGGTGCCCGGCATGATCGCGAAGTCGCTCGACGACCGCGCCGACCGCATCCGCACCGAGCTGGACGAAGCGCGCAGGCTGCGCGAGGAGGCCCAGCAACTGCTGGCCGAATATCAGCGCAAGCGCAAGGAAGCGGAGAAGGAGGCGGCCGACATCGTGGCCGCCGCCAAGCGCGAAGCCGACATGCTGGCGCAGGAAGCGCGCCAGCGCACGGACGAGTACGTCTCCCGCCGGACCGCGCTGGCCGAGACCAAGATCGCGCAGGCCGAGCAGGACGCGGTGAACGAGGTGCGTTCGCGCGCCGTCGACATCGCGGTCGAGGCGGCTGGCAAGCTGCTGGCAGAGCGGGTGGACACCAAGGTGAGCGCCGACCTCTTCAAGTCTTCGCTCAAGGACGTGCGCGGCAAGCTCAACTGAGCCAATCCGCAACGGACCATCATACAAAGCCGCCGCGCGAAAGCCGGCGGCTTTCTTGTTGGTGGGCGGCGCGTGAAGAGAGGGCTAGGCGGCGTCGTCCTGCAGCAGGAGCGGCGCATCCTCCGGACCCGGCTCGCGCAGCAGCCCGAAGGTCATGCGGTGTATACGACGCACGCTGCCATGCGACCGGATGGCCGTGCGGTGCATCTCGGTCGCGTAGCCCATGTGGCTGGAGAAGCCGTAGACTGGGTGGAAGCCGCAGGTGCGGCTCATCATGCGGTCGCGCGTGACCTTGGCGATGATGGATGCCGCCGCTATCGACTGCGAGATCTGGTCGCCCTTGACCACCGCGCGGCCCTCGCAGGGCAGGCCCGGCGGCACGTCGCGGCCGTCGGCCAGCGCCAGCATCGGCGAGACCGAGAGCCCGCAGAGCGCGCGGCGCATCGCCTCGAGGCTGGCGCGCAGGATGTTGATGCCGTCGATCGCGGTCGCGGACATGGAGGCGACCGATATCGCGACCGCCGTCCGCGTGATGTGGGCGAACAGCTCTTCGCGCTGCTCCATGCTCAGCCGCTTCGAATCGTCGAGCCCTTCCGGGATGCGCCTGGGGTCGAGGATGACGGCCGCCGCCACCACCGGCCCGGCGAGCGGGCCGCGGCCGGCCTCGTCGAGACCGGCGACCGGCCACTGGCCGTTCCTGCGGGCGCGCTTCTCGATCGAGAAGTCGGGCCGCACGGGCAGTTCGAAAAGGGTGGGAGAATCGGAAACCGGGCGAGCCATTTGGCGGCGATGCTCGCACCGGTTCCGATTCTCCGCAAGGCCTTCCGGGGTCGGGGAAACCGGGAAGGCCACCGTCGGCTTGGGGACATCGGGGGAACGCCGGACGGTATTTCGCGCGCCTCGCGGCGCAGAAGGTATGGCGCCGAGGCGCTAGAGCAGGCTCAGCTGCGCGCCCTCCCTGGCGGGCGGGTTGAACAGGTCTGTCCGCAGCTGCCGCCGCTCGGTGTTGAGGCCGAGACGCTTTGCCGCGAGCTCGAAGCGGCGGCCGATCTGCCAGGCATAGGGGCCGGAGCCGCGCATGCGCTTGCCCCACTCGGAATCGTAGTCCTTGCCGCCGCGCATCGACCGCACCAGCGACATGACATGGCGGAACCGGTCGGGATAGTGACGCAGCAGCCAGTCCTTGAAGATGGGGCTGACCTCCAGCGGCAGGCGCAGCAGCACGTAGCCGGCTTCCTTCGCGCCCGCGGCGACGGCCGATTCCAGGATGCGCTCGATCTCCATGTCGTTGAGGCCGGGGATGACCGGGCCGATCATGACCGACGCGGGGATGCCGGCCTCGTTCAGCGCGCGCACCGCCTCCAGCCGCTTCGGCGGCGTGTTGGCGCGCGGCTCCATGGTGCGCGCCAGCTTGCGGTCGAGCGTGGTGATCGACAGCGCCACCTTGGCGAGGCCCTTCTCCGCCATACGCTTGAGGATATCGATGTCGCGCGTCACCAGCGCCGACTTCGTGACGATGCCGACAGGGTGGTTGTGTGCCTCCAGCACTTCGAGGATCTCGCGCATGAGGCGGTATTCGCGCTCGATCGGCTGGTAGGGATCGGTGTTCGTGCCGATGGCGATCGTCTTGGGCTGGTAGCCGTCCTTGGCCAGCTCGCGCGCCAGCAGGCGCGCAGCGTCCGGCTTGGCGAACAGCTTGGACTCGAAATCCAGCCCCGGCGACATGCCCATATAGGCATGCGTCGGCCGGGCGAAACAGTAGATGCAGCCGTGCTCGCAGCCGCGATAGGGATTGATCGAGCGGTCGAAGGAGATGTCGGGCGATTCGTTGCGGGTGATGATGGTGCGCGGCTTCTCAACCTGCACCTCGGTCTTGAAGGGCGGCAGCTCCTCCAGCGATTCCCAGCCATCGTCGAAGACATGGCGCGTGATGGGCTCGTAGCGGCCGCTGGGGTTGACGCCCGCGCCGCGCCCGCGCCGGCGGTCGAAGCCGACGCGGATGCCGCTCTCCTCGATCAGGGCGTTGGCAAGGTCGGCGCCGCCACCCTTGAACGCCGCGATGTCGGCGCGAGCTATAGGCTCGATCCTGGCGCGCGCAACGTGCTCCATCACCGCAACTCCGTTGGTTTTCCGGCGGCTGCGAATCTCCCGCCGCGATGAATACATTCCTATTCAACGAAGAAGAACAAAGCAAGAACTTTCTTCGCGCCGACCGCGCCGGCGGCGAGGCTGGCCACGCGCAACCCTTTCGGCTATTCGGCAGGGAATGCTTTCGGTGCTGATCGAGACCATGAACGACGAGGAAGGGCTGGCGCGCACGCTGTCGTCGCTGGTGGGCGCCGCCGTCGAAGGCGCGGTGCGCGACGTGATCGTGTGCGACCGCGGCTCCACCGACGGGACCGCGCGCGTGGCCGACCATGCGGGCTGCGTCTATATCGAAGGCGGCGAGATGGCCGCCGGCATCCGGCGCGCGAAGGGCGAGTGGCTGGTGATACTGGAGGCCGGCGCGCGGCTGGAAGGCGAGTGGGCCGCGGCGGTGTTCGCCCATGCCGCCCACAGCGCGTCGCCGGCGCGCTTCTCGCGCTCGCGGCACGACCGCGCCTCGTTGCTGTCGCGCATGTTTTCGGCGAGGCGGCCGCTGGCAGACGGGCTGGTGATTTCCAAACGGCAGGCCGGCGAACTGGCGCGCGCAGGCGCGGATGCGGCCTCGCTGGCCCGCGCCGTCAGCGCAACGCGGCTGCCTGCCGAGATTGCGGCGGCGCCGAAGCGCCGCTAGCGGCGCGACGCCGCGTCGCCGGCGAAGGCGTCGATGCCGGTGAGTGCGGCCGACAGCCGCCAGAGACGCGCCGCCTCGCCCGCATCAACCGCCTGCGGCGCCACGCCTGGTTCGTCCGGGCCGGCCGCGAGCGGGGCGACGTCGCAATCCTCGCAATAGAGGCCGCCGAGACCGGCGAGTTGCGGAGAGGTGGCTGCCCACACGGCGGTGGCCGCGCCCTGCGAAGGCGTCTTGAAGCTGGGGTCGGCGAGGTTGCCGGCAGCATCGATCCAGCCCGCGGCGATCATGTCCTCCCGCGGCAGGTGCCGCTGCAGCGGGGTCAGAATGCAGCCGGGATGCACGGCGAAGGCGCGTATGCCGCGCTGCCGGGCGACCGCGTCGAGATGTACGGCAAACAGCACGTTCGCGGCCTTGGACTGGCCATAGGCCTGCCATTTGTCATAGCCCTGCTCGAAATGCGGGTCGTTCCAGCGCATGCCCATGCGATGCGCGCCCGAGGAGACCGCGACCACGCGCGCGCCATCGGCGACCGCCGGCCACAGCAGGTTCACGAGCGCGAAATGGCCCAGATGGTTGGTGGCGAACTGCGCTTCCCGGCCGGGGCCGACGCGCAGCAACGGGCAGGCCATGATGCCGGCATTGGCCACGACGATGTCGGCCGCGCGGCCCGACGCCAGGAAGCGGCGGGCGAAGCCGCGCACACTTTCGAGGTCGGCGAGGTCGAGCTCATCGACCTCAACACGGGCGACCTCGACCTCGGCGACGGCGACTGCGGCAAGCACGTCCTGCGCCTCGCGCGGGCGGCGGGCGCCGACCACGACCCGCGCGCCGGCGGCGGCAAGCGCCCGTGTGGTCTCCAGCCCCAGCCCGGAATAGCCGCCGGTGACGATAGCGACCTTGCCGGCAAGGTCGATGCCCGCGAGAATCTCGCGCGCGGTGGTGCGCGGCCCGAACCCCGAGCCGATCGGTGTCTGTCTGGTCATGTGCTGATCCCGGTTGGGCGGCGTGTGCGCCGACCCGACCTCAATAGGTGCTGGCTGCCGTACGATCCATTCTGTAAAGTCGGATATTCCTTCGCGATCGTCCGGAACTGGCTCATGGATCCGCTTTCCACCGTGCTCGCGCTCCTCAGGCCGCGCAGCTACATCTCGGCCGGCCTCGACGCCGGCGGAGAATGGGCGATGCGTTTCGGCGCGCCCGAGGGCGTGAAGTTCAACGCGATCATGCGCGGCGCCGGCTGGCTGCTGGTGGATGGCGAGACGGTGCCGCAGCGGCTGGAGCAGGGCGACTGCTTCTTGCTCACGCGCGGCCGACCCTTCGTGCTCGCTTCGGACCTGTCGCTCGACCCGATCGACGCCGCGCCGATCTACGCGCAGGCCGGCGACGGCGTGGCGACATGCAATGGCGGCGGCGATTTCTTCCTCGTGGGCGGCCGCTTTTCCTTCGCCGGCGACCAGGCGTCGATGCTGTTCGACACGCTGCCGCCGGTCGTGCATGTGCGGGAAGCGTCGGCGCAGGCCTCCGTGCTGCGCTGGTCGCTCGACCGGCTGGCGGAGGAGCTGCGCGACAAGCAGCCCGGCGGCGCGCTTGTCGCCGAGCACCTCGCCCACATCATGCTGGTGCAGATCTTGCGGCTTCACCTGTCGCGCGGCGAAGCGGGGACTGGCTGGCTGTTCGCGCTTTCCGACAGGCGCCTGCGTGCCGCACTCGGCGCCATGCATGCCGAGCCGGGGAAGCCGTGGACGCTGGCGCAGCTCGCCGCCCTGGCGGGCATGTCGCGCTCATCCTTCGCCGAGCGCTTCAGGCAGGTGGTGGGTGCCTCGCCGCTCGCCTACCTAACGCGCTGGCGCATGCTGGTGGCCGGCGACCGGCTGCGCGGTTCGGGCGAGACGGTGGCGTCGCTGGCCGTTTCGCTGGGCTACGAATCCGAGAGTGCGTTCAGCACCGCGTTCAGGCGGGTGATGGCGGTGTCTCCGCGCCAGTATCGGCAGGGATAGGCGCAGGCGAGGCCTGCTTCAGCCTCTCCGCATCAGCCTCTCCGCATCAGCCCTTGCCGCCGCGCTTCAGGTGCTCGTCCAGCCGCGGCATGATCTCCACGAAGTTGCAGGGCATGTGCCGGTAGTCGAACTGCGCCTTGAGGATGCCGTCCCAGGCGTCCTTGCAGGCGCCGGGCGAGCCGGGCAGCACGAAGACGAAGGTGGCGCCCACCAGCCCGGCGGTTGCCCGCGACTGGATCGTGGAGACGCCGATCTTGTCGAAGGAAATGCGGTGGAAGACGGCCGAGAACCCATCCATGCGCTTGTCGAACAGCGGCTCCAGCGCCTCCGGGGTGACATCGCGGCCGGTGAAGCCGGTGCCGCCTGTGGTGATGACCGCGTCGACCGCGGGATCGGCCACCCAGCCCCGCACGGTGCGGCGGATCTCCTCCACATCGTCGGTGACGATGTCGCGCGCGACGAGCTGGTGGCCGGCCTGCGTGATGCGGTCGGCCAGCGTGTCGCCCGACCTGTCGTCGGCGAGGCTGCGCGTGTCCGACACGGTGAGCACCGCAAACCCGACCGGGATGAGCGGCCTCGTCTCGTCAATTCCCGGCATGCGGGGCCTCCTGCGACGCGATGCTTCTGGTGGCGGCGACGAACCAGCCGGGCTGGCGCGCGCGGATGGCGGCGGCTGCGCGCTTGGCCACGTTGCCGGTCTCGAACAGGCCGAAGCAGGTGGCGCCCGAGCCCGACATGCGGGAAAATCCCGAACCCGCCCGGTCGAGCGCCTTGAGCGCGGCGCCGATCTCCGGCCGCAGCGCCTGCGCGGGCTGCTGCAGGTCGTTGCGCGTGGTTTCCAGCCAGTTTCGCAGGCTGTGGAAATCGATCCGCGGGGGCAGGGGAGGCAGGGCGGCGTTTTCGCGGCTGGTCAGCGCGCCGAACACGTCGGCCGTAGAGACCGCGACGCCCGGATTGACCAGCACAAGGCCGAGCGCGGGAAAATCGGGAAGCATCGTCAGCTCGTCGCCGACACCGCGCGCGACCAGCGGGCGCGCGGCCAAGCACATGGGCAGGTCGGCGCCGAGCGACAGGCCGATGGCCACAAGGTCGCGCCCGCCGATATCGGCAGCCCACGCCTGCGCGAGGCCGCTGAGGGCGGCCGCTGCATCGGACGAGCCGCCGCCGATGCCCGACGCGACGGGCAGGTTCTTTTCCAGCGTGATGGCGACGGCACGCGCATCGCCGCGCAGCCGCGCGCGAAGCGCGTCGCGCGCTCTCAGGACCAGATTGCTCTCGTCAGCGGGCGTGTCCGCGGCATACCGCCCCGTGACCGTGAGGCTGTCGGCGTCGGCCGGCGCGATGTCCAGCCGGTCGCCGAAGCGGGTGAAGACCGCCAGCGTGTCGATGAGGTGATAACCGTCACCACGCCTGCCGGCGACGTGCAGCGCGAGGTTGATCTTCGCCGGCGCGGCGACCGAAATGTTCATGCTGGGGACGAGATGGGTCTCAGTCCTTGGCCAGGCGGTATTCGCCGGTCTTCGGGTCCTTGACCAGCGTGCCGGTGGTGCCGGTTTGGCGCTCGCGTTCGGCACGCCGCACCCTGGCGGTGACGCGCTGCGCCTCGCGGATGAACGCGCGATATCCGAAATAGGCCACCGCTGCGATGACCATCAAGAAAATGAGCTGCGGCATGTCCATGTCTCCCGACCGGGCCACTCCCGGCTCCCACATTACGCCTCTTTGCCGGCCCGTCAAAGGCCGTATCTGCCCCAGAGTTCACGTTCCTGTACCGCCTCGGCGAGGCCGCCCGCGGCCGCCGCCGCGATCTCGCCCGCCGGGCTGCCGCCGGCGCGGGTGCTGAACAGGCCGAGCCCGCGGCCGAAAAGCCCACGCGGCTGGGTGATCAGCTTGAGCTGGGTCTTCTCGCCGTAGCGGGCCCTGAGGAACGAGCGCATGTCGCCGAGCCCGTCGACGAGGCCGAGCTCGACGGCGCGCGTGCCGGTCCAGAACAGCCCGGTGAACAGGTCGGGATGATCGGCGAGCCGCATGCCGCGCCGTTCCTTCACGAGGTCGATGAAGGTCTGGTGGATGTCGAGCTGGAGGCTCTTCAGCCGCTCCACATCCTCCTTCTTCTCTGGCCGGAAGGGATCGAGCACCGACTTGTTGTTGCCGGCCGTGTAGACCCTGCGCTCCACGCCGACCTTCTTGAGCAGTTCGGGAAAGCCGAAGGAGGCGGTGATGACGCCGATCGAGCCCACGATGGAGGAGGGGTCGGCGATGATCTCGTCACCGGCTAGGGCGATCATGTAGCCACCTGAGGCTGCGACATCCTCGACGAAAACCAGAACCGCCTTGTTCTTCTCCCGCGAAAGGTCGCGGATGCGCTTGTAGATGAGGCGCGACTGCACCGGCGAGCCGCCGGGCGAGTTGAGCGAGATGGCGACCGCGGGCGCGGCCTTCAAGGCAAATGCCTTTTCGAGGAGCCCGGCGGTGGTGGCCAGCGAGAGCCGCTGCTGGAACTGCGAACCTCCCGCCATGATCGTGCCGTGCAGGCGAACGACCGGGATGACGGCCCCTTCCGGACGCATCGATTTCGGAAGCAGGCGGGAAAGCAGGTTTTTCACGAGGTGCGGGTCTCCGGTGGGCAGCTTTTTCATGTAGGCGTCCGGCGGCAAAGCGCAATGGCGTGAAACGCTGGCGGCGCGAGGACCTACCTGAACCGGTGCACGAGCCGCAGCAGGTCGACCTGGCTGCTGGTTCCGGTCTTGGCGTAGAGGCTCTTGAGCTGCGTGCGGATCGTCTCGCGAGAAAGGTTCGCCTCGGCCGCGATGCGGCTCGCGGTCATTCCCGCCACTATCCCGTTGAGCGCACGCAGTTCCGAGGGGGTGAGGCTGTAGGTCAGGCTGAAACGATCCACCGCTGCTGACGGCTCCTCGACGTGAAACGGCTGGATGATCACCGCCACGGTTGGACCTTCGAAGAGAAGGGAGATGCGATCGGCTTCGAGGCTCACGAGGATGATCCGCGCCGCGCTGGAAAACAGCGTCACGGATTTCGGTCCCTCATAGGCGCGTGCCAGCATATCGCGCAACACGGCCTGCGCGTCGGGATGGCGAAGCCTCAGCCGTCCCGGCGATGAGACGGAAATGACCTCGCCCTCGTCGAGCATGTCCTGGGCGGCCGGGGAAACGGTCTTTATGCGCTCGTTCTCGCCCACGGTGACGACGCCGGCATTCATGGCGTCGAATACCGAGCCGGCCGCTGCGAAGGCCGCCCAGCGCGCCTCACCCTGCCGGAAGAACCGGGCTGCACGCCGCAGGTGCGGCGCAATCCGGGTGAACTGCGCCGAGAGCGCGGCATTGATGCTCTCGTCGGCGGTGCTGGTGACCGTCGTGATGATCAGCGGGTTGCCGTTTTGCTTGTCCACGGTCACGCCGACCGAACTGGCTATGTCGTTGGGGTTCAGGAAGTCGTTGAAGAACTCCGAGCGCATCAACTGGGGGCGCGGAACCATCTCGTCGCTGTGAACGCCGAGGCCGACGGCGCGAACGGCGCAATGCTCGAGCCAGGGATTGGTGTGGACGTAGTGCGACGCATAAGCGTCGAGTTCCGGCCCTTCGAAGTTCGACGTCATCGCAAGGACATCGTCGATCCGCTCCACGTTGTGGGAGAAGAAGATGGTGCGGCCCTGCGGGGCGTTCGCTGAAAGGGCGTCCAGAAACTGCTGCCACGATGCTTCGCCAAGCATCGCCGCGTAGATGAGGTCAATCAGTTCGCTGTCCGTGTGCCCACCGCCAGGTCTAGGCAAAAAACCTCCGGTTCAGTTCCAGAGCCCGCATCTCACCTTCGCCGTGCACCCATTCACCCGTCCGGGTGATTGTAAGGCGCCGCGCGGGAACTGTACTGACATTGGTGTCGTGAGATCAAGAAGGAGGCAATTTGATGCGTGCAACTCAGCTAATATTTGGTGCGGCTTTCGTCGCTGGATGCATGTCGATCTCTGCCGCCCAGGCTGCGTGCACCGGCAGCAATGGCAGGGGCTGGGGCAGCGGCAACGGTGCGGGCAAGTTCACCATGTCAGCCGCCGACCAGTCCTGCCGGATCGGCTTCACCAATGTGATCGACGACCGGAAGAAGACCAGTATTCCGGCGACGAACGTCAAGATCACCAGGGCCCCGAAGTCGGGCAAGGTGGCCGTGACCGGCAGCGGCCTCGTCTACACGCCCGCGAAAGGCTTCAAGGGCCAGGACCGGTTCTGCACCAGCAACAAGGCGCCCAGCGTGAAGGGGACGACCCTGTCGGGCTGCATCACGGTGACAGTCAGGTAGAGTTTCCGCAGGCGGGCGGTTCGCCGCCCCCTAATCTCCGAACAGCGACTCGCGGCCGTTGCACACGCGGTCGGCGCGGGGAGCATGGCCGTGGCCTGCCTCCCCGTGCAGCACCAGCGGCGGGAACAGCGACAGTGTCTTTCGCGAGCCGCGCACGGCGCGCAGGATGATGCGGATGGCAGGCTCGTGCGGGCGCGGATGCACCGGCACGATGCGCGCGTCGCCGAACCGCCCGCGGATGGCGTCGAGGATCGCCGGGAGCGATTGCGGCCGCGCGATGACGGCCATGCCGCCGCGCGCCTTGACGATGGCGCCGGCGGTGCGGATCCAGGCCTCCAGCAGACCGTCTTCCATGACGTGCGCTTCCTTGCGCAGCGCGTCCGGCGAGGGCCGGTCGTGGCCGAGGTTGAAGGGCGGGTTCATGATCGCGAAGTCGAAGGCGGCGTCATCCAGCCCGGCCGCCACGCGCGCCCTGCCGGCCAGCGAGACGTCGGCTTCCAGCACCGCGGCGCGGCCAGCGATCGCAGCGTTCTGCGGCAGCGCGATGCTTTCGCGGGCGAACTGCGCCATCTCCGGCGAGCGCTCGACCAGCAGCACGGTGGAGCGCGGGCAGCGCGAGACGACCGCCAGGCCGGCGGCGCCTGCGCCGGCGCCGAGATCGGCCAGCCGGCCGGCGAACGAGCCGGGGACCGCGGCAGCCAGCATCATCGCGTCCATGCCGGAACGGTGACCCTTGCCAGCAGGCTGCGCTACCCAGAAATCGCCGCGGTGAAACGCGTCGACGGTGCTTTCGGGCAAGGTTGCGGCCTGCGATGCGCTCACGGCTTCCTGATCTCGGCGGCGATGCCGGCGTCGGCCAGGATGCGGCGCGCCGCCTCGATCCCGTCCTCGCCGACCATCACGCGGCGCGGCAGCACGCCGAGCGAGCCTTCCAGCACGCTCATGTTCTGGTCGGCGACGAAATGCGCGATGCCGGCATCGCGCAGCAGCGCCTCGACGAACGAGATGGTGACCGGGTCGTTGGTGCGGATGAGTTCGATCATGGCGCGGAAGGTCGCAGCTTGCCGCCGCCTTGTAAACGGACCCGGCTGCCGCTAGTTGAAATCCGCGCCAATTCGCCGCTTGCCGCGCCGGCGCCCGAGGTCCTAGATTCCCCTCATGCGCGGCAGGACCATGCAGGAGCGATGATTTGGGCGTAGTAGTGGCTCTCGGTGACGGCAAGCGCGAGCAGGCGTCGATTGCCCGGCTGATCGAACTGACGCGCGCCGACATGTCCCGGGTGAACGAGCTGATCCTGTCCAAGGCGGGATCGGACGTGGAGATGATACCCGAGATCGCCAACCATCTGATCTCGTCGGGCGGCAAGCGGCTGCGGCCGATGGTGACGCTCGCCGCCGCGCAGATGTTCGGCTATTCGGGCGAGAAGCACGTCAAGCTGGCGGCCAGCGTGGAGTTCATGCACACCGCCACCCTGCTGCATGACGACGTGGTGGACGAGAGCGGGATGCGCCGCGGCAAGCGCACGGCGCGCATGATCTGGGGCAACCAGGCCAGCGTGCTGGTGGGAGATTTCCTGCTTGGCCAGGCGTTCCGCATGATGGTGGAGGTGGGCTCGCTCGAAGCGCTGGACATCCTTTCCGCCGCCGCGACGGTGATCGCGGAAGGCGAGGTGATGCAGCTCGGCGTGGCCAAGAACCTGGAGACCACCGAGGACGACTATCTGCAGGTCATCAAGGCGAAGACCGCGGCGCTGTTTTCCGCCGCCGCCGAAGTGGGCCCGGTGATCGCCGACGCTTCCAAGGCCGAGCGCGCCGCGCTGCGCTCCTATGGCACCAATCTGGGCCTCGCCTTCCAGCTGATCGACGACGCGCTGGACTATGGCGGCAACTCGCAGAGCCTGGGCAAGAACGTGGGCGACGATTTCCGCGAGGGCAAGGTGACGTTGCCGGTGATCCTGAGTTACCGCCGCGGCACCGCCGAGGAGCGCGATTTCTGGAAGCGCGCCATCGAGAAGAACGAGAGCGGCGATGCCGAGCTCGAGCAGGCGCGGGCGCTGATGGGCCGCTACGGCGCGATTGGCGACACGATCGGCCGCGCGCGGCACTTCGGCGAGATTGCCCGCGACGCGCTGGCGCCGCTGAAGAAATCGCCGCAGAAATCGGCCCTGCTGGAAGTGATCGACTTCTGCATCGAGCGCGTCAGCTAGGGGCAACTTCCCTGCTTCGTGAGCGGCGGGCGGGTTGAAGCCTCACCCTAAAAAGGACATGCTTGTGCCCTTGATGGCGGTGCGGATTTGCGAATTCGCCTGCCACGCACGGGAAGGGAAGTGATGCGGCGAAACAATCGGAAGTTGCTACGGGCGCTTGCCCTGTCGGTGGCGCTGGTGGCGCCGCTTGGCGCCGCGCAGGCCAAGCAGGACGCCACGCCGGCCAAGGAGGCGGCCACGCCGGTGCGGGTGAACTCGCTCTCCGGCGCCTACCTCGCCGCCCGCGTGGCCGAGGTCGACAACGACCTCTCCGCCGCGATCTCCTACTACCAGCGCGCGCTGTCCTTCGATCCGGGCGACCAGGCGCTGAAGCAGAGCCTGCTTGTCGCGCTGATCGCCAATGGCGAATTCGACAAGGCGCTGCCCTACGCGGAGGAACTCAAGCAGGTTCCCGAGGTCGAGCGCTTTTCGCGCGTGGCGCTGGCCATCGACGCCTTCCGCAAGAAGGATTTCGCCAAGGCCGAGTTCTGGCTGAAGCTGGCGCTGGAATCCGACCTCGACCGCCTTATCACCGGCCTGATGACCGCCTGGGCGAAGTCTGGCGGCGGCGACGGCCCGGCCGCGCTGAAGCAGGTGGCGGACATGAAGGGGCCGCCCTGGTTCGAGCTTTTCGTGAATTACCACAAGGCGCTGATCGCCGAGCAGCAGGGCGATCGCGAAGCCGCGCTGGCCGCCTATGAGACGATCATGGGCAATGTTTCGGCCGCCGGTGCCGCGCCCGAGACCTTCGTGCGGGCGGCCGAGGCCTATGCCGGCTACATGGCGCGGCAGGGCGACAAGAAGGCCGCGCTGGACGTGCTGGGCCAGGCCGAGGAGTTGTACAGCGGCCGCGTGCAGCTGACCGCGCTGCGCCAGAAGATCGAATCCGGCGCGACGATCGCTCCGCTGGTGGCGACGCCGGTGGACGGCGCGTCGGAAGTGCTGCTGAACCTCGGTTCGGCGCTGAACCGCGGCGGCGGCGAAAGCTTCGTGCGGCTGTATCTGCGCATGGCGCTGGCGCTGCGGCCAGACAGCGATTCGGCGCTGATCCAGCTGGCTTCGGTTGCCGAGCAGATGCAGAATCCGGGCGAGGCCATCGCGCTCTATGAGAGGATCCCGCACGATTCGTCCGTGTGGCGGGTGGCGGAGCTGCAGCTTGGCCTGAACCTTGCCGACCTGAAGCGTGAGGACGAGGCGATCACGCATCTGAAGAAGGCGCTGGACCGCGACCCCAGCGACATGCGGGCCTATCTCGCCCTCGGCGGCGTGTATCAGGTGAAGAAGGACTACCGCGCAGCCGCCGACATCTACGACCGCGCCGCGGCGCGGCTGGAGAAGCCCACCCGCAACGACTGGAACGTGTTCTACCAGCGCGGCATCGCCTATGAGCGCCTGAAGGAATGGGACCGCGCGGAGCCGAATTTCCAGAAGGCGCTGGAGCTTTATCCCGACCAGCCGCAGGTGCTGAACTATCTCGGCTATTCCTGGGTCGACATGAACATCAAGCTCGACGAGGGCCTGGAGCTGATCCGCAGGGCGGTCGAGCTGCGCCCCAGCGACGGCTACATCGTCGACTCGCTCGGCTGGGCCTATTACCGCCTCGGCCGCTACGAGGAGGCGGTGACCGAGCTGGAGCGCGCCGTCTCCCTGATGCCGGGCGATCCCGTGCTGAACGACCATCTGGGCGACGCCTACTGGCGCGTGGGGCGCAAGCTGGAGGCAGGCTTCCAGTGGAGCCATGCGCGCGACCTCGACCCGGAGCCGGACGTGATGGCCGCGGCGGTGAAGAAGCTCGTCGAGGGGCTGCCGCCGGCCGAAACGCTGGTGGCCGCGCTCGATACGCCGGGCAGGTCCGACGCCGCCGCGCCGGGCACGACCAGCAAGCCCGCGCCTTCGGCCGCCGTTCCCGCGCAGGAGCCGGCCGCAGAGGAGCCCGCCGAGGCGCAGCCGCAGGTGGCAAGCGCGCCATCGGAGCCGGCCGAACCCGAAGCGGACTATACGGTGGGCCGCGGGCAGTCGCTGTGGGAGATCGCGCGCCAGCAGCTTGGCGACGGCAGCCGCTATAACGAGATACTGCGGCTCAACCCCGGCCTGACGCGCAATCCCGACCTCATCTTCCCCGGCCAGACCCTGCGCCTGCCGCCGGTGAACTAGGCAGCCTTTTCGCAAATCGGCCGGGCGCGGGCATTCCGCCGCGCCCTGGCTCGGGGGTGGCCCGGCTCCATGCCCCGGCCCATGCCCGGCAGAGACACGCCATGGCGGCTCGCTTGACGCTCGGCATCCCCGCCACTAGGACGGGCCGGTCATTTCCGGCTCGGATTTCCGCCATGACCGTCGACCTTTCCTCGCCCATGCATCCCAGCCGCTCGTTCCAGGGGCTGATCCTTGCGCTGCACGCCTATTGGGCGGACAGGGGCTGCGTCATCCTGCAGCCCTACGACATGGAGGTGGGCGCCGGCACCTTCCACCCCGCCACCACGCTGCGTTCGCTGGGGCCGCGGCCGTGGAATGCGGCCTATGTGCAGCCCTCGCGCCGGCCCAAGGACGGCCGCTACGGCGAGAACCCGAACCGGCTGCAGCACTACTACCAGTATCAGGTGATCCTGAAGCCGAACCCGCCCAACCTGCAGGAGCTGTATCTCGGCTCGCTGGCCGCGATCGGGCTCGACCCGCTGGTGCACGACATCCGCTTCGTCGAGGACGACTGGGAAAGCCCCACGCTGGGCGCCTGGGGGCTTGGCTGGGAGTGCTGGTGCGACGGCATGGAAGTGTCGCAGTTCACCTATTTCCAGCAGGTCTGCGGCATCGAATGCGCGCCCGTCTCGGGCGAGCTGACCTACGGGTTGGAGCGCCTGGCCATGTATGTGCAGGGCGTGGACAATGTCTACGACCTCAACTTCAACGGCCTCGAGGGCGACGGGAAGGTGACCTATGGCGACGTGTTCCTGCAGGCCGAGCAGGAATATTCGCGGCACAATTTCGAGCACGCCGACACCGCCATACTGTTCCAGCATTTCAAGGACGCCGAGCAGGAGTGCCAGGCGCTGCTGGCGGCCGGCGCGCCGAAGGCCGCTGGCGGCCTGCACCGGATGGTGCTGCCCGCCTACGACCAGTGCATCAAGGCGAGCCACGCCTTCAACCTGCTGGATGCGCGCGGCGTCATCTCGGTGACGGAACGGCAGAGCTACATCCTGCGCGTGCGCAATCTCGCCCGCCAGTGCGGCGAGGCATTCCTGATGACGGAGGCCGGCGGGGCGACCGCCGCGGCGGCATGATGGCAAAGACCCTGCTCCAGATGGCGGGCGCGGACCTGACGCCGCCAAAGCTTGCCGACGCGGCCGTGGTGCTGATCGACGCGCAGCGCGAATATGTCGATGGCGCGCTGCCCTTGCCAGGCGCAGCCGCGGCGCTCGACCGGATCGAGGCGCTGCTCGCCGCCGCGCGCAGCGCCGGCGCCCCTGTCGTCCATGTCCGCCACAAGGGCCGGCCCGGCGGCCTTTTCGACCACGAGAAGACGGCCTACCAGCCGGCGCCACAGGCGGCCGAGATCGCCGGCGAGGCGGTGGTGGACAAGGCGCTGCCGAACGGCTTCGCCGGCACGGACCTGAAGGACGTGCTGGACGCGACCGGCAGGAAACGGCTCGTCTTCGCGGGCTTCATGACGCATATGTGCGTGTCGTCCACGGCGCGCGCGGCGCTCGACCTTGGCTTCCACGCCACCATTCCCGCCGACGCCTGCGCCACCCGCGATTTGCCGCGGCCGAATGGCGGCGTGATCTCGGCTGCCGACCTGCACGAGGCCGAGCTTGCCGCTCTGGCCGACCGCTTCGCGATCGTCTGCGCCACGGCTGATCTGCTGGGCACGGCGTCTTACCTCCCCCTCGATGGGGGAGGTCGCGCCGAAGGCGCGGGTGGGGGTGCCTAGGAGGCGGCTCATGCCGAAGCTGGATCGCTTTCGCATCGCCTCCGCCCGCAAGCTGCGGTCTTCTATGACTGACGAGGAGCGGATCCTGTGGAGCCAGATCTGGCGTATTCCGGTGGAGGGAACGCATTTTCGCAAACAGGCGATACTGGGCCGGTTCTATCCCGATTTCGTCTCGCACAGGCTGAAGCTGGTGATCGAGCTCGATGGCGGGCAGCATTCCGAGGATGCCACCGCGCGGCGGGACGCCGAACGCGACCGATGGATGGAGAGCCAGGGATACCGAGTCCTCCGATTCTGGAACCATGAAGTCAGGCGGGAACTGGATTCGGTTCTCGACACGATATATGCGGCTGTCGAAGAACGCCGCGCTTTGACACCCCACCCCGGCGCTACGCGCCGACCCTCCCCATCGAGGGGAGGGTAAGGAGCACTGCATGCCTGACCTGCTTCTCGAACTCCGCTCCGAAGAGATTCCCGCCCGCATGCAGCGGCGCGCGGCCGGCGACCTGAAGAAGATGGTGACGGACGGCCTGGTCGAGGCCGGCCTGACCTATGAGGCGGCGACCGAATACTGGACGCCGCGCCGCCTCACGCTCGACATCCGAGGCCTGACCGCGCGGTCGAAGGATGTGCGCGAGGAGATCAAGGGTCCGTCCACCAAGGCCCCGCCGCAGGCGATCGAGGGCTTCCTGCGCAAGGCGGGCCTGACCGACGCCAGCCAGGCGCATGTGCATTCCGACCCCAAGAAGGGCGATTTCTACGTCGCCCACATCTCGAAGCCCGGCCGCGATGCGGAGGCGATCATCGCCGGCATCGTGCCGGCGGTGATCCGCGATTTCCCGTGGCCGAAATCGATGCGCTGGGGCAAGGCTTCCGCGCAGCCCGGCTCGCTGCGCTGGGTGCGCCCGCTGCAATCGATCCTCTGCACCTTCGGCCCCGAGACCGAGGAGACGAAGGTGGTGGAGTTCGAGGTCGACGGCATCCGCTCCGGCAACGTCACCTACGGCCACCGCTTCCATGCGCCGGACGCCATCACCGTGCGCCGCTTCGACGACTATGTTGCGAAGCTGGAGGCGGCGAAGGTGGTGCTGGACGCCGGGCGCCGCAAGTCCATCATCCTGCATGACGCGAAGAACCTCGCCTTCGCCTCCGGTCTCGAACTGGTCGAGGACGAGGGGCTGCTCGAGGAGGTGTCGGGCCTGGTCGAATGGCCGGTAGTGCTGATGGGCGAGTTCGAGAAGGAATTTCTGGACATCCCCGCCGAGGTGATCCGGCTCACCATCCGCGCCAACCAGAAATGTTTTGTCGTGCGGCCGCACGGCGAGAACGAGCGCCTCGCCAACCGCTTCCTGCTCACCGCCAATATCGAGGCGAAGGACGGCGGCAAGGAGATCGCCTACGGCAACGGCAAGGTGGTGCGCGCGCGGCTGTCCGATGCCGTGCATTTCTGGAAGACCGACCAGGCCGACCTGCCGGACCTTGGCGCCCTGGAGGCATCGGCGGCGAAGTTCGGGCTCGACCTGACGAAGCCGCTCGACCAGCGCATGGCCCGCCTCGACCATCTCGGCGTCACCTTCCATGCCAAACTGGGAACGCAGGGCGAGCGCGTCCAGCGCATAGCGGCGCTGGCCGAGGAACTGGCGCCCGTTGTCGGCGCCGAGCCCGCTCTGGCGCGCCGCGCCGCCGTGCTCGCCAAGGCCGACCTCCAGACCGAAGTGGTGGGCGAGTTCCCCGAACTGCAGGGCGCGATGGGCCGCAAATACGCGCTTCTGCAGGGCGACGACGCCGCGGTCGCCACCGCGATCGAGGAACACTACAAGCCGCAGGGCCCCAGCGACGTCGTGCCGGTCGATCCCGTCGCCATGGCCGTGGCGCTCGCCGACAAGCTCGACACGCTGGTGGGATTCTGGGCCATCGACGAGAAGCCGACGGGCAGCAAGGACCCGTATGCGCTCAGAAGGGCGGCGCTGGGGGTTATCCGGATTGTGGTCGAGAATGGGGTGCGGCTGCCGCTGCTGGGTGCAGCGAACAGGGATGCCGACCTCCTCTCCTTCTTCCACGACCGCCTGAAGGTCTACCTCCGCGACAAGGGCGCTCGCCATGACCTCATCGACGCGGTGATTTCGCCCGACGCCGACGATCTCCTGCTGGTCACCTCCCGCGTCGCGGCGCTCGGCATCTTCCTCGACACAGAGGACGGGAAAAACCTGCTGGCCGGCACCAAGCGTGCGGCCAACATCCTGGCGGCGGAAGAGAAGAAGGGCACGCGCATCGCCGAAACGGTCGATCCCGCGCTGCTCTCCGGCGATGCGGAAAAGGCGCTGTTCTCGGCGGTGAACCACGCGGAGTCCGAGGCGAGCCAGGCCGTCGCGTTGCAGGATTTCGAGGGCGCCATGCGTGCGCTCGCAACACTGCGCGCGCCGGTGGACGCGTTCTTCGACGCCGTCATGGTGAACGTGGACGACGAGGCGGTGCGCGCCAACCGCCTAGCCCTGCTCGCCCGCATCCGCACCGCCACCGGGCAGGTGGCCGACTTCTCCCGCATCGCGGGCTGACGGCGCTTCGACGCCTCCTCCACCACGCTGGGCGCGTGATCCCTCTGCCCCGCTTCGCAGGAGAGGAACCGCGCCGCGGACGGAACGGGCCGTGCCGCTACCGACCGACGATCGTGACCTCGACGCTGTTGGCGTAGACATCGACCCGCACCACCGGCTCGCCGCCCAGTATGTAGCGGCGCGTGGCCTGGCTCATGGCGCTGCCCTTGTTGAGCAGGCGCTCGAAGCGAGCGCGCGCTTCAGCGTCGGCGAACCAGGGATCGTCCTCGTCTTCCATGTCGCCGCGGCCGAAACGGTGCCAGTTGGCGCGGTCCTGCCGCACCACCTGCGCGGCGGTGTCGAGTTTCTTGCCGGTGCTGGCGTAGTGGTCGTTGTCGGAAAGCCGCGCCACGTAGGAGCCGAGAAGCCTGTCCTGCGCCGCAGCGGGAAGCGTGAACGCGATCGCGGCGACGCCGGCCGCAAGCAGAATGCGAATGTGCATGATGAACCCCCTGTCGTTGCCCGGACAGCGCGCCGCTGATCATGGCGCGCCGGCCGCCCGCGATCAAGCGGCGGCGGAACGGCGAAATTGCGGCTATTCTGGCCGCTTCGTGCGTGCCGGCGGTTGCGCCGCCGCGGGCCCGGGCGACGACCTCTCCTGACCCGGCGGGGCGGACTGGGGGCCTGACTGGGGGCCTGACTGGGGAGCGGGCTGGGCCTGGGACTGGATGCCGGGCGCAGGCGCGCCCGACGCCTGCTGGGCCGGCTCGGATGCTGCCTCTCCGGACCGCGCGAAGGGATCGCCGAATATGCCGCCGCGGATGACCATGGGCGGCAGGTGAGGGTTGCGCCTGTGCTTCGCCTCGCTGGCGATGGCTGAGACCTTGCCCGGCTCCACCGCCGGCTCGGCCACCGCGATGACAGAAGGGCTGAGCGCGACGAAACCTTCGCCGGGAAGCGGGTGCGCGGCGGGCAAAGGCTGCGCAGCCTGCGGGGGCGGCGCGGCGGCCACGGCCGGGAGCGCGCCGTAGTGGATGATCGACGGACTGACGTTCACCGGCGGCGGCGCGACGACCGACGATGCGTGCGCCGCGAGGGGGCAGAGCAGAACCAGCAGGGTGATGGGCAGACAATGACGCATCGGGGCGAATGCCGGTGTTCCATCCACGCGAAGCCGCGGTGGCGCGCGGCCACAGGGCAGGGATGCTAGCGCCGAGTGATTAACAAACCGGTGAGACCTTGGCGCGGGACGGCGGCGGGCGGCGCGCGCATCTTGCCCGGCGAGCGCGGGCGGGCTAGGCACGCGCGGACCGACGAGGTGCCCAGTGGCCGAAATCCTGCCCGAAACGGAAGCGCTCGACCGCGCGCTGCAATTGCTGCGCGCCGGCGAGGCGATAGCCATTCCGACCGAGACGGTCTACGGGCTGGCGGCCGACGCGACCAACGGCGAAGCCGTGGCGCGCATATTCGAGGCCAAGCGCCGCCCGCGCTTCAACCCGCTGATCGCGCATGTGTCGGGCCTGGAGATGGCGGAACGGCATGCCGTGTTCGACCCGCTTTCGCGCAGGCTGGCACAACATTTCTGGCCCGGCCCGCTGACGCTGGTGCTTCCGCTGCGGCCCGACAGCGCTGTGCATCCGCTGGTGACGGCGGGGCTGGACACGCTGGCGCTGCGCTGCCCGCGTGGCTTCGCGAGCCGGCTGATCGCCGCGCTGGGGCATCCGCTGGCGGCACCCAGCGCCAATTCGTCCGGCCGCGTCAGCGCCACGACGGCGGCCCATGTCGAGGCCGGCATGGGCGAACGCATCCCGCTGATCGTGGATGGCGGACCGACGCCGGTGGGGCTGGAATCCACGATCGTGAAGGTGGAGGGAGAGGCGCTGAGGCTGCTGCGCCCCGGCGGTGTGGCGGCGGAGGAGATCGAGGCGGTGGCGGGCAGGCCGGTGACGCGCGCGGACGGCGGCGCGATCGAGGCGCCGGGGATGATGCGCTCGCATTACGCGCCGAACGCGCGGCTGCGGCTGGACGCTACCGATGTGCGGCCGGGCGAGGCGCTGCTCGCCTTCGGCCCGGTGCGCGCCAGGGGCGCTGGCGACGCGGTGGCGACGGTGAATCTGTCGCCGGACGGCGACCTGCGCGAGGCGGCGGCGCAGCTTTTTGCCGCGCTGCAGGAGCTGGATGCCACGGGGGCGGCGTCGATCGCGGCCGAGCCGGTGCCGATGGACGGGCTGGGCGAGGCGATCAACGACCGGCTCGACCGGGCGGCGGCCCCGCGTGACAATGCCGGCGGCCGGCCCTAGCCTGCCCGCGATGAAGATGCCTTCAGCCACGCTCGCCCCAGGCCTTGCCGAACGCTTCGCCGCGATCGTCGGCGGGGCGCACGCATTGCGCGCCGATGCCGATGTCGCGGCCTATGTCCGGGAGCCGCGGGGCCTGTGGCCCGGCCGCGCGGCGCTGGTGCTGCGGCCGGGCTCGACTTCTGAAGTGTCCGCCATCCTGAAGCTCGCCAGCGAGACCGGCACGGCCGTCGTTCCGCAGGGCGGCAATACCGGCCTGGTGGGCGGGCAGATGCCGGATGGGTCCGGCAGCCAGGTCGTGGTCTCGATGGGCCGCATGAACCGCATCCGCGAGATCGACCTGAAGTCGAACACCGTGACCGCCGAGGCGGGCGTGATCCTGCAGTCGCTGCGCGATGCGGCCATGGCGAACGACCGGCTGTTTCCATTGTCGCTGGCGTCTCAGGGAACCTGCCAGATCGGCGGCAACCTCTCGTCCAACGCCGGCGGGACGGGCGTGCTGGCCTACGGCAACGCGCGCGAGCTGTGCCTGGGCGTCGAGGTGGTGCTGCCGACGGGCGAGGTGTTCGACGACCTGCGCAAGCTCAAGAAGGACAATACCGGCTACGACCTGAAGGACCTGTTCGTGGGCGCGGAGGGCACGCTGGGCATCATCACCGCGGCGGTGATGAAGCTGATGCCGAAACCGAAGGGCCGCGAGGTCGCATGGGTCGGCCTCGCATCGCCGGCCGACGCGCTGACCCTGTTCGGACGCGCTCTTGAGCTTTGCGAAAACGGGCTGACGGCGTTCGAGCTGTGCATGGACCGCGCGCTGGATTTCGTCGTGCGGCACATTCCCGGCAGCGCGCACCCGCTCGAGTCGCGCCATCCATGGTACGTGCTGGCGGAGATATCGTCCGGGCGTTCGCCGGAGGATGCGCGCTCGCTGTGCGAACACCTGCTGGGCGACGCGATCGAGGCCGGCCTGGCCGGCGACGCGGTGATCGCGCAGAGCCTGGCGCAGGCCGAGGCCTTCTGGCGGCTGCGGGAATCGATGTCGGACGCGCAGAAGCCCGAGGGCGCATCGATCAAGCACGACATCTCGGTGCCGGTGGCCGCGATCCCCGACTTCATCGAGCAGGGCGCGCATGTGGTGGAAAGGGTGGCGCCGGGCGCGCGCCTCGTCTGCTTCGGCCACATGGGCGACGGCAACCTGCACTTCAACGTCTCGCAGCCGGCGGGCATGGAGGCGGCGGCTTTCCTGGCGCGCTACCGCGAGATGAACGACGCCGTGCACGCGCTGGTTCGCAGCTTCAACGGCTCGATCTCGGCCGAGCACGGCATCGGCCAGATGAAGCGGGCGGAGCTGCTGGCGACCGAGCCGCCGGTGGCGATCGACCTGATGCGGAGGGTGAAGAAGGCCTTCGATCCGGCCGGCATCATGAACCCCGGAAAGACCATCTGATCGTACTTCGATAACCATCGCGCCGAAGGAAAAATTTTAACCGAAATTCTAAGGCGGGCGGTAAGGAGGCAGCGCTAGTCTTCCACGCAACGAGGCAGGGAAACACCTGCCCGGAGAGACCGGACACCGGCTCTCAGGAGTGACAGGAAGGCTAGAAGATGAACACCCGACTGAAGCCAGTCTGGGCGGGCTGCAATATGCGGCTCGACCCGTTCCGCCTGCCGCAGATGGTGAGCTATGCCACCAGCGATGCGTATGGCGACGTCGATTTCACGATCGACGCCCGCGGCGCCAGGATCGAGCGCATTCTCGGACAATCCCGCCTGCCGGTGACGGTCGTCCTGCCCGGAAGCGCCTTCCGCGGCGTGGCCGCACGCGCCATCGAGGACGAGACCGGCGAGGTGACGGTGACGCTCGAGCTGCTTCACAACGACCCGATGCTGTCGGTGCCGCTGCTGGTGGCGAGCGACCTTGACGACGTGGCCGCCGACTGGCGCGCCTGGGCCGACGCCTATCGCCTGCCGATGCTTCTGGTCGAGGCCGACGGCGTTGCCCGCTCGCTCGAGGAATCGATCGGCCAGGTGAAGGCCGCGCCGGTGCAGCAGCGCCGCAAGGGCCGCGTTTCCTACCAGCGCCGGCCGCGCTTCCTGGCCCGCCGCAAGATGGGCGATCTGGGACTGCGCCTGGTGGTTGGTGGCGAGGAAATCATCGCGCGCGGCTGAGCCGCGCGCTCACTGCTTCTTCTGCGGATAAATCGTCTCGCCCCGCTTGAGCATCTCGACCGAGGCCGCGATGCGCTTCGCGCGTCCGGCCTCCGTCTTCATGTTGTGCACGCGGAAGGCGAGCGCGAAGCGGTTCTGCTCGGTCAGCCGGGCGAGCATGGCCTTCGCCGCCGGCTCGGCCTCGATCGCAGCCATCAGGTCGTCCGGGATCTTCATGTCCTTGCCGCTGCCATAGGCGCGATCCCATCGTCCGTCGGCCTTGGCAGCCTCGACATGGGCGAGCCCGTGCTCGGTCATCCGGCCTTCCTCGACCAGCCGCGCCACATTGTCGACGTTGATCTTGCTCCAGACGCTCCTGCGGCCGCGCGGCGTGTAGCGCTGAAGGAAGCTCCGCTCGTCCAGCCCCTTGCGGATGCCGTCGATCCAGCCCCAGCAGAGCACGACGTCGATTGCCTCGACATTGGTGATCGACTTCAGCCCCGACCCCTTCTTGTGGATCTTGATCCAGACTTCCTGGGCGGAGCGGTGGTTGTCGCCGAGCCATGCGTAGAAGGCTTCGGCGTCGGCGAATTCGCGGACGTTGGCGGGATCGACCTTGACCGGTGGCATCTCGGGGAGCGGCTCTCGAAAGACGTGGTGCGCGGCAGTATCGCAGAAGCGGACCGCCGGCGCACCCCGTTTCGCCGCTCACTTGGAGATGACGATGAAGCGCATGCCGTCGGGCCGCATCACCTGCAGGAAGACGAGGGCCTTGTCCCTGGCCGCCAGTTCCATGACGTCGGCCGGCGTGCGCACCGGCTGCTGATTGACCGCCACGACGACGTCGCCAGCCATCAGACCTGCCTGCCCGGCGGGGCTGTCGGGATCGACCTCGATGACGGCCGCACCGGAAAGCTGTCCGCCGGCGGCCTCCGGCGGCACCGGTCCGAGCACCACCGTATCCAGCAGCGGCACCTCGGCGGGAGCGGCCAGCGTCTGCGTCTGCGGCGCCGCTAGCACCACGTCCAACTGCAGGTTCGCGCCCTTGCGCACGACGGTCATCTTCACGGTTGCGCCGGCCCGCATCAGGCCGACCTGGTTGCGCAGGTCCGTGGCGCCCCTGACGGGCTGTCCGTCGATCGCCGAGATGACGTCGCCCGCCTGCACGCCGGCGCGCTCGGCAGCCGACCCGGCAAGCACCTGGTTGACGACGGCGCCGGACTGGAGATCGAGCTTCAGCGCCTTGGCGAGGTCGGGCGTGAGATCCTGGATGGTGACGCCCAGCTGCCCGCGCTTGATCTCGCCATGGGCGATGAGTTCTTCCATCACGCTGCGCGCCATGTTCATCGGGATGGCGAATCCGATGCCGACATTGCCGCCCGAGGGGCCGACGATGGCGCTGTTGATGCCAACCACCAGACCATTGAGGTCGACCAGCGCGCCGCCGGAATTGCCCGGATTGATGGCGGCATCGGTCTGGATGAAGTCCTCGTATCCTTCGATGCCCAGCCCCGAGCGCCCGAGCGCACTGACGATGCCCATGGTGACGGTCTGGCTGAGGCCGAAAGGATTGCCGACCGCCACCACGTAGTCGCCGACGCGCAGCTTCGAGGAATCGCCCAGCGGCAGGGCGGTGAGATGGTCGGCTGCCACGTGCAGCACCGCCAGGTCGGTTTCCGGATCGGCGCCGACCTTGGTGGCGGGCATCCGCTGGCCGTCGCTCAGCACGACCGTGATCTCGTCGGCATTTGCCACGACGTGGTTGTTGGTGAGCACGTAGCCGCGCGGCGCATCGACGACCACGCCCGAGCCGGCGGCGGCGAATTCCTGCGACTGCTGCGGGGAGGTGTCGTCCGGCACGCCGAAGAAGCGGCGGAAGAACGGATCGGACTGCAGCGGATTGTCGGGGGCGGCGGCGTGGCCGCGCACGGCGATGCTGACCACGCCCGGCAGGATGCGCTCGACCAGCGGCGCCAGCGTGGGCACGGCAGGGGTAGGCGCAAGCTGGGCGTTGGCCCCGCCCACGACGAGGAACAAGGTGGCGACGAGGGCTAGACGCGGGGGCCATCTGGTCATGGCTGCTCTCCTGAAACGATCGACCAGAACTAGGATGAAAGCCGGCCGCCGCATTGACCCCGGTCAAGAAAGCGAACTCGCGCCACGGCTTCGGCAATCTTGCCCGCGGGCGAAAGCCGGCCGAAAATGTCGGTTCGACTTAACATTTTCGCTGGCGCCCGGCGGAATCATGGTTCATTGCGTCCGAGGATTTGCCGGGCGGACGCATAAAATGCCGATTGGAAAGAGCTCATTCGTGTGGACCACGGTCGTCCTGCTGCTGGCGGGTCTCGCCGCGCTGGTCGGCATCGTGGGCACCTCTTTCTGGCTGGTTGAACGCGCCGACAGCTACTTCACAGAGGTACTGCAGGCTCGCGATGCCCGTACCTCGGCGGTGGCTCTGCGCAACTCGCTGCAGGAAATGGAGACCGGCCAGCGCGGTTTCCTGCTGACCGGCGACGAGAAGTACCTCGAACCCTACGATGCCGCCTACGGCAAGGTTCTGCCCGATTTCGAGCGGCTCGACGCGGTGCTGAAGCCGTATCCCCAAGCCACCGAGGTGATGCAGCGGATGCGCGGCACGATCGAGACCAAGATGGCCGAGTTGGACGAGACGGTGAGGCTGCGGCGCGAGGGGCGCGTCCAGGAAGCGGTGGCGATCGTGCGCACCGACCGCGGCAAGGCCGCGATGGACGAGATGCGCCAGGTTCTGAACGCGGTGATCGACGCCGCCGACCGGCGAACGGCCGAGGGCGTGGACGACCAGCGCTCGAACACGACGGCGCTGCGCTGGGCCACGATCATCGGCGGCATCGCCATCATCGTGGTGGTGGGGGGCGCGGTGTGGACCACCGTCAACTACACGCGCGAACTCGCCACGGCGCGGGCCGAGCTCGAAGTGCTGAACCGGGGCCTGGAGGTGCGCGTCAACGAGCGGACGCAGGAACTGATGCGGGCGAACGAGGAAATCCAGCGCTTCGCCTATATCGTGACGCACGATTTGCGCGCGCCGCTGGTCAACATCATGGGTTTCACCAGCGAACTCGACACCACCATGGCCACGATCCAGGCCTATGTGCTGGCGGACGGCAAGGAGATGTCGGAAAACGAGGTGCGCGACGCGCGCCTGGCCGCCTCCGAGGACCTGCCGGAGGCGATCGGCTTCATCCGCTCCTCCACCCGCAAGATGGACGGCCTCATCAACGCCATCCTGAAGATCTCGCGCGAGGGCCGTCGCCCGCTGAAGCCCGAGACGATCGACCTGGCGCAGATGCTGGAGGCGACCGCGGCAGCCGTGCACCACCAGGTGGCTGAAACCGGCGGCGAGATCGTGGTCGACGCCGACGTGCCGCCCATCGTGTCCGACCGTCTGTCGCTCGACCAGTCTTTCGGCAACCTGATCGACAACGCCGTGAAATACCGGCATCCGGACCGGCCGGTTAAGGTGACCGTGCGGGCGCGCCGCGAGATCGCCGGCCGCGTGAGGATCGACGTCATCGACAATGGCCGGGGCATAGGCAATGAGGACAGGGATCGTGTGTTCGACCTGTTCCGCCGGGCGGGAACCCAGGACCAGCCGGGCGAGGGCATAGGGCTTGCATATGTACGCACGCTCGTGCGCAATCTGGGGGGCGAAGTGACGCTCGCATCCCAGCCGGGAGTCGGGACCACTTTCACGGTGGTGATCCCGGCCGACATCACCACCGTCAACAGGAGCTACGCAGCGTGAAAATCGAAGGCACACCCGTCACGATCGTGATGGTCGAGGACGACGAGGGCCACGCACGGCTGATCGAGAAGAACATCAGGCGCGCTGGCGTGAACAACGAGATCGTGCCCTTCGCGGACGGCACGAGCGCGCTGCGCTTCATACTCGGCGAGGACGGTTCGGGCGAAAAGAGCGCCGGCAAGCCGATGCTTGTGCTGCTGGATCTCAACTTGCCGGACATGACGGGCGTGAGCATCCTGGAGAAGGTGAAGTCCAACACCTACACCAAGACGACGCCGGTCGTCGTGCTGACCACGACCGACGACGAGCGCGAGATCCAGCGCTGCTACGATCTCGGCGCGAATGTCTACATCACCAAGCCGGTCGACTATGACGGCTTCGCCAACGCGATCCGCCAGCTCGGCCTGTTCTTCTCTGTCATGCAGGTGCCGGAGGTCGGCTGAGTGTCAAGCGCGTTGCGTGTGCTGCACATCGACGACGACGCGGCACTCGCCCGGCTCGTCGAGAAGGCGCTCGGGCGCCGTGGCTACCTGGTGGAGAACGCCTCCACCGGTGCCGCGGGCCTGGCGCGCATCGCGCAGGGCGGCATCGACGTGGTGGTGCTCGACCACTATCTGGCCGGCGAAACCGGCCTTGCGGTGCTGAAGACGCTGAACGCGGCGACGGGCGCGCCGCCCGTGGTCTACGTCACCGGATCGACCGAGACGACGGTGGCGGTGGAAGCGCTGAAGTCCGGCGCCGCCGACTATGTCGTGAAGACGGTCAACGACGAATTCCTGATGCTGCTGGAAAGCGCGATACAGCACGCCGTCGAGAAGGCGCGACTGCAGCGCGAGAAGGAGAAGGCCGAGCAGGAGGTGCGCGCGGCGCGCGACCGCGCCGAACTGCTGCTGGCCGAGGTGAACCACCGGGTGAGCAACAGCCTGTCGCTGGTGGCTGCCCTGGTGCGGCTCCAGACCTCGGCCGTGGCCGATTCCAAGGCGCGCGATGCGCTGACCGAGACGCAGGCGCGGCTGTCGGCGATTGCCGGGCTGCACCGCCGCCTCTACACCTCCGACGACATCCGGATGGTGGAGCTTGATTCCTACTTGGAAGGGCTGGTGAGCGAACTCGACGCCTCGATGAAGGAAGCTGGCCACGGCGCCAGCATCACGCACCGGCTGCAATCCTTCACCGTGCCGACCGACAGGGCGGTTTCGGTGGGCATGATCGTCACCGAGCTGGTCACCAACGCCTGCAAATACGCCTATTCGCCCGAGCAGCCCGGCGAGGTGCGCGTGCTTTTGGAGCGCGCCGGAGACGACATGGTGCTGAGCGTCGAGGATGACGGCGTGGGCTGGGACGGCAAGGGCAAGCCGAAGGGCACCGGCCTCGGCACGCGCATCGTGCAGGCGATGGCGATGAACCTGAACAGCAGCATAAACTACGGCGGCGCACATGCCGGCACGCGCGCCTGGCTGAAGCTGACCCCTTCCTGAGCCGCTAGAAGTTCGGGCTGATCGCCGCCCAGACGCCGCCGCCGAGCAGACCCAGGAATATCAGCCAGCCGACCATGGTGTTGGACTTGAACAGCCGCAGGCACTGGTCGGGATCGTCGATGTCGAGCGTCCTGATCTGGCGCGCCATGTGAGCGCCCGCCGCGAGCAGGCCTGCCAGCGCCGGCATCGGCACGGCGGCGTTGACGAACGCGACGAAGAAGAACAGCAGCGCCCCGCCATAGAGCGCCACCAGCGCCTGCTTCGTGCGCGCGCCGAAAAGCCGCGCGGTGGAACGCACGCCGACCAGGGCGTCGTCCTCCTTGTCCTGGTGCGCGTAGATGGTGTCGTAGCCGATGACCCACAGGATCGAGCCCGAATAGAGCAGCAGCGGCGCGAGCTCCAGCGAGCCGAAATGCGCCGCCCAGCCCATGAGCGCGCCCCAGGAGAAGGCGAGGCCGAGCACGAATTGCGGCCAGTCGGTCACCCGCTTGGCGAAGGGATAGACGGCGACCACCGCGAGCGAGGCGATGCCGAGAGCGACCGTGAACCAGTTGAACTGGAGCAGGATGGCGAGGCCGCCCAGGGCCTGCAGCACGAGGAAGGCCCAGGCCTGCCGCCGACTGACCTGCCCCGAGGGGAGCGGACGCGATCGCGTCCGCTCGACCTGCGCGTCGAAATCGACGTCGGCGAGATCGTTGTAGGTGCAGCCGGCGCCGCGCATGAGGATGGCGCCTAAGAGGAACAGCGCCAGATGCCAGGGCGACGGCAGCACCGACAGGACGGGTGCGCCGGGCTGGGCATGCGCCGAGGCGGCCATGGCCAACGACCACATGCACGGCCACATCAGCAGCTGCCAGCCGATCGGCCGGTCCCAGCGCGCCAGCTGCGCATAGGGCCACAGCCGCCGCGGCAGCGCGCGATAGACCCAGTGTCCCGACGGCGCGTCGGCGACACGTCCCTGGCCCTCGCGCGACTGGACGGTTTCCATCATGGCGGAGTGGCAGGCGGGGAGGGTGCCGTCAAGGGCTGCTGTCCACGGCCTTGCAGGCGTCGCGCCTTGACCCTCGTCGCCGCAGTGCCTAGGCGGGAGGCGGATCAAAGAGGGCACCGGATGAACGTCCTTCTCATCGGCTCTGGCGGGCGCGAGCATGCGCTGGCCTGGAAGATCGCGCAGTCGCCGCTGCTGACCAGGCTCTACGCCGCGCCGGGCAATCCCGGCATCGCGCAGGAGGCGGAATGCGTAGCGCTCGACATCGCCGACCATGCGGCCGTGGCGGCCTTCTGCAAGGACAGGGGTATCGACCTCGTCGTGGTGGGGCCGGAGGCGCCGCTGGTGGCCGGCATCGCCGACGTGCTGCGGGGGGCCGGCATCAAGGTGTTCGGGCCCTCCATGGCGGCGGCGCGGCTGGAGGGCTCCAAGGGCTTCACAAAGGATCTGTGCGCGCGCTTCGGCATTCCCACCGGTGCCTATGAGCGCTTCAACAACGCCCCGAAGGCCAAGGCCTATGTGCGTCGCATGGGCGCGCCCATCGTGGTGAAGGCGGACGGGCTCGCCGCCGGCAAGGGCGTCACCGTGGCGATGAGCCTCGACGAGGCGCTGGACGCGGTCGACGCCTGCTTCGAAGGCGCCTTCGGCGGCGCCGGCGCGGAAGTGGTGGTGGAGGAATTTCTCGAGGGGGAGGAGGCCAGCTTCTTCTGCCTCTGCGACGGCCAGACCGCGCTGCCCTTCGGCTCCGCGCAGGACCACAAGCGCGTGGGAGACGGCGACAAGGGCCCCAACACCGGCGGCATGGGAGCCTATTCCCCCGCGCCCGTGCTGGATGCCGCCATGGAAGCGCGCGTCATGCGCGAGATCGTGGAGCCGACCATGCGCGGCATGGCGGAGATGGGCTGCCCGTTCTCCGGCGTGCTGTTCGCCGGGCTGATGATCGGCGCGGATGGGCCGAAGCTGATCGAATACAACACGCGCTTCGGCGACCCGGAATGCCAGGTGCTGATGATGCGGCTGAAGGACGACCTGCTGGTGCTGCTGGAGGCGGCGGCCGACGGCCAGCTGGGGCACGTCTCGGCACGCTGGCGCGACGACGCCGCGCTGACCGTGGTGATGGCCGCCAACGGCTACCCCGCCGCGCCGCAGACCGGCACGCCGATCGCCGGCGTCGAGGCCGCCGAGGCCACCGGAGCGAAGGTGTTCCATGCCGGCACCAGGAGCGCGGACGGCGCGCTGCTGGCGGCGGGCGGGCGCGTGCTCAACGTGACGGCGACCGGCGCGACCGTGTCGGAGGCGCGGGACCGCGCCTATGTAGCGGTAGACAGGATCGACTGGCCGGGCGGCTTCTGCCGCCGCGACATCGGCTGGCGCGCGATCGAGCGGGAAAAGGCCTAGCGGCCGAAGAAGGGATCGGTCTCCATCGGGTCCGGAGCGGGCGCGGCGGGAAGCGTGCCCTCGGCCCGGCGCTTGCGGTGGTGCGCCAGCGAGCATGCCGGCGAGCACAGCAGCCCCCGGTCGCACCAGTAGGCGGGGCCGTTCTCCAGCAGGCCGTAATGCAGGTCGAAACCGTCTGCCCCATAGGGCAGGCCGCATTCGATGCAGCGGTATTTTTCGGCTCTTGCCAGCATGGTGCGATTTCCTTTGCCGCAATATCGTGCCTTGCCGCCCATGTGGCAAGCGCAGCGGACAATGGGCAGGCAAGCGCCACGATGTTTGACGCTTACGTAAAAAGGAATTAGCACCACGCGAGGGCGGCGCGTTGCTGGCTGCGATGCGTCTGGAATCCAGGAGGAGCCGGAAGAATGTATCGTGCGCCGATCGAGGACATCGCCTTCACGCTCAAGCATGTCGCGGGCCTTTCGCAGGAGATCGAAAGCGGCCGTTTCGGCGATCTCAGCGAGGATCTCGTCGACGCCATCCTGTCCGAGGCCGGCCGCTTCGCCACCGACGAGATCACCCCGCTGCGCAGGATCGGCGACGAGCATGGCACGGTGCTGAAGGACGGGGCGGTGACCACGCCGCCCGGCTGGAAGGAGCTCTACAAGCGCTGGATCGACGGCGGCTGGAACGGGCTGACCGGCCCGGTGGAGCATGGCGGCCAGGGCCTGCCGATGATGCTGTCGGTGGCTGCGCTGGAGATGTGGAACTCCGGCTCGATGGCGTTTGCGATCGGCCCGACGCTGACCATGGGCGCGATCGAGGCGCTGGAGAAGCACGCCACCGAGGAATTGAAGACGACATATCTGGACAAGCTCGTCTCTGGCGAGTGGATGGGCACGATGAACCTGACGGAGCCGCAGGCCGGCTCCGACCTCGCGGCGCTGCGCACCCGCGCCGAAAGGGCGGGCGACGGCACCTACCGCATCTTCGGCCAGAAGATTTTCATCACCTATGGCGAGCACGACTTCACCGACAACATCGTGCATCTGGTGCTGGCGCGGCTGCCCGACGCGCCGGCCGGCACGCGCGGCATCTCGCTTTTCCTGGTGCCGAAGTTCCTGGTGAACGCGGACGGGTCGCTCGGCCGCCGCAACGATGCCTTCTGCGCGTCGATCGAGCACAAGCTGGGCATCCACGCCTCGCCCACCTGCACCATGATCTATGGCGACGGTTTCGTGGCGGGCGAGGAGAAGGGCGCCGTCGGCTGGCTGATCGGCGAGGAAAATCGCGGGCTGGCCTGCATGTTCACCATGATGAACAACGCCAGGCTGGCTGTCGGCATGCAGGGCGTCGCGGTGGCCGAGGCAGCGTTCCAGAAGGCGCTGGCCTACGCGCAGGAGCGCCGGCAGGGCCGCGCTCTGGGCGACAGCGGCAAGGAGATGAGCCCGATCGTGCTGCATCCCGACGTGAAGCGCACCCTGCTGACCATGCAGACGCTGACGCAGGCCGCGCGCTCGATCGCCTATGCCTGCGCGCACGCGCTCGACATGGCGCGCACCGCCGAGGGCGACGAGGCTACCCGCTGGCAGGAGCGCGCCGGCCTGCTCACCCCGCTCGCCAAGGCGTTTTCCACCGATGTCGGCGTCGATGTCGCCTCGATGGGCGTGCAGGTGCATGGCGGCATGGGCTTCATCGAGGAGACGGGCGCTGCCGCGCTTCTGCGGGACGCGCGCATAGCGCCGATCTACGAGGGCACGAACGGCATCCAGGCCATCGACCTGGTGACGCGCAAGCTGCCGCTTTCGGGCGGCGGGCAGGTGAATGGCTACATCGCCGAGATGAAGGGCGACGTCGAGGCGCTGCGCGACTCCAACCTTGCGGGGCTCGGGCGCGCCGCAGACAGGCTGTCGGCTGCGATCGCGGACCTCGAGGCTGCGACGGCCTTCATAACCGCGGCGCTCGCCGAGGGCCGCAGCGCCGAGGCGCTGGCCGGGGCCACGCCGTATCTGCGGCTGTTCTCGCTGGCCGCGGGCGGCGCCTATCTCGCCCGCGCGGCGGTGGCCGGCAGTGGCGGGCGCCGCGCCGCGCTCTGCCGGTTCTATGCCGAGAACATCGTATCGGAAGCGGGCGCGCTGAAGGACCGGGTGGTCGAGGGCGCCGAAAGCCTGGCAGCGGCCGAGCTGGCCTGAGGGGGAGGGGTAGAGTGACCGAGCACGTCATCATCGAGCGCCGCGGCGCGGTTCAGTCGATCCGCATGAACCGGCCGGACAAGAAGAACGCACTGACCCGCGCCATGTATGCCGCGATGGCCAAGGCGCTACGCGACGGCGACACCGACCCCGACATACGCTGCAACGTGCTGCTCGGCGTGCCCGGCGCGTTTTCCGCCGGCAACGACCTGATGGACTTCCTGACCATCGCGCAGGGCGGCGAGGGCGGCACCGAGGTGGCGGAATTCCTGATGGCGCTGGCCACCGCGCAGAAACCGCTGATCGCGGGGGCGGACGGCGTGGCGGTGGGCATCGGCACGACGGTGCATTTCCATTGCGACCTGACATTCGCGACGCCGCGCACGGTCTTCCACACGCCCTTCGTCGACCTTGGCCTCGTGCCCGAAGCCGGCTCCAGCCTGATAGCGCCGCGGCTGATGGGCCGGCAGGCGGCGTTCGCGCTGCTGGCTCTGTGCGAGGGCATGCCCGCCGACAAGGCTGAGGCCACGGGGCTGATCCACCGGGTGGTGCCGGAGGATGAACTCGAGGCGGAAGTGTTCAAGGCGGCCGAGGCGCTGGCCGCCAAGCCGCCCGAGGCACTCAAGCTCGCCCGCGACCTCATGCTGGGCGACAGGCATGCGCTGATCGAGCGGATCGAGGAGGAGAGCGCGCATTTCCGCGCCCGCCTGCGATCGGACGAAGCCCGCAACGCCTTCATGGCTTTCATGAGCAGGAAGAAGGGGTAGGGGAGGCAGGGGCGGCGGCTGGAGCGACCTCGCAAGCGGCGGGTTGCGTCAAAGCCGGAGTTGAACCGGAGGCGGCTGTCCGCCTACGGATACAGCCGCGTCTTGCCCCAGCCATCGCCTTCGCGGGTGAAGACCACCCGGTCGTGCAGGCGGAACGGCCGGTCGTGCCAGAACTCGATCGAGGACGGCAGGATGCGGAAGCCGGACCAGTGTTCCGGACGGGGAATCTCGCCGATCGCATAGCGCATGGTGAACTCAGCCACGGCCTTTTCCAGCGCCATGCGGCTTTCCAGCGGCCGTGACTGCTTTGACGCCCAGGCGCCGATGCGGCTGCCGCGCGGCCGCGACGCATAATAGGCGTCGGCCTCCTGCGGGGTGACGATCTCGACCGGGCCGCGAACGCGAACCTGGCGGCGCAGGCTCTTCCAATGGAAGCAGAGCGCGGCCTTCATCGAGCCGAGTATCTCGCGCCCCTTGGCACTGTCGAAATTGGTGTAGAAGACGAAGCCGCGATCGTCCAAACCCTTGAGCAGGACCATGCGGACGTTGGGCAGCCCGTCCGCGTCGACGGTCGCAAGCGACATCGCGTTGGGGTCGTTGGGCTCGGACTTTCCGGCGTCGGCCAGCCATTCGGCGAACAGGGCGAACGGCTCGGCGCGGTCGGCGAAGTCACTTCCCGTTAACCCTGTTTGGCTCATAGTCGCCTCTCGCGTCTTTCTTGGACGGGGAGATTGCCGATTGTCGCGCTTGGCGCAAGGCACAGCGATGCATGACGACAGGCACAGGCGGCCCGGCGCGCCGGTGATCGCGGCCCTGTGCGCGGCGCTGCTTGCCTCCGGCTGCGGCGGCGGCTTCAGCCTCGACCGTTTCGGCGCCGACCGTTCGCTGACGACCGGTTCCGTGGGCGCCGCTTCCGCCCGCGCCGACAGCCGCGTCTCCGACGAGGCCGCCATCACGGCAACAATCACCGCCTGGATGCCTGGCATGACGCCGCCCGACACCGTGCCCTGGGTCAACTCCAACACCGGCTCGACCGGGGCGATCTCCCGGATCGCCGACGTGATGGATCGCGGCCGGCAGTGCCGCGACTTCAAGGTGTCGCGCGAAAGCTTCGACGGTGTGGGCTTCTACCGCGGCAGGGCGTGCAGCGCCGGAACCGGAGCCTGGAAGGTCGAAACGCTGGAGCAGGGCTGAAATCGGCCGCCCGGCGCCGCGCCGGACTGGAATTTCTTCCTACGCCAACGCATATAGAGTGCGATTCGGCCTATATACCGTTTGACATGAAATCCGGCTTCAGGGCTAAGGGCTGCCATGCGCGATCCATATGACGTGCTGGGCGTTTCCAAGACGGCCTCGCACAAGGACATCAAGACGGCTTTCCGCAAGCTGGCCAAGAAGTATCATCCGGACCAGAATCCGGACGAACCGAAGGCCAAGGAGCGCTTCGCGGAGGCCAACCAGGCTTACGAGATCCTCGGCGACGAGGAGAAGAGGAAGGCTTTCGACCGTGGCGAGATAGACGCCGCGGGCAAGCCGCGTTTCCATGAATTCGGCGGCGCCGGCGGCGGCGATCCGTTTGCTGGCTTCCGCCAGCAGCGCGGCGGGCCCGGCGCCGGCCATTTCGAGTTCCGCACCGGCGGGTTCGACAGCGGCGACATCTTCAGCGAGATATTCGGCGAGGCCTTTTCGCAGGGCGGCCCCGGACAGCGCTCGCGCCAGCGCGGGCCGGGTGCAGGCGCGGGCGCGCCGCCGCCTGCCGATCTCAACGCCTCGCTGGAAGTCAGCCTGGAGGATGTCGTGACCGCCGCCAAGGTGACGGCGCAGTTTCCCGACGGCCGCAAGATCGCCGTCAAGCTGCCCGCCTATGTGGAGGACGGCCAGACGATCCGGCTGAAAGGGCAGGGCGAGGTGTCGCCCTTCACGGGCACGCGCGGCGACGCGCTGGTGAAGATCCGCTTCGCGCCGCATCCGCGCTATCGCGTCGAAGGCCGCGACCTGCACACCGACGTGCCGGTGGAACTGGCCGATGCGGTGCTGGGCGGCAAGGTGACGGTCGAAACGCCGACGGGCAAGGTGGCACTGGGCGTGCCGGCCTGGTCCAATTCCGGGCGGGCGCTGCGGCTGAAGGGCCGCGGCCTGCCCCTGAAGACGGGCGGGCACGGCGACCTCTACGCGCATGTGCAGGTTACGCTGCCCAAGGACGACGCCGAACTCGAGGCGCTGATGAAAAAGCGGCGCGGCTGAGCCCCGGCCGGGGCCGGCGGACAGCTGACGCCTTGAAGCCTCAGGGTGCCTGTGCAATAGGGCAGACCGGATTCTGCACCTTGGAGAACAGGCACATGGCAGGTGGAAACGGCCTGATGGCCGGCAAGCGCGGCCTCATCATGGGCGTGGCGAACAATCGGTCGATCGCCTGGGGCATCGCTCGCGCGCTCGCCGACCAGGGCGCGGAGATCGCGCTCACCTATCAGGGGGACGCCTTCCGCAAGCGCGTCGAGCCGCTGGCCGCCGAGCTCGGCGCCATGATCGTGGGCCATTGCGACGTGACCGACATGGAAACCGTCGACGCGGTTTTCGACAAGCTCAGGGCCGAATGGGGCAGGATCGACTTCCTGGTGCACGCCATCGCCTTCTCCGACAAGGACGAGCTGGTCGGCCGCTATGTCGAGACCACGCGCGACAATTTCCTGCGCTCGATGGACATCTCCGTTTATTCCTTCACGGCGGTGGCGAAACGCGCCGAGCCGCTGATGACCGAGGGCGGCTCCATGCTGACGCTGACCTATTACGGCGCGGAAAAGGTGATGCCGCACTACAACGTGATGGGTGTCGCCAAGGCCGCGCTGGAAGCCAGCGTGCGCTACCTGGCCGTCGACCTCGGGACCGGCAACATCCGCGTCAATGCGCTGTCGGCCGGTCCGATCAAGACGCTCGCCGCGTCGGGCATCGGCGATTTCCGCTACATCCTGAAGTGGAACGAGTACAACGCGCCGCTGAAGCGCTCGGTGACGATCGAGGAGGTGGGCGACACCGCGCTCTACCTTCTGTCCAGCCTTTCGCGCGGCGTGACCGGCGAGGTGCTGCATGTCGATTCCGGCTACCACGTGGTGGGCATGAAGGCCGTGGACGCGCCCGACATCTCGGTCGTCAAGGACAGCGAATAGCCGCCGGCCAGCCGCCGGCGGACCTGCAGGGTTCGGTTCAATGCTTCCGCTTGTGTATTTCGTACGGCACGGACTGACCGACTGGAACGCGGAGGGCCGCCTGCAGGGCCAGGCCGAGACCGAGCTGAGCGCGGTGGGCCAAACGCAGGCCGACCGCAACGGCCGGCTGCTTTCCGAGCTGATCGGCGATGCCGCAGAATTCGATTTCGTGTCGAGCCCGATGCGCCGGACGCGCGCCACGATGGAGCGCGTGCGCACCGCCATGGGCCTGGAGCCGGGTGACTACCGCACCGACCGCCGGCTGATGGAGCTGCATTTCGGCGAGTGGCAGGGTTTCACCTTGTCCGAGCTCGACGCGCGGTCGCCCGGAACCACTGAGCCGCGCTCGCGCGACAAGTGGCGCTTCCTGCCCCCCGGCGCCGACGCGGAAAGCTACGAGATGCTTGCGCTGCGCTTCGCGCCCTGGCTGGAAGCGCTGGAGCGGCCCACCGTGTGCGTCACCCACGGCGGCATCGTGCGCTGCGTGTTCCATCTGTTGGGCGGCATGTCGCCCGAGCAGGCGGCTGCCATGCAGGTGCCTCAGGACCAGGTGCTGGAACTGCGCGACGGCAGGCTGGGCTGGCGCTAGCCGACCTACTGGATGAACATGTCCGTGATCTGGTTGACCCCGTCCTTCGGCTCATACGCGATCACGACGTCGGCGCCCTCGATGATCTCGCTCACATCCATCTCGGCCGGAAGCTTGTAGGTTTTCCCGTCGTCGAGGATAATCGTCATCTTTTCCGCGTCGACACTCTTGATCTTGCCGTCCGCCTCGGCGGCAAAAGCGGCTGCCGTGAATGCGACGCACGCAGCGAGGGCGGCGATAAGGTTACGCATGGATGTTCCTCTGGTCTTCGATCTGGCGCCCCTCCCCGTAAGGGCGCGTGTCATCTGGGTCGAGCAGAGCAGAAACATGGGGAATATGTCAAAACTAAAACGCCGGCATGGCGTTTGACCGCCGCGGCATTCGCCCCTAGAAGCGGTCCGCAAACCGTCGGGGCGCGCCATGTCTCACAACACGTTCGGCCATCTTTTCCGGGTCACCACCTGGGGTGAAAGCCATGGCCCCGCGCTCGGCTGCGTGGTCGACGGGTGCCCGCCGGGAATCCGCTTCCGGCTGGCCGATATCCAGGCGGAGCTGGACCGCCGCAAGCCCGGACAGTCGCGCTTCGTGACCCAGCGGCGCGAGCCCGACGAGGTGAAGGTTCTGTCCGGCGTGCTGGAGGACGGCGACACGCTGGTGACGACCGGGACGCCCATCTCGATGATGATCGAGAATGTCGACCAGCGCTCGAAGGACTATGGAGACATCGCCCGGCAATACCGGCCCGGCCACGCCGACTACGCCTACGACGTGAAATACGGCATCCGGGACTATCGCGGCGGCGGACGGTCGTCTGCGCGCGAGACCGCCGCGCGTGTGGCCGCCGGCGCGCTGGCGCGGCTGGTGGTGCCCGGGCTGAAGGTGCGCGGCGCGCTGGTGGCGATGGGCGAAAAGGATATCGACAGTTCGCGCTGGGACTGGGATTTCGTGCACGACGCGGAGAACCCCTTCTTCACGCCCGACCCGGGGTCGGTGCAGGTCTTCGCCGACTATCTCGACGGCATCCGCAAGGCTGGGTCCTCGGTCGGCGCGGTGATCGAAGTGGTGGCCGAAGGCGTGCCCGCGGGCCTCGGAGCGCCGATCTACGCCAAGCTCGACCAGGACATTGCCGCCAACCTCATGTCGATCAACGCGGTCAAGGGCGTGGAGATCGGCGAGGGCATGAACGCGGCGCGCCTGACGGGCGAGCAGAACGCCGACGAGATGCGCATGGGCAATGACGGCCGCCCTGTCTTCCTGTCCAACCATGCGGGCGGCATACTCGGCGGCATATCCACCGGCCAGCCGGTGATCGCCCGCTTCGCGGTGAAGCCGACCTCGTCCATCCTGACGCCGCGCCGTTCCATCGACGCCGACGGCAGGGAAGTGGACATCATGACCAAGGGCCGGCACGACCCCTGCGTCGGCATCCGCGCCGTGCCGATCGGCGAGGCCATGGTTGCCTGCGCAATCGCCGACCATTATCTGCGTCATCGCGGCCAGACCGGCCGTATCTAGAGAGATTTTTCAGACCATGCCCTACGATCAGAAGAAGGTGGCCGAAGCGCTGCGCGCGTTCGAGCGCGGAGAGATAGTCGTCGTGATGGACGATGACGGGCGCGAGAACGAGGGCGACCTGATCGTGGCGGCCGTTCACTGCACGCCCGAGAAGATGGCGTTCATCGTGCGCCACACCTCGGGCATCGTCTGCACGCCGATGACGCGGGAGGATGCCCGCCGGCTGAACCTGACGCCGATGGTGGCCGACAACGATGCTCCGCATTCCACCGCCTTCACCGTCAGCGTCGACTTCAAGCACGGCACCACGACCGGCATTTCGGCCGAGGACCGCACGCTGACCGTGCGCAACCTGGCAAACGGCAATGTTGGCGCTTCCGACTTCGTGCGGCCGGGCCACATCTTCCCGCTGATCGCGCGCGAGGGCGGCGTGCTGATGCGTTCGGGCCATACGGAAGCCGCCGTCGACCTGTGCAAGCTCGCCGGCCTGCCGCCCGTCGGCGTGATCTGCGAACTGGTCAACGATGACGGCTCGGTGAAGCGCGGGCCGCAGGTCTCGGCCTTTGCCGAGGAACACGGGCTGAAGCAGGTCTCCGTGGCCGACCTCATCGCCTACCGGCAGCGCAAGGAATCGCTGATCGAGCGGGTGGACGAGTTCGAGATCGACACGCCCGGCGGCAAGGCGCGGGCCTACACCTACACCCTGCCCTGGGAGACGATGCAGCACCTGGCGATCGTGTTCGGCGACATACGCGACGGCGTCGAGGTGCCGGTGAGGCTGCATCCGGAAGACGTGACCAGCGACGTGTTCGGCACCGGGGACCGGCTGCGCCGCTTGATGCAGGCGATGGGCGAGAAGGAGCGCGGCGTGATCGTCTACCTGCGCGAAGGCTCGGTCGGCGTCGGCCACAAGGAAACCCGCCACCGCCGGCAGCCGGGCGTGGAAGAGGCGCATGAAGAGGCGCTGCGCCGCGAGAGCGAGTGGCGCGAGGTAGGCCTCGGCGCGCAGATATTGCGCGACCTGGGCATATCGTCGATCAAGCTGCTGGCCTCGCGCGAGCGCCACTATGTCGGCCTGGAAGGTTTCGGCATCGAGATCGCCGCGACGGAAATCATCTGAGCGGCGGACGGAGCCGCCTTCCCGCGCGGAACCTCGCGGGATAATATCCCGGCAGGCGAATCCCGGGGGAGGGTGCGGCATGTGGGATTTCGACATCGGCAGGACGCTGGCAGTACTGGCGCGCACCTGGCCTTTCCTGCTGATGCGGCTGGTCGTCTACTTCGCGATCACGGCCGCCTACGTGCTGGCTGCCGGCGTCGGCGCCGGCATCGGCTTTGGGGTCGGGCACGTGATGACCGATCCCGACGGTCCGTATGCCTTTGCAGCCTGGGGCGGCCTTGCCGGCATCGGCGTGGTTGCCGTCGCGGTCTACTGGCTGCGCGAATACATCCTCTACGTGGTCAAGGCCGGGCACATCGCCGTGATGGTGCATCTGGTCGAAGGCCGCGAGGTGCCCGACGGTCAGGGCCAGATCGCCTATGCGCGGCAGATCGTGACCAAACGCTTCGTCGAAGCGAACGTGCTGTTCCTGCTCGATCAGCTCATCAAGGGCGTGGTGCGGGTCATCACCGGGCTGATCGGCGGCATCGCCGCTTTCCTGCCGATACCCGGCCTGCAGGGCCTGGCGCGCTTCGTGAACACGGTGATCCGCCTGTCGCTCACCTATGTCGACGAGGTGGTGCTTGCCTACAATGTGCGGCTGGACAGCAGCGACCCGTATGACACGGCGCGTCGCGGCGTTATCCTCTACGCCCAGAACGGCACGGTGATGATCCGCAACGCGGTCTGGCTGGCGGTTTTCCTGTGGGGGCTCGCCTTCCTGGTGTTCCTGGTGATGCTGGCGCCGGCGGCGGCCGTGCTCTACCTGATGCCGGGCCAGATCGCGGGATGGTCGTTCGTGCTGGCGATCATCTTCGCATGGGCGGTCAAGGCGGCGGTCCTGGAACCGTTCGCCGTCTGTGCGCTGATGCAGGTCTATTTCCGTACGATCGAGGGACAGACCCCGAACCCTGACTGGGACCGAAGGCTGACCGAAGCCTCCCGGCATTTCCGCGAGCTGAAGGAAAAGACGTTTGGCCCAGCCGCCGCGCGGCAGGGCGGCGCCGACGCTTCGCCGGCCTGATCCCGGAAATGTCATGAATTTTTCCCGAGCGGGACATTGCGCTTGCTCTGCAACTTGCGCTAGAGGCCTGCCCTTCGTTTGAAGGGGGGTGTCGTGCAGAACTGGCTTTTCGGAAGCGGTGGATGCGAGAGGGGAGTCGATATCGATCGGCGGAGCCGGGTCGAGTTCGAGACCGACGGCGTCGAGACATATTTCGAGGAGACGGTGCTGTCGCCCGGCCTCAGCCTGTATCGCGCGGCGGCCGGCGGAGCCTGTGGCTTCCACATGAAGATGCCCGAACCGCCTCCCGGCGGCCGCCTGATCCTGGGCTGCATGCTCGGCGGGCGCGGCACGATCTCGCTTGAAGGCTGCGACGAGGTTTCCTGGCGATCCGACGAGCGGCTCTATTGCCTGACCCCCGTCGACCGGGCGGTTGCCTACGACATCGCCAGCGCCGGAAACTGGGCGACGGCGGCGATCAAGCTCGAGGAGCCCGCGATCGACCTGATCGCGACCGACTCGGGCGTGCCGCGCCTCGCCTTCGAGGCGCTGGAGCAACGCCGCGTGGATGTGTCGCTGATGGCGCCGCTCAGCCCCGCGATGCGCGCCCTGGCGCGTGAATTGATCAACCCAACCTATTCGGGCCCCACGGGCCGGCTGTACCTGCAGGCGCGCGCGCTGGAGCTGCTGGCGCGGCAGTTCGAGCTGCTCGGCGGCGAGCTGGAGCGCGAAGGCACGCTGGCGGGCCCGGAGGCGGCGCGCGTGCGCGAAGCCCGGCAGCGGCTTGTGGCGGACCTTGGCAACCCGCCCGACCTCGCAACGCTGGCTGCCTCGGTGGGGCTGACGCCGAAGCGGCTCAATCGCGGTTTCCGCGAACTGTTCGGCGCGACCGTGTTCGAGTACCTGCGCAACGAGCGGCTGGAAGCCGCGCGCGAGGCGCTGGAAGAGGACCCGCGCCTTTCGCTCAAGCAGCTGGCCTGGCGGCTGGGCTATGCCGAGACCAACAATTTCATCAACGCTTTCGGGCGCCGGTTCGGCATCTCGCCGGGCGCGTTCCGCGACAGGCGCACCAAGCCCAACTGAGCTTTCCTCGCTGCTGAACTATTCGCGGCGGCACTTCTATGCGCAAAGGGCGGGCGCGTTGAAGCGCGGGTGCAACTTCTCCTAGCACCGGTCAATCGCAGATTGATCCGAGCAGGGAAGCATGACCTACCGAAAAGCAGAACAGGGCGCGCCGCGCAAACGCATCCGCAGGGCGTTGGGAACCGGGCTGCTGGCCGCCACCGCGCTGGCGCCCATCACCGCCGGCGCCAACGCCCAGTCGATGCCGCTGTGGTGGAACTGGTCCGAGATCACCGGCCTGAGCGCGGACGGAAGCCGCTATGTCGGCCGCGCCTTCATCGAGGCCGTGAGCGAGGAGCGGGGCATCCTGGGCCGCGACGCGGACGGCACGACGGTGGTACTGGAACCCTACGTCGGCCGCACTTCCTACGTCACGGCCATCAACCGCTCCGGCACCGCCGTTGCGGGCCACGCGCCCAACGCCGACGGCTTCTCGCAGGCCTTCCGCTGGACCGAGCAGGGTGGCTACGAGTATCTCGGCGTGCTGTTGCCCTCATCCGCTACCGCGCGCAGCCACGCCAATGGCATCTCCGGAGACGGCCGCAGGGTGGTGGGCGCCTCCTACGCGCAGGGCAGCACGCGGCCGTTCGTCTGGATCGAAGGCAGCACGGAAGGCGTGCTCGACAACGAGCAGATGTATGCGCTGCCGCGCCTCACCGGCGGCACCAATGGCGAGGCCTATGGCATCTCCGATGATGGCCGGTTTGCCGTTGGCTACAGCGAGGGCGACGCCACGACCGGCGTGGCCGTGCGCTGGACGCTCGACGGACTGGGGAGCGGCGGCGTGGCCAACGTCCAGCCGCTGGGATCGCTGGAGTCCAGCGTGGGCGGCAACTCGCGGGCCTACGGCGTGTCGGCCGACGGCCGCGTGGTCGTCGGCTATTCCACCGACGCGGTGGGCATGGGCTCGCATCGCGCCTTCCGCTGGGTCGAAGGCTCCACCACGGGCGTGGCCGACAACGTGCAGATGCACGATCTGGGAACGCTGGGCGGGCGCGACAGCAACGCCAACGCCGTTTCCCGGGACGGAAATACGGTCGTCGGCGAAGCCCGGGATGCTTCCGAGGAATGGCATGCGTTCCGCTGGACCGAGGCGACGGGCATGGAATCCGTCGAAGCCTGGCTTGTGCGTCACGGAGTCCAGGTGGGGCCCGATCGCTACGAAAGGGCGACCGCCGTCTCCGACGACGGCAACGTTGTGGCCGGCGCCATGGTGGTCCATGACGGCAGCAACAACGGCCAGCGCGCCTTCATCGCGCGGGTGGGCGGCGCCGGCAGCGGTGTCATGGATGTGGCGCAGTACAATTCGACGCTGTTGAGCACGACGTCGGTCGCGCAGGCCGGCGAATACCTGACCTGGCTGCCGATGAACGGGGCGCATCACCGGCCGCTGATGGCGGGCGCGTCGCTCGCGGGCGGCGCCTGCGCCTGGGCGACCGGCGACCTGGGCTATCACTCCGCATCGGGGACGGGCGTGGCGCTGGCCGAGGTCGGCGCCTGCGCCGACCTGTTCGACGGGGCGGTGCGCGCCGGCGTCGGCGTCGGCAAGAGCCATTCCTGGCAGGCGCTGGCCCTCGGCGGCTCGGCCGACCTGGGCGGCCAGTATGCGATCGGCGAGATCGACTGGAAGCCGGCCGACGTGCCGCTGCTTCTGTCGGTCACGGGCATGGTCGGCGGCTGGAGCGCAGACATCGCCCGCGCCTACACCAACGGCGCCGCGACCGACGTCTCCCGCGGCCGCACGGCGGTCGATTCGACGGCGCTGCGGCTGCGCGCCGAATGGGTCGACGCGGCGCGGTTCGGCCGCACCAGCCTCAACCCGTGGGCGTCGATCGGCACCGGACGCGTTGTCCGCCACGGCTATGTGGAGACAGGCGGCGCGTTCCCGGCGCGTTTCGACGCGCAGACCCTCTACACGACCGAAGCCCGCCTCGGCCTGACGGCGGTGACGCAGATATCGGCCGCAACCACCCTGAGCACGACGATCGAGGTCGCGCAGCGCTGGGGCACCAACCCGACGGCGACCGGCAATGTCATCGGCCTGTTCGGCTTCGGCATGGGCGGCGGCGATTCCAGCAATTTCTGGGCCCGCGCCGGCGTCGATGTCGACCACAAGCTGACGAACAGCCTCGCGGTCTCCGGCTCGCTCCATGCCGCCACCGGCGGCCGAGACGCCACCGTCTCGGGCTCGCTGGGCCTGCGGGCATCATTCTGAGGACAATGAAATGATACGATATGCGACATGCGCGGCCGCGGCCGTCGCTCTGATGCTTGCCGGGCTCGCCGGACCTGCCGTGGCGCTCGAACATCACGAGGCGAGCGCGGTGGTCTCGATCCTGGAGCGGCTGGCGCCGGAACGCGGCGAGACCGTTTTCCCCAACGCCGCCGAGGACTGGTTCGAATACGATTCCGAGCAGGAAGGGCTGATCGAAGCCGCCGGCTACGACAGCGAGGAATGGCAGGAGATCTACGAGGACACGATCTCCGCCTACCTGGCCACGATACCCGACGACGAATACGCCGCGTTTTTCGATGGCGTGGAAGAGCGGCTGGCGGCCAGCGACCTTTCGGCCGAACAAAAGGCGCAGCTGCTGGAGCAGTGGCGCAGCGACGTTGCCGAACTGGACCAGCGCCGGCGGCAGGCCAAGCCCATGGCCGTGGTCGTCAAGCCGCTCGCGCCGCGCCTTTCGGCCCTGATGGCTATGAACTGATGCGGCGCGCGGGCACCTCCCGGCCCGCGCAACGAGTCTGTTGATCATCGGGCCGGCCGTCCGGCGAAGCGTGGCCAAAGCGGGCCGGACGGCTTATATCCACCGGGATGACGACGCGCCTCTACACGCATCCAGTCTTTCTGGAGCACCTGACGCCTCCGGGACACCCGGAGCGGCCGGACAGGCTGAAGGCGATCGAGCGGGTGCTGGAGGACGAGCGTTTCTCCTATCTCGACCGCGTCGAGGCACCGATGGGCGACGAGGCCACGATCCTCTACGCCCATCCGGCAAGCCATCTCGAGATGGTGCGCGATGCGATGCCCGAGCAGGGGCTGGCCCGCATCGATTCCGACACGACCGCCAGCCCAAGGAGCTGGGATGCCGCGCTGACCGGCATCGGAGCGGCGAACGCCGCCGTGGACGACGTCTTTTCGGGCACGGCGGACAACGTGTTCGTGGCCTCGCGCCCGCCCGGCCACCATGCCGAGAAGACCAGGGCGATGGGCTTCTGCTTCTTCAACAATGCAGCGATCGCCGCACGCTACGCGCAGCGGCGGCACGGAGCGGAGCGCGTGGCGATCGTCGACTGGGACGTGCACCACGGCAACGGCACGCAGGACATCTTCTGGGACGACCCGACCGTGCTGTACTGCTCGACGCACCAGATGCCGCTCTACCCCGGAACCGGCGCGAGGGACGAGACCGGCGCCGGCAATATCGTGAATGCGCCGCTGGCGCCGAATACGGGCAGCGAAACCTTCCGCGAGGCATTCCGCACGCGCGTGCTGCCCGCGCTGGACGATTTCCGGCCGGACCTCATCATCATTTCCGCGGGCTTCGACGCCCATCACCGCGACCCCCTGGCCGAGATCAACCTGACGGAGGAGGATTTCGACTGGGCGACCGGCGCGCTGATGGAGGCCGCGGGGCGCTTCGCCGGCAACCGGCTCGTCAGCCTGCTCGAGGGCGGCTACGATCTGCAGGGGCTGGCATTCTCGGTGGCGGCGCATGTGCGCCGTCTCATGAACGGCTGAAACGGCCAATCGACATCAGTGGAGCCGGCATGACCGAAGGCACCAACGACGACATCAAGACGATGAGCTTCGAGAACGCGCTCGAGGCGCTGGAGAAGATCGTGGAGGATCTGGAGCGGGGCGACGTGCCGCTCGACCAGTCGATCCGCATATACGAGCGCGGCGAAGCGCTGAAGGCGCATTGCGAGCGCTTGCTGAAGGCCGCCGAGGACAAGGTGGAGAAGATCAGGCTGTCGCGCGACGGCCGCCCGGTGGGCACCGAACCGCTGGGCGGAAACGGCGAAGGTTGATCGCGGCCGCTTCCCGCGCCACATTGAGGGGATGATCCCCTCAACACCGGGAGCGACCCATGTGCCGCAACATCAAGCCGCTGTTCAACTTCGAGCCGCCGGCGACGCATGACGAAATTCACGACGCCGCGCTGCAATTCGTGCGCAAGGTGAGCGGCTCGACCAAGCCGTCCAAGCGCAACGAGGAAGCGTTCAATCGCGCGGTGGCGCTGATCGCTGACACCGTGCATGATCTACTCCACACGATGGAGACGCCGCATCACCCCAAGAACCGCGAGGAGGAAGCGGCCAAGGCGAAGGCCAGGTCCGCCGCGCGGTTCGCCAGGCCGGTCACCGCCTGACGGCTATTGCGCGCTACCGGTCCCGGGTGACAGACTGACGCGGGAAACGGCGGCAACGGAGCGGCGATGAGGGCGACGGGAACGTGGGTGCTTTGCGCGCTGGCCCTGGCGGGCGCGGGCGGCGGGTCGGGATGGGCCGAACCGACCGTCACGGTGAACACCACCCACTACGACATACAGGGAAAGAACGCCGACCAGCTGAAGAGGCAGATGAAGCGCCTCGGCCCAAACGGTTTCTGGGCCTACACGAGCTGGTACATCCGGTGGTCCGGCAGCTGCGCCGTCTCGCTGGAGATCGATTACACCTATCCGCGGTGGACCGACCGCGACAGCGCGCCATCGCGCTTGCGGGAACGCTGGGACCGGATGTTGACGAACCTGACCCTTCACGAGGAAGGGCATGGGCAGATCGGGCTGGACGCGGCCCGGGAAATCCACGACACGCAGTGCGAGGGCGATCCCACGAAGATCATCGACAAGTGGGTCAGGTACGAGAAGAAGTACGACAAGGAGACCCGGCACGGCGCAGGGCAGGGTGTCACGCTCGACTAGCCTCGCCCCGGTGAACCTGCGGGAGCAGTGACGCATGAGCTTCTTTCCCGGCAATGATCCGCTGCCAGGCGATGCTTTCGCCTGCGATGCGATCGAGACGCTGATCATTCCCCGCTCGCATGACGTAGGCGGCTTCGAGGTGCGGCGCGCCTTGCCGTCCTCGCGACGGCGACTAGTGGGGCCGTTCATCTTCTTTGATCGCATGGGACCGGCTATCCTGCGCGCGGGCCAGTCGTTCGACGTGCGCCCGCACCCGCATATCGGTCTGTCGACCGTGACCTACCTGTTCGACGGCAAGGTGCGGCACCGCGACTCGCTGGGCACCGAGATGGTGATCGAGCCGGGCGACGTGAACCTCATGACCGCCGGACGCGGGATCGTGCATTCGGAACGCATGCCGGAGGAGCTGCGCGGCACCGAAATGGGCATTTCGGGCCTGCAGACCTGGCTGGCGCTGCCGGAAACGCATGAGGAACAGGCGCCGCAGTTCGAGAACACGGCCGCCGCCTCGCTGCCGCTCATCGACGAGGGCGGGGTGTCCGGCCGCGTGGTGATCGGCGAGTTCGACGGCCTGAAGGCGCCGGTGCGGACTGCCACCGACACGCTCTATGCCGACATCGCGCTGGCGGCGGGAGCCAGGGTGCGCATCCCGGCGCGCGCCGAGGAACGCGCCATCTACCTGCTGTCGGGCGAGGTCGACATCGCCGGGGATGTCTTTGCCCGCGACCAGCTGCTGGTTTTCCGGCCGGGCGACGAGATCGTGGTGTCGAGCGAGCGCGGCGCGCATTTCATGCTGTTCGGGGGCGCAGCGCTGGGCTCGCGCCGCTACATCTGGTGGAACTTCGTTTCCTCCTCCAAGGAACGCATCGAGCAGGCGAAGGAAGAATGGCGGACCGGCCGGTTCGACATCGTGCCGGGCGATGAGGAGGAGTTCATTCCGCTTCCGGAGAATTGAGCCCGCCACCGCCGCAATGCGGCCTTGCGATGCGTTTACTTTCGGCGCCCGAGCGCCTATTTCCCTTGAAAGCCACGATTGCAAGTTGCGTAGCCACGTGAAAACGCCACCCGAAACGCCGCTTCTGGACCAGGTCCGGCTTCCGTCCGACCTGAAGAAGATTCCCGAATCCGACCTGCCGCAGCTCGCGGCCGAACTGCGCGCCGAACTGGTCGACGCGGTTTCGCAGACGGGTGGCCATCTCGGAGCGGGCCTCGGCGTGGTGGAGCTCACGGTCGCCATACACTACGTGTTCGACACGCCGGACGACCGGCTGATCTGGGACGTGGGCCACCAGGCCTATCCGCACAAGATACTGACCGGACGCCGCGACCGCATCCGCACGCTGCGGCAGGAGAACGGGCTCTCGGGCTTTACCAAGCGCGCCGAGAGCGAATACGACCCGTTCGGCGCGGCGCATTCGTCGACCTCGATCTCGGCCGGCCTCGGCATGGCCGTGGCGCGCGACCTCGACGGCGGAAAGCGCAACGTGATCGCCGTCATCGGCGACGGCGCCATGTCGGCGGGCATGGCCTACGAGGCGATGAACAATGCCGGCGCGCTGGACGCGCGGCTTATCGTCATCCTCAACGACAACGACATGTCGATCGCCCCGCCCTCCGGTGCGATGAGCCACTATCTGGCGCGGCTGGCGTCCGGCGCGACCTATGCCGGCATCCGCGATTTCGGCAAGAAGCTGACCTCATATCTCGGCAAACGTGTCGACCGCGCGGTCACCCGCGCGGTGGAGCATGCGCGCGGCTACGTCACCGGCGGCACGCTGTTCGAGGAGATGGGTTTCTTCCACATCGGACCGATCGACGGCCACAATCTGGAGCACCTGATACCGGTGCTGAAGAACGTGCGCGACCATGGCGACGGCCCGGTGCTGATCCATGTGGTGACGCAAAAGGGCAAGGGTTACGCCCCCGCCGAGGCCGCGTCGGACAAGTATCACGGCGTCAACAAGTTCGACGTCATCACCGGCGCGCAGGCCAAGGCGCCGGCGAACGCGCCCAGCTACACCAAGGTCTTTGCGCAGGCGCTGACCGAGGAAGCCCGGCACGACGACAAGATCGTCGCCATCACCGCCGCGATGCCTTCGGGAACCGGCCTCGACCTGTTCGGCGAAGCCTTTCCGACGCGCACCTTCGACGTGGGCATTGCCGAGCAGCACGCCGTGACCTTCGCCGCCGGCCTGGCGACCGAGGGCTACAAGCCGTTCTGCGCCATTTACTCGACCTTTCTGCAGCGGGCCTACGACCAGGTGGTTCACGACGTGGCGATCCAGGGTCTGCCGGTCCGCTTCGCGATCGACCGCGCCGGCTTCGTGGGCGCCGACGGCCCGACCCATTGCGGCGCGTTCGACACCAGCTATCTGGCGACGCTGCCGGGCTTCGTGGTGATGGCGGCCGCCGACGAGGCCGAGCTGAAGCACATGGTGCGCACGGCCGCAGCCTATGACGACGGGCCGATCTCGTTCCGCTATCCGCGCGGCGACGGCGTCGGCGTTGAAATGCCCGAGCGCGGCGAAGTGCTGGCGATCGGCAAGGGCCGCGTGCTGCGCGAGGGCAACAAGGTCGCGCTGCTCTCCTTCGGCACGCGCCTGCAGGATTGCTTGCTAGCGGCCGAGGAACTTGAAGCTTCGGGGCTGTCGACGACCGTGGCCGACGCCCGCTTCGCCAAGCCGCTCGACGAAGAGCTGATCCGTCGGCTGGCGCGGGAGCACCAGGTGCTCATCACCGTGGAGGAGGGCGCGGTCGGCGGGTTCGGCAGCCACGTGCTGCATTTCCTCGCGACCGAGGGCCTGCTGGACAACGGGCTAAGGGTGCGCCCGCTGGTGCTGCCCGATCTGTATGTCGACCAGGCGAAGCCGGAGCGCATGTACGCGCTTGCCGGCCTCGACCAGGCCGGCATCGTGCGCACCGTCTTTGCCGCCCTGGGCGACACGGTCCGCGCCGCAAGAGCTTGAATTAACGCACGATTCAGCCTGCCGTTTCGTCGTTTCCTTACCCTGTTCCTTGGCCGTTTCTAAAGCGGCCCGCTGCTAGAAGCGCCGCGGGGAACAGGGGAGAGCGACAATGCTCAGGATAATTCTTGCTGCGACGGCACTGGCAGTGATGACCCAGGCGGCGGCAGCGCAGGACCGCAGGATCGACCAGGCGGCGGCCGCGATCGTGGCGGCCAAGATCGGCGAGATCCGCGGCGGCTTCGATTTCGACGAGATGCCGCAATTCGTGACGCCGGTGGACTGGCACCGCTCGGTCTGGAACGGCGCCGTCGATCCGCAGCCGGTGGCGACGATCTCGGCGGGCGGCGCGCACCCGGCGGGCGCGATCTAGCCGCACTTGCCTTCGCCCGGCGCATTCGCCAAGGAAGGCGGATGCAAACGCCACCCACAAGCCGCAGGCTGGACGAACTGCTGGTCAGCCGAGGCTTCTTCGCCACACGCTCGCGCGCCCGCGACGCGGTTCTGCGCGGGACGGTGAGGGTAAACGGAGCGCCGGCCGGCAAGCCCGGCCAGACCGTGGCGGAAACCGCCGACCTCGCAGTTGCCGATCCCGCGCGGGAATATGTGTCGCGGGCCGCGCTGAAGCTCGTCCGCGGCATCGAGGCTTTCGGTTTCGACCCAATGGGGCGCACCGCGCTTGACATCGGCGCTTCGACCGGCGGCTTCACGCAGGTGCTGCTGGAGCGCGGCGCGGCCCATGTCATTGCCATCGACGTCGGCCGCGGGCAATTGCGGGCCGAACTTGCAGGCGACCCGCGCGTGACCAGCCTCGAAGGGCTGAACGCGCGTGACCTCGGCCCTGCCGACCTCGCCGGCCGCGTGCCGGACATGATCGTCTGCGACGTCAGCTTCATCTCGGCGCGGCTTGCGTTGCCGCCGGCGCTCGGCCTCGCCGCCAGCGGGGCGCAGGCGGTGATCCTGGTCAAGCCGCAATTCGAGGTCGGCCGCGAGGCAATCGGCAAGGGCGGCATCGTAGCGCCCGAACAGGGCAGGGCGGCGGCTGAAGGGCTGAGGCAATGGCTGGACGACCAGCCGGGCTGGCGGTCGGTGGGGCTGGTCGAATCCCCCATAGCGGGCGGCGACGGCAACCGCGAATTCTTGCTTGGCGGAGCCCGGGACCGGTGAGCAACCGTTTTCACATCGAGAAGCTGGGCGCCCAGGGCGACGGCGTCGCGGCGACCGAGACCGGCCAGGTGTTCGTGCGCTACGCGCTGCCGGGAGAGACGGTGACGGCGGCGCGGCAGAAGGACCGCGCCGAGCTGATCGCTGTCCTGGAGTCTTCGCCCCTGCGGTTGGAACCGGCCTGCCGGCACTTCGGCACGTGCGGCGGCTGCGCCGTGCAGCATCTGCAGCCGGCCGCCTACGAGGACTGGAAGCGCCAGAAGGTGGTGGACGCGCTCCGCAGCCGCGGTGTGGAGGCGCCGGTTGCAGCCCTCGTGCCTTGCGCGCCGCACACGCGCCGCCGCGTGGTGATGGCGGCGCGGCGCACCGAGGCCGGCATGTTGCTGGGCTATCACGAGGCAATGTCGCACCGGATCGTGCCGATCGTGGAGTGCCCGATCTCGCGGCCCGAGATCGTGGCGCGGCTGGACGCGCTGCGCACGCTGGCCGGACTCGTGGCCGTTTCGTCGGAGCCGTTCCGCCTAGCCGTCACCGCGACGGCTTCGGGCCTGGACGTCGCGATCGAAGGGAGCGGCGAGCTGGCGGACGCCGCGAGGCTGAAACTCTCCGACTATGCCGCCGCCGCCGGCTTCGCGCGGGTTTCGGTGGATGGCGAGATCATCGTGGAGCCCAAGAAGCCGGTCGTCATGTTCGGCGACATCGCCGTGGCGCCGCCGCCCGGCGCGTTCCTGCAGGCGACGGCGGAGGCGGAAGCCGCGATGGCAGCGCTGGTGGCCGGCCATCTGGCTGGGGCGAAGCGGATCGCAGACCTTTTCTGCGGCTCGGGCACGTTTGCGCTCAGGCTTGCGTCGCGCGCGGAGGTGCATGCGGTGGAGGCGGACGCGGCAGCGCTCGCCGCGCTCGACCGCGCTTTCCGCTTCGCGACCGGGCTGCGCCGGGTGGCGACCGAGAAGCGGGATCTGTTCCGCCGCCCGCTGATGGTGAAGGAGCTGGACCGCTTCGACGGGCTGGTGTTCGACCCGCCGCGGGCCGGTGCCGAAGACCAGGTCAAGCAGCTCGCGCGTTCGGCGATACCGGCCGTTGCCGCGGTTTCGTGCAACCCGACGACGCTCGCCCGCGACCTCGCGATACTGGTCGCGGGCGGATACCGCGTGACTGGCGTGACGCCGATCGACCAGTTCCTGTGGTCGCCGCATGTGGAGGCGGTGGCGTTGCTGGAAAAGCCGAAGAGGCGCCGCTAGCTAGACGCCGCCGTCGAGAATGCGTTGGACGAATTCCGGCACGATCTTCGTCGCCTTGCCGTGGATCGCCTCGGCGAAGGAGCCGGCGTTTTCGGACGGTTCCAGATTGATCTCGACCGTGTGCGCGCCGTTGAGGCGCGCCTCGTCCACGAAATCGGCCGCCGGATACACGTGCCCCGACGTGCCCACCGCCACGAACAGGTCAGCCTCGCCCAGCGCGCGGTAGATGCGGTCGGTCTGGTACGGCATCTCGCCGAACCAGACGACGTCGGGGCGCAGCCTGCCGACGGTCGCGCATGAGGGGCAGGCCGAATCGATGCCCAAGTCGCCGCTCCAGGGCGAGCGCATTCCGCAGGCCTCGCACAGCGCCGAATTGAGCTGGCCGTGCATGTGGATCAGCTTGGCGGAGCCCGCCGCCTCGTGCAGACCGTCGATGTTCTGCGTGACCAGCAAGAACGAGCCAGGGAAGGCAGCTTCCAGCCGCGCCAGCGCCCGGTGGGCCTCGTTTGGCCTGGCGTCCGCCATGTCCCGACGCCGCTTGTTGTAGAATGCCTGGACCCGTCCGGGATTGCGGGCGAAGGCGTCGGGCGTCGCGTAGTCGCGCCAGTCATGCCTGGCCCACAGGCCGCCCCTGTCGCGAAAGCTGGGGATGCCGGATTCCACGGAAATGCCCGCGCCGGTGAGCACCACGATGGAGCGGCGTGCCGCCATGGGCAGATCAGGTCCGCGTGCCGCCGACCGTCATCTGATCCATCCGCAGATGCGGCTGGCCGACACCGACGGGCACGCCCTGTCCGGCCTTGCCGCACATGCCGATGCCGGTGTCGAGCTTCATGTCGTTGCCGATCATGGAGACGCGGTGCATGGCGTCCGGGCCGTTGCCGATGAGCATGGCGCCCTTGATCGGCTGGGTGACCTTGCCGTCCTCGATCATGTAGGCCTCGGTGCAGCCGAAGACGAACTTGCCGCTGGTGATGTCGACCTGGCCGCCGCCGAAGGACACGGCGTAGACGCCGTGTTTCACCGAGGCGATGATCTCCTCGGGCGTCTTGTCGCCGGCGGTCATGTAGGTGTTGGTCATGCGCGGCATGGGCTGGTGGGCGTAGCTTTCGCGCCGCCCATTGCCGGTGGGCTTCATGCCCATGAGGCGCGCATTCTGGCGGTCCTGCATGTAGTTGACCAGCTTGCCGTCGTCGATGAGCACGGTGCGGTTGGTGGCGGTGCCCTCGTCGTCGATGGTCAGCGAGCCGCGCCGCTCGGCGATGGTGCCGTCGTCGACCACGGTCACGCCCTTCGACGCCACCTGCTGGCCCATGAGGCCAGCGAAGGCGGAGGTCTTCTTGCGATTGAAGTCTCCCTCCAGCCCGTGGCCCACGGCTTCATGCAGCATCACACCCGGCCAGCCGGACGAGAGCACGATGTCGAACGTGCCGGCGGGGGCGGGGATGGCTTCCAGATTGACCAGCGCCTGCCGCAGCGCCTCGTCGGCCGCGAATTTCCAGGAATCCTCGGCCAGGAACTCGCCGAAGGACTTTCGCCCGCCCATGCCGTGCGAGCCGGTTTCCTGGCGGTCGCCGTCTCCGACCACGACCGAGACGTTGACCCGCACCAGCGGGCGGATGTCCATGGCATGGCCGCCATCGGCCCGCACGATCTCGACATGCTGCCAGGAGGCGGCGAGCGACGCCGTGACCTGCCGCACCTTGGGATCCTTTGCCCGCAGATAGGCGTCGATTTCCTGCAGAAGCCTGGCCTTGGCCTCGAATCCCGGCGTCGCGATCGGGTTCTCGTCGCCATAGAGATGGCGGTTGGTGCCCTGCGGCCGGTCGGCCAGCGTGCCGGAATAGCCGGCCTTGACCGCGGAGACCGCGTCGGACGCGCGCAGGAGCGCTGCCTCGGAGAGCTCGCTCGCATGGGCGTAGCCGATCGCCTCGCCGGCGACGGCGCGCAGGCCAAAACCCTTGTCGACGTTGAAATTAGCCGTCTTCAGGCGGCCATTGTCGAAGACCAGCGCCTCGCCTTCGCGGTATTCGAGGTAGAGTTCGCCATCGTCGGCGCCCTCGATCGTGTCGCGCACCACGCGGCGCACCGCATCTTCGGAAATGTCGAACTGTTCGAGAAGTCGTTCAGCCACTTGAGCCGCTCCCGTGAATTCTGGATGTTGAGCTATATAGTCACGGCAGCCGCACCTTGCACCGGGGCGGCCGAAGAATGAGGGAAAGATGCGCTCGCTGGCTGTCTGGGTGCTTGTGGGTGCCGCCGTCGGCGCGCTGGCGGGGCTGCCTTTCGGCAGCCTCTACGTTGCCGGCGGAGCCGGCATCGGCGTGGCCGCGGGCGTGGGCATCGCGCTCGGGCTGCGGGGAGCCGGCCGCTAGGGCAGCGCCTTGAAGCCGTCGGCAAAGCCGGCGAGGTCGACCGGGATGCCGATGCCTTCCTCGGGCGTCTGGAACACGATGAAGGTCGCGGCCTTGCCCGTCCGCAGCGTGTCGAGCAGCGGCTTCTCCAGGATCACCTCGGCATAGCAGCCGTCCTGGAAGCAGCGCACGAAATAGGCGCGGCCGATATCCTTCCCGTCGACGTTGAGCCCCAGCCCGTTGGGCAGCAGCACGCCGAGAGGCGCCAGAACGCGCAGGATTTCGGCCTTGTTGTCGGCGGTGCGCAGCACCACCACCGACAGGCCGACCTCGGGCCTGTCCTCGGCGATGACGTTCTGCATCATGGCGCACTGCTCGGACGAGGCGCCGGGCGGCGTGTCGCAGATGATGGACCATGCGCCATGTGTAGACCGCACGGTGCCGCTCGGCTGCTGCGCGAAGGCAGCAGGCGCAAGGGCGAGCGTCGCGCTGGCTGCGAGCGCGGCGGCGATGGTTCGGAACGGATGGCCCTTCATGTCTGCTCCCTGGCGAATCACCCGGAATTTAGCTTGGGCGGGCTCCGGACGAAAGAAAAGTGCGGCTTGTGCCCGTGGCTGCGCCGCCTGTTGCTAGTTCCGCGATGAATCCGCCCGAAATGCGACGCAAACCGCGGGATCGAAGGCATTTGAGGCAAGGATGACACTTCGCGCAAAAATGCCGCATCCTGCCGGTGACGCCTTCCTTGCGGTTGAATTGAGAGTATGGTTTGAACGCGCCCAACGGAGCATGGAGTCCGGTTGGGGACATGTCCCGTGGCGCCACGCGCCGATACCTCGCTGATCCGGGAGACGATGAGGGCGATGAAGAAGTTTCTTGCAAGCCTCGCGGTGCTGATGCTGGCCCTGGGTGCCAGCGCCGCCTTTGCCGCGCAGCCCGAGCCCTGGCAGATCACCCTGCAGCCGGCCGCGACCGGCATCATGGAAGAGATCCGCTGGTTCGAGCAGTACACGCTCTGGTTCATCGTGCCGATCACCCTTCTGGTGATGTTCCTGCTGGCGTGGGTGATCATCCGCTTCCGCGCCAGCGCCAACCCGAATCCCTCGCGCACGAGCCACAACACCCTCATCGAGGTGATCTGGACCGTCGGTCCCGTGGTTATCCTGCTGTTCCTGGCGATCCCCTCTTTCCAGCTTCTGACCGCCCAGTACGATCCGGGCGAGGAGCCGGCGCTGACCATCAAGGCGACCGGCGTGCAGTGGTACTGGGACTATGAATACCAGGGCGACACGCCGCTGACCTTCTCGTCCATCATGCTGAAGGACGAGGACCGCGCCGCCGCCGGCAAGGAGGATCGCGCCGCCTATCCCCGCCTGCTGACCGTCGACAACGAGATGGTGGTTCCGGTGAACACCACCGTGCGCGTGCTGGTCACCGCCAGCGACGTGATCCACGCCTTCGCGATGCCCGCATTCGGCGTCAAGACCGACGCGGTGCCCGGCCGTCTCAACGAGATCTGGTTCAAGGCGCAGAAGGAAGGCATGTATTACGGCCAGTGCTCCGAGCTTTGCGGCAAGGACCATGCCTTCATGCCGATCGGCATCCGCGTCGTCGCCCAGGAACAGTACGACGCCTGGATGACTTCGGCGCAGAACGACCTCGGCGCCGCGAACCGCGCGCTGATGGCGTCGATCAGGAACGAGACGAACGTAGCCGCCGCCGGCGAGTGAGCCGCGTCAGCAAGCAAGATAGGAACGGAGCGCGAAAATGGCAGAGGCCGTAGCTCATCACGACGCCCATGACGACCACCGCCCGCGGGGTTGGGTGCGCTGGGTCTATTCCACCAACCACAAGGATATCGGCACTCTCTACCTGATCTTCGCCATCATCGCCGGCATCGTCGGCGGCTTCCTTTCGGTGATGATGCGGTGGGAGCTGCAGGAGCCCGGCATCCAGATATTCCACGGCCTCGCGGCCATGGTCTACGGGATGGAAGGCGATTCGGCGCTCGACGCCGGCAAGCACATGTACAATGTGTTCACGACGGCGCACGGCCTGATCATGATCTTCTTCATGGTGATGCCCGCGCTGATCGGCGGCTTCGCCAACTGGATGGTGCCGATCATGATCGGCGCGCCGGACATGGCTTTCCCGCGCATGAACAACATCTCGTTCTGGCTGCTGCCGCCGGCCTTCATCCTGCTGCTTCTGTCCATGTTCGTGCAGGGCCCTTCGGGCGCCTATGGCGTGGGCGGCGGCTGGACGATCTATCCGCCACTCTCCACCTCGGGCCAGCCCGGCCCGGCGATGGACTTCGCCATCCTGTCGCTCCACATAGCGGGCGCGTCGTCGATCCTCGGCGCCATCAACTTCATCACCACCATCTTCAACATGCGCGCGCCGGGCATGACCCTGCACAAGATGCCGCTGTTCGCCTGGTCGGTGCTGATCACCGCCTTCCTGCTGCTGCTGGCGTTGCCCGTGCTGGCCGGCGGCATCACCATGCTGCTGACCGACCGCAATTTCGGCACGACCTTCTTCGCACCTGAGGGCGGCGGCGATCCGATCCTGTTCCAGCACCTGTTCTGGTTCTTCGGGCATCCCGAGGTCTACATCCTGATTCTGCCGGGCTTCGGCATCGTCAGCCACATCGTGTCGACCTTCTCGCGCAAGCCCATCTTCGGCTATCTCGGTATGGCCTACGCCATGGTGGCGATCGGCGTCGTCGGCTTCGTTGTGTGGGCGCACCACATGTACACGACCGGCCTGTCGCTCGACTCGCAGCGCTATTTCGTCTTCGCCACGATGGTCATCGCGGTGCCGACGGGCGTGAAGATCTTCTCGTGGATCGCGACGATGTGGGGCGGCTCGCTGTCGCTGCGTACGCCGATGCTCTGGGCGATCGCCTTCATCTTCCTGTTCACGCTGGGCGGCGTGACGGGCGTGCAGCTGGCCAATGCCGGCCTCGACCGCGCGATGCACGACACCTACTACGTGGTGGCGCACTTCCACTACGTGCTGTCGATGGGTGCCGTCTTCGCGATCTTCGCCGGCTGGTACTACTGGTTCCCGAAGATGACGGGCTACATGTACAACTCGTTCGTCGCCCGCGTGCACTTCTGGGTGACGTTCATCGGCGTGAACCTGGTGTTCTTCCCGCAGCACTTCCTCGGGCTCGCCGGCATGCCGCGCCGCTACATCGACTATCCGGACGCGTTCGCCGGGTGGAACATGGTGTCGTCCTACGGCTCCTACCTGTCGGCTTTCGGCGTGCTGGTGTTCCTCTACGGCGTGTTCGAGGCCTTCGCCAAGAAGCGCGAGGCTGGCGCCAACCCGTGGGGCGAAGGTGCGACGACGCTGGAATGGCAGCTGCCTTCGCCGCCGCCCTTCCACCAGTGGGAACAGCTTCCCAGGGTGCGCTGAGCGCGCTGGACGCGAATTGGAACCGCCGGCCAGGTCGGCGGTTCCGCCACAAACAGACGGACTGAAGCAGGCGCATGGCCTATATCGACAAGCCATTGTTTGACGAACCGGAGGTCCGGCTGTCGGAAGCGATGGCCGGCGACTACCTCGCGCTGCTGAAACCGCGCGTCATGTCGCTGGTCGTGTTCACGGCCTTCGTCGGCATCGCGATCGCGCCGTCCGGGCTCAACCCGTTCCTGGCGGTCGTGGCTCTCGCGGCGATCGCCGTCGGCGCCGGCGCCTCGGGCGCGCTCAACATGTGGTACGACGCCGACATCGACGCGGTGATGTCGCGCACCGCCACCAGACCGATACCGTCGGGTCGCGTCACCGGCGGGGAGGCGCTGGGATTCGGGCTTGTCCTTTCGGCGCTGTCGGTCATGACGCTCGGCCTGATGACCAACTGGCTGGCGGCCGGCCTGCTCGCCTTCACCATCTTCTTCTACGCCGTCATCTACACGATGTGGCTGAAGCGCTCGACCCCTCAGAACATCGTGATCGGCGGCGCCGCCGGCGCCTTCCCGCCGATGATCGGCTGGGCCGCCGCGACCGGCGCGGTCGGCGTGGAGAGCGTGGTCCTGTTCCTCATCATCTTTCTGTGGACGCCGCCCCACTTCTGGGCGCTCGCCCTGTTCAAGTCGGGCGACTATGAGCGCGCCGGCATCCCCATGATGCCGAACGTGGCCGGCGAAGCCTCCACCCGCCGGCAGATCTTTGCATACTCGCTGCTGGTGGCAGTGTGCGGCGTTCTCCCGACGGTATTCGGCTTCGCCTCGCTCGCCTATGGCGCTGCGGCAGCGCTGCTGGGTGCGGGCTTCGTCTGGTACGCATGGCGCGTGCTGCGCATGGACCCCGCCGACACGGCCATGAAGCCGGCCAAGGCGCTGTTCGCCTATTCGCTGCTCTACCTCTTCGCGATCTTCGCGCTGCTGCTGGGCGACCACATCGTGACCCGGCTTTTGGGATGATGGCGATGGAACCGCAGGATCGCGAGCAGGAGGGAGTCAGCCTCACCGAGCGCCAGAAGAAGGCGCGGCGCAGCCGCTCGGTCGCGATCGGACTGGGCCTCGCCGTGCTGGTCGTGATCTTCTACATCGCCACGCTGCTGAAATTCGGCCCGGCGATCATGAACCGGCCGATGTGAGGGAGCGATGAGCGTCAAGCCTGTGGTTTCCGGTTCGGTCGAGCGCTCCAACCGCGTGATGGCGCTGGCGCTGCTGGCGTTCTTCGCCGGCATGGTGGGCATGGCCTATGCGGCGGTGCCGCTCTACCAGCTGTTCTGCCAGGTGACGGGTTATGGCGGCACCACGCAGCGCGTGACCCAATATTCCGACCGCGTGCTCGACCAGAAGATCAAGGTGCGGTTCGACGCCAACACATCGGGCGTGCCCTGGGACTTCCAGCCGGTCGAGCGCGAGATTTCCATCCCGATCGGCGAGACGGTGCAGATCTCCTACAAGGCGAGGAACCTGGCGGCCAAGCCGACGGGAGGGCGCGCAACGTTCAACGTGACGCCGCAGATCGCGGGTTCGTACTTCATGAAGGTGGAGTGCTTCTGCTTCACCGACACCACGCTGCAGCCCGGCGAGGAGATTGACATGCCGGTCGTCTTCTACGTCGATCCGGCCATCGCCGACGCGCCGGAGACCAAGAAGATCGGGACGCTGACGCTGTCCTACACGTTCTATCCCGCGGAAGCCGACAAGCCGGTTGCGGCCGTCGGCGATTCCGCTGAGAAAAAGCAGCCCAACACCGCCGAAAACGGGGGATGACAATGGCCGAGAGCCACGCAAAGCACCACGACTACCACCTCGTAGACCCGAGCCCCTGGCCGTTCACCGGCGCCGTCGGCGCGCTGATCATGGCAATCGGCGGCATAGCCTGGATGCAGGCGCTGAAGGGCAATGATTTCGCGTTACTGGGCGTCAATCTCGCCGGGCCGTGGGTGTTCTTCATCGGTCTCGCCGTCGTGCTATACACGATGTTCGCGTGGTGGTCGGACACGATCAAGGAGGCCCATGAGGGCTACCACACGCGCGTCGTGTCGCTGCACCTGCGCTACGGCATGATCATGTTCATCGCCTCCGAGGTGATGTTCTTCGTCGCCTGGTTCTGGGCCTTCTTCGACGCCAGCCTGTATCCCGACGAGGCAGCCCAGGTGGCGCGCGCCGAGTTCACCGGCGGGCAGTGGCCGCCGCACGGCATCGAGGTGCTCGATCCCTGGCACCTGCCGCTCTACAACACCATCATCCTGCTGCTTTCCGGCACCACCGTGACGTGGGCGCACCACGCGCTGCTGCACAATGACCGCAAGGGCCTGATCTGGGGGCTGACGCTGACGGTTGCGCTCGGCGTGCTGTTCTCGTTCGTGCAGGCCTACGAGTACATCCATGCGCCGTTCGAGTTCTCGAATTCGATCTATGGCGCGACCTTCTTCATGTCGACCGGCTTCCACGGCTTCCACGTTCTGGTCGGCACGATCTTCCTGCTGGTCTGCCTGCTGCGGGCCATGGCCGGCCAGTTCACGCCCAAGCAGCACTTCGGTTTCGAGGCCGCCGCATGGTATTGGCACTTCGTCGACGTGGTTTGGCTCTTCCTCTTCGCCTGCATCTATGTGTGGGCTTCGGTGGGAGCGCCGATCGCCGTTCACTGACGCGGCTTTCGTGAGAAGGTGGGGGAGGCGGCTGCTGCATGCGGCCGCCTCTGCCGTTTGGAGCCAGGCCGCAACGGGACGCATGAGCATGGATGAACATCGCGACACCGATCCCGTATGGCCCTCCGTCGAGCCGATAAGAGCGGGCCTCGCCGGGCGCTGCCCGCGCTGCGGCGAGGGCAGGCTCTTCACGGGGTTCCTCGCGGTCCGCGAATCCTGCGAGGTCTGCGGGCTGGACTATTCCTTCGCCGATTCCGGCGACGGCCCGGCCGCCTTCGTCATCCTCATCATCGGCTTCATCGTCGTCGGATTGGCTCTGTGGACCGAGGTGTCGCTGGCTCCGCCCCTGTGGCTGCATTTCACGATCTGGATACCGCTGGCGATCGTGCTGGGGCTCATCGCTCTGCGCCTCATCAAGGGCATGCTGATTACGCTGCAATTCCGCAACAATGCCCAGCAAGGGCGCATCGACCGGGGGCAGCAGCCATGAACGCCGCTGTGCGGCAGTCCCGCCTCCGCGGCACCGCGGCGCTGGTGGTGCTTGCCGCGGCGTTCCTGGTTCTGGTGGGCCTTGGAACGTGGCAGGTTCAGCGGCTGCACTGGAAGGAGCAGCTGATTGCCCGGATCGACGAGCGCATGCGCGCCGAACCCGTCAGCCTGGGCGAGGCGGAGGCGCTGTTCGCAAGGACCGGCGATGTCGACTATGTGCCCGTCACCGTGTCCGGCACCTTCCTGCATGCTGCGGAGCGGCACTTCTTCGCCACCTGGCAGGGGCAGTCCGGCTTCTATGTCTACACGCCGCTGGCGCTGCAGGACGGGCGGTTCGTGTTCGTCAATCGCGGCTTCGTCCCGTACGACCGCAAGGACCCCGCCACCCGCATGCAGGGGCAGGTCGAAGGCGAGGTGACGCTGGGCGGGCTGGCGCGAAACCCGGTAGCCGAGAAGCCGTCGCTCATCATGCCGGACAACAATCTGGCCAAGAACATCTTCTACTGGAAGGACCTCGCGGCCATGGCCGCTTCGGCGGGCCTGCCGCAGAACGCCGATGTCCTGCCTTTCTTCATCGACTCGGGCCCCGTTGCCGTTCCCGGCCGCATCCCGGTCGGCGGCGTGACGATTGTCGACCTGCCCAACAACCACCTGCAATACGCAATCACCTGGTACGGCCTCGCCGGAGCCCTGCTGCTGGTCGCAGGCGCCTGGTTCCTGCGCCGGCGGCGGCTGGAAGGCGAGGCCCGCCCTTGACACGCAACACGGTGGAACGCCATCTGCCGCCCATGGAACAAGTCACCCAGACCGAGATGCGCGACAGGCCGCCGCTGACCATCAGGCTCTGCGGGCCGCGCGGCTTCTGCGCCGGCGTCGACCGGGCGATCCAGATCGTCGTGCTGGCGCTCAAGAAATACGGCGCCCCGGTCTATGTGCGCCACGAGATCGTGCACAACCGCTACGTGGTCGAGGGCCTGCAGGCCAAGGGCGCGGTGTTCATCGAGGAGCTGGACGAGATACCGGCCGAGCACAAGCACTGCCCGGTGGTGTTTTCCGCGCATGGCGTGCCGAAGTCGGTCCCCGCCGACGCGCAGGCGCGCAACCTGTTCTATCTCGATGCGACCTGTCCGCTGGTCTCCAAGGTCCACAAGCAGGCGATGCGCCATGCGCGCCTGGGCCGCCATGTGCTGCTGGTCGGCCATGCCGGCCATCCGGAGGTGATCGGCACCATGGGCCAGCTGCCGCCGGACACGGTGACGCTGGTGGAGACGGAGGAGGATGCGCGGCTGATCGCGCCGGAAAACCCGGCGGCACTCGGCTTCGTCACGCAGACTACGCTCTCGGTGGAAGACACGGCAGGCATATTGAGGGTTCTGGAGGAGCGGTTTCCCGAGTTGCAGGCGCCGGCGGCCGAATCGATCTGCTACGCCACGACCAACCGCCAGGAGGCGGTGAAGGAGGCCGCGCCCGGCAGCGATCTTTTCCTCGTCGTCGGAGCGCCCAACTCGTCGAACTCGCGCCGTCTGGTCGAGGTGGCGGAGCGGTCGGGAGCGGCCCGCGGCCTGCTGGTGCAGCGGGCATCGGAGATTCCGTGGGGCGATATCCCCGGGATACGCATATTGGGGCTGTCGGCCGGGGCGTCTGCGCCCGAGATCATCGTCGACGAGATCATCGACGCGTTCCGCGAGCGTTTCGACGTCAGCATCGAGCTTGCGGTCACGGCGGAAGAGACGGAGAACTTCCCCGTGAACAGGGAGCTTCGCGACGTCATTCTGACCGGCGCCGACATGGCGTTCGTCAACGGCGCGGCCTAGGGGGCAGGGGTGGCGGTCTACACGGATATCGGCGAGGCGGAACTGGTCGCCTTCCTGCGGCAGTACGACATCGGCGAGCTGACCTCCTACAAGGGCATCGCGGAGGGGGTGGAGAACTCCAACTACCTGCTGCACACCACCACCGGCCCGTATTTCCTGACGCTGTACGAGAAGCGCGTCCGCCGCGACGACCTGCCGTTCTTCCTTGGCCTGAAGCGCCACCTGGCTGACAGGGGCGTGCGCTGCCCGGTGCCGATCGAGCGCAGGGACGGCGAGACGCTGGGCGAACTCGCAGGCCGCCCGGCGGCGATCGTGAGCTACCTCGAGGGGATGTGGCCGCGCCGCCCCACCGTGGATCATTGCAGGGCCGTGGGCGCCGCGCTGGCGGGAATGCACCTGGCGGGGCGGGACTTCGCCCTGCAGCGCCGCAACGCGCTGTCGGTCGACAGCTGGCGGCCGCTTTGGGAGAAGGCCCGCGACGGCGCCGAGGCGGTGGAGCGCGGCCTCGTGGCCGAAACCGAGGCAGACCTCGACTTCCTGGAAGCCAACTGGCCGGCCGACCTGCCGGTCGGCGTGATCCACGCGGACCTGTTTCCGGACAATGTGCTGTTTCTCGGCCGCGAGCCCGGCCTCATCGACTTCTATTTCGCCTGCACCGACTTCCTGGCCTACGACATCGCCGTGTGTCTGAATGCCTGGTGCTTCGAGCGCGACTTTTCCTTCAACCTGACCAAGGGGACGCAGCTGCTGCGCGGCTATGCGTCGGTGCGGCTGATATCGGCGGCGGAGGCGGAGGCGCTGCCGGTTCTGGCGCACGGAGCCGCCATGCGCTTCATGCTGACCCGGCTGTATGACTGGCTCAATACGCCAGCCGGCAGCCTCGTGGTGAAGAAGGACCCGCTCGAATATCTGAGGCGCATGCGATTCCACCGTCAGGTGCGCTCGCCCACCGAATACGGCCTGGCGCAGGCGGAGAGCATGGCTTGAAGACTGTCGAGATTTTCACGGACGGCGCCTGTTCGGGCAATCCGGGTCCGGGCGGCTGGGGCGCCATCCTGCGCTTCAACGGCAAGGTCAAGGAAATGCATGGCGGCGAGCAGCTGACCACCAACAACCGCATGGAGCTGATGGCCGCGATCTCGGCGCTGAACGCGCTGAAGGAGCCGTGCGACGTCGATGTCTACACCGACAGCAAATATGTCATGGACGGCATTTCCGGCTGGATCCACGGCTGGAAGCGCAATGGCTGGCGCACGGCCGACAAGAAGCCGGTGAAGAACGGCGAGTTGTGGCAGGCGCTGGACGCCGCGCGCCAGCGGCACCAGGTGCGCTGGCACTGGGTGCGCGGCCATGCCGGCCATGTGGAGAACGAGCGCGCGGACGAGCTCGCGCGCCTTGGCATGGCAGAATTCAAGCCGAAGAAGAAGCTTGATGAACAGGTGGCCGAAGTCGTGGAAAAGAGCGTGCGCCGCAAGCCTGCGCGATAGGACGCCCGTCGCCCTTCAGAGCTGCTCCAGGATGCGCGCCGCGCCGGAAATCTCGGCTGCGCCGGGCTTTTCCTCAAGATTCAGCTTCTCGACCTTGCCGTCCCGGACGATCATGGAGAAGCGCCGGGCGCGCACGCCCATGCCGCCGCCGCTCATGTCGGCATCGAGGCCCATCGCCCGGGTGAAATCGCCATTGCCGTCGGCCAGGAAGTCGATCTGGCCTTCGCCGCCGGAGAAACGCGCCCAGGCCCGCATGACGTGCTGGTCGTTGACCGCGACCACCGCGATGGCATCGACGCCCCTGGCGAGGATGGCGTCGCGGTTTTCCAGGAAACCGGGCAGGTGGTTGTTGCTGCAGGTCGGCGTGAAGGCGCCCGGAACCCCGAACAGCACGACGGTCCTGCCGCCGAAATAGTCGCCTGTGCCGACATTCTCGCTGCCATCGGCAGTGACGCGCTTCAACGTGGCTTCGGGGAGTTTTTCACCGACGGAGATCATCTCGTATCCTGTTCTGCGGGAGGTGCTGGCGATTTACAGGTTGGCGCGCCGGGCTGGCAAGACGAAACTATGGATCGATGGTGATCACGCCCGAGACCGCCTCGTCGCCCGAAACGAGCGTGTAGCGGGCTTGTTCCGGTTCGGCCGTGTCATTCGTGACCAGCGGCACGAGGAAGACCCTGCCGTCGCCCTGCGGCGGCTCGGCTGGGGCGCCGAACATGCGCGCTACAGTGGAGGCCAGGAAAAGCTCCGGCGCCGCGCCAGTCGGCGCTTCGGTCTCGATCCTGACATGCTCGCCCTCCACCCGCGCGGCGACGACGCGCAGACCCGGCCGCGGCTCTCCCGGCAGGGAGTCGAATGCGCCGTCGACGATGGCCTTGTGTTCCGAACCGGCTGCGTCGCCGGGCTGGACGGTGAGGGTCGCCTGCAGGGGGATGCAGATGGTTTCGCACACGCCGAGGAAGACCGCGAATTCCAGCGGCCCGCCCGCAGGCGCCGGCGCGTCGATCGTGAGCGCGAACGATACGGGATGGTCGTAGCCGGCCCAGACGGAATAGCCGTCGTCGTGCCTGCCGGGGACCGGGTAGCCGATCTCCACCGCGCCGGGACGGCCATCGACGCTGAGCGCGACGCTGGGCGGCACGCCGGCATCGCCGGGGTCGATCCAGTAGGTCTTCCATCCGGGCTGGAGCTCGATCTGCAAGGCGCCGCGCATGCGGCCATCCGCGTCCGGCTGGTCCGAGATCACCACCCGGACAGCCGCGCCCTGCACCTCTTCCCACTGGCTGGCGGCAGCGAGGGCATGACCGGCGCCGGCAAGCGAGAGCAGGGCCGCAAGCATGAGGGCGCGATGATCGTTCATGCCGCTGCTATGCCCCGGCGCGCGCTTGCAGGCAACGCGCAGGCCGCTGCAGCCTTTTCATATTCGCGTGACGATCTCCGGCCGCCCGCAAAGGCGCGAACCATCTTTAAAGCCCCGAGGAAAAGCGTTACCTTCGCCGCATGGATTTGCTGCGTCGCAAAAAGCATGCCGTGACCAGCGGCTATCTCGACGATCAATTCCTCATCGCCATGCCGGGCATGAAGGACGATCGCTTCGCGCGCACGGTCATCTACATCTGCGCGCATTCGGAAGAAGGCGCGATGGGCCTGATCATCAACCAGGTGCAGGACCTGCGCTTTCCCGACCTTCTGGTTCAGCTCGGCATTCTCGACGAGCGCGAGGCGATCAAGCTGCCGCAGCCCACGCGCGACTTCATCGTGCGCCATGGCGGTCCGGTCGACCGCAGCCGCGGCTTCGTGCTGCACTCCGACGACTATGTCGTGGAATCGTCGATGCCCGTTTCCGAAGAAGTCTGCCTCACCGCTACGGTGGATATCCTTCGGGCGATATCGAGCGGCCGCGGGCCGCGCCGCGCGCTGATGACGCTGGGCTATGCCGGCTGGGGCGCGGGGCAGCTGGAAAACGAGATCGCCGAGAACGGCTGGCTGACCTGCCCCGCGACGCCCGACATGCTGTTCGACTCCGACATCGACAGGAAGTACGACCGCATTCTCGCGGCGATCGGCATCGACATCACGCATCTGAGCCACGTGGCCGGACACGCCTGAGCCGCTCAGGCCTGGGTCAGCGGATACTGCTCCTTCAGCAGCCGCAGCGTGGCTTCCGCCGGCAGCGGCGGGCCGAACGAGAAGCTCTGCACATATTCGCAGCCCATCTGCCGCAGTTGCAGCGCGTCGCTGTCGTCGGTGACGCCTTCGGCGACGACCGACAGGCCGAGCTCGTGGGCCATGTTGACGATGGATTTCAGCAGCACGTCCCGCTTTGGGCTGGTGTCGTCGATGAAGCTCCGGTCGATCTTGATCGTGTCGAACGGGAAGCGCGTGAGGTAGGAGAGCGACGAATAGCCGGTACCGAAATCGTCGAGCGAAAGGCCTATGCCCAGATCGGCAAGCCGGTTGAGCACATGCGTCGACTGCTCCGGATTGTCCATGATGAGCGACTCGGTCAGCTCCAGCCGGAAGCAGCGGGGCCGGATGCCCGAACGCGCCAGCACCGAAGCCACGTCGTTGACGAGGTCGCGCCGGATGAGCTGGCGGCTCGACAGGTTTACCGACACTGATAGCGGCACGTCGCCGATCTGCTTCTGCCAGCTGTGCAGGTCGTCCGCGGCGCGCTGCATGGCGAAGTGGCCGAGTTGCACGATCAGCCCGCAGCTTTCGGCGATCGGAACGAAGTCGCCGGGCGGGATCGTGCCGCGGCGCGGATGGTCCCAGCGGATCAGCGCCTCGAATCCGGCGATGGTCTGGTCCTCCAGCCGCACGATCGGCTGGTAGGCGAGTGTCAGCTCGTTTCGCTCCAGCGCCCGGCGCAGGTCCGATTCCAGCTGCAGCCGGTCGGTGCCGACCGAGCGGAAGGCGGGGCGGAACGGCTCGATGCGGTCGCCACCGAAGCGCTTGGCCTGGTGCATGGCCAGCTCGGCGTCTTTGATCATGTCGTCGGCGGTGGCCTGCGGCGTGGTCCACGAAATGAGCCCCAGCGAGGCCGTCAGCACGATTTCGCGCTTGGCGAAGGTTATCGGCGAGCGGATGGCCTGCTTGATGGCGTCGGCCACGGCCGCGATGCGGGCCGGGTCCTGCTCGGACAGCAGCAGCAGCGCGAACTGGTCGCCCGAAATGCGGGCCAGCGAATCCTGCGGCTTGATGAGGCGGTGCAGGCGCCGCGCGATGGTGAGCAGGATGGTGTCGCCCGCCGAGATGCCCAGGCTGTCATTGACGTTCTTGAAGCGGTCGATGTCGATGACGAAGACTGTCGGGCGGATCTTTTCGTCGCCCTTGGCGAGCGTGATCATGCCCTCCAGCCGGTTCAGGAACAGCTCGCGATTTGGCAGGCCCGTCAGATTGTCGTGCACGGCGTCGTGCAGCAGGCGCTCCTCGGCCTTCTTCTGTTCGGTAACGTCCACCAGCGTGCCGACGCAGCGGATGATCTCGCCATCGGAGCCGATGACCGGCCGCGCCTTCAGCTGGAACCAGTGATAGTGCCCGTCGGCGCCGCGCAGCCGGAAGGACTGGGCGACCTTGCCGCGCCGATGCTCCAGCACGACGTCGAGCGTGGTGCGGAAGCGGTCGCGATCGTCGGCGTGCAGGGCAGGCAGCCAGTTGCGCGCCGGCCCATGCAGGCTGCCGGCGGGAAGGCCGAGCTGGCGGCTCACGTCCGGCCGGGTGACGACGCGGTCGCGCAGCACGTCCCAATCCCACACGCTGTCGCCCGACCCGGTGATCGCCAGCGCCTGCCGCTCCATGTCGGAGAACAGGCCTTGGTGCAGGGCGCCGCCCGAGAAGGCATGCTGCATCACCGTGAAGCCGATGAGCAGGATGATGAGGATCAGGCCGCCGCCCAGCGCCGGCTGCACGATGTCGTTGTCGAGCATGCCGTTGACGGTCATCCAGGCCGCGCCCAGCCAGGCGAGGATCATCAGCCAGGATGGAACGAGCATGATGGCGCGGTCGTATCCCTTGATGCCGAGATAGACGATGAGGCCGAGGCCGACGACGGCGGTGAGCGCGAAGGAGATGCGGGCGATGCCGGCCGCGACCGGCGGATCGAAGATCGCCACGAAGGCGAGCAGCACAAGGCTGAGCATCCAGCCGAGCGCCCAGTAGCTGAAATGACCGTGCCAGCGGTTGAGGTTGAGATAGGTGAACAGGAACACGACAAGGGTGGCCGCGAGCGCCACCTCCGTTCCCGCTCGCCAGACCTGCTCGCTGCCGGGCGTCATCTCGATGATGCGGCTTAGGAAGCCGAAATCGATGGAGATATAGGCCAGAACCGCCCATGCAAGCGCCGCCGTGGCCGGGAACAGCGAGGTTCCGCGCACCACGAAGAGAATGGTCAGAAACAGCGCCAGCAGCCCCGCGATACCGATGACGATGCCGCGGAACAGCGTGTAGGAATTGACCGTGTCCTTGTAGGCTTCCGGGTCCCAGAGATAGACCTGCGGCAGGCGCGGCGACGCAAGCTCGGTAACGAAGGTGACGACCGAGCCGGGGTTGAGCGTGACGAGGAAAACGTCGGCGTCGGCGCTTTCCTGCCGGTCGAGCGCAAAGCCCTCGCTGGGCGTGATCGCGGCGATGCGGTTGGAGCCGAGGTCGGGCCAGATCATGCCCGATCCGGCCAGCCGGAAATGCGGGGCCACGATCAGCCGGTCGAACTGCTGGTCGGTGTTGTTGGCCAGCGCGAAGACGGCCCAGTCGCCGGTCGAGCGTTCGTCGTCGGCCACCACCTCGATGCGCCGCACGATGCCGTCGGCGCCGGGCGCCGTCGATACCTGGAAGGTGTCGCCCTGATTGCGATAGATCTCGACCGCACGCGAAAGGTCGAGGGCAATGTCGTCACGAGAAATCTTGATCGGTTCGACCGCCTGCGCCACCGCGCAGGTTAGGAGCATGAGCAGCGCCCCCAGAAGCAGGATGACCGTCTGATTTATCCGTGTCGCCAATGCCTGGCCTCAGTCCGGTTTTCCTGGGCGCTCGCCGGCGACCAGGGCGTAGAGAAAGTGATCCTGCCAGATGCCATTGATCTTGAGGTAGGAGCGGAGCAGTCCTTCGCGCTGGAATCCGGCTTTTTCAAGCACGCGTACGGAACGGTTGTTTTCCGGAATACATGCTGCCTCCAGCCGGTGCAACCTGAGGGTCCGGAAGCAGTGATCGACCACGAGATCCAGCGCCTCGGCCATCAGCCCGCGCCCCGCGAAACGCTCGCCCATCCAGTAGCCGATCGTCGCGGATTGCGAGACGCCGTGGCGGATGTTGCTGAGGGTGACGCCGCCGGCCAGGCTTCCACTGGCCTTGTCGATGACGAAGAAGGGGGTGCCCAAGCCGGCGGCAAAATCGCCCCGGTAGCGCCGCAGCCGCTGGCGCCAGGCCGCGTGCGACAGCTCGTCCTGGGCCCAGCGCGGCTCCCAGGGCTCGAGGAAGCCGCGGCTTTCGCCCCTGAGCTTCGCCCATTCGGCATAGTCCCTCGGGCGGGGCAGCCGCAACGTCACCTTGCGTCCCACCAGGACCGGACCGTTACGAACGAAGGTGGATAGCCCCAGCATCGTGCTGGATGGTCTAGACGGCCAGCCTCTGGACGGACTGGCCGCCACGCCCGATCTGTCCGCTCACCGCCTCGAAGGATGCGAGCTTGCCGATCGGACCGATCGCGGTCAGCGTGGGCTTGGTGTCGAAGAGGCGCCCGGCGAGGTCGGAAATCCGTTCGGTGGTGAGCTTGGAAAGCCTGTCGACCAGCTCTTCCTTCGGGATGGGCCGGCCGAACAGGAGGATCTGCCGCGCGATCTGGGAAGCGCGGCTTGCCGGGCTTTCAGCCGACATCAGCAGGCCCGCCCTGTATTGCGCGCGGGCGCGGTCGAGCTCTTCCTGCGAGATGCGCTCGCCCGCCTTCTCCAGTTCCGTCAGGATGACCGGCACGAGCTTGGCGATATCGCCTTCGCCGGTCGCGGCATGGACGCCGAACAGTCCGGTGTCGGAAAAGCCCCAGTGGAATGCATAGACCGAGTAGCAAAGGCCGCGCTTCTCGCGCACCTCCTGGAACAGGCGCGACGACATGCCCCCGCCCAGGATCATCGACAGGATCTGCGAGGCGTAGAAATCCCGCACATGATAAGCGCGGCCCTCGAAGCCGAGCACGATCTGCGCATCCATCAGGTCGCGATGCTCGCGGTAGTCGCCGCCCACATAATGGGCGAAGTTGGGCATGGCGCTCTCGGCCTTGGCGCGGAATGCGCCGAGCCTGTCCTCGACGTGACGCACGAAGCTTTCGTGGTCCACCGCGCCCGCTGCCACCACGACCATGCGCTCGGCGCCGTACTGGCGGTCCATGAAGGAGCGCAGCTGCGCCGACGTGAAGGATTTCACCGTCTCCGGCGTGCCGAGGATCGACCGTCCGATGGTCTGGTGGCGGAACGCCGTTTCAGTGAAGCGGTCGAAGACGATGTCGTCGGGCGTGTCGTGGGCAGCCCCGATCTCCTGCAGGATGACGTGCTGCTCGCGCTCCAGCTCGTTCGGATCGAAACGGGAGTCGGTGAGGATATCGGCCAGAATGTCGATCGCCAGCGGCACGTCGTCCTTGAGGACGCGGGCGTAGAAGGACGTGGTCTCCACGCTGGTGGCGGCGTTGATCTCGCCTCCGACGTTCTCGATCTGCGAGGCGATCTGCCAGGCCGAACGCGAGCCGGTGCCCTTGAAGGCCATGTGCTCCAGCAGGTGCGCGATGCCGTGCTCGTCGTCGCGTTCGTTGCGGGCGCCGGACTTGACCCAGATGCCCAGTGCCACACTTTCCACCTGCGGCAGGTTTTCGGTGGCGACTGTCATGCCGTTCGACAGACGGCTAACCTCAACGCCCATGTACTGACCTCACAAGCTATACGCTCTGCGCCGCCGCGCGCGACCGCGCGGCGACATAGTCTTCCACGATTTTCAGCTGCGAGGGAAGCTCCGTGAAGTGCTCCTCGCGCTGCATCAGGTCTCCAAGCCATCGCGGCAGCTGCGGCGCCACTCCGCAGGCAGCCTCGACGGCGGCAGGGAATTTTGCGGGGTGCGCGGTGCCCAGCACGATCATTGGCGTGCTGCCCGCAGGCTGGCGTCGCGCCGTGCGCACGCCTGTCGCCGTATGCGGGTCGAGCAGGTAGCCGGAAGCGCCGAGGACCGAGCGGATGGTGTCGGCCGTCTCGTCCATCGTGGAGCGGCCGGCCGAGAATTCGCTGCGAATGGCTGCGAGCACCGCGTCGTCGATGGTGAAGGCGCCCGACTGCTTGAGGCTGTCCATGTAGCGGCGGACGGCCTGCGCATCGCGCCCCGCGGCCTCGAACAGCAGCCGCTCGAAGTTGGACGAGATCTGGATGTCCATCGACGGCGATGTGGTGGCGACGACGCCCCGCATCTCGTAACGCCCGCTGGCCAGCGTGCGGGCCAGTATGTCGTTGTCGTTGGTGGCGATGACCAGCCGCTCGATCGGCAGGCCCATGCGCTTGGCGGCGTATCCGGCGAAGATGTCGCCGAAATTGCCGGTGGGCACGGTGAAGGAGACTGGCCGGTCCGGCGCGCCGAGCGATACGGCGGACGTGAAATAGTAGACGATCTGGGCCATGACGCGCGCCCAGTTGATCGAGTTGACGCCCGACAGCGCGACGTGGTCGCGGAAGGCATGGTCGTTGAACATGTCCTTCAGCAGGCCCTGGCAATCGTCGAAATTGCCTTCGATCGCCAGCGCATGCACGTTTGCCGCGCCTGAGGTGGTCATCTGCCGCTGCTGCACCGGGGAGACGCGTCCCCTGGGAAACAGGATGAAGATGTCGGCGCGCTCGCGCCCGGCAAAGGCGTCGATGGCTGCTCCGCCGGTGTCGCCGGACGTGGCGCCGACGATGGTGGCGCGCTGTCCGCGCTCGCCCAGCACATGGTCCATCAGCCGCGCGATCAGCTGCATCGCCACGTCCTTGAAGGCCAGCGTCGGGCCATGGAAGAGCTCGAGCACGAATTCGTTCGGCCCTGTCTGCACCAGCGGGCAGACCGCCTCATGGCGGAAGGTGGCATAGGCTTCGTCGACGATGCGCCCGAAGGTGGCTGCGTCGAGCGCGCCGCCGATGAAGGGCGTCAGCAGCCTTTTGGCGGCCTCAGCGTAGGGCAGGCCGCGCAGCGCCCGGATTTCGGCAGGCGCGAAATGGGGCCATTCCTCGGGAACATACAGGCCGCCGTCGCGGGCAAGCCCCGCGAGCAGCGCGTCGGCGAACTCCAGACGGGGCGCCTGGCCCCGCGTGCTTACATAGTGCATCCGTCACCGTCCATGGCGGCGGAACGAGGCGGAAAGCACAGGACTTTCAAATGCCGCATTCCTTCGGTCGATTTTCGCGCGCGCGGTTGGTATAGAACAGCTCGTTTGTTTGAGGAAAGTGCAGTTCATGGCTTTTTCATTGGTGAAGGGACGGTTTGCGGCGGGAGCGGCGGTCGCGGCTGCGTTGGTTGCCGCCGGCTGCCAGTCGGGGGACGGGTCCAGCGCGCTCGAACTGGGCGAGGGCCAGGCGAAGCAGCAGGAACAGGTCCGGGAGAGCGAACTGCGCGCATTCTGCCCGCCGGTTTCGTTGCGCCAGGGCACTTCGTTCTTCACCACCTATGAGCGCGGCGGAGACAAGGATGCCGCCCGCGTCGTCTATCAGGCGTCGATCGCGGACGTTACGCGCAGCTGCACCTACAACAACAACGTGATAGGCGTCACCGTCGCGGTCGCCGGCCGCGTCGTGCCCGGACCCAAGGGCAAGTCCGGTTCGATAACCATGCCGATCCGCATCGTGGTGGTCCAGGACGGCCAGGTGATCAAGTCTGAGCTGTACAAGCATCCGGTGACGATCGGCGACACGATCGGCGCGACCCAGTTCGTCTTCACCGACACGAGCATCGCCCTGCCGATGCCGGCATCGAAGAAGACGGTGATCTATGCCGGCTACGATGAAGGGCCGTACAACACGCCCTGAACGACAGCGCGGCTCAGTTGCAGCTGAAGCTGGCGGCTTCGAGCTGGTCGACCCCGCATTCGTCGAAATCGAAGCTGTCCTCGTCGCAGTAGAAGAACTCGCCGGTGGCGCGCAGCTGCCGGCCCACCGCGCAGCTGCCCTTGCCCTTGATGACCACGCCCAGGGTCGGGCATTCGGCGATCTCGACCCAGTTGCGGCCGGCGCCCCAGCTCTGGTCTGCCGTCTCGATGAGCTTGATCGTCCCGTTGACGGTGATGGATTTCATGTCGTCCCGCGCCTTGCCGCAATAGGCGGCGTTGGCGCCCTGCGCGAGCAGAAGGACGAAACCCGTTGCCATGACCATGGAATTCAGCATCCGTCCCTCCCCAAGGATCAGAAACCTTGGTAACGGTATGGGCTAATCCCGCAGCGGTCAATCGCGCGCGAGATCAGTCGGCTTCCGACCATTCCGAGAGGGCGGCGAGCACCGCCGGAAGGTCCGCCCAGCGGCGGATCACCGTCTCGGCGCCCGCTTCGGTCAGCGCATCGGCATGGCCCGGCCATGAATGCGCCCCGCCGGTGAAGCCGATGACGCGCATGCCCGCGCGCCGCGCCCCCGTGATGCCGTGGACGGAATCCTCCAGCGCGAAGCTTCTGGCCGGGTCGGCGCCCATCTTTTCGGCGGCGTAGAGGAACACATCCGGCGCCGGCTTGGGCTTGTGGGTGGGCAGGTCGCGCGCCGAGAACACGTTTTCGCCGAAGAAGGGCAGCAGGCCGGTGCGGCCGAGCATGGCCTGCAGGCGCTCGGGCGTGGAGTTGGAGCAGACGCACTTCGCCACCTTGACGCCGAGCACGCCCGCCCGCGCACCCTCCACCTCGCGCACCTCGTTGGCCAGCCGCTGGTCGAGGATCGTCTTCGACCGGTCGATGATCGAGGCCTGCAGCGGCACCTTGTACTCCTGCTCGACCAAGAGGACCGTCTCGGTGAAGGTCAGCCCGGCATAGCGGGCGATGAACTCCTCCACTTCGATGTGAATGCCGGCCTCGGCGAGAAGCTCGGTATCGACGCGTGCGGCTATGAGCTCGGAGTCCACGAGGGTTCCGTCACAATCGAAAACAACGAGATCCGGCTGGGGCATGGCAAAAAGGCTCTCAGGGGAGGGCATGGCGAAGGCGGCCGCATACTACAGCCGGAGGGCGCGGGCAAATCGCGGCGGTCGGTTCATTAAATTTTTACGCGAAAGAGTAACCATAACGGGCAGTAAACAGTAACGCGTGTTTTGGGTAACTCTCCATGTCTGCCGTGCGTCAGCTCGACGATCTCTCCCTTGCGCCTGCACCTGCCGACTGGCTGGACACGATCCTGAAGGGCGACTGCGTGTCGGCGCTCGAAAGGCTGCCCGAGAAATCGGTGGACGCCATCTTCGCCGACCCGCCCTACAATCTGCAGCTTGGCGGCGACCTGCTCCGGCCCGACCATTCCAAGGTCGATGCCGTGGACGACCACTGGGACCAGTTCGAGAGCTTCGCGGCCTATGATGCCTTTACCCGCGCATGGCTGCTGGCGGCGCGCCGCGTGCTGAAGCCGAACGGCACCATCTGGGTGATCGGCTCGTACCACAACATCTTCCGCGTCGGCGCGGCGATGCAGGACCTCGGCTACTGGATCCTCAACGACATCGTGTGGCGCAAGACCAACCCCATGCCGAACTTCCGCGGCCGCCGCTTCCAGAACGCGCATGAGACGCTGATCTGGGCGTCGCGCGACGACAAGGCCAAGGGATACACTTTCAACTACGAGTCGCTGAAGGCGGCGAACGACGACACGCAGATGCGGTCGGACTGGCTGTTCCCGATCTGCACCGGCGGGGAGCGACTGAAGGACGAAAACGGCGACAAGGTGCACCCGACGCAGAAGCCCGAGGCGCTGCTTGCCCGCGTGATCCTGTCGTCCACCAAGCCGGGCGACGTGGTGCTCGATCCATTCTTCGGCAGTGGCACAACCGGCGCCGTGGCCAAGCGGCTGGGACGCCACTTCGTCGGCATCGAGCGCGAACAGGCCTATATCGATGCGGCGCAGGAGCGCATCGACGCGGTCAGGCCGATGGACCGCCCGGACCTGGAACTGGTGCAGGGCAAGCGCGCCGAACCGCGCGTGGCCTTCGTGAGCCTGCTCGACGCCGGCCTGCTGAAGGCAGGCACGACGCTCTACGACGCCAAGAAGCGATGGGCCGCGAAGGTGCGCGCCGACGGCACGCTGGCGATCGACGGCCAGGCCGGCTCGATCCACCGCATGGGCGCGGTGGTGCAGGGGCTGGACGCCTGCAACGGCTGGACATTCTGGCACTACGAGCGCGTCGGCGGGCTCAACCAGATAGACGAACTGCGCAAGATAGCTCGCCTCGGCATGGAACGCGCCGGCGCCTGAAGCGTCAACGATTACAGGCGCTTGAGCGCGGAAGGGGAATCTCTCCCGCAGGCAGGTGATTCAATCTGTCAGGCGCTTGAATCAACATGTGAGCGGCAACTGTCGCCGGCACGCCGGCGACAGCCCGGTCACGCGGCGACGCCCAGTCGCCTCAAGTCCGCCGACAGCTTCTCCGCCCCGTCGAAATGAACCGCCTGCCAGCCGGCGGCGACCGCGCCCTCGACGTTCTTGACGCTGTCGTCGATGAACAGCGTGGCCGCAGGCTCCAGCCCGAACGTCGTCGCATGCAGGTCGTAGATCGCGCGGTCGGGCTTGATCAGTCCGACATCGCCCGACACGGTCACGCCGCGGGGACGCTTCAGGAAGGGGAAAAGCACCTTCGCCTGCGCAAACGTGTCGCCGGAAAAATTCGTCAGCATCGTCACGTCCCGGCCTTCGTCGATCAGCGCCTCCATGATCGCGACGCTGTCGGCATAGTGATGGGAGACCATCTCGTGCCAGTGCTTGCGGAACGAGCGGATGAGCTCGGCCTCCGCCGGGAAGTCGGCGATCAGCAGCGCCTCCGCTTCCTGCCAGCTTCGGCCCCGGTCCTGCTCCAGGTTCCACTCATGCGTGCATAGATTGGCGAAGAACCAGCGCCGCCTCTCCTCGTCGGGGATGAGTCGGCGGAACGGTATCTCGGGGTCGTAGTGGATCAGCACCTTGCCGATATCGAACACGATGTGGCGGATTTCGCTCATGGCTTCCTGCTTGCGGGGGAGGGTTGCTGGGTGGCGCCGGGTATGGCCGCCTCGATGACTTTCTTCATGACGGTGGGCAGAGCCTCGCTCATCAGCGTCGGCGCCGGCGACCACCAATAGCCCGCGGGCGGCGCGATGTCTGCGCAGTCGGCCCGGAAGACCACGAGCTCCAGCGAGAAATGGGTGAAGACGTGGCTGGCCGCGCCGGCCCTTTGCCATTGGGCGGAAAACGGTGCGGCGGAAACGTTGGTCGCGCCGTCACGCCGCGCCGTCCATTCGGTGGTGGGCACTTCGGCCATCCCGCCCAGCAACCCCCGTTCGGGACGCTTGCGAAGCAGCACCGCGCCATCGTCCCGGACGGCCACGAAGGCGGCCCCCCTGCGGGCGGGTCGCTCGGTCTTCTCCGCCTTGACGGGATAGAGCTCGGGATCTCCTCCCGCCAGAGCCGCGCAGCCCTCGTTGAGAGGACACAGGATGCAGGCCGGGCGGCGCGGGGTGCAGATTGTGGCGCCGAGGTCCATCATCGCCTGCGCGAAATCGCCGGGCCGCCGGGCCGGGGTCAGTTCCGCCGTGCGGCCGCGGATCTCCGCCTTGGCCGAGGGCAGGGGCGTTGCGATCGCGAACAGCCGCGAGACGACGCGCTCGACATTGCCATCGACCACCGGTTCCGGGCGGTCGAAGGCGATCGCGGCGATGGCCGCCGCCGTGTAGGCGCCGATGCCGGGCAGGGCGCGCAGCCCGTCGGCCGTATCGGGAAACACGCCGCCGAACCCGCCGGCCACTGCATCGGCGCATTTCTTGAGGTTGCGGGCACGTGAGTAGTAGCCCAGACCCGCCCACGCCTTCATGATGTCGTCCGGCGGCGCGGCGGCGAGGTCGGTGACCGTCGGCCAGCGCGCGACGAAGGCGCGGTAGTAGCGCTTGACCGCCTCGACCGTGGTCTGCTGGAGCATGATTTCCGACAGCCATACGTGGTAGGGGTCGGGACGGCGGCCGGCCAGCCCGTCGGCCGGGTTGACCCGCCACGGCAGTTCGCGGTGGTGACGGTCGTACCAGGCGAGAAGGCGGTCTGCGACAGGCGGTGCTGGCCTTTGGTGGGCCGGTTGGTGCAACATGGCGCCTGTTGTGGCGCGATGCGGCCGAAACGCAAGCGGAAAGAGTGGAGCGCGCATGGCCCCCAGGCGGAACGGCTTTCCAGTGCCGGTGAGCGACCTCGCCACCGATATTTTGGACCCCGTGCTCAAGAAGCGGGCGGGCATCACCATCGGGCTGGTGCAGTCGTGGGACGAGATCGTCGGTCCGCGACTGGCCTCCGTCACGCGGCCCGAAAAGATCGCATGGCCGCGACGCCGGCACGAAGACGATCCCTTCGAGCCGGCGGCGCTGGTCATCGCCTGCTCGGGAGCCGCCGCGCTGCGGCTTCAGCACGAAACGGCCGAGATCATCGGCCGGGTGAACGCTTTTCTGGGTTTCGCGGCCGTGGGGCGCATCAAGATCGTGCAGAAGACGGTGGAGAACCACCGCCGGGAGCCGCCGCGGCAGCGCGCCCTGACCCCTGATGAAGCCAACAGGATCGCGCGCACGACCGTCGGCATCGAGAATTCGGATCTGCGCGAGGCGCTCGAGCGCCTGGGCGCCAGTGTACTGAGGGCCAAGGGAAAGGGCTGAACGGCTCTCGCTTTCGTGAATATGCTGTGGAAAGCCACGATTGGCAGCGGCTTCGACATGCCTTATTTCGGCGCCAACTATCGCATTGAAGCGTCTTCGACGCACAATTTCCTTCTGTTCAGGTGATTCGCATGACCGAGAAGTTTCCCCGCCGCCAGGTCCTGATGTCGCTGCTGGCCGTGTCGGCCGCGGGCGCATTGCTCGCCGCCTGCGGCGAGGAGAAGTCCGCCAAGGCGCCGGAAGGCGCGCCGGCCGGCGGCACGCCCACGCCTCCCGCCAGCACGGTGGCCGTTCCGCCCGCGCAGGGAACGGTGGACATGGCCAAGCTGCTTGCCGATGGCGCGCTTCCGGAAAAGTCGATCGGCAACGCCGACGCGCCGGTGACGATCGTTGAATACGCCTCGATGACCTGCCCGCACTGCGCGACGTTCCATGCCACCACGCTGCCGGTCATCAAGGAAAAGTACATCGACACCGGCAAGGCGCGGCTGATCTTCCGCGAATTCCCGTTCGATCCGCGCGCCGAGGCGGGCTTCATGCTGGCGCGGTGCGCTGGCGACAACTATTTCGCCATGGTCGACGTGCTGTTCAAGCAGCAACGCAGCTGGGCGCCGGTCGAAAATGCACGCGACGCGCTGCTGCAGATCGCCCGTCTGGCCGGTTTTTCACAGGAGTCGTTCGAGGCTTGCTTGACGGACCAGAAGCTTCTGGACGACATCAGGGCTGTGCGGACGCGCGGCGCCGACGATTTCAAGGTCGAGGCGACGCCAACGTTCTTCATCAACGGCAACAAGTATTCGGGGGCCCTGTCGATTGACGAGATGTCGGCGATCATCGACAGCATGGCCTGATCGCGGCCATGGCCTGACCCGGCGCGGGGCGCGTTGCCCCGCAGGGGCGGTCGCATGAAATTCACCCGGCTGCGCCTTCTCGGCTTCAAGTCTTTCGTCGATCCGGCCGATTTCGTGATCGAACGCGGCCTGACCGGCGTGGTCGGTCCCAATGGCTGCGGCAAGTCGAACCTTGTCGAGGCCCTGCGCTGGGTAATGGGCGAAAGCTCGTACAAGAACATGCGCGCGTCCGGCATGGACGACGTCATCTTCTCCGGCTCCTCCACGCGGCCCTCGCGCAACACCGCGGAAGTCACGCTCTTCCTCGACAATGCCGACCGCACGGCGCCTGCATCGTTCAACGACCAGGACGAACTGCAGGTATCGCGGCGGATCGAGCGCGAGGCGGGTTCCGTCTACCGCATCAACGGGCGCGAGGCGCGCGCCAAGGATGTGCAGCTTCTCTTCGCCGACCAGTCGACCGGCGCGCGCTCGCCCTCGATGGTGGGGCAGGGGCGCATCGGCGAACTGATACAGGCCAAGCCGCAGGCGCGCCGCGCCTTGCTGGAAGAGGCCGCCGGCATTTCCGGTCTGCATTCGCGCCGCCACGAGGCGGAGCTGCGGCTGCGCGCCGCCGAGCAGAACCTGGAACGGCTCGACGACGTGGTTGGCGAGCTGCAGGGCCAGATCGAGAGCCTGAAGCGGCAGGCGCGCCAGGCCGCGCGGTTCAAGAACCTTTCGGCCGACATCCGCAAGGCGGAAGCGACGCTGTTGCATCTGCGCTGGACACTGGCGAAGGAGCAGGAGGCGGAAGCGCAGTCGACGCTTTCCACCGCAACCTCGCTGGTGGGCGAGCGCGCGGCGCAGCAGATGCAGGCCGCCAAGGACCAGGGCGTGGGCGCCCACAAGCTTCCCGAACTGCGCGATGCCGAGGCGGCCGCTGCGGCCGCGTTGCAGCGGCTGACCATCGCCAAGGGCCAGATCGAGGAGGAGGCGGCACGCGTGCGCAGCCGCCAGGCCGAGCTGGAGAAGCGCGTCGCCCAGCTTGACGCCGATATTGCCCGCGAGCGCCAGATGCTCGCCGACAATGACGAGATCCTGAAGCGCCTCGCGGCCGAGGAGAGCGAGCTGCAGGCCGCGAACGCGGGCGCGACCGAGGAGGAGGCGCGCGCACGCACCGCCTTCGAGGACGCCGGGACACGGCTCGCGCTGAGCGAAGCCTCGCTGACCAAGGTCACCGCGGAGCGTGCCGACGCGGCGGCCCAGCGGGCAGCCGCCGAGCGCGCGCTGCGGGACGCCAATGAGCGCGTGGCGCGGCTGGAACGCCAGCTGGCCGACGTGGAGCGCGAGCTTGCCGAAATCGCCGGCAGGATAGCGGGCCTGGCTGACCCGGCCGAGAAGCGCGCGCTGGTGGAGCAGGCGCAGCAGACGGTTGCCGCCGCCGAGCAGGGCGCCGTGGCGGCCGAGCGCGCCGTGGCGGAGGCCCGCCAGCGCGAGGCCGCGCTGCGGCCCGGCGTGCAGGAAGCGCGCGCCACGCTGCAGCGGGTCGAGACCGAGGCGCGCACCCTCGCCAAGGTGCTGAACGCCGGCGGCGGCGGGCTTTTCCCGGCTGTGCTGGAGCAGGTGAGGGTCGAGCGCGGCTACGAGACCGCGCTCGGCGCGGCGCTGGGCGAGGATCTCGACGCGCCGCTGGACAGGGCCGCGCCCGCGTATTGGGGCGATGCCCCGGCTTCGGACGACGACCCGGCGCTGCCGGATGGCGCGCGCAGCCTGGCCGAACTCGTACGTGCACCAGCGCAGCTAATGCGGCGTCTCGCCCAGATCGGCGTCGTGGACGAGGCCGACGGCCCGCGCCTGCAGGCGCAGTTGCGGCCCGGCCAGCGGCTGGTGAGCCGGCAGGGTTCGCTGTGGCGCTGGGATGGCTTCTTTGCCAGCGCCGATGCGCCGACGGCCGCTGCCCAGCGGCTGGCGCAGAAGAACCGGCTGGCCGAGCTGGATGCCGAGGCGGTGGAGGCGACGCGGCGGCTGCGTGCGGCCGAGGAGCAGCTTGCCGGCGCCGAGGCCGACGTGAAGAAGGGCGTCGAGGCCGAACGGCAGGCACGCGACGCCTGGCGCGCGGCCGAGCGGGCCGTGGGCGAGGCCAGGGACGCGCTCGCCCGCGCAGAGAAGGCGGCCGGCGAGCTTTCGGCGCGGCGCACTGCGCTGGAGGAATCCCGGCTACGGGTCGGCGAAAGCCGCGACGAAGCGCGCGCCGACGCCGCCAAGGCTGCAGCAGCACTTGAGGCGGCGCCCGAACTCGCCGCCCTGCAGGCCTCCCTCGATGCCGTGGCGGCGGAGGTTTCGCGTGACCGCGCGGCCCTTGCCGATGCGCGCGCGGCCCATCAGGGACTTGCCCGCGAGGCCGAGATCCGCCGCCGGCGGCTGGAATCGATCGCCGCCGAGCGGACGAGCTGGACCTCCCGCGCCGCCAATGCCGATCGCCAGATCGGCGCGCTGGCCGAGCGGCGCGGCGAAACCGCGGCCGAGCTGGAGCAGCTTGCCGACGCGCCCGACGAGATCGACGCCCGGCGCCGCGCGCTGCTGTCGCAGCTCGCGCAGTCGGAGGCGCTGCGGAAGGCCGCCGGCGACAAGCTGCAGGAGGCGGAAAACCGGCAGGCAGAGCTGGACAAGGCGGCAACGCTTGCCATCCAGCGCCTGGCCGAGGCCCGCGAAGCGCGTGCCCGCGCCGAGGAGCGGCTGACGGCCGCCGACGAGCGGCGCAAGGAGACCGAAACGCGCATCCAGGAGGCGCTGGGGATTCCGGCGCATCTCGCCATGCAGCATACCGGGCTGGCGGCGGGCGATCCGATGCCCGATCCGGCCGATGTCGAGCGTCAGCTCGACCGGCTGCGCATCGAGCGCGAGCGGCTGGGCGCGGTCAACCTGCGCGCGGAGGTGGAGCAGCAGGAACTGTCCGAGCGGCTGGAGACGATCGTCACCGAGCGCGAGGACGTGATCGAGGCGATCCGCAAGCTGCGGCAGGCGATCCAGAGCCTCAACAGGGAAGGGCGCGAGAGGCTGCTAGTGGCCTTCGACCAGGTCAATGTGCAGTTCCAGCGGCTGTTCACCCACCTGTTCGGCGGCGGAACCGCGGAGCTGCAGCTCATCGAATCCGAAGACCCGCTGGAGGCGGGCCTCGAAATCCTGGCCCGGCCGCCCGGCAAGCGCCCGCAGACCATGACGCTGCTATCGGGCGGAGAGCAGGCGCTGACGGCGATGGCGCTGATCTTCGCCGTCTTCCTGACCAATCCGGCGCCCATCTGTGTGCTCGACGAGGTCGACGCGCCGCTCGACGACCACAATGTCGAGCGCTTCTGCAATCTGATGGACGAGATGGCTGTCTCCACCGAGACGCGTTTCGTGATCATCACGCACAACCCGATCACCATGGCGCGCATGAACCGGCTGTTCGGCGTGACGATGGCCGAGCAGGGCGTGAGCCAGCTTGTCTCGGTCGACCTGCAGACCGCCGAGCAACTGCGCGAGGCAAGCTAGGCCAGCTCTTTCCAACCCACCTTACGCCGATACCAGTTCCAGCCGGTCAGGGCCGGTCAGCGCGTAGCGCTCCCCGGTGCGGGGGCAGACGAGGTCATCGCCCAATATCTCGCCCGCGCGCGACACCCAGCCCCTGCGGCGGGCCGGGACGCCGACCATGAGCGCATAGGCGGGAACGTCCCTGGTCACCACCGATCCGGCCCCGATCATGCAATATTCGCCGAGTTCATGCCCGCACACGATGGTGGCGTTGGCGCCTATCGTTGCACCGCGGCGCACGGGCGTGGCGCGAAACTCGTCCTTCCTCTCCACCTGGGCGCGCGGATTGAGGACATTGGTGAACACGCAGGACGGTCCGCAGAAGACGCCTTGTTCCAACTCGACGCCCTTGTAGAGCGACACGTTGTTCTGGATCTTGCAATTGTCGCCCACGGACACGTCCGGTCCGATGACGACGTTCTGCCCGATCGAGCAATTGGCCCCGATGCGGCTGCCCTTCAGGATGTGGCTGAAATGCCAGACCTTCGTTCCCGGGCCTATCTCGACGCCGTCGTCGACATAGGCGCTTTCATGCACGCCCTGCTTGGTTGTCATCGAACTACTTCCGACCCTGCTGGTGTCTAAGATTGTCCGCCAGCGCTGCCTCGGCCGCATTCAGCAACCGCAGCACGCGCAGGCCTTCCTCGCCATCGGTAAGGGGCTGCCGGTCATTGTCGACGCAGTCGACGAAATGGGCGCATTCATTGCGCAGCGGCTCGGACTTGGGCACCGCCACATATTCCGGCTCGGCCTTGTGCGGCACCGGCGCGGCGCCGGACATGTCGAAGCCATGCCGGTAGATCGCTAGCTTCCTGTCCCAGTCGGCGGCGCTGTCCTCGAACACGGCCGCTGCCTTCTCGCCGATGACCACCAGGCGCTGCTCCTTGAACGGATGCATCCACGAGGTCAGGACATGCGCGCTGCCGCCGGACGGGAAATGCATCTGCACGCCTGCAATGTCGGCTATTCCCGGAAGAAACGAGACACTTCCCTGCGCGGTCACGCTCGAAGGCTCCTCCCCGAACAGGCTGAGCAGCATCGAAAAATCATGCGGCGCGAACGACCACATGACGTTTTCTTCCGCCCGGAATTTTCCCAGCGAGAGGCGGTTGGAATAGGCATAACGGATCGGCCCGAGCTCGCCGTCCCGCACCATCTGCCGCAATGCGCCAAACACCGGGTGGTACTGCAGCAAATGGCCGACCATGAGCCTGCGGCCGTGCTCGCGCGCCAGCGCGCAGACCCGCTCGGCATCGCCAATGTCCAGCGCCAGCGGTTTCTCGACGAATACGTGCTTGCCCGCCTTGAGCGCCCTGCCTGCCTGGTCGGCATGAAGCGGTGCGGGCGATGCGAGCGATACGCCGTCGATGCCCGGGTCGCCCAGGATCTCGTCGAAGGTGCGTGCCTGCACGCCGAACTTCGCCGCGGCTTCTTCGGCCGCGGCCCGGTTCTCGTCCACCACGGCGACAAGAGCCCCGAGCTCGGCGAAATTCCTGGCAAGATTCCGGCCCCAATAGCCGTAGCCGATATGGGCGATGCGAGCCATTGCAGGACCTTCCAGCGTTGCCGAGGGTGACTGTATCTGCGCCCGAGCGGGCGGCCAGAGCCCGCCTACCTACCAAACCCGCCTCTTTTGACAAGCGGCGCCATCCGTCGACGCCGATTTTTGTTACCGCCACCGCTTCACTGAGCAATAGCGTTGCGCTGCGGCGTACTATCGGCCAATAATCAGGCGGGGCATGGCGCGGCTTATCTTGCCGCACGGTGGGGGGACCAACCGTGGCGACCATCCCTGTTGTCATCTGCGGCGGCGGCGGCGCCCGGCTGTGGCCGGTCTCGCGGCAATCCTACCCCAAGCCCTTCATGCGCCTTCCCGACGGTGTGTCGCTGATCCAGCATGCGCTGCGGCACGCGCTTGCCATCCCCGGGGGTGGCGAGATCGTCACGGTCAGCAACCGGGAACTCGTCTTCGAAATCCGCGACCACTACGCACAGGCTGGCGGCGGCGAACGGCGACACCGCTTCATCCTCGAACCTGAAGGCCGCGACACCGCGGCCGCGATCGCCGTCGCTGCGCTGGAGATCGCCGAGACCCATGGCCGCGACGCGATGATCTGCACGCTGCCGAGCGACCACCTGATCCATGACATCGGCGCCTTCGCAGCGGCCGCCGGCGAGGCGATGGCGCTTGCCGCCGGCAGCCGCCTGGTGACGCTGGGCATTCGCCCGGACGAGCCTGCGACCTGCTTCGGCTATATCGAGGCCGACGGCCCACGCATCGAGCGTTTCATCGAGAAGCCGGATGTAGGCACCGCCGCGGCGCTGATCGCGGGAGGCCGCGCGCTGTGGAACTCCGGCATGTATTTCTGCCAGGCCGGAACGATGATCGACCTGATGGAGCAGAACTGCCCCGACATCCTGGCGGCGTGCCAGGACAGCCTCGCCAGGGCGCGCCGTCTTTCGGAGGCTGGCATGGCCCAGGTGGAGCTGCCGCAGGAACAGTTTGAGAAGGTCCGCGCGCAGTCGATCGACTATGCCGTCATGGAGAAGGCGGTGGGGCTCGGCGTGATCGCCTGCGACATCGGTTGGCGGGATGTGGGATCGTGGAGCGCGCTTGCCCGCCTCACGGCTGCGGACGGGCAGGGAAACGCGCTCATCGGTCCGGTCACCGCGATCGACACGAACAACAGCTTCGTGCGCGGTTCGGATCGGCTGATCGCGACCCTCGGCATCGAAAACCTCGTCATCATCGACACGCCCGACGCGTTGCTCGTGGCGGCCGCCAACCGTACGCAGGATGTCAGGCAGCTGTCGGCGCGGCTGAAGGCGGAAGGCAACGGCGCCTGGCGCGAGCACACCAAGGTGCACCGGCCCTGGGGCACCTACACCGTGCTGGAGACCGGCCCGCGCTTCAAGATCAAGCGTATCGAGGTCAAGCCCGGCGCCCGCCTGAGCCTGCAGGCGCATCAGCATCGATCGGAACACTGGGTGGTGGTGGCCGGCCGGGCTCACGTCATCAACGGCGACGAAGACCTGATCCTGCTACCAGACCAGTCTGCCTTCATCCCTTGCGGACGCAAGCACAGGGTTGGCAATCCCGACACCGAGCCGCTCGTTCTGATTGAGGTGCAGACGGGCGAATATCTCGGGGAGGACGACATTCTCCGCTTCGAAGACATCTATGGCCGATAGCGCGCGGTCGATGCGCTTCAGCTGTTTCGCATGCGCAGGCGTTCTTCCCATTCCGCGGCATGGGCCACGATCGTCGACAGATCGTCGTAGCGCGGCGTCCAGCCGAATTCACGGCGCGCGCGCTCGGCATTCGCGACCACGGTGACGGCGTCGCCGGGACGACGCCCCTGCATGCGCACCTCGAAATCGCGGCCGACCACCTTCTTGACCGTGTCGACCACCTCCCGCACCGAATAGCCGCGGCCATAACCGCAATTGGCGACGATGCTGCCCCCGCCCGCCCGCAGGCGTCGCAGCGCGAGGTAGTGCGCTTCGACAAGGTCGCTCACATGGATGTAGTCGCGGATGCAGGTCCCGTCCGGCGTGGGATAGTCTGTTCCGTAAACCTCGATGAAGGGGCGCTTTCCGGTCGCGGCCTCGGAAGCCACCTTGATCAGGTGGGTCGCCCCCTTGGTCGACTGGCCGGTGCGCATGCGCGGGTCGGCACCGGAGACGTTGAAATAGCGCAGCGCCGCATAGGCGAAATCGTGGGCCGCGGCCGTATCGCGCAGCATCCATTCCGTCATCAGCTTGGAGGCGCCGTAGGGCGATTCAGGCCTGGTCGCGGCGTCCTCCGCCACGGGCACCTCATCAGGCGTACCGTAGACGGCAGCGGTGGAGGAAAAGATGAAGTGCGGCACGCCCTGCCTGACCGCGCTTTCCAGCAATGCACGCGACCGCACGGTATTGTTGAGGTAGTAGCCGAGCGGATCGGATACCGATTCCGGCACCACGATCGAACCTGCGAAATGGATAATGGCGTCGACCCCGCGCCGGCGGATGACGGCTTCCACCGTCTCCTGATCGGCGACATCTGCGATCACCAGTTCTGCCTCCGGCGCCACCGCCCAATCGAAGCCGGTGCTCAACCGGTCGATGACGACGACGTCCTCTCCCTCGTCGAGCAACTTCCAGACCATGTGGCTGCCGATATAGCCGGCGCCGCCTGTGACCAGAACTGACACGTTTTTCACCTCTTCGCGATCCGGCCTGAGCGCCGTGCGATCGGGCCGGTCTACGTGCTTTTCGTGGATTTTCCGTCAATTCCGGTGTGCATCTTGGAGCTTTCGGGCGCAGGGCGCGCCGCCAGCGTCATCCCCAGCGCGATGGTCACGGCGCCGGTGATGGGGTCCATGTTGAAAACCACGTCGGCCCCCGCGTAGAGCAGCAGCATTAAGACCAGCGCCATGCCTGCCCGCCGCCAGGCGGGATCGGCGGAACTCCTGACCAACAGGAACGTGAGCACGAAATAGGCAAGCAGGAACAGCAGCCCGAATATGCCGAACGAGACGAGGTGGGTGAAGTAGTCGTTGTGGAGATAGGTAAGTGCCGTGACATCCATCTTGCCGGCATGTCGAGCAACCGCTTCCATCCGCTCGGCGAAGCCATTTCCTAGGATAGGCCGTTCAAGGAAAGCACGCCAGCCATCGGATATCTGCTCGAAGCGAGCGCCAAACGATTCACGAATGATAGAACCGGTTTCCAGGTAGTGGTGCAGCTCGTACCAGAGAGCGGCGAAGCGCGGGTAGACAGAGTAGTAGCCGGCGGCGGAAAGGACCACCCCTCCGCCTGCCAGGCCCAAGCCGAGGTCACGCCATCGTCCCCGCTCCCTGGCCCACAGCGCTGCTACGACCACACAGCCGGCCACGGCGCAGCTGATGCCGATCTTGCTCTGGGTGAAAAGGACCGCAGCGAAACCAGCGACAGTGGCTGCATAGCAGACGATTGCGCTCTGCCGCTGCTCCAGAGCCAGGGAGAATGCACAGACCGTCCACAAGCTCGCGACGAATCCATAGCCGATCGGGGCTAGGTTCAGGCCTCCAGGACGATATTCCCCGAACACGACGATGCGGATGGCGGGGATCGCCACAGCGAGCAAAAGCGTCCCCAGAATGGCACGCTCATACAGACGCGGGCTCAGGTCCAGCCTGCGCAGCGCATGCGCATAAGGCGTCAGGGCGAGCAAAGGCAGATAATTCACGCCTGTCGTGAACAGGTTGGTCAAGCCCCCGCCATTCAGCAGGTCGACGCACAGCACCAGCAGGTAGCATCCCAGCATGTATCGGTGGACGCGACGCAAATCTGCGTCGAGCCCCCCATCGCGCACCAGCATGGCCAGGCCGTACAGCGCGACCAGTCCCATCGCGACGGTCGCGCCGGGCGATGTCAGCGTTGCGGGAAAGCCTATGAGGATGAGCCAGCAGACTGCCGTTTCGAGGCGGGTGCGCCTCCCCTCCCGCGGCGATGACGCAACGTTCCTGCCGAATTCGTCGCGCTGCGTCATCGATCTACCCGGCCGCCCTTCTCGTCCACCCAGCATTCAGCAGAACGGAGCATCCCGCACAAGCGCTGAATGACGGCAACGGCCGCTGCAATCGCTGGTCAGGCGCCGCGCTGGCGAATGGCAGCCTGCGCGGCGGCCAGGCGCGCTATGGGCACGCGGAAGGGCGAGCAGGACACGTAGTCCAGCCCCACATCCTCGCAGAAATGGATCGAAGCCGGGTCGCCGCCATGCTCGCCGCATATGCCGAGCTTGATGCCCGCGCGTCCCTGCCTTCCCTTGTCGGACGCAATCCGCACCAGCTCGCCCACGCCGTCGATATCGATCGATACGAACGGGTCTTTCTCGATCAGCCCCTTCTTCCGGTAAACCTCGAGGAAGGACGCCGCGTCGTCACGCGAGATGCCGAACGTCGTCTGGGTCAGATCGTTGGTGCCGAACGAGAAGAACTCGGCCGCTCCCGCGATATCGTCCGCGCGCAGTGCGGCACGCGGCAGCTCGATCATCGTGCCCACGAGATAATCCAGCGTCACGCCTGCTTCGCGCATCACCTCGCCTGCCACGGCATCGATGCGCGCCTTCACGAAATCGAGCTCCTCGCGCATGCCGACCAGCGGCACCATCACCTCCGGCACCACAGGCGCGCCGGTGCGCCTGCCCGCCTGGGCCGCCGCCTCGAAAATGGCGCGGGCCTGCATTTCGGCGATCTCGGGATAGGAAACCGCCAGCCGGCACCCGCGATGCCCCAGCATCGGGTTGAACTCGTGCAGCGCCTCGGCGCGCTGGCGCAGCTTCTCGGGCGCCACCCCCATCGCGGAGGCCACTTCCTCGATCTCCGCCTGCGTGTGCGGCAGGAATTCGTGCAGGGGCGGGTCCAGCAGGCGGATCGTCACCGGCAGGCCGGCCATGATCTCGAAAAGCTCCAGGAAATCCGAGCGCTGCATCGGCAGCAGCTTGTCGAGAGCCCCGCGCCTGTCCTTCTCGGTGTCGGCCAGGATCATCTCGCGCATCGCCACGATGCGGCCCTCGTCGAAGAACATGTGCTCGGTACGGCACAGCCCGATGCCTTCGGCGCCGAAGGATCGCGCGGTGCGGGCGTCGCCCGGCGTTTCGGCATTCGCGCGAACTCTCATGCGGCGGGCCTGGTCGGCCCATCCCATGATCGCGGCGAAATCGCCGGAAAGCTCCGGCTGCAGCATAGGCACGGCGCCCTTCAGCACCTGCCCCGCGGTTCCGTCGATGGTGATGACGTCGCCCCTTGCCAAGGTGACGCCCGCCGCCGCAAGCGTTCCTGCCTTGTAGTCGACGCGCATCGCGCCGACGCCGCACACGCAGGGCTTGCCCATGCCGCGCGCAACGACCGCCGCATGGCTGGTCATGCCGCCGCGCGTGGTCAGGATGCCCTCCGCCGCATGCATGCCGTGGATGTCCTCGGGGCTGGTCTCGACACGAACGAGGATGACCTTGCGGCCTTGGGCGGACAGTTCTTCTGCCTCCTCCGAGGTGAAGACTATCTCGCCGGTCGCCGCTCCGGGGGAAGCGGGAAGCCCGGCCCCGATGATCTTGCGGTCGGCGCGCGGATCGATGGTGGGGTGAAGCAGCTGGTCGAGCGAGGCCGGGTCGATGCGCATGACCGCCTCGGTCCTGGAAACCAGCCCCTCGCCCGCCATCTCGGCCGCTATCCGCAGCGCCGCCTTCGCGGTGCGCTTGCCGGAACGCGTCTGCAGCATCCACAGGCGCCCGCGCTCGATGGTGAATTCCAGATCCTGCATGTCGCGGTAGTGCTTCTCCAGCCTGCCGGCGATGGCGACAAGCTCGTCAAAAGCCTGCGGCATGACCTTTTCCAGCGACGGCCGGTCCGATCCGGCGGCTATGCGGGCGGCTTCTGTTATGTTCTGCGGCGTGCGGATGCCGGCCACGACGTCCTCGCCCTGGGCATTGACCAGGAATTCGCCGTACAGCGCCTTTTCGCCCGTCGACGGGTTGCGCGTAAATGCCACCCCCGTGGCGGAATCGTCACCGAGGTTGCCAAACACCATCGCCTGCACGTTGACGGCCGTCCCCCACTCCTCGGGGATTGAGTGCAGCCGGCGGTAGGTGATCGCACGCGCGTTCATCCAGCTGGAGAAGACTGCGCCGATCGCGCCCCACAGCTGTTCGTGCGGGTCCTGCGGGAAGGGGCTGCCAAGCTCCTCCTCGATACGCGCGAGATAGAGGGCGATAACGTCCCGCCACTGCTGCGCCGTAAGCTCGGTGTCCAGTTCGAGGCCGCTGCCAGCCTTCGTGTCCTCCAGAATGTCCTCGAATATCTCGTGGTCGAGCCCGAGCACGACATTCGAGTACATCTGGATGAAGCGGCGGTAGCTGTCGAAAGCGAAGCGCTCGTCGCCCGAAGCTGCAGCCAGCGCCTTCACGGTCTGGTCGTTGAGGCCCAGATTGAGCACCGTGTCCATCATGCCCGGCATCGACGCGCGCGCGCCCGACCGCACCGAAACCAGCAGCAGGTCGCCCGCGTCTCCGAAACGTCCGCCGGCGATCTCGCCGACCCTGCGCAGCGCGTCCTCGACCTGCGGCCGCAGGTCGGCCGGAAAGCTGCGGTCGTTGGCGTAGAAGGCGGTGCAGACCTCGGTGGTGATGCTGAAGCCGGGCGGGACCGGCAGCCCGAGGCTGCACATCTCTGCCAGATTGGCGCCCTTGCCCCCGAGCAGATTCTTGTCGGCCGCGCTGCCTTCCGCGCTGCCGCCGCCGAAACCGTAGACCCACTTCGACATTTGAGCTCCCATGGCCTGCCGCTCTACCCGCCGAGCCGTTTTCACGAGCGATAGAGTGCAGTGCAACATAACGCAAGGGAGCGCGAAAAGCTGCCATCCCCTGAATCGATTAGGGGTCGCGGGGTTGAAACAGGCCTTCGACTGCTATAGAACAAAATAAGAACAGGAGGTTTGCGATGCGTCAGGATGGAAAGCTCGACTACCTCGAGATGAGCGCCGCCGGCGGCGCGCTGGACAGCGTCAAGGCTTTCTACAGCGCCGCCTTCGGCTGGTCCTTCACCGATTACGGGCCGAGCTATGCGGCCTTCGAGCAAGGGCTGGACGGAGGTTTCCAGACCGAGAGCGCGGCAAAACCCCTGCCGATCCTGTTTTCCACGGACCTGGAGCGCACGCTCGCCGCGGTCGAGGAAGCGGGCGGCAGGATCGTGAGACCCGTCTTCGAATTTCCGGGCGGACGCCGCTTCCACTTCGTCGATCCCGCCGGCAACGAACTGGCCGTGTGGGCGGAGTGACGGGCATGCATGCAGGAAGCTGTCACTGCGGCAAGATCGCCTTCGAGGTCGAGGGCGATTTCTCCACCGCGGTCGAATGCAATTGCAGCCACTGCCAGCGGAAGGGCTATCTGCTGGTGATGGTGCCGCGCGACAAGCTCGTGCTCAAGACACCGGAAGAGGCGATGTCGACCTATCGCTTCAACCGGCACGTGATCGAGCACAAATTCTGCCCCGATTGCGGCTGCGCGCCGTTCGGTTTCGGCGTCGACGCGGACGGTACACGAACGGCTGCGATCAACGTCCGCTGCATCGAGGATATTGACCTAGCGGACGTCGAGCGCATGGCGTTCGACGGCAGAAGCTTCTAGGCGAGACAGGCGGCCGTCTGGTCTAGACGGCCACTTTTCTGCGGCGGCGGCTGCCCTGCTTCCCGTCCTCGCGGAAGCCTGAAACGGTGCGGTTGAACACGGCAACGAGCCGCGCCCCGTCCTCTGCCTCGACCGCGGCCCGCAATTCGTCGATCTGTGCTTCGAGTTCGCGCCAGGGCATGAAGCCTTCGTGGGCTTTCAGGATGTGGGGATGGGCGGTTGGCCGAGGATCCTCGCCGATCAGCAGTTCCTCGTAGAGCTTTTCGCCGGGTCGCAGACCGATCGTGATGATCTCGATGTCGCCGTCGGGGTTGTCCGCTGATTTCTCGAGCTTGCCCGACAGGCGGATCATCTTGCGGGCAAGGTCTATGATCTTCACCGGCTGACCCATGTCGAGCACGAACACCTCGCCGCCTTCCGCCATCTCCGAGGCCTGCAGCACGAGACCGACCGCCTCGGGGATGGTCATGAAATAGCGGGTGACTTCCGGATCGGTGATCGTGACCGGGCCGCCGGCCGCGATCTGGCGGCGGAAGAGGGGCACCACCGAGCCGGAGCTGCCAAGCACATTTCCGAAACGCACCATCGAAAAGACCATGGAGTTGCCCGGTTCGGCGGCGAGTGCCTGCACGATCTGCTCGGCGAACCGCTTGCTGGCGCCCATGATGTTCGTCGGCCGGACTGCCTTGTCGGTCGAGATCAGCGTAAAGCGCTCAGCTCCGGCGGCCTGGGCTGCCCGTGCGACCTTGAGCGTGCCGAGCACGTTGTTGGTGGCGGCCTCCATCTCGTTGGTTTCGATCAACGGCACGTGCTTGTAGGCCGCGGCGTGGAACACGATCTGCGGTCGGTATTGTGAAAACACCGCCTTGAGCCGGCGCTCGCTCCGCACCGAGCCGAGGCAGGCATGAATGCCGACGGTGAGCTTCTGTGCCGCGGAGTGCGCCGCCAACTCCTCGTGGATGGTGTAGAGGCCGAATTCCGAGTGCTCGAAAAGCACGAGACTCTCGGGATCGCAGGCGAGAATCTGGCGGCAGAGCTCGCTGCCGATCGAGCCGCCGGCGCCGGTCACGAGCACGCGCTTGCCCTCCAGATGCGCAGGATCGACCATGTCGCCGATAGGGCCGCGCTCGAGCAGGTCGGCGATCTGCAGCTCCTGGAAATCGGTGACCCCGGCCTCGCCCCTCGCAAGGTCGATAATGCCGGGGATCGTTCGGACCCGCACACGCAGATCGACCAGGGAGTCCACGATTTCGCGCCGCCTGCCGACGCTGGCGCTGGGCAGCGCGATCAGGATGTCAGTCACGCCGAAGCGCTTGACGACGCTTCCGGCGCGCGACGGAGGAAACACCTCCACGCCATTCAGTCTGCGGCGGTGCTTGGCGGGATCGTCGTCGAGAAAGCCCACCACGTGATAGTCAGGCGTGAGCGAAAGCGCCTGGCTTGCCTGAGCTCCCGCTTCGCCGGCACCGTAGATGATCACGTTCTTGATGATCGCCGCGCCCGCATCTGCCCGCTTGAGCAGCTGTGAGGCGGTGATGCGGCTGCCGAACACGAAGCTGAAGAACAGGATCGGCTGGAGGATGCCGACAGAACGCGGCACGCCGGGGAAGGCGCCGAGCACCAGCGTGGCGAAGAAGAAGACGCCGTACAGCAATACCGCGGCGGCCGACGAGCTCAGGCTGGAGATGCCGGAATAGCGGAAGATCGCGCGGTAGAGCCCCAGCTTGACGAAGAAGGGGATGAAGAGCACCGCCGACAGGCCGTAGGCGATCCACTGATAGCCGGAGGGAACGTGCTCGACTTCCAGCCGGAGCGAGAAGGCCAACCAGGTGGCCGCGAGCGACATGCAGATGTCGGTCATAAGGACGATGAGCTGCTTCTGACGTCTTGGCAGGCTGGTCAGCTGCTTTTTCACCTGCATCGGCGCAAACCTTCGGAAGACAATCTTCTTACCATACCCCATCGCGCATCTGGAAACGGCACGGTTCCCGCCATGGTCAACTGGCGTGTGCGGGCACGAGTGCGCTGTAGAGGTTCAATAACTTCTCGGCTTCGCTTTTCCAGCTGTAGTGGGCCACGACCACGTCACGCGCGTGCCGCCCCATAGCTTCGGCGTTTTCCGGATCGGCTAGGACTAGACGCATTTGTTCCGCGATCGCTTCCGCATCAGTAGGATCGCACAAGAACCCCACGCCGTTATTTCTCACGATATCCGGCCAGCCATCATAGTTAGAACTGAGGATCGGCAGACCGGCGGCCATATACTCGAAGAGCTTTACCGGTAGGGAATCAATGTAATTGGGCACCGGGTGAAGAAACAGCAGCCCGGCCTGCGACCGGGCCATCAATTCCCAGACCCTCTCGTGAGGGAGTACGCCGAAATATTCGACGTTCTTCCATTCCGACATTGCCGAAACCTGTGCCTGCAGCGCATCGTCGCCGAAAGGTCCGGCCACCAGAAGCCTGGCGCCCGCCGCACTCGATGCGCGGACCATCTCGAAGATGCCTCGATGCCGGGAAATGGCTCCGATGTAGCAGAAAGTGGAGGCTTCCGGGCGCCGCCGCATGTCCGGCACATTGGAAAGGTCCGGGTAGTTGCAGACCGAAACCGTCCTACTGTTCCTGCTGGCAAAACGCTGCGCGATGTGCGGAGTTGCGCCTACAACCGCCGACATCGCGCGCGCACTGGCGTTCTCGATCACTTCTGCAAGCGTACTTACGACGCCGAGCAGGCTCTGGCGGAGCCAACGTCTGCTTCTGAGAGAACGCGGCAGATCCTCATGTGCATCGTACACGACTGTGTAGCCGGCCAAACGGAGGAGCAGCGCCAGCGGGAGCAATTCCGGATCGTGGAAATGCACCAGCCCCGGTTGCAGCCTCCGGATGGCTGAAAACGCGCGCCACGGCAGGATCGCCATCCGGCGCAGCCGGCCTGTCGCGCGCCCGAGGTCGTAGATGGAGATGCCGGACCTGACCTCGTCGCCATTGCCGTCGGCCACCATGACACGCACATCGTAGCCGGCTTGCTTGAGCGACATGCACTGCTTGCCGAAGATGCGAAGGTCGAACCGCGGATGAACAGTCGTCAGGTGCAGGATTAGGGGTTGAAGATCGTTCATGGCAGATGGGCCGGCGATGGCGTCAGCCTCAGCTCGCCGTTTCCGGCTTCACCAGCTCAAATGTGAATGTCCATGCCATTCGATTGAGGAGTGGAACCCGTTCCAGCAGAGAATCTATCGCGTCAAGCGGCCGCGCAAGCGGCTTCACGAGCGCTCCGGCATAGCCGATCACGTGCCAGTAGCGGACCTCACCGATTTCGAAGAAGCGCTCCGCGAATCGGATGTCTTTGAGGCTGAGGATATGAGCCTTTTCCCATTCGGTTCGCATGTCGGGTGTGACCATGCGGTAGAGCTTGATGACCGGATTGTAGTCGAGTGCCTCTACAGCGAGCAGCTTGCCGCCCGGCTTCAGAATCCGCCGAAGTTCGGGGAATGCGTAAGACAGGTCGAGATGATGCAGCATCCCGGAACAGATGATGCGGTCGACGGAGCTGTCGGGCAGCATTGTGCGCTCCGCGTCCGCCTGGAAGAAGCGTGTGTTGCGGTCCAGCCCGCGTTCATGTGCTGCCTCGACACAGTTCTGGACGGATACGTCGCTAATGTCGAAACCCAGTGACAGCTCCGCGCCGGACTCTGCGGCAAACATCGCATAGTTCCCGTTGCCGCAGGCATAATCGAGGAAGACTCGACCTTGGCTCTCCCGCCTGATCCATTCCGCAACATAGTCGCGCGAGCGCGCGGTCGTGGAATAGTATTTCTTGTTTCCGTAGAATTTCTCGAACGAATCTCCGGCGCTGTTCTGCGCGATGAACGCACGGTCCCGGTCGCGATTATGGAATTCCAGTTCGGCGAGTTTCCGCGGCTCGAGTTTCGCTATCCACTGATCGTTTCCGATCCTGTCGATCTCGTCGATATGTCGCAGCAACTCGGCGGTCGTCATCGGGTTCTCCGGCGAAACTCTAACGGGCAGGCCATACATGCCGCAAACGCTACGCTCAAGCGGGACCTGCATTTATGTCCCAGAACGGCACTACAGTCATATGCTCGCCAGCACCGTCAGGATTGCCTTGGCCGCCGACCCGTCTCCGTAGGGCGCACCTTCTTCGCCTCGCGGCGAAGCCAGCGCGGCGTCGATTGCATCGCCGATTGCTGCTCGGCCAAGTGCGGCGGGCAGCCTGTTCCAGCCCAGCTCCAGCAATTCTACCCATTCCGTCTCGTCACGCACCGTGACGCAGGGAACGCGGTGGAAAAACGCTTCCTTCTGCAGCCCGCCTGAATCGGTGACCGCCAGGGCGGCGCCGGTCAGCAGGGTGGCCATGTCGAAAAAACCAACGGGTTCGGTGCACAGCAGCTTCTCGAGTGCCTTTTCGGCGCGAATATGACCTTCCGTGATCTTTCGCGTGCGCGGGTGCAGTGGCAGGACGACCGCCATCCGGTCGGCAAGGTCTGCCAGTGCCTCCAGGATTTGCGCCAGGCGCTCCGGATCGTCGGTGTTTTCCTGCCTGTGGATGGTCGCCACGGCATAGGCGGCACCGTCGACGCCCAACCTCTTTGCGATGTCCGTGCGGCGCGCCGGGTCGTCGATGACGAGCCTCGTCACGTCGTACATAACGTCGCCCACCAGGTGGACCTTCTCGCTGCCGACGCCTTCCGCGGCGAGGTTGCGGACGGCGGTCTCGGTTGGCGCGAACAGCCAGGTCGAGACGTGGTCGGTCACGACCCGGTTGATCTCTTCCGGCATCCGCCGGTTGAATGAGCGCAGTCCGGCCTCGACATGCGCGACCGGGATGTGGAGCTTCGCGGCGGCCAGGCTTCCCGCCAGCGTCGAATTCGTGTCGCCATAGACCAGGCAGATATCAGGCTTTTCCTCGATCAGCGCGCCTTCGATGGCCGCCAGCTGGCGGCCCGTCATGTCGCCATGCAACCCGCCGCCGAGATTGAAACGGTATTTGGGCGCGGCCAGACCGAGGTCGCGGAAGAAGATGTCAGACATGTTGTCGTCGTAGTGCTGGCCGGTGTGCAGCAGCACCTCCGTGACGCCGGATCGGGCGCCGATCGCATGGGACAGCGCTATGGCCTTGATGAATTGCGGCCGGGCCCCGATGACGGTCAGGATCTTCATGGTCGAGCCTCTCCCGCCGCTGCCGTCTCAGTTCGGTGCGACCGCTGAAGTCCCGCAAGGCCGCGGAGCGCGTCGAGGGCTCTGCCGAAAACGATGTCCTGCTCGAACGTGTCGGCAAAGACCTGCGCCGCGTTTGAGCGCAACGCGCCGAGGCGTTCGCTCCGCCCCGCGAGTTCCTGGACGGCCCGCGCCATGGCCTCCGCGCTGTTGGCCGTCCAGACGCCACAGCTGCGTTCCTCGATAAGCCTGCGAACCTCTCCGTCGGTGCAGCTCAGCACGGGCAGCCCGCCAGCCAGATATTCGATGCACTTGTTGGGGAGTGAAAGGTGGAAGTCGGACCTGCAGTAGGGCAGGGCGCCGAGGTCCGAATCCCGCATGACCTGCAGCAATTCCTCCCCGCCCACCCATCCGCGGAATTCGACATTGCCGAGACCCGCCGCCCTGGTTCGCAGTTCGGCCTCGGCCTCGCCGGAGCCGCACACCGTCAGCCGGGCGGCAACGTTGCGCTGCGCCAGCAGCCGGAACGCATCGACCAGCGTTTCCAGATTGCTGCGTCTAGAAAGCGTGCCGAGGAAGCAGACCTTCAGCTCGGCACTTACAGGTTCAGGCGACTTGCCGGTGCTGAGCTTCCTGTAGCTGAACGGAAACCAGAAATCGCCGTCGCGTCGGCCGCGCCCCGCCTTCGACAGCGCCCAGTTCAAAGCAGACTCGGTCATGCCCGACAGCGCCGTTGCGCGGGCGAGCGTTTGGCGCGCACGCCGCTCGAGCGGCCAGAAAGCGATCGGAGCAAGCGGGCGGAGCGTTGCCGGGAGTATTTCGGCGAAGATGTCGGGCCAGAAATCCCGGATGTCGACCGCCACCGGTATGCCGCGCGGTTCGGCGTAGTCCATGATCGCCCGGCACAGCTCTTCCGTGGGGTAGGAAGCGAGAATGACATCGGGCGCCGCTTCGTGGGGGGCAGCCGCACGGAACGATTTCGCCCCGTCCGCATGATTGCGGAAGCGTGCAAGCGAAACCGTGCGGCTGTAGTGCCGCCCGCGCAGCGCCACGATCCGATAGTTCGGAGCGACGTCGTATGTGGTGGTTTGCTCCGATCGCAGCTTGCGCAGGCTGTGATCCATCGTGCCCGTCCAGAACACGACTTCGTGGCCCCGGGCGGCCAGCCACTCGGCAAACTGGCCCGTACGCAGAAGGCGCGGCCGACCTTCGTCGACCGGCAGCGGTTCACCGACGGTCGCTAGCCAGATGCGCATGCGGCGGTATAACGGGCGATCGCCGCCCTATACAATGGCCTCGATGACCTTTTCCTGGACCTGCGCGCCCAGATAGGGGTGCATCGGCAGGCTGATCACGCGCCTGGCCAGGTCGTCGCTGACGGGCAGGCCGTTGGGGTCGCGCGGGTACTCGCGGAAGGCGGTCTGCGCGTGCAGCGGAATGGGATAGTAGATGGCGGTGGGCACGCCGGCCGCCTTGGCCTTTTCCTGCACGGCCTGGCGCTCCGCCTCGTCCCTGGTCTTGATCGTGTACTGCGCCCAGGTGCTCTTGAGGCCTTCGGGCACATAAGGCGTGCCGTAGCGGCCCTCGAGGCCCGCCGAATAGCGCGCGGCAACCTTCTGGCGCTCCTCGATCTCGTCCGCGAAGATCGCCAGCTTCTCGATCAGGATCGCGGCCTGCAGTGTGTCGAGGCGGCTGTTCATGCCGATGCGCTCATTGTCGTATTTGTGCGAGCCCTTGCCGTGGATGCGGTAGGAATCGATCAGTGCCGCCAGATTGTCGTCATTGGTGAAGATCGCGCCGCCGTCGCCGTAGCAGCCAAGCGGCTTGGCCGGGAAGAACGAGGTGGTGGTGATGTCGCCGATCGAGCCCACCACGCGGCCGTGATAATCGGCGCCGAATCCCTGCGCGGCGTCGTCGATCACGGCCATGCCGTTCTCGCGTGCGATCGGCACGATGGCGTCGAAATCCGCCGCCAGGCCGAACAGGTCGACCGGGATCACCGCCTTCGGATTGAGGCCGAGCCGCTTCGCCTCCTGGATGCCACGCTTCAGGCTTTCCACGTCCATGTTGAAGGTGTCGGGCAGCACGTCGATGAAGATGGGGGTGGCGCCGATGAAGGGAACGACCTCGGCCGTCGCGGCGAAGGTGAAAGAGGGCACCAGGATCGCGTCGCCCGTCTTCACGCCCAGCGCCATCAGCGCGAGCGACAGCGCGTCCGTGCCGTTGGCACAGGCGAGGCTGTGCCTGGCGCCGCAGAAAGCGGAGAGCTGGTCTTCGAACTGCTTGACTTCCGCACCCATGATGTAGGCGCCGTCATCGAGAACCTTGGCGATTGCCGTGTCGAGCTTCGCGCGGATGCGCGACTGCTGGGCGGCGAGGTCGATGAAGGGCATCGTCATTGTGGTGGAAGCCTTTCCGAAACGGGCGTTGCGGAGGCGAGCTTCCGCTGGGCGCGCATGCGCCCGGCCCGCCCCCGAGGATCGCACGGCTGTTACACGCTGCCCGGCGCAGCCGCAACCGGGCCGGAGCGCACGTTTGGAACGGTTTGCTGTAACATTCGTGAAGGATAGAACGTGGGCCGCGCAGACGCGGGCATCGGCTCGCCCGCTGCTTTACAGTCCAACCGTTGTCGACTATTGGACCAGCTTCTTTCAGCCTCCACCCAGAGTCAGCACATGAAGATAGGGATCATCGGTCTCGGCTACGTCGGCTTGCCGCTGGCGCTCCATTTCGCGGAAGCGGGGACCGAGGTGCTGGGCTTCGACATCGATGCCGGCAAGGTCGAGCTCATCAATGGCGGCGGCAGCCCGATCCGCTACATCGATAAGGCGCGGGTGGCGGCGGCGCGCTCGCACCTGACGGCCAGCAGTGAGCCCGCGGGGCTGTCCAACGTAGATGCCATCATCATCTGCGTGCCGACGCCGCTGACACATCAGCGCGAGCCCGATATGACGTTCATCGTCAACACGCTCGAGCTGATCGGTCCGCATCTGCGCAAGGGGCAGTTGCTCTCGCTCGAAAGCACCACCTATCCGGGCACCACCGACGAGATCGTCGGCGGCAAGGTCCGCGAACTGGGCTTCGAGATCGGCAAGGACATTTTCGTCGTCTATTCGCCGGAGCGCGAAGATCCCGGCAACACCAAGTTCAACGCCGCCACGATCCCCAAGGTGATCGGCGGCACCACGCCCGCCTGCCTGAAGCGGGGCAAGGAAGTCTATTCGATCATCGTCAAGCGGCTGGTGGAGGTTTCCTCGACGCGCGCCGCCGAGATGACGAAGCTGCTCGAGAATATCCACCGCTCGGTGAACATCAGCCTCGTCAACGAGATGAAGATCGTCGCGAACAAGATGGGCGTCGACATCTTCGAGGTCATTGACGCGGCCGCCACCAAGCCCTTCGGCTTCACCGCCTTCTTCCCCGGACCTGGGCTGGGCGGCCACTGCATACCCATCGACCCGTTCTATCTTTCCTGGAAGGCGCGCGAATATGGCCTCAACACGCGCTTTATCGAGCTGTCGGGCGAGATAGACAACGACATCCGCAACTGGGTGCTGGGCCGCATCATCGACGGCCTGAACGGGCAGAAGAAGGCGTTGAACGGCAGTCGCGTCCACTTCATGGGCATCGCCTACAAGAAGAACGTCGACGACGCGCGCGAATCGCCGTCGATCTGGCTCATGGAGGCGGTGAAGGCCAAGGGCGGCATCATCTCCTACTCCGACCCCTTCCTGCCAAGATTTCCCAAGATGCGGGAGCATCATCTGGACCTGGAAAGCCAGGAGATGACGCCGGAATTCCTGGCCAGCGTCGATTGCGTGGTCGTTGCAACCGACCACGACGCGTTCGACTATGAGCAGGTGGCAAGGCATGCGCCGCTGCTGGTCGACACGCGGGGTCGGTATCGCAAGCCGGCCGATAATATCGTGCAGGCGTAAGCCGTTACCGCGCGCAGCCAATGCGGAGCTGGGGCGCTGATGACCACGACAGACTATGTGGATGTGACCGAACTGGCCGGCGACGAAGTGTCGCCGGAGCAGATCTACCGCGTCTGCAACCGATACTACTGGGCAGCGCGCTACTGCGCGGGCAAGGACGTGTTCGAGGTGGCTTGCGGTACCGGGCCCGGTCTCGGCTATCTCGCCCAGACCGCCCGGTCGGTGGTTGCCGCCGATATCTCGCGGCCCATCGTCGAGCGCGCCAGATCCCACTATGGCGAGCGTTTTGAGATTTTGTGCCTCGACGCAACCGACTCCGGGCTTCCACAGGCCAGTTTCGACGTGATCCTCATCTTTGAGGCACTCTACTACATTCCGGACCCGCAGAAATTCGTTGCCGAATGTCGCAGGCTGTTGCGCCCTGAGGGCTTGGTTCTGGTGTCCAACGCCAACAAGGACCTGTTCGATTTCAACCGAAGCCCTCATTCCCACACCTATCATGGTGTGAAGGAACTGGGTGATCTGTTCGCGGACTTCGGGTTCGCAACCGAGTTCTTCGGCAGCACGCCAGTCGGGGCGACGTCGGTGCGCCAGCGGCTGTTGAGGCCAGTCAAGGCGGCGCTCGTGCGGTTCAACCTGATGCCGAGGACGATGGGCGGCAAGAAGCTGCTGAAAAGACTGGTTTTCGGACGCCCCATGCGAATGCCCGCAGAGATCACCAGTGAGATGGCGCCCAGGGAGACGCCTGTCAGACTGGTTCCCGACCGACCGGACCGGGAGCACAAGGTCATCTATTGCAAGGCGACGTTGAAGGCGTGAAGGCCTGACAAGCTCGAAAAACTGATTTAGGGAGCGACGCGGTTTCTATTCTGCCGCGGGGCGACAGCCCGAACTTGAGGACATCTGCGGATGGTGAAAGTACCGTTCTTCGACTGGGCCGGGCTCTACAACGAGCGCGCAGCCGACTTTTCGCGCATCATGACCGACACACTGTCGCGCGGCGGCTTCATACTGCAGAAGGATGTCGAGGAGTTCGAGCAGAACCTTGCCCGCTACGTCGGTGCGAAATATGCCGTCGGGGTCTCAGACGGAACGAACGCAATCCTGCTCGGCCTGCGTGCTTCGGGTATCAAACAGGGCGACGAGATCATCCTGGCCGGGCACTCCTTCGTGGCTGCCGCCCAGTCGATCCATTTCGCTGGCGCCACGCCCGTGCCGGTGGAACTCGACGAACACGACTGGCTGGTTTCGCCCGAGGCCATAGAGACAGCAATCACCGATCGGACCAGGGCGATTATGCCAGTGCACGTCAACGGCCGCGTATGCAGGATGGACGCGATCCTCGAGATCGCAAGACGTCACGAACTGGAGGTCTTCGAGGATTCGGCACAGGCCATGGGAGCCAAGTTCGACGGGCAGGGCGCCGGGACGATGGGTCGCTGGGGAACCTATTCTTTTTATCCGTCCAAGACCCTTGGCTGTTTTGGCGACGCAGGTGGTTTCGTCACCAACGATCCAGATATCTACGAGCGCGTACGCGCTATGCGAAATCACGGTGCCAACAAGGCGAAGTCGATCCCTGTGGATGTCGATGTCTGGGGCACGAACGCGCGGCTGGACAACGTTCACGCGGCAATCCTGAATTACAAGCTAGGCTACTATGACGAAACGATCGCGCGTCGACGCGAGATAGCGCAGCGCTATCACGACGCTTTGAAGAATGTGGAGGGGGCGCGGCTGCCACCACCGCCGGACGCCGACAACCGCTACTTCGACATCTATCAGAACTACGAATTCTGCCACCCGAAGCGCGACGCCTTGCGCGCGCACCTCGCGGAGCGCAACATCGGCACCATAATTCAGTGGGGCGGCTTCGGCATCCACGAACTGAACAATCTCGGGATGGGCCGCGACCTACCTAGGACCGACCGATTCTTCAGAGAATCGCTGCTGCTGCCCCTCAACCACATCCTGACGGATGAGCAGGTTGGCCATGTTGTGGCATCGCTTGCCGAGTTTTTCGGGGGCAGGCGGTGAGTGGGTTCGAAAACACGCTTGGCGCGCTGGCCGACCCGAGCCAGCTCACCGAGGCGCTGGACCTCAAGAACCATCCGACCGAATGGTTGATGGCGACCTATCGCGACATGATGACCATCCGTCTTGCCGAGGGGGCGGTTGCCGAGTTGGTGAAGAGTGGTGATGCGAAGGCGCCCTGCCATCTGGGCATCGGGCAGGAGGCGGTCGCAGTCGGTGTCTCGGCCCACCTCAACGCCGGCGATAAGGTCTATTCCGGTCATCGCGGCCATTCGCACTATCTGGCGCTTCACGCCTCCCTTGAGGCGATGATGGCCGAGGTACTGGGAAAGGTCACTGGCGCCTCGGGGGGTATGGGAGGCTCGATGCACCTCTACGCTCCCGAGGCCGGCTTCCATGGCTCGGTGCCGATCGTCGGCGCCACCATCCCCATCGCCGTGGGCGCCGCGCTGGCCTGCAAGATGGATGGCAAAGGCCAGGTGGCGGTAGCCTATTTCGGCGACGGCGCCTGCGAGGAAGGGGTACTTCACGAATCGCTAAATCTCGCTCGCGTGATGCAACTCCCGATCCTGTTCGTGTGTGAGAACAATCTCTATTCGAGCCATCTGGACATTCATCTGCGCCAGCCGTCAAACAGCGTCGCGCGCTTTGCCGAGGCTCATCGCGTCGCGCACCGTATCATCGATGGCAACGACGTCGTTGCCGTGGCAGAAGCCGCCGGCGACCTGATTGCGGCCGCACGCGCAGGCGACGGGCCGGGCTTCATCGAGGCCGTAACGTTCCGGTGGCTTGGCCATGTGGGCCCTAATGCCGACATCGACGTCGGTGTGCGGCGTAGCCCCGACGAACTGGCCGCGTGGAAGCGGCGCGACCCAGTCCGCCGCCTGACGGACGCCCTGGGGGCGCGTGGCGTCGGTCAGGGTCGCTTCGCCGTAATCGACGCGGAGATCGAGCAAGCCGTCGCTTCCGCGGTCGCCCTTGCGCGCCAGGCTGGGTATCCGCCCATCAACGTGCTCATGGACTATGTCTACGCTGGAGGCGCGTCGTGACTCTGACCGCCTACGCAGACGCCATCCGCGAAGGCTTCGAATACGCCATGGAGCGCGATCCGAAGTGCTTTGCCATCGGCCAGGGCCTGTGGAGCCCGTGGTATGTAGGCAACTCGATGCGCGACCTCGACAAGCGCTTCGGCAAGGAGCGCGTGATCGACACGCCAGTCTCCGAGCTCGCCACGACGGGGGCGGCCGTCGGAGCAGCCATCAACGGCTATCATCCTATCGTAGTTCATCCCCGCATGGATTTCATGATCCTGGCTGCCGACCAGATCGTGAACCAGGCGGCGAAGTGGCGGCATATGCTTGGCGGCAGGGTGTCGCCGGGCGTGACCATTCGAGGCATCGTGAACAGAGGCGGCGAGCAAGGCGCGCAGCACAGCCAGGCACTGCATTCGTGGTACGCCCACATCCCGGGTCTGCGGGTGCTCATGCCCGCGACCGCAGCCGATGCGCGCGACATGCTAATCGCTGCTGCCCAGAGCCCCGATCCCGTCATGTATATCGACGATCGCTGGTGCTACGAGCTTGCGGAGGAACTCTCGCCGGCCACCGACATCGACATCGCCAGCATACGGCCGCAGATTCGACGAACTGGCTCGGACGTAACGATCGCCGCCGCCAGCTTCTCGGTGACCCTCGCACAGCGGGCTGCCGAGCTGCTGGCGAAGGACGGCATCGAGGCTGAGGTTGTCGACGTGCGGCAGCTGAATCCCCTTGATCCGGAGAAGATAGTGGAGTCGGCCGCCCGGACCGGACGCTTCGTGGCGGTTGACGGCGGCTGGAGCACGTGCGGACTGGCTGGCGAGCTGATAGCCGTGGTTGCGGAGAACGTTGCCCCTTCGAAGCTTCACGCCCCGCTAGCGCGCGTGACGCTGCCGGCCGCTCCTGCCCCCACGAGCAAGCCGCTCGAAGCCGCGTACTACCCGACGCCTGAAATCGTGGCCGAGCGGGTCAAACGGTTGTTTGCCTGAGGCGATGAAACGGCTGCTCGATATCGTGGCGTCGGCCACAGGGCTGATTGTCCTGAGTCCGGTGCTCGCGGTGGTCCTCTTCCTCGTCTGGCGGCAGGACGGCCACTCGCCGTTCTATATCGCCGAGCGCGCCGCGAGGGGCGGCGGGTCGTTCCGAATGATCAAGATACGGTCCATGGTCGTCAATGCGGATCGCACGGGTGTTGAATCGACGGGAGCCGCGGACAATCGCATCACCCCGCTCGGTCATTTCATACGGCGCTGGAAAATCGACGAAGTCAGCCAACTCTGGAATGTGCTGCGCGGCGACATGAGCCTGGTCGGGCCGCGGCCCAACACGCTGCGCGAGGTTGCAAAGTACACCCCTGCGGAGCGCGGACTACTGGATGTTCGCCCCGGCATCACCGACTTGGCCTCGATCGTTTTTTCCGACGAGGGCGATATCCTGAGGGACGAGGCTGATCCTGACGCTGCCTACGAGAGTCTCATACGCCCCTGGAAAAGCAGGCTGGGGCTGCTGTACGCGCGAAACGCGGGCCTCTCGCTCGACCTGCCTCTGATCTGGCTTACCATCGTTGCGATAGTCGACAAGGAGCGCGCCTTACGGGGCGTCGGGTGGATGCTCGCCCGCCTCGGTGCGGAACCTGATCTGATCGCCGTCAGCCGTCGGGACGCGCCTTTGACGCCGACGCGGCACATGCCTTAGATCGCCGAGACGGAGGGCTTTCTTGGCCGGCGAATCGACGAGTTATTGGCGCAGCGTCGCGGTAGTCTTTTCCGGGACCGCCGCTGCGCAGGCGATTCCGCTGGTCGGCTCGCTCATCATTGCCCGCCTCTTCGTCCCGGCAGAGTTCGGGGTGTTCATGGCCTGGCTGGGCATCGCTTCGCTGGCGGGAATCTTCGTGACCTGCAGGTTCGAGGCCGCCCTTCCTCTCGAACCGGACGGGGAGCCGCGCAGCGTTGCCGCGATGGCAACAGTCGCCACGATGCTTCTGGTCGCGTGCGCAATCGCCGCGATCGGCGCGCCGCTTGCCTGGCTCTTCAGCGGGCGCCTGCCGGCGATGCCGACGTCGCTTGTCGTGCTTGTGTTTCCTGCCTTCGTCGTTCTGGCCGTATCGCAGATATGGCAGGCATGGGCGGCGGCGGAAGGACGCTTTCGCGGCCTGTCGGCAATGCGCATCGTTCAGGCCGCTGCGATTACCGGGCTCCAGATCGGAGCGGGCTTTGTGGCGCCGTCGGCGCTGAGCCTCGCCATCGCTCACCTGATAGGCGTCACTGCCGGGGTTGCAATGATGATGCGCTCGCTGCCTCCCAGACGGCTTCCTGCGCCGCGCGGTGCCGTGCTTCGCACGTTCTGGCGCCGCTACCGCAAGTTTCCGATCTTCGCGCTGCCGGCCGACACTATCAACACGGCGGCCGCACAGCTGCCGCTCCTGATCATTGCGGGGCGTTTCGGAGCCGAGCCCGCCGGTTTCGTGGCCCTTGCCCTTCGAACGCTCGGAGCGCCGATCTCGCTGATGGGAACCGCGGTGCTGGATGTATTCAAGCGACGAGCCTCGACGGCCTGGCGCGAGCGGGGTGACAGCCGCCCGGAATACCTGCAGACGTTCTGGGTCCTGGCCGTGGGATCGGTGGCCGCGTCGCTGATCTTCTACTTCGCCGGCGAGGAGCTTTTCGTCATCGCTTTTGGCGAGCAATGGCGTGGGGCAGGGGAGGCAGCGGTGCTGTTGCTGCCACTTTTTGCGCTGCGCTTTGTCGCCAGTCCGCTGAGCTATATGTTCTATGTCGCCGAGAAACAGCAGGTGGACCTGATCTGGCAAGCCTGCCTGTTGGCAATGACCGTCGCCAGCCTCATGCTTCCGGCCGACTATGGATCGTCGCTTCACGCTTATGCGTTTGGCTACAGTCTGCTATACGTGGTGTACCTTTTCCTTTCATTTCGATTCAGCGGTGGAAATCGCAGATGATCGCGATCATCGACTACGACATCGGCAATCTCGCCGCGGTGTCGAACATGCTTCGGCGGATCGGTTTCGACAGCGTCATTACGGCCGATGCAGACGTGATCGAATCTGCCGACAAGATCATCCTGCCTGGCAACGGGCACTTCGACACTTGCATGAGAAATATTCGCGCGAGCGGCCTCGTGGCGATCATCGAGCGTCGCGTGCTCGATGAGGGTACGCCCCTGCTGGGAATCTGCGTAGGAGCCCAGATGCTGGGCAAGGGCAGCGAAGAAGGCTCGGAGCAAGGCCTTGGCTGGCTTGACATGATGGCCGTGCGGTTCCCCCGGCAGGAGGGACTACGCGTGCCCCACATGGGTTGGAACCAGGTGGCCGTCGCGGCCGCCGACAACCCGCTGGTGGCGAGCCTCAATGCCGACACCCGATTCTATTTCGTCCACAGCTATTACCTGAAGCCGGTCGTCTCCGGTGACGTGCTTCTGACCGCCGAGTATGGAGTGAAGTTCGCAGCCGGGGTGGCGCGCGGAAACATTGCCGGCGTGCAATTTCACCCCGAGAAGAGCCACCGATTCGGCAAGCAACTCCTGCTCAACTTCGCACAGGCGGCTTGATGTATCGGCCTCGTGTGATCCCCTGCCTGCTGTTGCGCGGTCATGGCCTAGTCAAGACACGCAGATTCAAGGATGCCGTCTACGTTGGCGATCCGGTCAACGCGGTTCGCATTTTCTCGGAAAAGGAGGCGGATGAACTGGTCCTGCTGGACATCGACGCCTCGAAGGAGGGCAGGGAGCCGAATTTCGAACTCGTCGAAGAGATCGCCGGCGAATGCCTTATGCCCATCGGCTATGGAGGCGGCGTGACGACGCTGGCTCAGGTCAAGCGGCTCATCCGTTCCGGAGTTGAGAAGGTGATCATCAATTCGGCAGCCGCCCTAGGCTCAATGGCGATCATTTCGGAAGCGGCAGCATCCTTCGGAAGCCAGGCGGTGGTGGGTGCCGTTGATGTTCGGCAGAGCTTCATGAAGGGATATCGGCTGACGGCAAAGTCGGCTACGGTCGATACGTCGCTGAAGTTGGAAGACCATGTGCGCGCGCTGGTGGACGCCGGTGCCGGCGAGATACTTGTGAACAATGTGGACGCCGATGGCATGATGTCGGGCTTCGATCTCAAGCTGATCCGGCGCGTGGCCGACAGCGTCGATGTTCCGGTCGTGGCCTGTGGCGGCGCGGGCACGATCGGGCACCTGGCTGAAGCCATTCATGAGGGAGGAGCTTCAGCGGTCGCTGCGGGAAGCATGTTCGTATTCCACGGAAAGCACCGGGCCGTGCTGATAAACTACAACCCCGCCGAACTGGCCGCGGTCGGAGGGCACTGATGGACGTCAGGATCTGGGCGATCCCGGTCCTCGGACTGCTGGGGTTCCTCATCTACGATTGGGGGCTGCAGCCGCTGTATGTCCATATGGGCATGCAAGTGGTCGAAACGGATTTCGGATGGCTCGCGCTCTTCATCCTCTGGGTCGGGCTCGCCGCCAGCATCGTTCCAGCCAAGGTCGAACGACCTTCGGACCTTTTCCTATTGATTTACACAATTGCGTGCTTCGTGTGGGGCGCCAGCCTCTGGGGCGCTACGTCGCTTCTTTCGCTGGAGGGCGGGCTGCTGCTGCTCGTTCTGCTCTTCATGCCGGCCTTCGCGATCAAGGCGGGCCAGCGATACGCGAGCCCCGCGCTTCGTGACTATCTACTTCCCGTTTATCTCTTCGACCGCCAGCGCCTTCAGACAGTTTTGCTCGCGCTGCTCGGAATTGGAGCGGTCGGAGCCCTGTGGGCGCTGGGAGCAGGCGAATTTGGATGGGAGACGATGTACGAGCGCCGCCTGGTGGGCCGCGAATTGCTGCTCGATCATGTCCTGCTGGGATATCTAATCAACATGGTTGCAGGTGGCGTGATGTCCCTTGCAGCGTTCGTCGCAGGCCAGCGACGGTCATTACTGATTGGGGCTGCCGCCACGGGCTTCGCCGTGCTGATGTATTGGCTGCTCGGGCTGAAATCGCCATTCGTGAGCCTGCTACTGTTCTGCGGCGTGGGTTTCCTGCTGAGTGACCGTCGCCTGACGCGTCACATGGTTTCGCTGGTCTTGGCGGCACTCCTGGCGCTGTTCGCCTATGTGACGATCGAGGTCGGAACCGGGCGCTACTCAGCGCTCGCCGACTACGTCATACGGCGTGTGGTCATGGTGCAGCCGGAAGGGCAATCCTACTATCTCCACTACTGGCTGGAACTTGGATGGCCCCAGCGCATGTTGGGAGCCCCTCTGGAAGGCTATGCCGACTGGACCTATCTGATCGGCGACAAGTACCTGCTCAACGCTGCCGCCAATCTGGACGTCAACGCCTACCTCTTCGAACTGATCCGCGGCGGCCTTCCCGGCTATTTGATATGCCTGTCGGTGGTGACGGCGCTGGTGCTGGCCATCGATGCGTTCTATGAGCGGACTGGAGTGGTAGAGTATATAGGAATTGCGGGGATTTTCGCCGCGCTCATTGTCGAGCAGGCATACACGACCGCGCTCCTTAGTTCAGGCATATTCCTCTGCCTACTCGCAGTGATGCTGTTTTCACGCCCGGTCAAAATCGGCCCGCGCGAACCGATTGGGATTGAGACATGAAGGCCATGCACTACCAGCGCTGCACGCGCTGCGTGATGGACACGACCGACCCGGAAATCAATTTCGATGCGGCCGGCATATGCAATCATTGTCATGGCTTCGACAAGCTGGTCGGAACGCAGTGGTTTCCTGATGAACATGGCGCGAGGCAGTTGGAAGCGATCATCGCTGGCGTCAGGGCACAGGGCGAAGGCAAGGAGTATGATTCCATCCTGGGTCTCTCCGGTGGCGCCGACAGCACCTATCTCGCCCTTAAGATGAAGGACTGGGGGCTGCGGCCGCTTGTCGTCCATGTCGATGCCGGGTGGAACAGCGAGCTTGCGGTGGCCAATATCGAGCGGGTGGTCAAGCACTGCGGCTACGACCTGCATACCCACGTAGTAGACTGGGAGGAGATGCGCGACCTGCATCTGGCTTTTCTGCGGGCAGGCATACCTAATCAGGACGTGCCGCAGGATCATGTGTTCTTTGCCAGCCTCTACAATTTTGCCACTTCGAACGGGATACGCACGATCTTTTCCGGAGGGAACACGGCGACGGAGGGGATCTTCCCGGCCGCTTGGCATGGCAGCGCAATGGACGCAGTGAACCTGAAGGCGATCCATCGAAAATTCGGCAGCCGGCCGCTGAAGTCATATTCGACGATCGGCTTCTTCGACTACTACTTCTGGTATCCGTTCGCCAAGAAGATGCGGACAGTGCGGCCGTTGAATTACATGCCGTACGTGAAAGCCGAGGCGATCCGCGAGATGGAGCAGACCTTCGGCTACAAGCCCTATGACAGAAAGCACGGCGAGTCGCTCTTCACGAAGCTTTTCCAGAACTACTACCTTCCTACGAAATTCGGCTACGACAAGCGCCTGCCCCACTACTCCAGCCTGATTGTTTCCGGCCAGATGACGCGTGAGGAAGCATTGTTTCGTTTGGAACAGCCCCTGTACGACCCGCGGGAGCTGGAGACCGATATCGCCTATTTCTGCAAGAAGCTCCGCATCTCGCGGGCGGAGTTCGACGCGCTGCTCGCGGCGCCCAACCGCCATCACACCGACTTCCCGACTTGGGAGGGCAGGCGCAGGATGGCGAAAAAGCTGCAGACCGTGGTCGAGCGGCTGCTTGGCAGGAGCGTCGCGGTCTACTCATGAGCGGGATTGGGTCATGACAGGCGAACCGCCCGAAAGCAGCCCGCCCGCCCCCGGAATAGACCTTTTCGGATTCCTGATCGAAGTCTGGAAAGCGAAGTGGCTTTTTGCAGGCATCGTCGCGTTCGTCTTCGCCCTGGGCCTGTCGCCTCTGATCCTTTCTGACCAGCAGGTTGCAAGCTCGTCGCTGGGGGTCGCGCGATATGGCTTTCAGGTCGCCGAGAATGCGGATCCGCTACGCAGGAAGGCTGCCCGCATCTTCGATGACTATTTGAGCCATGTGGATCGCGACGGAGCGTTACATCTGACCGATTCCAGGCTGGCGACGTTCGACGGGCCGAGGTCTCCGAACATGCGCTCCTACTCCTTCATGCTCAACAACAGCACTGGCCGCGGCATTCTCTCGGTAACTGCAGAATCCGAGGGAGACGGCTTCTTCCGGCAGGTACACAAGGAACTGGCCCACGCGGCAGAGGCACAGGTCGCGGCCACCCGTGAACATGTTGCCAGCTATCTGAAAACGTTGAACGAACTCAACTTGGACGGCGACCCTCAGGCCTTGGAAGTCGCGGCAGACCTGCCATTCGAACTGATCCGCTTCCTCAGCGACCCGGCAGTGGCAAGCGGCGACTTTGCGCTTGTGAGGTTTGCCGAGTTTGATCCAGGCACGATCAGCGACGGAAGGCAGACCGCCGGCAGCTCCTCCCGGAAGCAGCTGACGATCTCCATCCTGGCCGCCCTGGTGTGTGGCGCGTTCGTGGTGCTGGTCCGGTTGGCCGCCAGACGCAAACGTCGTCGGGCGTAGTGCCTTAACCCAGCCGCATGATGCTGAAAGCCGCCGACGACAGGCCCGTTTGTGAAGAGCCGGAGTTCTGGCGCATCTTCACACTGACCGTGTCACCCGAGGCAAGTGCCACCACGACACGGCTCAGGACGGTATTTTGGGCTGAGCCGTTGGTGATCTTCATGAAGCCCAACGACAAGGAGCCATTTTTGTTGAAATACATGTCGGCGGCACTGGGCGCGCCGTTGCATGACAGTACGGCGCTGAGATCGTAGACGCCGCTCGATGGCGTAGTGAATGTGGTGCCGTTCCAGGCCCCGGCACCGAAATCGTTGCGGCTCGTCGTGTCCCAAATCTGGTCGACATAGGTGCTGTGCGCCATCGTGGTTCCGGTGGTGCCCTGTGCGGTGAGGACCTTGATTGAGGTTCCGCCGAGCTCCGTGTGCGGCATCGCAACCGCGCCGGTGCCACGGTCGATCACCAGCGCATCTTTCCAGTTTGTGCCGTCTGCGCTCACCTTCACGCGAAAATCATCATCGCCGGCCAGGCCGAATTCCGCCCGACCTTGCCAGCCCGTCTGAAACAGGAACGAGGTGGTATTCGCGGCGCTGGCCTTGTTGGCTATCATGCGCATGTTGCCGGTGCCTGGGGTCACGTCGTCGTGGCTGAACATGGCGGCGTCGGACTTGACTGCCAGCTTGTTGGTGCTGTCGGCGCTGGCGTTGACGCCCACCTGGCCGAACGCGCCGCCGGACCCTTCGCCCGCGGCGGCTGCCCATGCGCTGCCGTTCCACGCCACGAGCAGGGCCTCGTCCTGCACCCATGCCAGCCAGCCGGCAACCGGCTCGACCCGCGTCCAGACGCCATCGACGAACCTGGCGATGCGGTGGTCCCAGCCTTCCCACTCGCCGGCGCCGGGGGAGGCGACGGTGTATCGGTCTCCCGCCTCGGGCGCCGACGGAGGTACCGCCAGGTCCCGCCGGATCACGGATAGCTGGACGATACCGTCCAACGCCATCAGCGCTTCGTTGTGGGTGACATGCGGCTGTGCCTGACTAGGCATGATCATCGGCAGGTTGAGGAGGGGAGTGCGTTCCATCTGAGCCTCGCGGGTTGAACTGGGCCGATGATCGCCCACTCGCGGAGGCTGGGGATGGCGATTTCTCAGGAGCACTGTTTTCATTATGCAATTCGGGCCCGGGACTTGTTTCTGTCCCCGGATGGGTTTGACGATATCCATGGAAAATGATGTAGGGAGCTACGGTCGGCCGCTTAGACCCGTGCCAAATGCGGAGCTATGACTCTGTCCACGGCTGAACGATCGGAGTGTAGGATCTGCCGGGCGAGCCGACGCGTCGGACGGTCGCCAGCAACGGAAAGGCTCGTGATGACAGTCTCCGGTTCTCAAACTCCAGCTGCCAAGTGCTGAACAGGCTCTCAATTGACCTCCTGGTCAATCTGGCGAGCCTGGCTTGCCTGGCGGTCGCAGGTATCGCGCTCAACGTGATGATCGGACGTACCTACGGACCTGAAGCGCTCGGACTATTCAATATCGTCTTCGCGATGTTCATCTTCGGATCGCAGTTCGGATCTGCCGGCCTGCAATACTCGACGCTGCGACATGTCTCCCTTAGCCGGTCGGGTAGAGACACGCGGTTGATTTTCACCAGCGCGCTGCAGATCGTTCTGGTTACGTCGACGGTGACCATCGCGGTAGCGGTGGCCTGCACACCCCTCCTTGCCGTGATTTTCGAGATACCAGGTCTGTCGCGGGCGTGGCTGTTGGCAATTCCGGGACTGTGGTGTTTCAGCATTAACAAGGTACTGCTGGCCTTTCTAAACGGCCTGGGTGCCATGCGCGCTTTTGCGCTCTACCAGAGCTGCCGCTACCTCCTCATGCTCGCCGCAATGGCGTTGCTGGTCGCTGTCGACGTCGAGGCGGCCGATATCACTCTGCTTCTGACCCTCTCTGAAGCGACCTTGCTGTTTCTACTGGGTGGCCACCTGTACGTGCTCGTAGGCAAGCTGCCGACCGCGCCTCCAGGCACTGCCGGGTGGCGAAAGGAGCATCTGCGATTTGGCGGCCTGGCGATGCCGAGCGGCGTAATCGCAGAGCTCAACACGCGGGTCGACGTGCTTCTGCTCGGAGCCATTCTGGGAAGCTTCCAGACCGGCATATACAGCGTCGCAATCCTTCTGGCGGAGGGGTTTGGGCAGGTCGTCTTCGTCGTCCGAAACGTCGTCAATCCATTGCTCGGACCGATCGTCGAACGGCGAGACCAGGAAGCCCTCAGCCGCCTTGTCCGCAATATTGGCGGCGCGACGCTTGCATTGATGATGATGGGCGGCGCGGCGCTGGTGGCCGCCTTCCCGCTTTTCGACCGCTACCTGCTGCTCGGGCGCTTTGGTGACGCCTTTTGGCCCCTTCTGTTTCTCGTCGTGGGCCTTACGCTTGCCGGCCCCCTACTGGTCTTCTCGATGATCCTGTCGCAAGGGGGGCGCCCGGGCGTCTACTCTGCACTGATGACCTCGATCCTGGTGTCCAACATCGTTTTCAATCTCGTTGGGGTGTACGCCTTGGGCATAGTCGGGGCCGCGATAGGTACTGCGATCTCCTATCTTGTGGGGGTCGCGACGCTCGTAGTCATCTGTCGCAGGGTGTTCGGATTGCGTCTGTCGCCATTGTGACGATCAGCCGAGATACTCGACCGTGTCAAATGCGGACAGCAATGGGCGGTCCGACGGATGATCCGCTATTGCGAAGGTTCGTTTCCAACGATCAGCCGGAAACTTCTCGTCAAGTAGCCGAAGTTTCGCGGCGCCATGCAGATGCAGATACCGGCCTTCACGCCATGTCGAGCCGAAGGCCTCGTCGAAGCTGAGCCGCTTGCCCACCGCCTCGACATACTCTTGGGGGGAGGAGGAGAATAGGACGAGGTAGGCTCCGGCGTCCCGCCACCTGGCGATCGTCGTCCTGGCGTGCGTGGTCAGCCTCTTCTCGATGCCTTCGGCGATCGAATTCACGATGTCGGTATCGGCAAGTTCCCGTCTCAGCGCCTGATGCGCGGATGCCGCGAAACGCGTCCGACCCATGAGGCCTGCCTTTCGGGCGGCAGCCAAGATGAGCAGCCGGGGCTTCTTGGCCGCCCTTCTCCTGAGCAACTCGTTGAAGCTGTCGTAGGGGATCAGGGTCTTGTCCAGGTCGAAAACGCAGAGGTGTTTCATCCGCCTCTCGTCAGCAACGCGGCGTAGCCGAGCGGATCGGAAAATGGATTGATATCCATCCGGGTTGTACCGAGGCCCGCCAGGTAGGTGCCAATTTTCCCGAAGTCGCCGCGTCTCAGATATCCGGCCATTGCAACCAGGTCCAATGGCGACAGCGATGTGCGATCGCAGCCTTCTATGCGGCCTGTGGCCTGCGGTGGGCCGAGAAGTGGCTCGAAGTAGTTGACCCCGTCGGCCAGGCCCTGATGGATCGAGCCCCAGATCCGAGGGTTGCACTCGATGAAAACAAACTGCCCATACGCATTTCGCTTGAACTCGAACATCACGAAGCCGGACCATGGTGCGACTTCAAGGACCCTTTCAACGAGCGCCCGCAAGGCCTCCACATCGCCGTAAGGATAACGTTCCCTGACCACGCTGGAGCCGCCGGTGACGGGATACTCCGCCACGCGGCGATGACCGTATCCGACTAGGACGCGGCCTTCGCGCACAAATCCCGAATACCCGATCCCTTCGCCTTGGAAATAGTCTTGTATCACGCAATCGGCCGGCGCGTCTCCGAAACGCTCGATGAATCGCGTTCGATCATCCTCGGTGTGGAGATAGACGAGCCCCGCAGCCGACGATCCCAGTTTCGGCTTCACGACGAGGGGAAGCGGCGCGTGTGCTGTCGAATGCGTCTGAGGGTGGGGAAGGCGCGCCCGCTGCAGAAGCGAGGCGAATTCCGACTTGTCGTCCAGGCGTCGATAGATTTCCTCGCTGCCCATCCAGCCTAATGCGTCGCCGAGCAGTCCCCGATGGGCCGACAATACGCGGATTTCCTCGCTGTTCACGGGGATCAGTATGTCTGCATGATGTCGACGCATGACGTCGGCTATCGCTTCGGCGTAGGCCTGACCCGCCTTGGGGGGCGCCGGCACGACCTCCACCTCAGCAACGTGCCGCGTGCGCAGCCACGAGGCGGTCTGCCTGTGATCGGTGGCAACAAGCCGGAGGTCGGGGTAGCGCCTTCTCAGGTAGCGCGCGATAACAACAGCCTTGTAGCTGGTAATGTCCGTTATCAGGACCGTGCGGTTCATCTGCCGGACAGCGGGATTCGCGCTATGGCCAACCGCGTCCCGGCGACGACAGAAACCGGGATTCCAGTCTTTTCAGACCATTCGTCGACTGCCCGGCTGACATCTTCGATCATGCCGTAGTCGTGCCAGACGATGGCTCCTCCTGGACGCATGTGGGCGAAGCAATTCTCGGTATCTACCTTCACATAGTCGTAGAAATGACATCCATCGATGAAGGCGAGGTCGAACGGGCCGGGGAGCTGCGCGTAGTCCAGCTTTGCGGAGTCGCCGAGAACCTGCACGACCTGACCAGCGTGCGCGGAGCTGCGATATTGAGCCCCGACCCGGCCGCGGTCCGTCACGTTCTTCATCATCTCCGGCACCGCTATCTCGAAGCCGCCCTTCCAGTCCTCGGGCAGGTCGACGGTGGTGACGCGGGCATCCGATTTGCTGTTGGCTACAAGGTTGAGCGTGGTGTTGCCGTCGGATGTGCCGATCTCGATGACCGAACTACCTCCGAGATGCGAGGCGATAGCACAAAGCGCGAGCACCTCCTGCGCGTCCAAAGACAGGTCTCGCTTGCGGTCGTAGCTCCGGAATACCTTGATGTCGGCTGCCTCGATCCCGGGGAAAATGTCACGCAGATCGACACGGTTCGCCTTTCCGAAGGACCAGCTGCCTATGCGATAGGCTTCAGGGTCCTTGGGCTTGATGCCGAATGGAAACATGCGTCGCCAGGCAAGGCTGGCGGCGCGCTTCGGGTCGCTCATCGCGCGCGGGATGTTCTTAACGATCTTTGACAAGCTCGGATACACAGCGGCCTCCGTTCGAACAATCAGCGTTTGATGAGAATGGCGTGGCCGTTCAGGTTGTTAAGGTACAATAGATCCGTCCGTTCGCGCATCTCGTCAACGAACCGCGTTACACCGTCACAGCCGACGAATCCGTAGTCGTCGAAGACCACCATGGCGCCAGCCGGCATGTTCTCCCAGATATGGTCGAAGCTATCTTTGGCCGACTGAAAAACGTCGACGTCGATATGCAACAGCCTTATCCGGCGGGAGGCCAGTTGCGCGCCAGTGTCGTCTGGAAAAATGCCCACCAGGAGGCGCGCGTTGTCGCACCCGAGTCGTTGGGCCAGCCCCTCCACCATGCGGGTGTCGGTATCCCTGTGCTCGCCTCCGCGATAGGCGGAGTCGGCGTCGCTCGCTTTCACGACCCCCGCGAAGGTGTCGCAGAGGTAAACCGTCGCACCACCGTTGAGCAGTTTGTCCTGCTTGGCCATCAGGCAGCCGGAACCGCCACGCCACACGCCCACCTCGACGATGTCGCCGCCGACTTTTGCAGTCTCGCGCACCAGCGACCAAAGTTCATAGAGCCTATACACGTCCACCAGCGTGTGATCGCGAACAGCCTCGTAGGTCTTCATGAAATCGCGGTCTGCCAGCCATGGCGCCAACGTGGCATTGGGATGGGCCTGCGCATAGGAGTAGCCGGCCTGCACCTCCGAAGCGGCGCGAGGAATACGGTAGATCCCGAAGCCGATCGCACGCAGGGCGGCCTTGATAATCGTTCGAGGGAGCATTGCGGAGTTTTCCTCGGGCGCCGGTGGTTTAGTGCAGGTAGAGTTTTTCGACGCGATCGATCGTCCGAATCGTCTCGTCGAAATCGATATTGATGAGCTGCGTATATTCCCTAATCGACTGCCAGCGCGGCTGGTTCTCCTTCTCGACCATCTGCATCGCCGTTTCGCGATCGAGAACCCCCTCGCGAATCTGGTTGGACCGGAAGGTGTCGAACTCGGTGAACCCGGCGACCGTGTAGTAGATGTAGTTGTAGAATGGCGCCGTGCCGTCGCCTATTCGCCAGGTGGAAACACTGTCCGGCGCGGTCTCCCAATCATATTCACTTATCAGCACTTCATCGATCGCGTTCTCGTCCCAGGGGATGAAATCGAACATAGAGAGATAATTCTGTGCCAGTGCGTAGTAGGCGAAGAAGGCCGTCAGCGTGTTGGGCAAGGAGCGGTTCAGATAGGCAGGATTGGCCGCGAAGCGGGCGCCGTATTTCATCACCATCTTGGCCTTCTCGACGCCGGGCAGCGTCGAGGGCTTGTGTATGGTCGCCGCCAGCGACTGGATGCCCAAGAAGCCCGTCTTGAATTCGGTCTTCTCATACTGGTTGGTGCAGAAGACCATTGCGGGAATGCCGGTTTCCCGCATGATGCGATTTGCATGCCACAGCACCTGTTTGTCGCCCGCCATGAACAGGGGCACGAGACCCAAGTCCGGTTTCTTGAGCCAAGCAAGCACATTTGAGCGGATATTTGCCCGCTTCGCACGAATGTCTGCCGAGACCCAGATGTGTTCGATGCCGAGGGCTCCGCAGATGCGCGCCTGATTGCGTCTCGCCAGGTCGGTCACCATCCCCCAATCATAACTGAAGCAGAGCGGCGTCATGCCATACTCCTTCTTCAGCAGGTGCAGACCGTAGGAGCTGTCTCGGCCGCCTGAAAACGCCATGATGCAGTCGGGCGCTCCCGTCTTCGAACGATAGTTGTTCAGCAGTCGGTCCATTTCGCCCTGCGGCTTGCGCACCCAAGGCCGGTAGCTGTGGCAATAGTTGCACACGCCCTCCGCGTCATACGCGATGAACGGCATTGTCTCCGGCAGAAGGCATTTCGTGCAGCGCCGCATGGAGCGCTGGGCGAGGCGGATGCGCTCTGCCTTGTCCTCGATACGCCGCTGAGTGACGAGCATTGGCGAAAGCGAGGGCGCAGTGAGCTGTTGGCCGGCCAAGGGAAATTCGAGCCACTCCAGCGTGTCCAGGCTGAGGACGGCAGCTCGTCCGGCCTTCAATTGACGCACTTCGGCGCCCGAAAATCCCGGAAGGCCATTGGCCCCGATCAGCTTCTCGCAGATCGTTGCCTCGGATGCGAATACATGGCCCTTGCCGCCTGGCGCGATGGCGAAGTGAAGCGAGCCGGTGTTAGTGGCAAGCAAAAGGACATTGTGCTGCCGCAGCAATATAGCGACCGACGTCTCGCCGTAGATGCGATCGAAGACCGATTGGACGGCCTGTTCGAGCGAAGCGCCCGCTTCGATAGACCGGGTCAGGATCGCGGCGATAACTTCCGTGTCGACCTCAGCGCTTGGGTGCACGTCTTCAGCCGCCAGTTCTTCCCAGAGCGCATCGACATTGACGACGATCCCGTTGTGGATGATCACGATGTCGTCGCGTCGGACAGGCTGGTTGTTCGCGTCGATGCCCTGAAGACCATTCGTGACGAGTCGAGCGTGCCCCACCGCTGCAAGCGTGGGTTCGTCGCTGCCACCGGCAGTAAAGAACGGCGCCGCGCCACGGTTCAGAGCCGCCTTATAGACCGGTGTGCGCAACATCTCGCTTGCCGAAACCGAATCCTTGTGGACCTCGATAAGCCTTTGTGTCGCCACGGCAATCCCAGCCGCTTCCTTGCCGCGACTTTCTGAGAGTTTGAAAAGACGCGTGAGGCTGTTGCTCCAAACCAGCGGGTCGTAGCCAAGATCTCGAGAGATCGTCAGACCGAATATTCCGCACATCGGGGAGAGGCACTCCAGTGGGTTGGCGAATCTTGGAAAACTTCGGGGTACACCCACCGTCCGCCGCTCGGCTTATTGCATGGCCGCAACCGGCAAAGCAACCGTACGGCGCCAGCTCGGCGGCTTGCCTGTGAACTCCCCTAAGGTCGCTTGTGGCCAGGGTCTTTCACTGTGTTATACGCGTGGCCACGTTTCTGAGGAGCCGATGGATTTTACCCTTCGCAGTTATGCACGGATCATCGAGGCGGCCCTTGAAGCGGGGCTGCCTACCCACGCAATCATAGACTGGCACGACTTGCCTGCCGACGCCCGCCGCGGTGTGATGCTACGCCACGATGTGGATCGCCGGCCAGAAAACGCGCTGGCGATGGCGCGGCTGGAGGCCGAGCGAGGGGTCAGGAGTTCTTATTATTTCCGCATTGTGCCGACTGCTTTTCACCCCGGGATCATCAAGGCAATCGCGGAGCTTGGTCACGAGATCGGCTATCACTATGAAGATTGGTGGCTGGCTGGGCGGGACCCGGTCAAAGCCAGGCGCCTCTTTGAGAGCCATCTCTCCCGCCTCCAGCAATTGGCGCCGATCCGCTCGATAGCAATGCATGGCAGCCCGTTGGCGCGCGAAAACAACATGACGATCTGGAAGCATTTCGATTTCGCCGAATATGGCTTAGTCGATGCAATCCTGTCGCTTGACTACAGGGGCCATGTCTTCTTTACAGACAGCGGTCGCACATTCGGAGTTTCGGAGGCGAACCTGCGGGATTACCTGGGCAACGCCGGAACTGAACCTTCCGTCCGGACATCAGATGACCTAGCGGCCTACCTGCGAAGGTGTCCGGAGAATCCTATCCAGATCAATGTCCACCCCGAGCGTTGGAACGAACCCGGGTGGCGCTGGTACCGGCAGCTAGCGATCGACCACGCCGCCAACAGCATCAAGCGCGCGTTGAAAATGGTACGATCGCGAGCAGATTGACAGGCCCCGTTTTCCGATGCGGAGCGGGGTGGCTACCATCGTTGCGGCGTTTGCGGCCCGGCTGGAAAGTGATACGAGGGCGCATGACCGAGATCTCCCTGATCATCCCTGCCTACAACGAGGCCGGCATCATTGGCGCCACCGTGCGTGAGCTGGACGGCTTCATGCAGGAAAGCATGCCCGGCCGCAGCTTCGAGATCATCGTGGTCGACGATGGGTCGACGGATGGCATGGCCGATCGGCTGGCTGAGATCGGACTTCCGGCGCTGCGCGTGGTGCGCCATCGCCGCAACCGCGGCCGGGGGGCAGCCATCCGCACCGGCTTTGCCGCCGCGCAGGGCGATTTCGTGCTGACGCTCGATTCCGACCTGTCCTATTCGCCCGAACACATTCCCATGCTCGTCGCGCCGCTGGAATCGGGCGCGGCCGACGTGACGCTCGCCTCGGCCTATCACCCGCAGGGCGAGGTTCGGAACGTGCCCTTCACCCGCGCCAAGCTTTCACGCTGGGGAAACCGCGTGCTCAGCGCCGGCGTCTACGGCCAGTATCACACGCTCACCTGCATGGTGCGCGGCTACCGCCGCGAGGTGGTGGAAGACCTCGAGCTCATCGGCGACGGCAAGGACCTCCACATCGAGATCATCCAGAAGGCCGGCCTGTTCGGCTACCGCATCGTCGAAATTCCGGCAAAGCTGGACTGGCGCGACAAGGCGCGCGCCAAGCGCATCGGCAAGGGCTGGCGGTTTCCGCTTTTCGCCATGTCCGGGACCATCGCCAACCACCTGGTCTACAATTACGTGCTGCGGCCGGGCGCCATGCTCGTTCTTCCGGTGGCGGTGCTGGCGCTCATCGTCGTCGCCGGCGCGTTCATGCTCGCATACACCTGGGTTTCGATGACGGTCGCCCGCATCGGCGAAGGCTTCTTCGTTGCGCTCTACACGGCCCTGCGCGAAACCCTGATCGACGGCGCGCTGACGCTTTCGATCATGGGGGCGAGCGCGTTTGCCCTGCTCATCTTCATCGCCTTCTATTTCCAGTCGCACCAGAGCAAGCGGCAGTTCGAGGAACTCTACATCCTCCTGGCGCGGGCCAATGGCCGGCTCAAGCAGCTGGAGCGGGAACGGCAAGGCTGATGTGCGGCATCTGCGGCATCCACGGCAAGGGAGCTTCGCCGGAGGCGGTTGACCTGATGCTGGAAGCGATGCTGCGCCGGGGGCCCGACGGCACCGGCCAGTGGTCGCGGCCGGGCATCGCGCTTGGTCACCGGCGCCTGGCGATCGTCGACCTTTCCGAGCGCGGCCGCCAGCCGATGGCCGCCGCCGACGGCGCAATCGTCTCCACCTGCAATGGTGAGATCTACAACTACCCCGAACTGCGCGCCGAACTGGAAGCCGAAGGCGCCGTGTTCCAGTCCGACTGCGACAGCGAGACCGTCATCCATGGGTGGCGTCACTGGGGGGTGGACTCGTTTTCCCGCTACAACGGCATGTTCGCTTTCGCCCTGTGGGACGCGCAGGCCAGTGCGCTCTACCTTGTCCGCGACAGGCTGGGCATCAAGCCGCTCTACTACTGGCGCGACGGCGGGCGCACCTACTTCGCCTCCGATGTCCAGGCCATACTCAAGGCCAGCGGACGCGGCGAGTGGCCGGTCTCCGGCACGGGGCTGGCGCAATATCTTGCCTACGAGAACCGTTTCGGCGCCGAGACCATGTTTGAGGGAGTGCGGCTGCTGCTGCCCGGCCACTATCTGCGCGTAGATGAAAGCGGCGCCAGCGAACATGCATATGCGGGGATCGCGCCGTCGGGCGCGGCCGTCGGCAGCTTCTCCGATGCGGTCGACGGATTTCGCGACGGCTTCAGAAAGGCGGTGCGCCGCCATTTGATGAGCGACGTTCCCGTCGCCTCCTACCTGTCGGCAGGGTTCGACAGCGCCATGGTCGCTTCGGTGGCGGCGGAGGAATTGGGAAACGGAAGCCCCTCCACCTTCACCGGCACCTTCCGCGAGGGCGGCTGGTACGACGAAGCGGCAGGCGCGACGCTCGTGGCGCGCCGGCGCGGCCTGTCGAACACGCCGGTGGAGATCACGGCTGAGCGCTTCAGGGACACCTTCGACCCCATGGTGCACGCGCTGGAGGAGCCGCGCATGGGCACCGGGGCGCTGCCGCAATATCTCGTCGCGCAGAAGGTGGCCGAGACCCACAAGATGGTGCTCACCGGCCACGGCGGCGACGAGCTGTTCTCCGGATACCCGGTCTTCAAATATGCGCTGCTGGCACGCCTGCTGCGCGAGGACTTCACCGGTTTCCTGCGCCTGCTTTCGCGGGTCAGGCTGTCGGAATGGCCGCATGTCGGCTATTTCACGCTGTCGTCCATGTTCGGGCGTCGCGACAGGCGCTTCCTGCCGCAGCTGTTCGCTCCGTCGGCGCAGAAGAACGCGCTGCGCCCGGCCTATCGTTCGCGCGGCACCGATGCGTCCTCTCCCGACGGCGCCTTCACGCCGGCCGAAGGCGGGGAAACCTATCGCGCCGTGCTGACGCAGTATTTCCGTGACTACCTGCCGGGCCTGCTGATCGTCGAGGACAAGATCTCGATGGCCCACGGCCTGGAGTCGCGCACGCCGTTTCTCGATAACGAGCTGGTGGGCTTTGCCCTGTCGATAGACGAGGCGGTGAAGCTCGAGGGCGGCCGACTCAAGGCGATCACACGCGAGGCCGCCCGCGGCATCCTGCCCGACGAGCTTTTTGCACTGCCCAAGCGCGGCTTTCCCAATCCGCTCTCGCGCTGGCTGCGGGGAGAGCTCCGCGACTGGATGCGCGCACGCATCTGCGGTCCCGACACGCCACTTGCCGAGATGTTCGAGCCGGCCTGGCTCCAGAGCACAGTGGATGGCTATCTCGGATCATGGCGACGCTTCGTCCGCCCGCTCGACGAGATCGGAACCCATCGCATCTGGATGCTGCTGTGCTTGGAAAGCTGGCTGCGCCAGACGCGCGAGCGTGTCGGCATTCGCCTCGTGGCGCCAGGCAGCGTTTCGGCCGGCAATCCGGCCGCGATGGAAGCCGTCGCATGAGCTTGCGGCTTCTCAGGCCGGAACTCGCGGCAAACGCCTATGCCCGCGAAATCGACGCGGCATTGCCGCGGGTGCTGGCGCTGGCCGACCGCGATCCGCTCAGCGCGACCCGTGGATATGGCGATCGCCAGTTCTGGGCATGGAAGCTCATCGACTTCCCCAACGCGACCCTGCAGGGCGCGGTCAACGGGCTTTCCGCGCTTCTCGCGGCAAACGCCTTTGCCTCGCACGTGTCGAGACCGGAGATCGAGAGCGCGATCGACGCGATGCTGGCGGCCACGCCGCGCATGATGCGCCGCGACGGAAGCTTCGAGGAAGCGCTGCCCTTCGAGCAATCATGGTGCGTGACCGCGCTGGTGCTGTACGACGCGACTTGCGCCGTCATGCGGTCTCAGGGCGATGCGCGGGCATCGCGGGCTGCCGCGATCGGCCCTCTCGAACGCGCCGCGTCGTTCCTTGTCCGTCGCGACGAGACCCATGGCTTCATATCCAACCACCTTGCAACGGGCGCGGCGGCGCTGCTGCGGTGGGATGCGATGAGCGGCGACGCGCAGGCCCGCCGGAAGGCGGAATCCTTGCTCGAACGGATTCTGGCGGGCCAGTCGGGCGAAGGCTGGTTCGTCGAATATGGCGGCGCCGACCCTGGCTACCAGACCTTGTGCATGACGCATCTGGCGGACGCAGCCGGGACAGCGGACGACGCCGGGCTCTGGGCGGCGCTGGAAAGGGGCGTGGGCTTCATCCGGCACTTCGCCCATCCGGACGGCTCGTTCGGCGGGGTCTATGGCAGCCGCGCCACGCGGATCTACTACCCCGCCGGCGTCGAGGCGCTCGCCGGTCGGTTCCCCGATGCACGGCGCCTGGCAGACCGCATGCGCGGCGCAATCGGGCGGGCCGCCACGGTCCCGCTTACGGCGATCGACCAGCCCAACCTGCTGCCGCTGTTCAACAATTATTGCCAGGCCCTGCTGGCGGCGCCGGGTCCGGATGCTGAAGAGGGCGAGGCCCGGCCTGTCGGCCGAACATGGTTTCCGCAGGCCGGCCTGCTGGTCGATTCCGGCCCTGCCCACCACACCGTCATCTCTGCCCGCAAGGGCGGCGTGGTCTATCACTGGCGTGACGGCCGACTTGCCTGCGCCGACGGCGGCGTCGTGCTGGAAGATAGCGCCGGGCACATCGTCACCAGCCAGGCCGACGCGCCCGCCAACGAGGTCGCCCTGACCGACGCGACCCTGCGCGTGTCTGGCCAGTTGCGCCGGCGGTCGATCCCGCTGCCCAACCCTTTCAACTTCCTCGTGCTGCGCGCAATGTCGCTGACCGTCATGCGCATCCCGGCGGCGGGCGAGCTGGTGAAGCGCCTGATCGCCCGGCTCCTCGTGCGTGCCGGCGGACCGGGCGCTGGCCGTTTCGTGCGCGAGATCACGCTTGGGCCCGACCTTCGGGTGGTCGACCGCTGGGAGCCGGCCGAGCTGAAGCGCGTCGAGGTTGATGGTCCGTTCTCGGTCATCCACATGGCAAGCGCCGGCTACTGGCAATCGGGCGACACGGACTCTGCCGAAGCACCGGCAGCCAAGCGCCGCGCAACGAGGCGGCCATGATCCCGCGCCTGCGGCCGCCGACTGGCTTGCGCGAGATCGCGGCCGCCTTTGCCGCGCGTTCCAGCGTGGCGGATTTCGAAAGAGCCTTCGCGCGCACCTTCGGCCAGGCCGAGGCGGTGGCCTTTCCCTATGGCCGGACCGGCCTGCTGGTGCTGCTGGAAGCGCTAGGCATTCGTGGCCGCGAGATCGTGCTGCCCGCCTATACCTGCGTGGTGGTGGCGCATGCCATCGTGCTGTCTGGCAATCGCCCGGTCTTCGTCGACAGCGAAGCGGGCGGCTTCAACATGGACCTCGACAAGGCGGAGGCCGCCATAACGCCGGACACGGCGGCGATCCTTGCCACGTCGATCCATGGATATCCGGTCGATCTCGACCGGCTCGCCGCACTGCGTGCGCGGAACCCCCATGTCCGCATCATCCAGGATTGCGCGCACAGTTTCGCCGCGGAGTGGAACGGCGCGCCGGTGCACAAGGCGGGCGTGGCGGCGGTATTCGGCCTCAACATCAGCAAGGTCATGACTTCCGTTTTCGGCGGCATGGTCACGACCGACGACCCGGAACTGGCCATGCGGTTGCGGTCGCTGCGCGACGGGCGCGTGACGGCCGGTGGGCGTGGCCTTGGCAGGGCGCTCTACCTCGCGGCGGCATCGATGGCGCTGTCACCCCCAACATTCGGCGTCGTGCAGCGCATCGCGGAACTGGGCCTCATCGACCGCTTCGTGCGCTACTATGACGAGACGCTGATCGACATGCCCACCGATCATCTGGCGCAGATCGGGCGCGCCGAGGCCAGCGTCGGCGTGCTCCAATGTGCGGCATATGACGGGATCGTGGCGCACCGCCGCGATATCGCGGCCTTCTACGATGCTGCGTTGCGCCCGGCGCTCTCCGCAAACCTGCCGCCGCTCGTCGCCGGGGCCACCTATTCGCACTACGTGTTGGGCGTGCCCGATCCTTTGCGCCTGGTGGCCGCCGCGCGCACGCGCGGCGTTGAGTTGGGCCGGGTGATAGACTATTGCATACCCCACATGCCGGCCTACCGGGAAATGACCGCGGGGCAGGGACCATTCGACGAAACGTGCCGCCTGAACGCCAGCATCGTCAACGTGCCCCTGTGGGTGGACCGGCGGCGCGCGGCAAAGGTGGCGGAAATTCTTGGAGAGATCGGTTGAGGAACGAACCGATTCCTGATGCTGCGGCCTCCGAACAGCCGTCGCTAGAGGATGTGCGTCGCTTCTGGGACGAAAATCCGTTGTGGACTGGAGAGGGCGCCGCAATCCCCGGTACGCGTGCTTTCTTTGAAGAGCACAGTCGCGTCTATCATACGGACTGCTTCGCGGGGACTCTCGACGAGCGGATTTTTGAACTGCCAGCAACGTCTGGCCGGGTGCTGGATCTTGGTTGCGGCATCGGTTTCTGGCTGATCGAATTCTGGAACCGTGGATTTCGCAACATCACCGGAGCCGACCTTTCGCCTGCGTCCCTGGCAATAGCGGCGCAGCGTTGCGCGCTCTACGGCGTTGATGCAGAGCTATCGGAGCAGAATGCGGAGGCACTGACATTTCCGGACGGCAGTTTCGACCATGTGAATTGTCAGGGGGTGGTCCACCACACCCCTGACACGCGCAAAGCAATCATGGAAATTCACCGGGTGCTGGTACCCGGCGGGACTGCGTCGATTTCGGTCTACTTCCGCAACTTTGCGCTGCGTAACTGGACTGTGCTCCGACCCTTTGCCCGTTTGGCTGCCATGGCTGGAAGTCGGCTGGAGGGTCGCGGACGAGAAGATATATACAGGCTTGATGATGCCGATGACATCGTGCGCATTTACGATGGCGCCCGCAATCCGATCGGCAAAGCATACTCGGAAGCAGAATTCATAGAATTGCTTCAGCCTTATTTTCTGATCGAGAAGACCTACTTCCATTTTTTTCCAGCGCGCTCCTTGCCCTTTCGCATTCCACGCGGCCTGCATCGTTTCCTCGATCACCAATTGCCCTTCATGGTCTATTTCAACCTGCGTCGGCGGTGACCATCGGTGCATGTGCGAGCCGCGATCATGAGGAATGGAGGCGACGTACCCGCGAGGCTTCTGGCTAAGCTCGCGTGTCCCCATTGCAGGCAGCCACTTTCGGCATCTGACCCCGGTATTTCATGTTCAACGCATGGGGAATTTGCTCGATTTGGTCCGATTGTGTCCTTCGTCCCTGACGCGGCGAGCCCATTTGACAGTCACTGGCAGCTTGCAAATGACGTCCAAAGACCCCGTGCCAAGGTCGATGCCGCGCGGCGTTTCCTGGCGCCGGTTATCGCATCGGCCCATGAAATCCACAGCGTGCTCGATATCGGGTGCGGGGATGGGGTCCATGTACAGGAGCTTCTGCGCAGCGGCCTTCAGTTCGACGTGGCGGGCCTCGACCTTTCGCTACAGGGGCTGGTCAATGCTGCGCAATTGCCTGGCGAGTGGCTGCCAATTCATGCAGACGCACAATCGCTACCCTTCGCGGATGAGAGTTTTGACGCTGTCATATCCTTCGGCGTGCATGCCTATCTCGATGAACCAGAAGTCGGCATTACCGAGGCAGTTCGGGTCGTGCGTCCCGGCGGATTGGTAGGATTGTGGATTGCGCCTCCCCCGGCTGGCGCGGCCGGCAAACTGTTCTCGATGGCGCGACAGGTGGTGCCTCGCTTGCCTCGTTGGTTCCAGATCACTCTTGCGAATGCGCTGGTACCTTTCCTTGGCCTCATGCCGACATCGTCCCGCTTAAGTCTTCGCACCGGCAGCTGGCGGGAATGCCGTGAGGTGGTCTTGGTCAACATTGCACCACGAAGCATTGCGTTCCCTACGCGAACGCAAGTGGAGAGGCTCCTTCGGGAACACAGCTGTGAGATGATCGGGCGAGCGGACTCGATCATTGGCGAGTACTGGGCACGCAAGAGGTCAGCCCATGAAGGTAGTGATCCTGGCAAATGATGACCTGACGGGGAGTCTGATCTTCTCTCCGATCGTGGGCATGAATGACGTGTCGCTGCAGGCTGTTTTCTTCGGAGCGAGCCCCGTCAAGTCGAACAAGTCAATGATCTCGGCCGCATTCTCGCTTCGGCGTAGAATGGCGTTTAGCTATTGGCTCTTTCTTGTCGTGACCAACGGGCTTTTCTCGGTTTTTTCTGCGCTGTCGACGTTTCTGCGGCGGCCAGGCAGCCTCGGTGACCTGGATTCGTTGCGGGCCCACGCCACGATGGCGGGGGTCCCGATCCATACCGGTACCGATTTCGAGAGCGACGACTTCAAGCGTCAGCTGGCAGGCCTGTCGCCAGACCTGGTCCTGATTCGAGTGAGTTCGATTCTGGATGCGGAGGTGCTTTCAATCCCGCGAGTGGCCACATGGTGTGTTCACTCCAGCCTTCTGCCGGCGTATGGAGGCATAGCAGGGGAGTTCCACGCACTCCGGGAGGGTCGAGAATTCATAGGGTCGACGGTGTTCCAAGTGACGGAGCGCCTGGACGAAGGGCCTCCGGTGGCGCAGGTTCGGGTGCGGGTGCAACCGGGCAGCACCTTGTTCAGCCACATCATCGCGAACAACCACCAGGCCGGTTATCTGCTCGCCAGAATGGTTGCGGACATAGCTGCCGGCCGCGATCCAAGGCGTCCTCTTCTCAATGCGGATTTGTCTCGAAGCTATTTCTCTTGGCCAAACGAGGCGCAATTGGCCCAGTTCAGGCAGCGGGGATGGAGACTCGTGTCGGCATCCCAAGTCCTGCGACTCGTAGCCACCGCCCTGAGGCTGGATTGGAGGGCGCGGATATTATGAATGGCCCGGATGAGGCTAACGGGCTGCGCAGGACACAGCAGAGTGACGAGCTGCGGCACGTCAAATCCCAGCAAGGCCGCGCTATACTGATCGGCGGCACGGTTGCCCTTGCTACGGTCGGAGTGTTGGCCATCTCGCTTCGATACGCGACCGACGCTTTGCGTTCTCGCGATGCGTTGCTGGCGATCGTCGCCATGCAGCCCCTTGCGTTCTTCGCAATCTGGATACAAGGCCCACGGCTATCGCTGCTGGCCGGCCCGCCGGCGACCGCAGCGGCTGCCTTCTGGGCGAACGTGCTGTCGTCAACTGTCTTCATGATTACGCCAGCGCGGATATCGGAGGCCGTGAAGCCGATCGTTCTCACGATGCAGACGGGTTTGCCGCTTGCACGAGGATTCGCAGCAATCGCGGTGGAGCGGCTTCTCGACATAGGCTGCTTGGCCATCCTGGTTGGCCTGACCCTTGGGAGCGTGGCCACTGAATACTCGGCCGAGATGCGCGGAAGTTGGGTCATACTGCTCGTGTTACTATTGTTAGGTTTCGGCGGTATAAGTCTCGCGTCGTCGCGGCCGAAATTCGCGGAATCGTTGGTGAGGCTCGTGCCAACGCAACGCTTGCGGCACGCCGCGATCGAAGTGCTCGAGGTGCTGAGCCGGGCCGGGAATTGGCGTCAGCTGCGGCTGCCGCTGCTTCTGAGCGCGTTGAGTTGGGCCGCTTCGTACGCCAATTGGAATATTCTCCTCGCCGCCATTGGCGGCATAGCCTTGTCTCCGGGGGAGGTACTTGCCGTATTCGTGATCGGAACATTGGGGCTGGTCGTCACCGTTACCCCCGGCGGGCTCGGCACATACGAGGGCGCGATTGTGGTTGCTCTTGGGGCTTTCGGCTATCCATTTGCCGACGCGCTTGCGATTGCGATCCTGATGCGGATCGCAACCATCCTTCCGGCATTGCCTACTACAGTCTGGTTTCTGGCTCGTAGCAGCATTGGACTCCCCGATCTGCTGGAGCGGTTACGCCAGGGGCCCAATCTCCGATGATAGCGCGCCTTGATCCCTGGCGCGCTTGGGTCGTCGATTGCGGCGCTCGGTACTGGCCGGGGTCGGAGGCGGTGGTGGCCGCGTTGCCCATCCCGGTGATGAAACGAGACTTGCCGCTCGGCCCACTGGTGCGGGTGGCCTTGCCGCCTTGGGCTTCAGAGTTGGGGGTAGAGGGCAGCTTGCTGGTCTATTCGGGATGCTTGCGAGAACGCCGCGCTGACGAAGAGGATTGGGAACGCTGCGATTGGCTCGCTACCGCGGGCCATATGCTTATGGGCACTGCAGAGCGCCAGCACGAGGCATCCCAAGGTCCAATTCTCTCCTACTCGTTTCGGTTGCCATCGGCACATCGCCCGATGTTCGAGCATGCCTGGGTAAACCGCATCTTCCTTTTCCTCCGCCGCTGGGCTGCCGGCGCGGCCGGCAAAGCGGAGGCCGAGATTTTCGGTGCGCGGCCATCGGCTTCAATATTGTTGACGCACGATGTCGATGCAGTGGATCTGACGCCGGAAATCCGCATCAAGCAGGGAGCCTTCCAACTCGCCAACGCTGGACGAGCCATCGCCGGGGGGCGACTTGATGAGTCCTGGTCTCGGCTGAGAGGCGGCGCCCGGTTCGCGCTTGCCCGCGCTGACTTCAGGACGCTTGCCAGATTAAGGGAGATGGAACGTGATGCCGGCCTCACAAGCGTACTCCATCTTTACGGAGGCCGCCCGGGTATCCGGCGGGGCTCGCTTCGCAGAATTTTGCTGGACCCCGCCTATGACGTTGGATCGCCTTATCTGCGCAGGGAAGTGGCGCAGTTCCGTGACGGCGGCTGGGCCATAGGATTGCACCAGTCGTTCGATGCCTGGGACCGGGCAGACCTCATGTCAGAGGAGCGCCAGCGCGTCGAGGACATCGCGGGCGTGGGAATAGGGCATTGCCGCCAGCACTGGCTGCACTTTTCGTGGACGAAGACTTGGCGCGCTCAAGAAGCGGCGGGGCTCGCCTCGGATTCGACCCTGGGCTTCAATGATCGCCCGGGCCTGCGCGGCGGTCATGCGCTAAGGATGCGGCCGTGGGACGTGGAGCGCGCACAGCCGATGAGGCTCGAAACGCAGCCCATGCTTTTCATGGACTCCCATTTTTATGACTACGCTTCTCAGCGCGAGGACGGCATTGCAAACGAGATGAAGCGTTGGATCATGGAAGTCGAAGCTGTCGGCGGACAGGCAAGCGTGAATTGGCATCCGCACACCATCTCTGAGACCTATGGTTGGGGACGCGGATTCGCCGATCTGCTCGCGCTGCTGACCTAGGACGCTAGGTCTTCTGAAACACGAAGCTCGCGATGAGGTTGACGTCGGGCAGAGGTAGCCCGAGCGGCCACAAATGAACTCGTTTCGACGAGAAACGCTTGCCAAGTCCTTCTAGAATATCGTCTACAAAATTTGGATGCTCCCAGCAGATTATCTTGTCCATACTGACGGATGTGTTCCGATGGAGCCAACGGCGCGAAGTAAGAAAACGTCCGCCGCCCCAAGCCAGGCCACCTTCACAAGGGACAGCGCCGACCAGATGTCCGCCGGGTTTCAGTACCCGTTGAAGCTCCTGCAGGTGGTCATCCAGCGGGTAGAAGTGTTCAAGGGCGTAGAATGTGACAACGAGATCGAAGGACGCATCCGCAAAGGGCAGCTTCCGATCGTCCGCGTCAACGACGATTTCTTCGTGACTGAGATTGAGCGCTTCCAAATCGCGGTGGGTAACGGCCAAGAGCTCGCGTCGGTAGTCGATCCCCACATAATGACTGGGCATGCCGCTCCAGTGGCGGGAGTGGCGAATGTTCGCCGGTCCGACCTCCAGCACGCGCGCACCCGCTATGGGCGCGTGCTTCATGATGGCATACCCCGCGTCGTTCACCCGGAGCCCGATCGAAGTCCTCTGACTGGCAATGTAAAACTCGTACTGCCGAGCGTTCCATTCGATCCAGTGAGGATCATTGCGATCCGGAACCTGACCATAGCGCTCACGATCTCCAAACAGCGGGACCGAGAGAATTCGCGGAAGACGGCGACCAAACGTTCGATATTTCACGATTGATAACTCAATTTTTATGCGCAGCATCGACGATGCTAGCCGGCTTGAAGACAACATAGTGAGAATTGTCGAAAGCGGGATTTATGTAGGGAGCTATTTCCAGGCTCGACTTCTCGAACACAAAATACGAGATATTGTTATCGGAGGCCATGGCATCAAACCATGAGGCATCTCTACTGTTATAAAAAGACGAAGCATCCCGAGCCATCAATGCGTATCCATTACTCGGATTCGATGCGCGCCCCTTATAATATTCGTCGATGTTTATGTTGACCATTTTGGAGCGGTTGATCCCGATTTCCAGAATGTCGGCGCGCGTGTCATAGATCCAACCAGAATAGAGCCATTCCCGTAGTGTCCCGAAAGAGGGGCGCCGCGACTGCTCCCGCCAGCCATATGCGTGTCCCGGATCCAGCATGAAAAGCGCATCCTCGGGTGTATTCGCTTTCGCCCACAGCTGTACTTCTTCGAAGGCCCGAGCCTTGGACAACTGGTCCGGGTTCCGCAGCGGTATGAGCTTCTGGCTTGCGTAGATCGCGAGGGCTCCGAACACCGCCGGCGCCAGCACGCGAGCGCCCGCGACCCTGGAGGCCAGCAACACCAAGATCGCGGCCAACATGAAGGGCGCCGTCAGTGACTCGAATCCGGAGTAGGGGTTGGCGAAAAGTTCCGGCACGTAGCCCCTGGCGCTAAGTAAGTCGAGAATGGCAATCGCCACCGCAATGAAGCCAAGGACAACCAGCTCGAACCTTTTGGGGAAGTGCAGACCGCCGTAGGTGACGATGATAGCGCCGGCGAAGACCAAGCTCAGAAGGTTCGGCAGGCTGTACGACGTGTTGAATGAAACCAGCAACAAGCATGCAGCCGCGACGGATAGCGGCAAGGGACCGTTCCGAAAATCCGCCATCATAAGGGGCACAAAATATGTCGCCAGTACCATGAGTAGGGGCAACGTTGCCCTGTGCAGAGCGAGCTTGATCAGAATCGGCGATGCCGAATATTCGGAGGCCCATACACCCACCCCAACGAGAAGGGCGAGAGCAAGAATGCCAAAGGTCATCTGTCGGATCGCGCCAGTCGGGGTCTGACCTCCGCGGAACAGGTAGGCGGCTGAAATCGCGAGCACGCCGAGGATCGGAAGCACGCTCTGATCGCTGATTGACGTAAAGACTCCCAGCGATACGGGGAACCAATGATAGCTCATCATTCGAGTGAGCTGAAGAAACGTGTCGGAGGGCACTGCGCTGGCGCCGATTTCGGCGCGCCCAACAAACAGCAGCAGCCACGCTCCCCCAATGGCGAAGGAAATGGCGGCGCCCGCAGCGGTTGAACGGAAGCCGTATCTTCGGAAATCCGAAAGTACGACAGCGCCTGAAAACAGGCCAAATAGCAGACCGATGATCGGATGCGCAGCGACCGCAAGGCCGATCATTGCACCGCCGCTTTTCAGTTTTCCGGACAATATCCAACCAGCCCCCGCCAAGCCGAAGCCATATGCAACATAGTAGGCCGAGCCGTAGTATGGATGGCCCCAACGCGCTATGTCTGCATTGACCAGCGCGCTCGCGGCGATCAGCAAAGCCGCGGCTGCCCGGTCGCCAAACGTACTGCCGGGGTGAAGTGTGCTGGCTAGGACGAAGACGCCGAAGCACAGGACTGCGAACTCGAGCAGAATCGAGGCCCGGACAATCACCAAGTCGGAAAGTGGGAGATAGCCGGCTGCATGGATCAACTGGCCGACGAGCGATTTTAGGGTTTCAGCCTCGCCGCTTGGATAGTCGGATGCAAAGCTCGGCAAATCCCAGACGGGGTGGATCAGCCCACTTGGCCGGAAGCCGATAAGTGCGCTGGCCTCTGCCGAATAAGTGGTACTGTGCCATGCGACCGCGATAGCCGCCGCAACCAGCGCCAACACCCATCCAAATTGCTCTGAAGTCGGCGAACTCAGCCATGACCTTGCGCGGTCACCAACCACCGCACCGGCTGCTCGTCGATCGTGTACCGCTGCCACGCTCGGTTCTCCGCTGTCACTGGCAGGCATGGTCACGTCCACAAAAGATTCTTGGGTCCTCTAGCCCACTGTCACTGGGGGCACAACTCACTCGATCACCGACACTCCAGTGCAACTTCCGACATGCGGGATCGAGAGGTTGGGGCACAGGATGTTGTGCAATCCGGGTGCGGCGACCGGTTTCCGTTAGACGCGACCCAAGATGCACGTTATTCCGGACGCTTCGTCACACCACTCAGGATGAAAATGGTCGCCTCCGCTCTGGAGATACTCCTCCTCCTGGCATCATATGTGCTGGCAGCGGCAACCCTTTCGTTTTGCGGGCGACGCCTGCGGGTCTTTGCCGATATTCGAGGGGTCCGGTGGGCATCGATATGTTTTGTCTTGGCGCCTATCGCCATCGGCTGGGCATATGGATGGGCGTTGCGGATCTTCCCGGGAAAGTCCCCCGATGTCTACCTCTACGGGATACTGTCGGCTCTTCTGGCGGGCGCGCTGCTCGAGGTTTGGAGGCTGGGAGCGACGCGCTCTGTCAGCCAGCGCGGGCGCACCATGCTCACGACTATGCCGCAACTTATCACGGCAGGAGTCTTCACCGCCTTCGCGATTGCAGTTCTGTTCCTGATCCTGCTTAACAATCTGCGGACGCCCATCTCCGCCAACGATCCGCTCGAATATTTTACAGTCGCCCGAGCGATCTTCGAACGCCAACAGCTCCTGGGCGTATACCCCCTTCTCGATCCGAACCTGACCATGGGCTTCTACGGGCCTTGGACACATCCGCCAGGCTTCGTACTCATGCTCTCATGGGCATTTGTCGTTCAGGGAACGGCGGAATACGCCGGGGTTGCAAAGGTCCTGAACATCTACGGGATGTCTTCGCTGTTGTTCCTGGTCTTTGCTTGGAGCGGCGGGATGCTGCGGCTGCGGGGCATCCTGGCTGCGCTTGCAGTCCTGCTGACACCGCTGCTGCTGAGCGAGACTTTCGACACTCATGTCGATGTTATCAGAGTGGCCCTTTGGACGGCGGCCTTCTGCTGCCTGCCCACCTGGTTCAACAACCTGTCGATCCGCAACTCGATCGGCTTGGGGGTGATCGCAGGATTGTCGATGTTCATACACTCCATCGGCATCCTGTTCTGGTTTCTGATGGCAGGCCTGGTGATACTCGTTTCGGCTGGCACGCTCCAGCGACGAGTGACCTTGATGCTGCTCGCCGCTGCGACTTCCGCCCTCATGGTCGCACCCGACTACTATCAGAACGTGGTGCTGTTTGGGCGGTTGATCGGCGACAGCGCTCCACTTTGGGACGCCAAGGGAAATGCGCTGAACCATTTCCTGAATGAGGATCGCCAGATTGCAACGATCCGGGACAAATTCGTCAACGGCCTTTTTGCATTCTTCGCCCGCACCGATGTTTTGGGACTAGCACCTGCTGCGATGGCGTTGGCGGCAATCCTTTATCTGTCGATTGCATTGCAAGCGTCAAGATTTCGTCCTCTGAAGACATTTCAGAAATTGACGCGTCCCAAATTGCTGAACATATTGCTTCTGGCTTCCATTGGATTCCTAGGCGCCATATTCCTGTCGATACTTCTCGGCATGAATCTGATAATCAAGAATATTCGCTACATCGCCACGATGAGCGGCATAGTGCCGATACTAACCCTCTTAGCTGCCGACCGCGTGATTCGGTATGCCGCCCATCCGGCGAAGTCCCGTGTCGCGGCATTTCTCTGGGTAATACAGGCGGCTGTCGCGCGCGCTCTTGTTCAAGTGTGGGGAGAAATCTGGAACGCGCGCTACCGCGCGGCCGTTGCGATCCTCGCTCTGGTGTTGGCGCTGTCGGTGGCAATCAACGTCGCTCGTGATTATCGCAATCGGAGCCTGTATTTCCCCGGTGCAGCGCTGCGGCCCGATCTTAACGAGATGGACGACACGCTATCATGCGCCCGCGGAGGAGGATTTGCGCTCGTGGCGCAGATCAATCGCGCCGTCGTCGAACATGGCCGCCTCGACGAGGTGCTTGTGCTGGCTTTCAGGCCAGCCGACTCTGCCTACTACGCGCGCTTCCGGTTTGTTTCCTACCTCGATCCCCGGCTCCTTCCGGCATACCTCGCTGCCGACAGCACCGAAGCCTATCAGAGACTGAGGGATCTCGGTGTCTCGCACATCATGGTCCCTCCATACCGGATGGGCGAAATCGAACGCACCGCCTTTGAGAAGCTTCTGAAGGAAAAGTCACTGATAGTCGCAGAAGCGGAGATTGCGGGGTTTACCCTTTACAGGCTGGCGGATGCAAAGCCTCTCTTCCCCAAGCCGACGGACACCGCAGCGATAGCGCCAGGCCAGTCGGTCGAGATCGACCTTTCGACCGTCTCCAATCTTGAGGACGACCGGGGCAACCGGCTGGACAGGGCCTGCGGCGAAGGCGTCGAGGTGATCAAGGAGGACGGGGAAGCCGTGGTCCGCGTGATTGGTTCCCGGCTGGTGCTGACGCACACCAAGTATGCAGTCGATCCGACACGCCCATATCGCGTGTCATTCGACATACGATCTTCGGGCCAAGGACCCCATAGCTCCCTGTTCGCGCGCGCTGGGTTGGCAATCTACGACGCAAGCAGACGTCTCGAGACAACTCCTTCGGGAGCGCATCGCTACGGCGTTTTTAACGACTGGTTGCCTACCGGGGACAATTGGACCACCGTCTGGGGGGATTTCAATGGCAACAGCGACACGAACTTCAACAGTTTCGGTCCGGACACGCGATATGTCGCGCCCGTAATCAATCTCATTAGCAGCGACACCAGCGAAATCACCGAAATCCGTCGATTGCGAATAGAAGCGCTGCAGTGATCAGCCCATGGGGCGGTGAATGATAACGGGCCGCGCCCCGATCCGGCTTGCGGGTGATTCCGTGCTTCGATATAGCCGCAGCGAAGTTCTTTGGAGCCTATCGAATGCACATAGCGAAGCCAGTGGACGCGGATGTGGATCCGGATATCCTGGATCTCTTTCGCAGGTCCCGTATCTGCATCGTCGTGCCGGCTCACAATGAGGAAAAAAACCTCGCCACGGTCATACGCACCATTCCGGACTATTGCGACGCCATCGTCGTAGTCGACGATCTCAGCACCGACCGAACCGCGACCGTGGCCGAGCAGGAAAGGGCAACCGATCCGCGCGTCGTGCTTATCCGGCACGAGGTCAATCAGGGCGTAGGTGGAGCGATTGCCACGGGCTACGAATGGGCGCGCGACAACGACATGGACTGCGCAGTAGTGATGGCCGGCGACGCCCAGATGGACCCGGCCGAGCTGCCCGTCCTTCTGACGCCCTGCCTGCGCGATGGCGTGAACTATGTGAAGGGGAACCGGCTTATTTACCAGCAGGCCCGTCACATCATTCCCGGCGTCCGCTTCATCGGCAATTCGGCTCTCTCTCTGTTTACCAAATTCGCTTCCGGATATTGGCACATCAGCGACAGCCAATGCGGCTATACGGTAGCAGACAAGAAGGTGCTGAAGCTTGTCGACTGGTCCCAGATGTATCGTCGCTACGGGCAGCCCAACGACCTCCTGGTGTCGTTGAACATCCAGAATTTCACAGTCAAAGATGTCCCTGTCCGTCCAATCTATGGAGTCGGAGAAGTTAGTGGAATAAAGATACGGAGGGTCGTATTTACAATATCCAATGTGCTTGTGCGTCGCGGCGTTGAAAGACTGTTCCTTAAGTACGTCGTTTATGACTTCAACCCTCTTATATTCTTCCTTCTTTTCTCGCTTGCGTCGGCGGCGCTGTCGATCCTGTTCTTAATACATGTGCTGATTCAGTGGGTATCTACGGGCGCGGCCCCGATTCTGAGTACGCTATCCTTCCTGTTCACGGTCGGCTTCTCGCTAAATAGCCTCTTCTTTGCCACGTGGATGGACATGGAGGCGAACAAGGGGCTCAAACGTTAGGGGCCTCCGGTGGTCCAGGGTGGCTGCGGTCTTCGCTCCCTGCCGTCGGGATATCCGGCGCGCTTGAGGATCGCCTGTCGGCGTCATCCCACCTCTCTCGCACTGATCCTTCCGCGGAATGAATCCTTGTCATGCCAGGTTCGAGCCGGCGAAGTGGGGCATGTCGATAGCGCGGGCGGACGTTCCGTGTGCAATGTTCCTCTAACAAATGATATAGTGGCGGCCGCATTCAGGCCCTTGCGCGCCCGCGCAGTGCCTCCGAAAACTGAAAACGGGTTGCCATGAACCAAGTCAGCGGAATCGACAGGAGATTTGAGGCGTTCGTATCGAAATACAATGAGCCCGGATACGATTTCAATGTTGTTATAGCTCGCTTATTTGTCGGACTTTTCTTTGTATGGAAGTTACTTAGCAGAGACTGGGGGTTCTTCGGGACCGTTCCAGAGTCAATGTTCTACTTTTACCCATATGAGCTGTATGCCGTCGGTAATCATGATTACATGTTATGGACCGGGTTGCCGGTTCTGACAGAAGTTCTCACATTCCACTGGATCCACTTCTTCATTCCTCATCCGGGTGTAGAAGTATTACGAATTGTCCAGGGGATTGGAATTGTTCTATCATTTTGTTTCGCATTATTTGGATCTGGACCGAAGAATATATTGTTGATTTCTTTATACAGCGTCCTAGTTTATCTATGGGGATATCTCTTCATGATGGGGCAGGACATTGACGCTGTCTACTTGTATTTTGGCATATTGATAGCGATTGGAATATCCACGTTCCGTGATGAGCCGGTATGGAGAATACATAAAATCTACAGACATGCTCCCAACGTAGCCGCCGGTCGCAGCATTTCGAATGTCATACTGGTTTTCATTTTCTACTATTTTGCATCAGGTGTGAAAAAACTCACCGACTTGAATCCGTTGGAGTGGTTCCATTTTGATCTGATAGAAGGAATCGAGGAGCATGCCATCCGGGTGGCTCACGGATGGACAGGAACGTTCGACATTTTTCAATATCTGCATGGATTGTATTTTCTAGATTATTTAGGACCGCCCCTAGTATATTCATCGCATCTTTTGGTTCCTATTGTCTTTTTTAGGAGGAATACTATTGTAAGATTCTTCATATTCTACGCCTTGTTCCATGTCCTCTCGTTTGGGGTGGGGATCAGCTTCACCGGCTATATCCCAGTCTGGCTCACCATATTCCCGCATAGGGAGAATTTGGCTTGGATTGGCGCCAGGCTTGAAAAGATGCGCTCTCTCAGTGCGGTGAGGCTGCGATGATCAAGATTTACTATGACGGAGATTGTATCTTCTGCAGCAATTTCGCCAAGCTCGTGAGATTGCGGGAGATTGCGGGCCCCGTAGAGCTGAAGTCTCTGCGGGAAAACGATCCGGATGTGTCGCGGATTCTTGAGTCGGGCCTGAATGTGAATACCGGCTTCGTCGTGGAACATGATGGCCGCATCTATCATGGCGATAAGGCTTTTCATCACTTGAACGCGTTGATGGTGCCGGAGAATGCACTTAGCCGCGTTCTCTCGTGGATCGGGAGTAGCCGACGGGTCGCGGCCATTGTCTATCCTGTGATGGTGGTAGGTCGATTTGTCGTGCTCGCCTTGCAGGGGCGCGCGATGATCTCGACCGTCCCTGCACGTCCGGTTACGATGGCGAGGGACAGCGCTGTCAGTCGTATGATCAGGCTGGCGACGCTAATTTTCCTTGTGATGCTCCTAGTCCGGCTCGCGATATCGGGCGATTTTCCGATGTCCGGTATTCGCCTGCTGACCCTTGCTGGCGCGGCCATTGCGTCAGGATTGTTATGGTGGCGCCTACTCGTTGATGTCTCGCTGGCCCCCTCCCTGGAAGCGCGTCTCAGGAGCGGCCAGGGGCGGTATCTATTGGGTTATGTCGGCATTTGGCTTCTGGCGGTCAATGCATTTGACCTCGTGGTGATGCGCCGTCCGGTTGGTTTGATAGCGGCACTGCCGCTGCTGGTCATGCTTTTTGAGATGTCCCGCCGGTGGAGGAAGAGGCCGGGTGTCGGCCGCCTGCCCTCGCTTGTGCCATTTGCGCTGTTGCTTTTCGTTACCTTTCCGGGGCTCTATCTGGCGCCATTCTACGGCGGAATCGCGGGCTGGACCTACTATTCGGATCTGACGCGACCGGTACCTGTCTACGGACACAAGTTTGTCAACGATGTGGGCGAGGAGATCTGGTTCAATCACGCATTCTTCCAGCCGATAACCCTTGCGTTCCGTTTCGATCGCGTGTTCCTGGCCCGCGATCCCAACTATGACCATTTTCTCAAATTTATGTATGATACCTACAGTCGAAACTACAATGTCGTCGTGAAGGGTCGGTTGCCGCATCAGTGGGCGCTTGGTCGTTTCGCCTATCCGACGCATAGTATCGCAGCGAACAATGCAAGTGACTATATTGGGAAATTCTCTCCGGAGCGGATCGTTGAGGTAAAGCAAGTTACAGAGTACTACTCAAGATCCGGAGAATTTCTGTATTCTGAGACGGGACCATCTTACAAGATACAGCAGGGTGCGGTTCACGGCTACGACGGCACTATGCCCGGCGCGTCATTCGACATTGCGAACGCCGCTTTGGTAGCGCCGCTGCCGTAGGGTTCTGAAGCAATCATGTACCCAAACCGTGCCGGTGCCTGGTCACATTTCTACATCCCCGAGATTCACGACGTGTATCCCGGGATGGAGCGCGAGCTCGACGCGATGTTGGCCGTGATGCCGCAGGCCGCGCGGCAGGTGGCGGCGCTGCTGGTCGTGCCCGACTGGCAGGGCAGGGCGCCGATAGCCGCGGACGACGGCTTCCTCGCCCGCATCAAGGGTCTGCCGGGCGAGAAGGTACTGCACGGATGGACGCATTCGCTTGGGCCCGATCTGCTGAACTGGCTGCTCTACGGCCACGACAACCGTTCCGAGTTCGCGCGGCTGAGCAGGCCGCAGGCTGCGGACCGGATAGCCCGCGGCCTCGAAGCCTTCGCGGCCATGGGTGAAAGGCCGCGCTGGTTCTGCGCGCCGCGCTGGCAGCAGAGCGGGCCGGCGCGCGACGCGCTCGAGGATGCCGGCATAGAGGCGTGCATGCTGGGCGACCGGCTCGAGCTGTTCTCCGGGCTGTCGGTGCCCATGCCCGCGCTGAATTTCGACGAGGGCGACCGGCGGATGCGCAATCGGGTCATGCATCTCCTGCGCAGGGGCAGGATCGAGCGGCTCCTGACCGCCGGCGAGCCCTTCCGGGTCTCGCTGCATCCGGCCGATGTCCATGACCCCGTCGCTTGGAGGCAGGTCAAAGGGCTGTTCGCGCGCCTCGAGGCCGGGGGGTGGACGCCGGTATCGCCCGACATGGCGGTCGAGCGCTGGTCCGCGCTGCGGGTGCCGGCTATGACTGCGGCATGAAGGAACTGCTTTTCGTCAGCAACGGCCACGGCGAGGATGTCATCGGCGGCAGGGTGGTCGACTGCATCCGCAGCGCGCGCCCAGACCTGTCGATGGATGCATGGCCCATGGTGGGCGAAGGCGCGGCCTATGAAAGCCGCGGCGTTGCCACCATAGGCGCGCGCAACCTGCTGCCGAGCGCCGGCTTTGCCACGCTCGACCGCGATCTCATGATGCGCGACCTGAAGGCCGGCTGGATCGGCACCTACTGGCGCCAGTTTCTCGACGCCAGGCGGCTGCGCGGCCGCTACCGGATGCTGGTGGCGATTGGCGACATCGTGCCGCTCGCGGCGTCTTTTGTCGCCCGGTCGCCCTATGTCTTCATAGGCTGCGCGAAGTCCTCCTATTATGGCGCCCGATATGGCTACAACGGGATCGAGAGAAGGCTGATGCGCGGCCGCTGCCTGCTGACCTTTCCGCGCGACAGGTTGACGGCCCGCGACCTGGAGCGCGCGGGCATCCGCAGCGCCTATCTGGGCAACCCGATGATGGATGGGCTGGAAGGCACGGGCGACCGCCTCGGCATGCCCGCGGATGCGATCGTCGTGGGGATGCTTGCCGGAACGCGGGCCGACGCGGAGCGCAACCTGCGCGACCTGCTCGCAGCGGCCAGCCGGTTTCGCCTGCATCATCCCGAGCCCGGCCGCTTCCGGTTCGTGTTTGCGGCGCGGGGCGAGCTCGACCCGCAGCAGCTTGTCGCGATGATGGCGGCCGACGAAAGGCTCGCGGATTGGGACGTGGTGGAACTGGCCGACCTGCCGGAAGGGGTGGTGATGCGGCTGCGCGACAATGCCGGGGCGGAGGTCGTCGTCGCCAAGAACCGCTTTGCCGACGTGCTGCGGCTCTCGGACGTCGTCGTGGGCATGGCCGGCACGGCCAACGAGCAGGCGGTCGGCCTCGGGATCCCGCTGGTGACGGCCCCGTCCTCAGGCGTCCAGGGCGAGCGCTATGTGAGGATGAAGATGGCCTATTTCGGAGAGTCGGCCATCGCGGTCCCTCGCGATCCGGACGCGATCGCGCGGGCCGTGGTCGAGGTGATCGCCGATCCCGAGCGTCGGGCGCGGATGGCGGCGGCCGGGCGCGAGCGCATGGGCGAGCCCGGCGCGAGCCGCGCCATCGCGGACGCGATCTTGCAGGCGCTGGACCGCAGCCGCGCGGAGGCCGCCCGATGACCGGCGAGCCCGGCGTTTCCGTCGTCATCACTGCGCACAACGCCGCCGGCTCCATCGGTGCGTGCCTGCAATCGATCGCGACGCAGGCCTATGACGGATCCGTCGAGGTCGTGCTGGTCGATGACCGCAGCACCGACGGCACGTCGGAAGCGGCGCTGGCGGCCGGTCTCCCCGGACTGCGCCTGCTGCGTGTCGAAAAACCGTCCGGCAGCGGGCTGACCACGCGCCAGGATGCGTTGGCGCTCGGCATCCGCGCCGCCCGCGGGCGCGTGGTGCTGACCACCGATGCCGACGGCATTGCGGCGCCTGACTGGATTTCGGCGATGGCGGCGCCGATTCTTTCCGGGCGTGCCGATGCCGTTGCCGGGCCTGTGCTGTTTCGGGCAGAGCGCGGCTGGCTCGGCATCTGGCAGACGATCGACGTCGCCTACTATCTGCTGCTGTGCAGCCTGCTCAACGCGCTTGGTTTCGCCGGTGGCGTCCTGTTCGGCAACTTCGCATTCCGGCGGGAGCTGTTCGACGCGGTCGGCGGATATGAGCGCATCGGCTTCACCCTGACCGAGGACCTTGCCTTCGGGCGAGCGCTCAAGGCTCATGGCAGCCGCATAAGCTATTCGAGCCGCGGCGCGGTGGAAGTCGCCGCATGCGACAGCTGGTCGACGCTGGTAGAGCGCGCCAAGCGCGTCAGTTCCGGCGGACTGTCCGCCCTTTCGCTGACGATCGGCGGGTGGATGGCCGCGCTGGCGGTTCTGGCGGTTTTGGCGCTGGCCTTCGGCGGCGCATTCTTCTGGCTGTTTGTGGTCCGCTACCTGGCGGGTGCGGCATTCTCGGCGATCTCGGTCGCGCGGGTGGGCCGGTTCTCGCTTTTGCCGGCTGCTTTGCTATATGAGCCGCTTGCAATCGTCATAGGGCTGCGCGTCATGGCGCGGCTGGCAAGGAGCAGTCGGGTTGAGTGGGGCGGCAAGAGTTACGCGCGCTGAGACGGACGCGGGAAAGCGGGGGCGCTCGCGCGAGGTCACGGCGACGATCCGTCCCTACAGGCCCGAAGACCGCGAGGCGGTGCGCGACATCGCGCGCCGCACCGCCTACCGCAATCGCGGTTCGGCCGCGATCTTCGAGGATGACGAGCTCTTCGCCGACTACTGGACCCGCTACTATACGGATTTCGAGCCCGAATCCTGCCTGATCCTGGAAGATGAGGGCAGGGTCATCGGCTATCTCCTGGGAACGGTGGATGCGCGCCGCCAGCAGCGGATCATGACGCGCCGCATCGTCCCCGGCATTCTGGCCCGTGCGCTCTGGCGGCTGGCGACATTCCAGTATCGCAAGCGGAGCACGCGGCTGATGCTGTGGTGGCTGGTCAGCCGCGGGTGGCGCGAGGAGCCGCACGTGCCGCTCGACAAATATCCCGCGCACTACCACTGCAACATCCTGCGCGAGGGTTATGGCAAGGGCTACTACACCGCCATGGCCTTGCAGTTCCTGGATCGCCTGGACGCGCTCGGCGTGACCGGGCTGCACGGGCAGGTGGAAGAGGCCGAAACCGGCGGCCCGTGGCGGCAGATGGTCGATGTCTACTTTCAAACCAAGACATCGTTCCTGGATCATTTCGCCGAGAAGCCATCCACCTTCCAGGCCTATGTGCTGGGCAACGAGAAGAAGATGGTCAACCGCGCGTTCGGCGGCAACGTCGCCGACTATCGCGACTGGCTTGTGTGGATGGGAAAAAAGTACCACATGTGAACCGGTTACGGGCGACGGGAGACCGCCTGGATCAGGCTTAGAGGACTGGAGCGGGGCTTGGCTTCGACCATCGCTGATAACGAGCTGCAGATCATCGTCACGGTCAACGGGCCGGGCGAGGTTTCGAGCTGGCTGCATCCGCTGGCCACCGCGCTGAAGCAGCGGCTGCCGTCGGCCCGCCTTTGCGTCGCGGTCGTGCCGTGCGTTTTCTCCGCCGGCTCCGAGCTCGCCGTGGTCAAGAAGCTTCCCTATGTCGACGCCTCCTGCTCGGTTTCCGAGACCATGGACCTGATCTGGCACAACCGTCTGCCGCAGGGGTTCCGTCGCGACGCGCCGGGCTTCGTCCTGCATCTGGGCGGCGACACCATCTTCACGGTGCTGCTTTCCAAGCGTCTCCGCCTGCCGCTGCTTGGCTACGCTGAAAGGCCGCTGGCTTTGGGCTGGTTCTTCGACAAGGTCTTCTATTCGGGCTTCGAAAAGGTGCCTCCAAGGGACAAGCTGGCCGAAGTGGTGGGCGAGATGATGGTAGACGCGGCCCGCATGCGCTGCCCGGACCGCAGGCCCGCGCGCGCCGGGCGGCTGGCGGTTGGCCTCTATCCCGGCAGCCGCGACTATCTCGCAAAATACATGCTGCCCTTCTACGGCGCGGTCGCCGAGCGCGTGGCCGAGGTGAGACCCGAGATCGACTGGATGCTCGGAAAGTCGGACTTTCTATCGGCCGAGTTCCTGCGCTCCATTCCCGACGTGAAGGACGGCCGGCCGATCGAGGGCGTCAACCTTCGATGGGAGGAGGCAGACGGGCGCGCATTCCTCGTCACGCCGCGTGGCATCCGGATCGAGGTCGCCAATGCGGGTCGCACGGCGGCCAGGGCCAATGTCGCGGTCACCCTGCCGGGGACCAACACCGCGGAACTTTCCGCGTTGGGCGTTCCGATGATCGTGACCGTGCCGACCTGGCAATCCGAGATCGTGCCGATGCCGGGCCTCGCCGGGCATATCGGGCGGCTGCCGGTGGTGGGCAAGTACATCAAGCGCGGGCTTGGCCGGCTGATCCTGCGCCGTATCGGCTTTATTTCGCACCCGAACCGCCGCACGAACCGCATGGTGGTGCCCGAGATCGTTGGCCACATCACGGCGGCGCAGATCGCAGATGCGGTTTTGGGCTCGCTCGACGCGGACACGCAGCGGCTCGAGGACGAGCTGCGCGCGATCATGGGCCCGGCGGGCGCGAGCCAGCGCCTTGTCGCGGGGCTCGTCGAATTTCTCCAGGCGCCAGACCTGACGCATGATGCTGCACCGGCACGTTAGGTGGCTGTGGCGCGAAGTCTGGTCGCGCCGCAGTGTCTTCCTCAGCGCGCTGTTCTGCACGGCGGCTTCGGCGGGGCTGTATGTGCTGATGCCGCTTTGGGCGTCGCGCCTCGTCGGCGACGTCTTCCAGAACGGCGACGTTGCGGCGCTGGCCGGGCACCTGCTGCTGGGTCTGGCGCTCTTCACGGCGGCCTCGCTGTTCACCTTCGGCCGCACCTACCTGATGACCAGGCTGAGCCTGAGCATCACGACGGCCACGCGCGGCAGGCTTTTCCAGCACATCCTGCAGGCGTCGCCGCGCACGCTGGCGGGCGTCGGCGGCGGCCAGCTCGTGTCCAGCTTTTCCAATGATCTGCAGATATTCCAGGAGGCGCTGACGCGCGTCGTGGCCGTCTTCGCCCCGTCCGTCATCCTGTTCGTCGTGTTCGGCTCGGCGATGGCCTATTACAGCTGGCTGCTCTTCGTCAGCTCGATCGTGCTGATCAGCCCGCTGGTGCTGGTGAGCTCCTATTTCGGCCGCAAGCTGCATTCCGTTTCGCACAGCACGCAGGACCGCCTTGCCGGGCTGGTGGCGCGCTTCGAGGAGATGCTGGGTGGCTCCAAGGAGATCAAATCCTTCAGCCGCGAGGACGATGTCCTGCAGCGCTTCGAGGGGTTGAACAGCGAGACGCTGGCAACGCAGCTCGTGCGCGAGCGGACGGACGCGCTGTACCCGGTGGCGGTTGCGCTCGCGGCGGGGCTGGGCGTGGCGGCGATGGTCTTTCTGGCCGCCGTGCTGCTCGACCGCGGGCTGATCTCGCTCGAAACGCTGACCGCGTTCATGGTCTGCGTCGGCCTGGCATATTCGCCGATGCAGGAAGCGAGCCATTCGGTGGGGCGGCTGATCCAGCTGGCGGCGATCCTCGACCGCTTCGAGCGCATCGCCATATTGCCGCCGGAGCGGGGCGGCACAACCCGGCTGCCGGCCGGCGCGGTCAAGGGAGCCATCCGCTTCGACAATGTCGATTTCGCCTACGGCCCCGACACATTCAGGATCGCGAACTTCAATCTCGACATTCCGGCGGGGCAGCGGGTCGCGCTTGTGGGTCCGAGCGGCGGCGGCAAGTCGACCATCCTCGACATGGTGCCGCGATTCCTGACGCCAGACAGCGGCCGCATGCTGATCGACGGCGTCGATGCCGCCGAGCTGAACCTTGCCGACCTGCGCCGCGAGATCGGCGTCGTCTTCCAGCAGCCGGTGCTGTTTGAAGGCACGCTGCTGGAGAACCTGCGATTCGGCGCGCCGGAGGCGACGATGGACGCCGTGGTGCGGGCGGCCAAGGCGGCCCATGTCGACGAGTTCGCGCGGCATCTGCCGGGCGGCTACGAGGCCCGTCTGGAGGCGAGGGGAGGCAACCTCTCCGTCGGTCAGCGCCAGCGCATAGCCATCGCGCGCGTGTTCCTGAAGGACCCCCATATCCTGCTGCTGGACGAGCCCACCTCGGCGCTCGACGCCGACTCGGAGCGGCTGGTGCGCGATGCGCTGGAGCGTGCATCCGAAGGGCGCACCACCCTGATCGTCGCCCACCGGCTCACCACCGTGCGCGCCGCCGACCGCATCGTGGTCATTCAGAAGGGCGCCATCGTGGAAGACGGCACGCACGACGAACTGTTTGAGCGCGGCGGGCTGTATCGCAAGCTCTGCAATGAGCAGCTGAGCGCGGAGGATGCCGCGTGACGGCCGACCGCCCGCTGCATGTCGTCCACATGTTTCCCTGCCTCTATCTGGGCGGGGCGGAGCAGCACACGCTTCGGCTGATAAGGGCGCTGTCGCCGCGGCATCAATTCTCGCTTGTGGCGCCCGACGGGCCGGGCGCGCACCTGTTCGACGACGAGGGGATTCCGCGTCGCCGCTTCCGCCGCCTCGAAACGGATGTGCTGACGGGCTTTTCCTCGGTGCGCAATGCGCTCAGGGCGGAAGCGGCCGCGCACCCGATCGACGTCATCCACGTGCATGTGGAGTCGGCGTTGCTATGGTTTGCGCGCAAGGTCCTGCCGGATGTGCCGCGCGTCTATACGAATCACGGCATCGTCGGCGGCGCGGCGCTGAAGTTCCGCCTGACGGCCTTCGCGATGAATCGCTGGTCGGACATATCCTGCGCCGTCTCGCAGCACGATCTCGACAAGTTCGTGGATGCCGGCGCCCGGCCGGAGAAGCTGCGGCTGGTGCTCAATGGCGTCCCCGTGCCGCCTTCCAGCGAGGCAGGCAGGCGCGAGATGGCGCGCAGGCTTGGCCTGGACGGAGAGCGCGACATCGTGATCGGAACCCTGGCGCGGCTGGAACCGGAGAAGGGCGTCGACCTCCTGATCCGTGCATTTGCCAGGGTCAGGACGGCCGTCCCGCGGGCACGGCTGGTCATCGCCGGTTCAGGCTCCCAGGAAAAGAAGCTGCGGGCGCTTGCCGAGGAGCTGGGTTGTGCGCCTGCGGTGATTTTTGCGGGTTTCGTGCGCGAGGTGGGCGACTATCTCGCCTCGCTCGACATCTACGCACAGCCCTCGCGCGCCGAAGCTTTCGGCCTTGGCGTGACCGAAGCAATGTCCATGGGCCTTCCCGTGGTTGCCTCTCGCGTCGGCGGCCTGCCGGAGCAGGTCCTGGACGGCGACACCGGTCTGCTGGTGCCGAGCGACGATGCCGAGGCCCTGGGCGAGGCGCTGCGCAAGCTGGCCGAGGATGCCGGCGCCCGCAAGAAAATGGGAGCGGCTGCGAGGAAGCGGCACGCCGAATATCTCAGCGAAGGCCAGCTGATTCGCCACACCCAGGACGTCTATGACGAGGCGATGGCTCTGCGCGGCCGCGCAGCCTAGCGGCCGCGGGGCTTGATGCCGATGCCCGAGAGCGCGGCCGCCATGTCGGGGCAGTGGACGGGCAGGCCGAAATCGGCCGGGTTGTAGACCTTCCGGTAGGACAGGTCCCGGTGCTGCATGCAGTATCGGTCCCAGGGCGACATCTGGATCCGGAAGATCTTTATCAGCGCCTCCGCCAGACGCTCCTTGATCTCCACCCTGAACGGCGCACGCAGGCCGAGATAGCGGCTGAACTGCTCGATGAAATCGTTAGCCGTCAGCGCGGGATTGCCAAGCACGATGCGCCGCGGCTGCGCAAAGCCGTCGAGCGGAGCGTCCATCAGGTACCGCACCGAGCGCGCGATGTCCTTGGCGTGGACGTAGTGGAACTTGCCGTCCGCGCGGAAGAACCGCGCCAGCCAGGCCCACGGGCGTGCTTCGCGCAGCAGGTTTGCGAAATGCGACATCGGCTTGCCGTCACCGCCGCCGAGGATGAGCGTGGGGTAGATACCGATGATGTCGATGTCGCCCGCGCGCTTCTCGATCTCCTCGACCAGCTGGTACTTGGAGCGGATATATTCCGATCCCAGCTCGCGCGCGGCCGGCAACATCCTGCCCTCGGCATCGATGACGCTGCCGGTCGCGAAATAGAACACCCGGCTGCCGCCGTTCTTCGCCAGGTGGTCGGTCAGCGCCAGGTTGGCTTCCACATTGACGCGAAACGCGTCCGGTCCGCCCCAGCAGGCCGCCACGAGGAATGCGATGTCGATGCCGTCGAGCCGCGCGCGGTAGGAATCGACGTCGCCCACGTCGGCTTCGACCACCGTCACCCGCGGACTGGATGCCACTTCGGGTGGCAGCTTGCCCGGATTGCGGACCACGAGCACGAGGTGGTGCCGTGTCTCCGCAAGCAGTTCTTCAACGAGGTACTGGCCCACGCATCCTGATGCGCCGGTGATCAGGACCCGCTTCTTGTCAGTACGGGAATTCATCTGTCGAGCAAATCCGTTGAACGTGCGTTCGGCGCGGCGCGCGCGCCCAGCCCCTGTCGTGCGGCCTCATAGAGGACGAAGGCGTGGTTGTCGACCCGGCGGCGGCGATGGCGCCCGGGCGCGGCCGAATCGATGACGATCGGATGTTGAGGGAAGCGAAGCGGTCAGGCGGCCTGCCGTAGCCTGTCCATCACATCGACGAAGGCCGGCGCAATGCGGGCTATGGGCTCGTGCGAGCTTTCGGAAGGCTCGATGCGGGCCGGGCCCTCGCTCGGAATGGTGACGATGAGCAGCTTGCGGTCCTCGCCGGAACCCACCGAAACGGCAGCCGTCCAGTGCGTGCCCTGTTCGTCGTCTACACGCATGTGAAACAGCAGCGTCCCGCCGGCCTGCTCGAGCGCCTGGCGCAGGGCGCCTTCGAAACCCGCCTGCACAGTGTCCTGGAACTGGAGCGCCAGCTCGAGTTCGATCGTTTCGAGGGAGACGACGTCTTTGGTGATTTCGGTGGGCGCGTTCATGCGTGGCCTCATTCTGCCCTACGCCACCCACCAAAACGTCGCGCCGCACAATGGCGGAAATTGGGCGGCTTGTCGGTGGCCGATGTATCTTGCGGCTCTGGACAAGCGGACGGCGGAGGGAAAGACTGCGAAAAAACACTGGAGGAAGTGCATGCTCGGTCTGATGCAGCAATGGCCGCTGCTCTGTCACAAGATTCTCGATCACGCCGCGATCCAGCATGGGCGGCGGGAGGTCGTATCACGTTCGGTGGAGGGGCCGATCGTGCGCACGACCTATGGCGAGATCCGCAGCCGCGCGTTGCGAATCGCCCAGAAGCTTGAGCGCGATGGCTACCGCGAGGGAGATCGTATCGCGACGCTTGCCTGGAACACGGGGCGGCACCTGGAAGCATGGTACGGCATCATGGGCATGGGTGGCGTCTACCACACGCTCAACCCTCGGCTTTTCCCCGACCAGATCGCCTGGATCATGAACCACGCCGAAGACCGGGCGCTGCTGGTCGACCTCACCTTCCTGCCGATCGTGGAGAAGATAGCGTCCAAGGTGCCGTCTCTGAGGCAGGTCATCGTCCTGACCGATGCCGCGAACATGCCGCAGACCTCCCTGCCGAACGCGATAGCCTACGAGGACTGGATCGCCGACACGGATGGCGATTTTCGCTGGCGTGACCTGGACGAGAACGCGGCCGCCGGCATGTGCTATACCTCGGGCACGACGGGCGACCCGAAAGGCGTGCTCTACTCGCACCGCTCGAACGTGCTGCATGCCATGATCGCGGCCCTGCCGGACGCAATGGGCGTGTCGTCCCGCGACGTGATCCTGCCGGTCGTGCCGATGTTCCACGCCAATGCGTGGGGCTTGGCCCAAAGCGCCCCGATGGTGGGCGCCAAGTTGGTGATGCCGGGCGGCAAGCTCGACGGCGCATCGGTCTACGAACTGCTGGACACCGAGAAGGTGACCTTCACGGCCGCGGTGCCAACGGTCTGGCTGATGCTGCTGCAGTTCCTCGAGGAAACGGGCAAGAAGCTGCCCTACCTGAAGAAGGTTGTGATCGGCGGCTCCGCCTGCCCGCGCGCCATGACCAAGAAGTTCCAGGACAATTACGACGTCGAGGTCATCCATGCCTGGGGCATGACTGAGATGAGCCCGCTCGGCACGCTGGGAACCATGAAGCCGGAGACGGCGGGCCTGACCGGCGACGAGCGGCTCGATATCCAGGAGAAGCAGGGATACACGCCGTTCGGCGTGGAGATGAAGGTCACCGACGACGACAACCGGGAACTGCCGTGGGACGGCAAGACCTTCGGCAGGCTGAAGGTGCGCGGGCCGGCGGTGGCGTCCGGCTATTACGGGGGCGCGGGCAAGGAACAGTTCGACGAGGAGGGCTGGTTCGATACTGGCGACGTGGCCCATGTCGATGAAAACGGCTACATGCAGATCACCGACCGCGCCAAGGACGTCATCAAGTCGGGTGGCGAGTGGATATCCACGATCGCGCTCGAAAACCTGGCGGTCGGGCATCCGGATGTGGCGGAGGCCGCCGCTATAGGCGTCGCGCACCCGAAATGGGACGAGCGTCCGCTCTTGATCGTGGTCCCCAAGGCCGGCAAGTCTCCCACCAAGGCTGACCTGCTCGCGTTCATGGAGGGCAAGATCGCCAAATGGTGGATGCCCGACGACGTCGTCTTCGTGGAGGACATACCCCACACGGCGACGGGCAAGATCCAGAAGACCACGCTGCGCGATCGCTTCCGCGACTACCAGCTACCCGCAGGCTGAGGCCGGCTCCGACGCCGCGGCACGGCTTTGACCGGGCGAGGCGTTGCGGCTAAAGCTTCGCCACTGGCGGGGGTGCGGCGCGCGCAATGAACGTTGTTATCGAAAGGCGGGCTTCGTCCGCGGCCAAATGGGCGCGGCGACTGGCGATCTTCTCGGCCGTGCTGATGCTCACCGCCGTTGCCGGCCATCGTTTCGCGCTTGTCGAGACGATCCCGTTCTTCTGGCTACTGGGCATCGTTGCCACCCTGGCGCTTACGGCACTGGTGCTGGCCGGCATCGGCCTGTCACGCCTCTGGGCCTATGGCGACCGGGGCGGACGTGCCTCCACCCGGGCCGTCCTCCTGTCCATCGTCGTATTGCTGCCGTTTGCGTTCGGCGTCTACCTGGCTTTCTCTCTGCCACGCCTGACGGATATTTCGACCGATCCGCTCGATCCGCCGGTCTTTGCGACTGCGCGGGGGCAGGGCATGAACCCTGTTGCGGCCATCTCGGCTGATGATGCGGCTTTGCAGCTGGCGTATTATCCGGCGGCGACGGGACGGCGCTACCCGCTGCTGTTCGACCGCGCGCACGAGATCGTCGTCGCCGTGCTCGGCAATCTCGGCTGGAGGATCGTCAGCAATCCCCCGCTTCAGCTGGAGATCCACGAGACCACGATCGAGGCCGTCGCGAGGTCGCCCATATTCGGCTTCGTTTCGGATGTCGCGATACGCATCATCGATGAAGGCGAGACGTCCTACATCGATGTCCGGTCGGTTTCCCGCTACGGCATGCACGACCTCGGCGACAACGCCGCCAAGGTCGCCCGCTTCTTCAGCGCCGTCGAAGCCGAGATTCTGGCGGTGAACGCCCCGGTCATCCAGACGCGATAAGGTCAGGCGGGCCGCAGGACCGAGTCGATGCCTAGTTCGCCTTCGGTCTCGACAAGCCCGCGCGCCACGAGGTCTTCGAGGTGGGCGAGCACGGAAAGACCGGCTGCGCCATGCAGCCTCGGATCGGTGTCGCGATAGATCGCAGCCACCATTTCAGCAATGGTCCGGTCTCCGCCGCGAAGCCGCTCCAGGATCGCCCGCTCGCGCATCTTGCGGTGGCCTTTCAGCCCGCGCATGAACGCTGCGGGATTCTCGACCGGCCCGCCATGGCCCGGGAGAAAGCGGCGGTCGCTGCGCTCGATCAGCTTGTCGAGCGAAGCCATGTAGTCGCTCATCGAGCCTCCGGGCGGGGCCACCACCGTGGTTGCCCACGCCATGACGTGGTCGCCCGAAAACAGCAGGCCCGTGCCCTCCAGCGCGAAGGCTGCATGGTTGGCCGCGTGTCCGGGCGTGTGGATGGCACGGATGGCCCAGCCGTCCCCCTGGATCACGGCGCCATCGGCAAGCGTGATGTCCGGACGGAACGCCTCGTCATTGGCGGCGTCGAGCGGGCTGGTTTCGCCGATGCGCAGAGGGCGGGCGGCGCGATGCGGCCCCTCGGCCGCGGTCGCGGCTCCCGTTTCTTCCCGCAGCCTCCGGGCAAGAGGGGAGTGGTCGCGATGCGTGTGGGTGACGAAGATGTGGCTTACCGGCCTGCCGCGAATGGCGCGCAGCAGCGCCGCGAGGTGCTGCTCGTCCTCAGGGCCAGGATCGATGACCGCCAGCGTGTCGTCACCGACGATGTAGCTGTTGGTCCCATGAAAGGTGAACGGGCTTGGATTGTTGACCGTGACGCGCACGACGCCCGGCGCGACAGGCACCGCCTCGCCATGGGCAGGCTCGAACTGGACGTTGAATTGGGGGGTCGTCACGGGCAGGACTGGCGCTGGAAAAGCCTCAAGGCGAGTTGCCGCTTACCACGGAACGACTTATACGAAAACCCTCGACCCCTGGGGCTCGCCGCCCTGAAAACCGCTGTGAGGACCTGATGGCTACGGCAATTTCCGCTCGCCCGTTCATTTCGCTAGCTCTTCCCGAGAACCGGGCGGCGCGTCTCGCCACGCAGTTGATGCTTGTGCTCGCAGGCACCGCGCTGCTGACCGTCTCGGCCAAGACCAAGGTCGTGCTCGGCCCCGTCGACATGTCGCTCCAGACCCTGGCGATCATGCTGATCGCGGCCACGTTTGGCCTGCGGCTCGGCGTCGCCACTGTGCTGCTCTACCTGCTCGAAGGCGCGATGGGCTGGCCAGTCTTCCAGAGCACTCCGGAGAAGGGCATCGGCATCGCCTACATGCTCGGCACCACGGGCGGGTTCCTCGCCGGCTTCGCCGCGATGGCTGCAATCGTCGGCTGGGCCGCAGATCGCGGGTGGGACCGCAGCTTCCTCAGCTTTCTCGGCGCCCTGCTGGTTGCCGAAACGGTGATGATGGCGATGGGCTTCGCGTGGCTTTCGTACCTGATCGGCGCCGACAAGGCATGGACCTTCGGCGTGGCGCCGTTCATCCTGCCCGACCTGGTGAAGGTGGGCCTGGCGGCCGCCATCCTGCCCGCGGCCTGGGCGCTTCGCCGCTGACATTGCGGCGCGGCGGCGCGGAGCCGCCTGTAATTCTGGCAAAGGCCCGCCGCGAGGTGGGCCTTTTTCTTTGGCGGCGCCCACAGCCGCATGCAAATGCCTGGCGCGGAATGGCGTTTCGCCTAACCGCCTGCCGCCGCAAAGTGCCACCCACCGGCGCGGCAAAATTGGCATCGCGTGGTTTGGGTCGCCGGTCGGGGGTTGCTACTCATCTATGGCTGATCGCGTTGCGGGGAGGCGGCGACCGGCGGCTACGGATTCCGTTTCCACGAAGGCAGACATGCACGCGCCGCTTACCCACCTGGACCGCCTGGAAGCGGAGGCGATCCACATCTTCCGGGAAGTCGCCGCGAACTTCTCCAATCCCGTCATGCTGTATTCGGTGGGCAAGGATTCGTCGGTGCTGATGCACCTGGCGATGAAGGCGTTCCATCCCGCGCGGCCGCCATTCCCCTTCCTCCATGTCGATACGACCTGGAAGTTCCGCGAGATGATAGCCTTCCGCGACAGGATGGCTGCAGAGCTCGGATTCCGCCTCTTGACGCACACCAACGAGGATGGGCGGCGCGACGGCATCAACCCATTCGACCACGGCTCCAACGCCTATACGCATGTGATGAAGACAGTCGCCCTGCGGCAGGCGCTGGACAAGCACCGTTTCGACGCGGCCTTCGGAGGAGCCCGGCGCGACGAGGAGAAGGCGCGCGCAAAGGAACGCATCTTCTCGTTCCGCGACGCCAGTCACGCCTGGGACCCGAAGAACCAGCGCCCGGAGATGTGGAGGATCTACAACACGCGCGTTGCGCCGGGCGAATCCATCCGCGTCTTCCCGCTGTCCAACTGGACCGAACTCGACATCTGGCAGTACATCCGGCAGGAGGGGATTCCGATCGTTCCCCTCTACTTCGCCAAGCGGCGGCCCGTGGTCGAGCGCGATGGCATGCTCATCATGGTCGACGATGACCGGCTGAAGCTGAAGCCGGGGGAAGTGGTGCAGAACCGGATGGTGCGGTTCCGCACCCTCGGCTGCTATCCGCTGACCGGCGCGATCGATTCCACGGCCGACACCCTCGACGGAATCGTGGAGGAGATGCTGATCGCCCGCACATCCGAGCGGCAGGGTCGCCTCATCGACCGCGACGAGGCGGGTTCGATGGAGAAGAAGAAGCGCGAGGGCTATTTCTGATGAGCGCCGTTGCAGCCAATCTCGCGCCCGAGCCCGTGCTCGAAGTAGAGGCTCCGGGGATCGATGTCGGAGCGCTGCTCGACGAGCACAATGGACGATCGTTCCTGCGCTTCCTGACATGCGGTTCTGTCGATGACGGCAAGTCGACGCTGATCGGGCGGCTGCTCTACGACACCAAGCTCATCTTCGAGGACCAGCTGGCAACCCTCGAGAGGGATTCGCGCAGGCACGGAACGGCCGGTGACGATATCGACTTCGCCTTGCTGGTCGACGGGCTGGAGGCCGAGCGCGAACAGGGAATCACGATCGACGTGGCCTACCGCTTCTTCGCCACGCCGAAGCGGAAGTTCATCGTTGCCGACACGCCGGGCCACGAGCAATACACCCGCAACATGGCAACCGGCGCCTCGACAGCCGATCTGGCCATCGTGCTGGTGGATGCGCGTCACGGCATCATGCGCCAGACCCGGCGCCACGCCTTCATCGCCTCGCTGCTGGGCATCAGGCATCTCGTCCTGGCAGTGAACAAGATCGACCTCGTCGACTATTCGGAGGCGAAGTTCACTGCCATCGCGCAGGAATTCCGCGCCTTCGCGGCCGATCTCGGCTTCTTCACCCACCAGGCGATCCCGATCTCGGCGCGCCACGGCGACAATGTGATAACGCATTCGCGCCGGATGCCCTGGTATCAGGGGCCCTCGCTGCTCGCGCACCTGGAAACGGTGGATATCGAGCGGGATGCGGTAGACCGTCCGTTCCGGTTTCCCGTCCAGTACGTGAACCGCCCCAATCTCGACTTCCGCGGCTTCGCGGGCACCATTGCCTCGGGCTCGGTCGCCGTGGGCGACGACGTGGTGGTGGCCAAGTCTGGGATCGTGTCGCGCGTCCGCCGAATCATCACCGCGAAGGGCGAGCGCGATCACGCACGCGAAGGCGAGGCCGTCACGCTTGTTCTGTCCGACGAGGTCGAGATATCGCGCGGAAACATGCTCTCTGCGCCTTCGGCGCGGCCGCAGGTTGCCGACCAGTTTGCTGCCAGCCTCGTCTGGTTCGACGAGACAGCGCTCGCCCCGGGACGCTCCTATGTGCTGCGGACCGAGACCGACCAGGCTAACGCCACGGTGACCGATCTCAGGCATCGGGTCGACATCAACGATTTCGGCCGCGAGGCGGCCGACAGCCTGGCGATGAACGAGATAGGCCTGGTGAACATCTCGACCCAGTGGCCAATCGCGTTCGATCCCTTCGCGGACAACCGCGCGACGGGCTCTTTCATTCTCATCGACAGGATCAGCAACCGTACCGTCGCGGCCGGCATGATCCAGCATGCGCTGCGTCGCGCCGGCAACATCCACTGGCAGGCGCTCGAGGTCGACAAGACCGCTCGCGCCACCCAGAAGAACCAGCGACCGGCCGTCTACTGGTTCACCGGGCTTTCCGGCTCCGGCAAGTCCACCATCGCGAGCCTGCTGGAAAAGCGGCTGCACTCGGCCGGGCGCCACACCTACCTGCTCGACGGCGACAATGTCCGCCACGGCCTCAACCGCGACCTGGGTTTCACCGAGGCGGATCGGGCAGAGAACATCCGCCGCGTCGGCGAGGTGGCCAGGCTGATGGTCGATGCCGGACTGGTCGTGCTGGTGTCCTTCATTTCGCCATACAGGGCCGAACGGGATTTCGTCCGCCGGCTTCTGGCCGAGCATGAATTTGTCGAGATATTCGTCGACACGCCACTCGAGGAATGTGCCCGCCGCGACCCCAAGGGCCTGTACAAGAAGGCGTTTGCCGGCGAGCTGGTGAACTTCACCGGCGTCGATGCGCCCTATGAAGCGCCCGAGAGGCCCGAACTGCATATCCGCACCATGGACCGCACGCCGCAGGAGATCGTCGATGCATTGATGGACGAGATCGCGCGCCGCGAGCTTGCGGGCGCGTTCCAGGACGGCGGCGGCATCTGAGCGGGGCGGCGAAAATGCCGCTATTTGCCTCGCAGGGGTCCTCGTCTATCGTGCCAGCGGTTGAGCGCGGCGTGGCGCTCCGGACCGTTGTGAAGATGCCGACCGACGATCAGTTGCTTTCCTCGTTCGAAACCCTGGCGCTGGCCGCCGGGCGCCTGGTGATGGATATCTTCGTCCGCGGCTGCGAGGTCGGGCACAAGGCAGACGAGTCGCCCGTCACGCTTGCCGACCGCGAGGCGGAGAAGATCATTCTGCAGGGCCTGCGCGAGACGTGCCCCTCGATCCCCGTCATTGCTGAGGAGGCGGTTGCGGCAGGCGACTATCCCGCTGATCCGGGCGACGAATTCCTGCTGGTCGATCCGCTGGACGGCACCCGCGAATTCATCGACAGGCGCGCCGAGTTCACCGTCAACATCGCCCTTGTGCGCAACGCGGTGCCGGTGCTTGGCGTGGTCTACGCTCCCGCCTCCGGCGTGTTGTTCAGCGGGCTGCAGGGCAGGGCGGAGCGCGTCGAGACGGCCGACGGAGGCGCGATCGTGTCGCGCCGCCTCGTGCGGGCGCGAAGGCCGGGTGCCGTGCCCGTGGTGGTCGCCAGCCGCTCGCACCGCTCCGAGGAGACCGACCGCTACATCACGGCGCTGCACCAGGCCGAGATCGTCTCCATAGGTTCGTCGCTGAAATTCTGCATGCTGGCGTCTGGCGAGGCCGACCTGTATCCGCGTTTCAGCAAGACCATGCAGTGGGACACCGCGGCAGGCGACGCGGTTCTGCGGGCCGCGGGCGGGATGACGTCGACAGTCGACGGCCAGCCACTCGCATACCTGCCGCGCGATGGAGCGGGCGCGGAGCGCTTCGCCAACCCATGGTTCATCGCCAGGGGAGCCGAGGGCTAGCCAGGATTGAGTTCGCGACGCCAGGGCGGGTTCGCCCCGGCCCGCGAAACCGTCACCGCCGCGGCCCTGGCTGCCAGCTGCAGGGCAGCCCCTGCCTGTTCGACCGTGAGCTCGGCAATCGCCTGCTTGGTCAGCAGGTTCTGGTCGTGGAGCGACGCCAGGATGCCGGCGTTGAACGTGTCGCCGGCGCCGACCGTGTCGATGACATCGACGCGGCTGGCCGTAACCGCAACCCTGCCGTCCCGCAGGAAGCCCTGTGCACCCTTCGCCCCTGCGGTGATGACGACCAGCTTCGGCCCCAGCCGCAGCCAGCGGGCGGCGATCTCTTCGTGCGAGCCTGCTTCGCCGAACCACGCGATATCCTCGTCGGACAGCTTCACGATGTCGGCCATCGCGATCATGCGGTACATGCGCTGCAGGTGCTTTTCGCGGTCCTTGACGAAAGCCGGCCGCAGATTGGGGTCGAGCATCGTGACACGCAGGGCGTGCTCGCGTCGCATCAGCGCCTCGTATGTGGAGCCGCAGGGCTCGGGGATGAGGCTGATGCACGAGAAGTGCAACGCCTGGATTTCGTCGCCCAGGAGGGGAAGGTCGATTTCCGTCAGCATACGGCCGGCCGAATTCTCGTCGAAGAAGGCGTAGCTCGCATGCCCTCCGGAGAGCTTGACGAAAGCGAGCGTCGTCGGACGGTCGGAGAGGCGGACATGGCGCAGATCGACCTTGCTCGCCAGCAGCTCCGTCCGCAGCTGGTCGCCGAAGAAGTCGGTCGACAGGCCGGTGAAGAAAGAGACCGGAACGCCGAGCCGGCCGAGCGCGATGGCCGTGTTGAACACCGCGCCGCCGCTATGTGGGGCGAATACCGCTTCGCCCGCCTCGCTTCTGCGTGGCAGCATGTCGATGAGCGCTTCCCCGCAGCACAGGATCATGTTCTCTCGCGGCTCCCCGGCTTGCCTGCACCTGTTGCAGGCCTATGTCATCGCCAGGTTCATTTCAACTTGGAGAGGCCCGAGGGCGCGCCATTTCCTCGTTGCTAGCCTGGCGCCGCAACCGCTATGGTGCGGTGCAAAAGCCCGCCAAGCGGCTTTGGAACAGGTTCGCATACTCAACCGGCTGAGCGGGAGGGCGGCCTCGAATGGAGGTTCGACCATGCCGATGCAGATGACCCAGAACGCGGCACGCAAGCCTACGGAAGGGCGGGACGTCTCGGCCGATCCGGCAGTCCTTTCGCTGGCCAACGAGATCGTGCGCAGCCTCACCTACCGGGTGGGCAAGAACGCCTCCGTCGCCACCGGCTATGACTGGCTGCACGCAACGATCAAGGTCGTGCGAGACCGGCTGATCGACCGATGGATTGCCTCCACAAGGAAAGCCTACGAGCGCGGCGACAAGCGCGTCTACTACCTGTCGCTGGAGTTTCTCATCGGCCGGCTTATGCGCGACGCGATCTCCAATCTGGGGATGATGGACGACGTGCGCGCGGCGCTCGCTTCGCTGGGCGTCGAGCTCGACGTCATCGCCGAGCTGGAGCCCGATGCGGCCCTTGGCAATGGCGGGCTCGGGCGGCTGGCAGCCTGCTTCATGGAAAGCATGGCTACCGTCGACATCCCCGCGCACGGCTACGGCATCAGGTATGTGCACGGCCTCTTCCGCCAGCAGATATCCGACGGCTGGCAGGTGGAACTGCCCGAGACCTGGCTCGACCACGGAAACCCATGGGAATTCGAGCGGCGCGAGCGGTCGATCGAGATCGGCTTTGGCGGCACCGTCGAGATGCTGCCGGCGTCCGACGGCGGCGAGCCCGGCTACAACTGGAAGCCGAGCGAGCGCGTGCTTGCCGTGGCCTACGACACGCCCGTCGCCGGCTGGCGCGGCAAGCGGGTCAACACGCTGCGGCTGTGGTCGGCCATGCCGGTGGACCCCATCCTTCTCGACGCCTTCAACGCGGGAGATCACATCGGCGCGCTGCGCGAGAGCAACCAGGCGGAGGCGCTGGCCCGTGTGCTGTATCCCGCCGACGCCACGCCCGCCGGGCAGGAGCTGAGGCTGCGGCAGGAATATTTCTTCTCGGCGGCCTCGCTGCAGGACATCGTCGACCGCCACATGCATCAGTACAACGAGCTGGAGACGCTGCCGGACAAGGCTTCCATCCAGCTCAACGATACCCATCCGGCGGTCTCGGTGGCCGAGCTGATGCGGCTGCTCATCGACGTTCACGGCTTTGCCTTCGACAAGGCGTGGGACATCACCCGCCGCACATTTTCCTACACCAACCACACCTTGCTGCCGGAGGCGCTCGAAAGCTGGCCGGTGCCTCTGTTCGAAAGGCTTCTGCCGCGGCACATGCAACTCGTATACGCGATCAACGCCAGGATGCTGCGCGAGGCGCGGGCCGACGGCGTCTTCGACGACGGCCAGATCCGCGCCATCTCGCTGATCGAGGAGAGCGGAGAGCGGCGCGTGCGCATGGGCAACCTCGCCTTCGCGGGCGCGCATTCGATAAACGGCGTGTCGGCCCTTCACACCCAGCTGATGAAGGAGACGGTGTTCGCCGACCTGCACCGCCTCTATCCCGACCGCATCAACAACAAGACCAACGGCATCACGCCGCGGCGCTGGCTGCTGCAGTGCAATCCCGAGCTGTCGTCGGCGATCAGCGACGCGATCGGCGACCGCTTCATGGACGATGTCGGCGCGCTGAAGGCACTGAACGGCCTGGCCGAGGACAGCAGCTTTCAGGAGCGTTTCGTGCAAGCCAAGCGGGCCAACAAGGAGCGCCTGGCGCGCCTCGTCCAGCAGCGGATGGGGCTGCGCGTCGACCCGTCGGCCCTGTTCGACATCCAGATCAAGCGCATCCATGAATACAAGCGCCAGTTGCTGAACATTATCGAGGCGGTGGCGCTCTACGATCAGATGCGCACCCATCCCGAACGCGAGTGGGTGCCGCGCGTAAAATTCTTCGGCGGCAAGGCGGCGCCGACCTACCACAACGCAAAGCTGATCATTAAGCTCGCAAACGACGTCGCGCGCGTGATCAACAGCGATCCCGCGGTGCAGGGCATGCTCAAGGTCGTGTTCATGCCGAACTACAATGTCAGCCTGGCCGAGATCATGGTGCCGGCGGCTGACCTATCGGAGCAGATATCGACCGCCGGCCTCGAGGCTTCGGGCACCGGTAACATGAAGTTTGCGCTCAATGGCGCCATCACGATCGGTACGCTCGACGGCGCGAATGTGGAAATCCGCGAGAATGTCGGGCCGGAAAACATCGTCATCTTCGGGCTGACGGCGGAAGAGGTGATGCAGCGGCGGGCCGAAGGCTATTCGCCGCGACCGGTGATCGAGGAATCGCCGGAACTGTCGCAGGCGCTCTCGGCCATCGCCTCTGGCGTGTTCTCCCCCGACGACCGCGACCGCTACAAGGACCTGATCGGCGGGCTCTACGACCATGACTGGTTCATGGTCGCGGCCGACTTCGACGCCTATGCCGAGGCACAGCGCCGCGTCGACACGCTGTGGCGGTCGCCCGCGCAATGGAACGCGATCGCGATCCGGAATACGGCGAACATGGGCTGGTTTTCATCCGACCGCACGATCCGCCAATATGCCAGGGAGATCTGGAATGTGCCGGCATAGAGGGATTGTGGGAACAGTCTGGCGGAACCGGAGTTTCGGGGCAGGAGAACCATCCGGGTCCGAATGAAGCAGCCACGCAAACCGAAAAGCCAGCCTGCAGCCGGAAGCGCATCGGTCGGCGATGTCGAAGCGATAGTGGCAGGCAGGCACGACGATCCGTTTGCGGTTCTGGGTGTCCATCCCGTCGGCAATCAGTTCTGGGCGCGCTGCTTCATCCCTGATGCCGAGGACGTCGTCGCCTTCACCATGGCAGGCGAGGAGGCCGGAACGCTCGTCCGCCGCCACGATGCAGGCTTCTTCGAAGGCCCCGTCTCCGTCGCCACGCGCCAGCCGCTTCGCTTCCGCGCGCGCAACGCGGGCGGCGAATGGTCGGTGGCCGACCCGTACTCGTTCGGCCCCGTGCTCGGTCCGATGGACGATTACTACATCGGCGAGGGGTCGCATCTGCGCCTGTTCGACAAGATGGGCGCCCACGTGATCGAGCACGAGGGCGCACACGGCGTGCATTTCGCGGTGTGGGCGCCGAACGCCAGGCGCGTATCGGTGGTTGGCGACTTCAACCAGTGGGACGGCCGGCGAAACCCGATGCGCCGGCGCATCGATACCGGCATCTGGGAGATATTCATTCCCGATATCGCCGAGGGGCGGCCCTACAAATACGAGATCGTCGGCAACCGCGGCAAAGTCCTGCCGCTCAAGGCCGACCCCTACGCTCTCCGGTCCGAGCTGCGCCCCGCTACGGCTTCGATTACGGAGATCGCGCCCCGGCACGTCTGGGGAGACGCGGCGCACCGCGATTTCTGGCGCAAGGCGGACGCGCGGCGCCAGCCCATCTCGACATATGAGGTGCATGCCGGCTCATGGCGGAAGGGCGACGACGGCACGTTCCTGTCCTGGGACGAACTCGCCGACCGGCTGATCCCCTATGTGGTCGACATGGGTTTTACCCATATCGAATTCCTGCCGATCTCGGAGCATCCCTACGATCCGTCATGGGGGTACCAGACCACCGGCCTCTACGCGCCGTCGGCCCGGTTCGGCGAGCCGGAGGGTTTTGCAAGATTCGTCGACGGCGCCCACCGCGCAGGCATTGGCGTCATCCTCGACTGGGTGCCGGCGCACTTCCCGACCGACGCGCACGGCCTAGCCCTGTTCGACGGCACCGCGCTGTACGAGCATGCCGATCCGCGCAAGGGTTTCCACCCCGACTGGAACACGGCAATCTACAATTTCGGTCGGCGCGAGGTGCTGTCGTTCCTGGTGAACAACGCGCTGTTCTGGGCCGAGAAATATCATGTGGACGGCCTGCGCGTGGATGCGGTCGCCTCGATGCTCTACCTCGACTATTCGCGCAAGGCGGGCGAGTGGATTCCCAACGAGCGCGGCGGGCGGGAAAACCTGGAGGCGGTCGAGTTCCTGCGCAGGATGAACGCCGCGGTCTACGGCGCCCATCCCGGCATCATGACAATCGCGGAAGAATCGACATCGTGGCCCAAGGTCTCGCAGCCGGTCCATGAGGGCGGGCTGGGCTTCGGCTTCAAGTGGAACATGGGCTTCATGCACGACACGCTCGCCTACCTGGCGCGCGAGCCCATTCACCGCAGGCACCACCACGACGAGATAACATTCGGGCTGATATACGCCTTCAGCGAGAACTTCGTGCTTCCGCTGAGCCACGACGAGGTGGTGCACGGCAAGGGTTCGCTGCTGGCCAAGATGGCCGGTGACGACTGGCAGAAATTTGCGACATTGCGCGCCTACTACGCTTTCATGTGGGGATACCCCGGCAAGAAGCTGCTGTTCATGGGCCAGGAATTCGCCCAGCGGCGCGAATGGAGCGAAGCCCGGGCGCTCGACTGGGAGCTGCTCGAGGCGCCGGCGCATGAAGGCGTGCGGATGCTGGTGCGCGACCTCAACCGGGCCTATCGCGAGAAGCCGGCGCTGCATGCACGCGATTGTGAGCCGGAGGGTTTCCGCTGGCTCGTGGTGGACGACAGCGCCAATTCGGTGTTCGCCTGGGCACGCCTCGCGCCGGAAGCCAATCCGGTCGTGGTGATAAGCAACTTCACGCCGGTGCCGCGCGAGGACTATGCTGTGCCGATGCCGGCGGCGGGAGTCTGGCGCGAGATCATCAATACCGATGCCGGCCAGTATGGCGGCAGCGGCAAGGGCAATGGCGGCGAGGTTCGCGCCGAGGGCGACCGGCCGGAAGCACGCATGCTGCTGCCGCCGCTCGCCACGCTGATTTTCGAGCTGGTCTCGCCATGAATGCAAGGGGAGGGGGAAGACCATGGAGACGAAGCGAAGCCAGCCGCTGGCGCGCGACGCGATGGCGTATGTGCTTGCGGGCGGCAGGGGCAGCCGCCTCAAGGAACTGACGGACACGCGCGCGAAACCGGCGGTCTATTTCGGCGGCAAGACGCGCATCATCGACTTTGCGCTGTCCAACGCGCTGAACTCCGGCATCCGCCGCATCGGCGTCGCCACCCAGTACAAGGCTCATTCGCTGATCCGCCACCTGCAGCGCGGCTGGAACTTTTTCCGCCCGGAGCGAAACGAAAGCTTCGACATCCTGCCCGCCAGCCAGCGTGTCTCCGAGACGCAATGGTATGAAGGCACCGCCGACGCGGTCTTCCAGAACACCGATATCATCGAGGCTTACGGCCCCGAATTCATGGTCATCCTCGCGGGCGACCACATCTACAAGATGGATTACGAGCTGATGCTGCGCGAGCATGTCGACAGCGGGGCCGACGTCACGGTCGGCTGCCTGGAAGTGCCGCGCCTGGAGGCGAGCGGCTTCGGCGTGATGCATGTCGACGGCAAGAACCGCATCACCGCGTTCGTGGAAAAGCCTTCTGACCCGCCGCCCATGCCCGGCAAGCCCAACATGGCGCTCGCTTCCATGGGCATCTACGTGTTCCGGACGAAATTCCTGATGGACCAGCTGCGTCGCGATGCAGAGACCCCGGGTTCCAGCCGCGATTTCGGCAAGGACATCATCCCCTACATCGTGGACAACGGCAAAGCCGTCGCTCACAGCTTCTCGCGCTCCTGCGTGCGCTCCACCTTCGAGGGGCAGGCCTACTGGCGCGACGTCGGCACCATCGACGCCTACTGGGAAGCCAATATCGACCTCACCGACATCACCCCGGAACTCGACATCTATGACCGGGACTGGCCGATCTGGACCTATGCCGAGATCAAACCGCCAGCCAAGTTCGTGCATGACGAAGAGGGACGGCGCGGGTCGGCCGTTTCGTCGCTGGTGGCGGGCGACTGCATCATCTCGGGCTCCGCGCTCCGGCGCAGCCTGCTGTTCACCGGAGTGCGGGCAAACTCCTTCTCCGCGCTCGATGAGGCCGTGGTCCTGCCGGATTGCTGGGTCGGGCGGCATGCCCGGCTGAAGCGCGTGGTCATAGACCGCGGCGTCCGCATTCCCGAAGGCCTGGTGGTGGGCGAGGATCCGGTGCTGGATGCGAAACGCTTCCGCCGTTCCGAACGCGGCGTCTGCCTGATCACCCAGAAGATGATCGACGCGCTCGAATGAAGGTTCTGTCGGTCGCTTCCGAGGTGCATCCGCTGGTCAAGACGGGCGGGCTGGCGGACGTCGTGGGCGCGCTGCCGGGCGCGCTCGGTGCGCATGGCGTCGAGGTGCGCACGCTGCTGCCGGGCTATCCGGCGGTGCTTGCGGCCGTGGAAACGAAGACGCTTCACAGCTACGGCGCCTTCTTCGGCGGCAAGGCGACCATCCTCGAAGGTGAGGCCGCCGGATTGCAGCTGTTCATCCTTGATGCGCCCCAGCTCTTTGACCGGCCCGGCGGACCCTATGGCGCCAATGGCGGCGACTGGCCGGACAACTGGCGCCGCTATGCTGCGCTCGGAAAGGCCGGCGCCGACATTGGCGTGGGGATTGTCGCGGGCTGGAAACCGGATATCGTCCATGCTCATGACTGGCAGGCCGCCATGGCGCCGGCCTACCTGCGCTACGGCGGCGCTACCGAGCTGCCGTCGGTCATGACCATCCACAACCTTGCGTTCCAGGGGCAGTTCCCGGCCGCCATCTTCCCAGAGCTCGGCCTGCCGCCTGCCGCGATGGCGATAGACGGCGTCGAATATTATGGCGGGGTCGGCTTCCTCAAGGCCGGGCTGCAGGCGGCGCACGCCATCACCACGGTGAGCCCCACCTACGCGCAGGAGATCAGGACGCCGGCCTTCGGCATGGGGCTGGACGGCCTCCTCAATCTCCGGTCGGACAGCATCCACGGCATCCTCAACGGCATCGACGTGGATGCCTGGAACCCCGCGACGGACCGGCACCTCGCCGCCACCTATTCGGCGCGGACGCTGGGTGCGCGCAAAGCCAACCGCAAGGCCGTCGAGGAACGTTTCGGCCTCACGCGCGACACAAGCCCGCTTGCCATCGTGATCAGCCGCCTGACCTGGCAGAAGGGAATGGACATCCTGGTCAGCGAGTTCGACCGGCTGGTGGCGTGCGGCCTGCGCATCGCCGTGCTAGGCGCCGGGGACGCTGGCCTTGAAGGCGCGCTGCTGGCCGCCGCTGCCCGCCACCGCGGCCGGGCTGGTGTGGTGATCGGCTATGACGAGGAACTGGCCCACCTGATGCAGGGAGGCGGCGACGCCATCCTGGTGCCGTCGCGTTTCGAGCCCTGCGGGCTGACCCAGCTCTACGCGCTGCGCTACGGCTGCGTGCCCGTGGTCGCCCGCACCGGCGGCCTGGCGGACACGGTGATCGATGCGAACGAGGCTGCACTGGCCGCCGATGCGGCCACCGGACTGCTCTTTGCGCCCGACAGCGGGCAGGCGCTGGTGGACGCAGCACGCAGGCTGGCGCGGCTTCACGCCGAGCCGGCCCGCTGGGCCTCGATGCAGAAGCACGGCATGCGCACCGACGTGTCGTGGGAAAACAGCGCGGCGCGCTATGCCGAACTCTATCGTTCGCTTGTTGCAGGAAGGTGATGATGACCACGACCGTCAGCACGACGCCCTATCAGGACCAGAAGCCGGGCACCTCCGGCCTGCGCAAGAAGGTGCCGGTATTCCAGCAGCCCAACTACGCGGAGAATTTCATCCAGTCCGTCTTCGACTCGCTGGAAGGGTTTCAGGGGCAGACGCTAGTGATCGGCGGTGACGGCCGGTTCTTCAACAGGGAGGTGATCCAGAAGGCGATCCGCATGGCGGCCGCCAACGGCTTCGGCAAGGTGATCGTGGGGCAGGGCGGAATCCTCTCGACGCCGGCGGCGTCACACGTGATCCGCAAATACAAGGCGTTCGGCGGGCTGATACTGTCGGCCAGCCACAATCCCGGCGGCCCGCACGAGGATTTCGGAATCAAGTACAACACCGCCAATGGCGGGCCGGCGCCGGAACGGGTGACCGAGGCGGTGTTTGCGCGCAGCAAGCAGATCGACCGCTATCTGATCGCGCAGTGGCCGCAAATAGACATTGACGCCACAGGCTCGTTCGATGTCGCGGGTATGCAGGTCGAAATCATCGACCCGGTGGCCGACTATGCGGCGCTGATGGAGACGCTGTTCGACTTTGACGCGATCCGCAGCCTCTTCGGTTCGGGCTTCCGCATGGCCTTCGACGCCATGCACGCGGTTACAGGACCCTACGCCAGGGAGATATTCGAGAAGCGACTCGGCGCGCCCGAGGGGACGGTGCGCAACGGCAAGCCGCTGCCTGATTTCGGCGGTCACCACCCCGACCCCAACCTTGTCCATGCGAAGGAACTCTACGACCTCATGATGTCGCCGGACGCGCCGGATTTCGGAGCGGCCTCCGACGGCGACGGCGACCGGAACCTCATCATCGGCAAGGGAATATTCGTTACCCCATCGGACTCGCTGGCGATGCTTGCGGCCAACGCGCACCTGGCGCCGGCCTATCGCGACGGGCTGAAGGGAATAGCGCGCTCGATGCCGACGAGCGCCGCCGCGGACCGGGTGGCCGAGAAGCTCGGCATCGGCCTGTATGAGACGCCCACCGGCTGGAAGTTCTTCTCGAACCTGCTGGACGCGGGCCTCGTGACGATCTGCGGAGAGGAGAGTGCCGGCACCGGTTCGAACCATGTGCGCGAAAAGGATGGGCTCTGGGCAGTGCTGCTGTGGCTGAACATCCTCGCCGCACGGCGCACGAGCATGAAGGAGATCGTGACCGCGCACTGGCGCGAATATGGACGCAACTTCTACTCGCGGCACGACTATGAGGAGGTGGAAGCCGACATCGCCAACACCCTCATGGCGGACCTTCGCGACAGGCTCGGCGTGCTCCCCGGCCTCAAGTTTGCCGGCCTCGTCGTGGAGGCTGCAGACGATTTTGCCTATCACGACCCGGTGGATGGTTCGGTCAGCAGCAACCAGGGCATCCGCGTGCTGTTCCAGGGTGGATCGCGCGTTGTGTTCCGCATCTCGGGCACCGGCACGTCCGGCGCAACGCTTCGTCTCTACGTGGAGCGCTTCGAGCCCGATGCCGACCGGCACGGGATGGAAACGCAGGCCGCGCTTGCCGACCTGCTGCAGGCCGCGGAGGAAATCGCCGGGATCAAGGCGCGTAGCGGGCGCGCAGGGCCGAGTGTCATCACCTGATGCAGGAAACGCGAGCCGGCGCGGGGGAAGCGAAGCTCGGCGCGCACGCCGCAGCCGACGGGGTGGCGTTTGCCGTCCGCTCGTCCACGGCGGCCGCGGTCTGGGTGTCGGTCTTCGACGAAAGCGGCGAGCGCGAGCTTGATCGCGTAAGGCTTGATCGAGGCGACGATCACGTGCATTCGGGCTTTGTCACCGGCCTGCTCCCCGGCGCGCGCTACGGGCTGCGTGCCGACGGAGAATACGATCCCGGCCGCGGCCTCTGGTTCGACCCTGGCAAGCTGTTGATGGATCCGTACGCCGTCGAGATAGACCGGCCCTACGTCTACGACCCGCGGCTCGCCGCGCCGCGCGACGACAGGATCGATACCGCCGCGCTGATGCCGAAGGCCATCGTGCCCGGCATTCGGGAGCCGGTGGCACCCCAGAAGCCCAGGTGGCAGCCTGGAGGGTTGATCTATGAGGTGCCGGTCCGCGCGTTCACGATGCGTCACCCGGACATCGACCCCGCACTTCGCGGTACGATCGCCGCGCTGGCGCAACCGCCCATCGTCGAGCATCTGCAGCGCCTGGGGGTCACGGCGGTCGAGCTCATGCCGGTCGCGGCCTGGATCGATGAACGACACCTCGGACCATTGGGCTTGACCAATGCCTGGGGCTACAACCCAGTGACCTTCATGCCGATAGACCCCCGCCTGGCGCCGGGCGGCCTGGACGAACTGCGCGCGACGGTGGCGGCGCTGCACGATGCCGGCATCGGCGTCATTCTCGACGTGGTGTTCAACCATACGGGCGAGAGCGACGAGCAGGGCCCAACGCTGTCGCTGCGCGGTCTCGACAACCCGACATACTACCGGCATGTGGCCGGCGAGCCCGGGCGTCTGGTCAACGACACCGGCACCGGCAACACGCTCGACTGCGACCATCCCGCCGTGCAGCGGCTGGTCCTCGACTCGCTCCGCCATTTTGTCACCGGCGCAGGCGTGGACGGCTTCCGTTTCGATCTCGCGACGGTGCTCGGCCGCAACCATGCAGGGGTCGACAGCAATGCGGCGCTCCTGCGCGCGATTGCGGACGATCCGCAGCTCGGCGACCGCATCCTCGTGGCCGAGCCCTGGGACATCGGGCCCGACGGATATCAGCTCGGCAGGTTCCCCGAGCCATATATCGAGTGGAACGACCGCTATCGCGACGACGTGCGGCGTTTCTGGAAGGGCGACGCGGCGACGGCCGGAGCCCTTGCGACGCGGCTTGCGGGCTCGTTCGACATTTTCGGCAGCTCCGCTGCGACGCGCACGGTGAACTTCATTGCCGCGCATGACGGAATGACGCTGGCCGACCTCGTCTCCTACGAGCACAAGCACAATGAAGCGAATGGCGAGCAGAATCGCGACGGCCACCACGAGCACTTTTCGTGGAACAATGGCGTCGAGGGTCCCACCGCGGACCCTGCCATACTCTCGGCTCGCTCGCGCGACCAGCGCGCGCTGCTGGGCACGCTATTCGCCTCGCGCGGGGCACTCATGCTCACCGCGGGCGACGAGTTTGGCCGCACCCAGGCCGGCAACAACAATGCCTATGCCCAGGACAACGAGATCACCTGGTTGGACTGGCAAAACCGTGACCGCGCGCTGGAAGATTACGCGGTTGCGCTATCGGCCCTGCGCCGCCGCTTTCCGCAACTCGCCGAGACGGAGATCCTTGCTGGGGAGGGGCGGGCTGGCGGCTTTGCCGACGTCTCGTGGCTGCGGCCGGACGGCGAGCGCATGGACGTGGCGGACTGGGATGCCCCCGGCCGCAGATGCCTTGCAATGCTGCTGAGCGGCAAAGGTGAGATGGAGCCGGTTCTCGGCGTTCTTGTGAACGGCTCGGATGAAGAGGTTGCATTCGCGCTCGCCGAGGGCGAAGTAGATTGGAGGCCCGCCTTGCCTGGACAGCCCGTGTTCGAGACCGGCGCGACATTCAGGGTCGTCCCCCGAAGCGTCGCATTCCTTCAGGGCACGCGCGGCGGCGCGGCGAACCCCACACAACCCGGGAGCTGATGCATGGCTGAATCCGCGAACGATCGTGACTGGTGGCGGGGCGCGGTGATCTATCAGGTCTACCCCCGCTCGTTCCAGGACAGTTCTGGCGACGGAAGCGGTGACCTCAGAGGCATCACGCGGCGCCTTGCCCACATAGCCTCGCTGGGAGCCGACGCCGTGTGGATGTCTCCCTTCTTCAAGTCACCCATGGCCGACATGGGCTACGACGTTTCAGACTATTGCGACGTCGATCCCCTGTTCGGAAACATGGCTGATTTCGATGCGCTGATCGCGGAAGCGCACAGACTGGGCCTGAAGGTCATCATCGATCAGGTGCTGTCGCACAGCTCCGACCAGCACCCATGGTTCAAGGAAAGCCGCTCCAGCCGCACCAACCCGAAATCGGACTGGTACGTGTGGGCAGAAGCGAAGCCGGACGGCTCGCCGCCCAACAACTGGCTTTCCGTATTCGGAGGCCCGGCGTGGGAATGGGACAGCGTCCGCAAGCAGTACTACCTGCACAATTTTCTGGTTTCGCAGCCGGATCTCAACTTCCACAATGAGGCTGTGCAGGCGGCACTGCTTCAGACTGTGCGCTTCTGGCTTGACCGCGGCGTCGACGGCTTCCGGCTCGACACCGTGAACTTCTATTTCCATGATCGAGAGTTGCGGTCGAACCCGCCGCTGGAGCGCGGTCCGAAATTCGTCGATACCAACCCCTACGGTTTCCAGGACCACATCCACGACAAGAACCGTCCGGAAAATCTCGGCTTCCTGCGCAAGTTGCGGCTATTGCTCGACGAATACGGCGCCATCACCGTCGGCGAGGTGGGCGAAGGCGACGGGGTAAAGTCGCTGCAGATCGTTTCCGACTACACGGCCGGCGGCGACAAGCTGCACATGTGTTACACCTTCGACATGCTCGGCCCAGATTTCACGCCCGAGCAGATCAGGAAATGCGCCGAGCCTTTCGCGACCGGCCTCGAGGAGGGCTGGATCTGCTGGGCGTTCTCAAATCATGACGTCGTGCGCCATGCGACCCGCTGGACGCCTGCCGGAGGCGACCCGCGCAAGGTCGCCAGGCTGGCCGCGGCGCTGCTGGTGTCGCTGCGCGGCGCGGTCTGCATCTACCAGGGTGAGGAGCTTGGGCTGGAGGAAGCCGAGATCGCCTTCGAAGATCTGCGTGACCCGTACGGGATACGCTTCTGGCCCGGCTTCAAGGGGCGCGACGGATGCCGCACGCCGATGGTGTGGGATGCGAACGAGCCGAACGCCGGCTTTTCCACCGGGAAACCCTGGCTGCCCGTGCCCGCCGGGCATGTCGCGCAGTCCGTCTCCGAGCAGGAAGGCGCGCCGGACAGCGTGCTTGCCGCCTACCGGAAGATGATCGCGTTCCGCAAGGCACACCCAGCACTGGCGACGGGCGGATTCGAGATACTCGACACGCCGAAGGACATCCTTGCCTTCATTCGGTTCAAGGGCGACCAACGCATGCTCTGTGTCTTTCATTTCGGTGATGGCAACGCCACCTGGGAATTGCCCGCATCGATCGGGCAGGCGACGCACGCTCCGACTGTGGCGTTCGGCGAAAGGATTGAAGACAGGACGGTACACCTCCCGCCTTACGCGGCGTTCTTCGCGGAGATCGACTGAGCGCAGGCGAAACGATGCCTATTGCACCAGAACCGGCCTTCCGCAGGTGGCGCCGTGGATGCGGATGTCGGCTTCGCCAAGCGCGATGCCGAGCGCAGCGAGCAGGTCGTTGAGGAGGCTATCGATCGCCGGCGCAGCCTTCGCAAGCGCGGCCGTGGCGGACGACTTGAGAATGGCGGGGGAGACAAGGCTGATGCCGGCGATGTCGACCTCAAGGTGCAGGTTGGCCAGCAGCGACGCGGCGAGCGACTCGGCAATCTGATTCGTGGCCACACGCTTGATCGTGCGCTGTGCGATGTCGCCGCTATCGAAACTGAGCGTGGTGAAATTGCGGTTCGAGACGGAGATGGTCGAGGAGCCGGTTATCCTGACCGGCGGCAGCGCGAGGATCAGGCCCGGCGCAAGCGCAGGCGAACGCTGGAAGGTAGCAAGTCCTGCCTTGGCCGGGTCCGCGATCCTGAGTGTGGCGATGCCGGGCCTCGCCGCGATGGAGACGCCGAGGCTGGCGGGCGTTCCTGTCGGGCATGAAATGTCGACCGCCTTTGCCTCCGCGGAGGCGAGCTCCAGATAGAGCGGCAGCCTGAGCACATTGCCCAGCAGGCCGCCGGGGGCGCCGATGCCCAGTTCGACGAGCAGGCGTGTTTGCGCCGTGCGCACGAGGCCGCCTCCCGGACCCGCCCGGAACCAGGGCGATCGCTGAGGCGGCTCTCCGATCCCCAGCGAAACGGTGGCGCTGAGGAGCCCGCCAGACGAGGCCTCGAGACCGAACGTGATCTGGTCTTCCCGGTTGGCAGCGGACAGAAATGCCGCGGCTGACAGGAGTTCCATGAGGCCGACACGGGGCTCGATGTCGAAAGGTCCGGCATGGATGCCAAACGGCGCCGCCGTCCCGAGATCGAAGAGGCTCGACAGCCGAACGTCGCGGCGGTTGGTCGCGAAGTTTCTGTCCAGTTTGTCCAGCGCTCGGATTGCAGGAGGGGCCAGCCTCTCCGACCTGGCCAGCGAGCTGATCACCTTTCCGAGTGTGATGCGGCTTTCGAGGAAATCGTTCCAGCCGCCTGCCGTTAGGTCCACTTCGGATCGAAGCGCCTCCAGAAAGCCGAACAGGCGCACATCGGCCTTCGCAAGCGCCTCGTAGTCCATCAGCGACAGCGAGACCGCGCTGCCGGTCAGGGCTCCGAGCAGATTGTTCAGGATGCCTGCGTCGAGCCGGGCCAGACGCGAGCCGACGGAAAACGCGGCTTGCGGGCTGAGGCTCGCCACGGCGGACGCCGAGATCGACGGCGGCCCCATGAACTGGCGCGAGAAATAGCGCGTACCGGTCTTACGCAGTTCCACCCGCACGGCGTTGGGCCGCTCCGAAGCCAACGCAAACCGTTCGCTCACGGGGCGCGCCGGGTCCGGCGTGTAGACGCCGGCTTCGATCGTCATGCCGTCGGCCCGCGGCGACCCGACTCGGTCGGCCCCATAGACAGCCTTTGCGGCGAGGTTTTCCATCCCGTGATCGGCCAGAACGGCTGCTGCGAGTCGCTGCCTGTCGGGGATATTCCGCGCGGAGGTCAGCGCCGCGATGTCGGCCAGCGCCTGCAATTCCCGCCGCTCCGAATAGAGCGAACCCTCATCGACCGCGAAGGCCGCGAACATCAGCATCAGCGGCATCGTCAGCGCCGTCAGCGTCGCGAAGTTGGCCCGGCGCGAGCGAACGAATCCGACAGCAAGCCCGCGCAAGGGAGCGAGGTCGATCGCACGCATCGTCAGATGCCTCCGACGCGGATGACCGCGCGCTTCGCGATGAGGGTGCCTGGAAGCGGCAATCCATCGAAGAGGTTCCAGATGGGCAGGGTGCGGGCGTCGTAATGGAGATCGATCAGGAATTGCGAGGGATCACGCGGGCTTTCGCCGGCCTGGACCTGCAGCCGGGAGGGATCGACGAACGCATAGCTGCCTGCATATGCTCCCACATAGTCCTCGGCGAGGCGCCGCCGCTCGTCGGACGACAGGCCCGCGATCGCGACGCGCGCCGCATCAGCCGCGATCTGTTGGAGGGAGTGGCTGCATCCGAAATAGATGCCGTATGCCGCCATGCCCATCATGAGAAGCAAATAGAGGGGCGACAGCAGCGCAAACTCGACGGCCGACGTGCCGCGCTCATTTTCCCGGAAGGACCCCGTCGGTCGCTGGCTCTTCATCCGTCACCCAGACGCAGGACGCACCAATGCTAGCCAATGCAAGATTGCATTAGAAATGCATTGAACAACCAAAAGTAGAATAATGGGTAAAGGCTCGGCTCGGCTCCGAAGGGGCGGGCTGTTGCGATATCCTAATTGACAATCTCGGGAAGAGGGCTGGTCGGAGTGGCAGGATTTGAACCTGCGACCCCATCGTCCCGAACGATGTGCGCTACCAGGCTGCGCTACACTCCGATACCAGACGCGGGCTTATAGCGTTCGACTGCCAAGCCGGCAACACCCTTCGACGCCAAAATCGCAGACTCCTCGCAGCGGCGGAAACAATGCCGGTTCGCCGTGCGGCGGATGCGTCAGTAGGGGCTCTGGACGTCGCCGGTTTCGACGTAGACCGATTTGACCTGCGAATAGTGCGCAAGCGCGTCCAGCGCGTTCTCGCGGCCGATTCCGGATTGCTTGAAGCCCCCAAACGGCAACTCGACCGGCGTCAGATTGTAGGTGTTGATCCAGCACGTGCCGGCCTGGATTTGCGCGATCACGCGATGGGCCCGCGCGATGTCGCGGGTGAACACGCCGGCCGCAAGGCCGAATTCGGTGTCGTTGGCCCGCTCGATCACTTCGTTCTCGTCCTCGAAGGACAGCACGCTCATCACCGGCCCGAATATCTCCTCCCGGGCGATGCGCATGGTGTCCTCGACGCCGGTGAAGATGGTGGGCTCCACGAAAAAGCCGTTCTCGAGCCCCTGGAGGCGAGGGACTCCGCCGCCGCATTCGAGCACGGCGCCCTCGGACTTGCCGATCTCGATGTAGTCCAGCACCTTCTTGTGCTGGGCCTGGCTGACCAGCGGACCCATCTGCGTGTCGGGGTCGAGCGGATCGCCGAGCTGGATCTTCTTCGTCCGCTCGGTCAGCCTTTCGACGAAGCGATCGTGCACGGCCCGGTGCACGAAGACGCGGGTGCCGTTGGAGCAGACCTGGCCAGCAGAGTAGAAATTCCCCAGCATGGCGCCGCCTATCGCATTTTCGATGTCGGCGTCGTCGAAGACGATCAGCGGCGACTTGCCACCGAGCTCCATGGTGGCGTGCTTCATCAGCGATCCGGCCAAGCCCATGACCTTCCGGCCCGTGGGCACCGAGCCGGTGAGCGAGACCTTCGCTACATGCGGATGGGAAGCGAGCGCGGCGCCCGCGTCGCCATATCCCTGCACCACGTTGAACAGGCCATCGGGCAGGCCGGCCTCGGTGAATATCTCCGCCAGCGCAAGGGCCGAGAGCGGCGTGTTTTCCGACGGCTTGAAAACCATGGCGTTGCCCATCGCCAGGGCAGGCGCGGCTTTCCAGCCGGCGACCTGGATAGGGTAGTTCCATGCCCCGATGGCCACGCAGACGCCGAGAGCTTCGCGGCGGGTGTAGCCGAAGGGCCCGCCCAGATCGACCAGGTCGCCATGATAGGCACCCACGGCCCCTCCGAGAAACTCCAGCGCGTCTGCCGCCGATGGCGCGTCGGCCACCAGTGTCTCCTGAATAGGCTTGCCGGTGTCCAGCGTCTCCAGCCGTGCCAGTTCCTGGTTGCGGGCGCGCAGAATGTCGGCGGCGCGTCGCAGCACGCGGCCCCGCTCGACCGGTTTCAGCCGCGCCCAGGCTGGCTGTGCGGCGCGGGCCGCTTCGACGGCCAGCTCCACTATGTTCGGCGTGGCGGAATGAACGCGCGCGATCACTTCGCCGGTGGCCGGATGTAGGGAAACGATGGGCGCGCCCTGCTCATCCTCGACGAAGCGGCCGTTGATGTAGTGCGAGGCTTTGGGCTGGGCTTTCATGCGTGCTCCCCGCGCGCCGGCGTGCTCAGTTCTTCTGTACGGAGATACCGTTTTCGTTGAGACGGATCTCTACGCCTTCTGGTTTGGACTCCTCGCGCCAGACATAGATGCCGAGGCCAATCGCGACGACCGCGAGAACGCCGATGATGAGATAGAGCTGATTCTGCTTCATGGTTCCGTTGCCCAGGTTGCCTTGCCGTGATCATAGCGGATTCGCCTGCCCGCTGGCTAATTTACCGCGCGCTCTCCCGCCATCGTGGATTGATCCAGGGTTCGAGATTGGAGCGCGGCAGAGGCGTTCGTCCCAGCATGTGATCCGCGGCCTTCTCGCCCACCATGATCGACGGCGCATTGAGGTTGCCGTTGGTGACGCGCGGAAATATCGACGAATCGACCACCCGCAATCCCTCGACCCCGATCACGCGGCATTCCGGATCGACCACGCTGAGGCGGTCGTCGGCGCGGCCCATGCGGCACGTGCCGCAGGGATGGTACGCGCTCTCCACGTGGTCGCGCACGAAGGCGTCCAGCTCGTCGTCGGTCTGCACGCCGCCGCCCGGGGAGATTTCCCGGCCGCGATAGGGGTCGAAGGCGGCCTGCCCGAAAATCTCGCGCGTGAGGCGGATGCAGCGACGGAAATCCTCCCAGTCGTCGGGGTGAGACATGTAGTTGAAGCGGATGACCGGATGCGCCTGCGGGTCGGGCGACCGCAGCGTCACGGACCCGCGGGACTTCGAGCGCATCGGGCCGACATGCGCCTGGAAGCCATGGCCCTTTGCCGCCGCCTTGCCGTCATAGCGGATCGCCGCAGGCAAGAAATGATACTGGATGTCCGGATAGTCCACGCCGGCGGACGAACGCAGGAACGCGGCGGCCTCGAAATGATTGGTGGCGCCCAGCCCGGTCCCCAGGAACAGCCACTGCGCGCCGATAAGGGCACGCGACAGATAGCCCAGCCGCGAGTTGAGCGTGATGGGCCTCAGCGATTCCTGCTGGATGTAGAGTTCCAGATGGTCCTGGAGGTTCTGCCCGACGCCCGGCCTGTCCGCGACCACCTCTATGCCTTTTGCCCGCAGATGCGCCGCCGGCCCGACGCCAGACAACATCAGCAGCTTGGGCGAGTTGATCGAGGACGCGGCGAGCACGACTTCGCGCCGCGCTTTAACGAGTTGAATCTGATTGCGAGCTTCGATCTCCACCGCGACGGCGCGTTGATTCTCGATGACAACCCGCCGGGCCAGGCCTCTGACGAGACTCACGTTTTGGCGGCCGAGGGCAGGCCTAAGATAGGCGTTCGCGACAGACCAGCGGCGGCCGCGATAGATGGTCTGCTCCATGTCGCCGAAGCCTTCCTGCTTGGCGCCGTTATAGTCCGCCGTCGTCTCGAAGCCGGCCTGCCGCCCGGCCTCGACGAATGCCTGGTAGAGGGGATTGCGCAAGGGTCCGCGCCGCACATGGAGCGGGCCGCCATGGCCGCGCCAGGCGGGGTCGCCGTGGGGAGCGTCCTCCATGCGCTTGAAGTAGGGCAGTACGTCGGCGAAGCTCCAGCCGGCCGCGCCTTCCTCCGCCCAATGGTCGAAGTCGCGCGGATGGCCCCGCACATAGACCATTCCGTTGATCGAGGACGACCCGCCGAGCACCTTGCCGCGCGGCGTGGCAAGCACGCGGTTGCCGAGATACGGCTCGGGCTCGCTCGTGAAACCCCAATTGTAGAGGCCCATGTTCATGGGGATGGACAGCGCGGCCGGCATCTGGATCAGCGGACCGAAATCCGATCCGCCATATTCGATCACGATAACGCTGTTCCTGCCGTCTTCCGACAGGCGGTAGGCAAGGGCTGAGCCGGCGGAGCCGGAGCCCACGATGACATAGTCTGCCTCAAGCATCGCCGACGTGCCGCGTGAAATCGCCGAGTGACACGTTGCCTCCGGAGGCGACGACGAGAACGGTCCTGCCTGCGAGCTCGAGCCCGCCTTCCAGCAGCGCCGCAAGGCTCGCGGCCCCCGAAGGCTCCAGAACCAGCTTCAGGCGCTCGGCCGCGATCTTCATCGCCCTGCGCACGGCGGCGTCGGGCACGGTCATGCCGCGCACGCCTGCCTTGCTCACCGCCGCGAAAGGCGCGACGCCGGGCCGCCGCGCCATCAGCCCGTCGCAGATGGACGGGCTTCCCAGAGGCACCGTCTCGATCGCGCCGCGCGCGAGAGAGGTGCCCATGCCGTTGAAACCTTCGGGCTCGACCGCGACGATCTCGGTGGCCGGCGAGAGGTAGTGGAAGGCGAGCGAAACGCCGCCGATCAGGCCGCCGCCGCCGACAGGGCACAAGACGAGGTCTGCCGATGCGCCCCTGGCTGCCAGCTGATCGATCGCCTCGATACCCGCGCCCCCCTGGCCGGCGACGATCTCGGGGTCGTCGAACGGGTGCAGAAGCACCAGCTGTTCGGCCGTGGAGATCTCGCGAGCCTTCTCGGCGGCAACCTCCTCGCGCGCCCTGCTGCCGTGATCGGTCAGCACTACGCGCGCACCGTAGCCCTTGGTCGCCTCGCGCTTGGCTGCCGGGGCGTCGACTGGCATCACGATGGTGACGGGAATGCCAAGCGCCTCGCCGGCCGCGGCCAGCCCCTGCGCGAAATTGCCGGACGAATAGGCCACCACGCCGCGCTGGCGCTCGGCCGGCGTCAGCAGCGTCAGCCGCCAGTAGGCGCCGCGCACCTTGAAGGAGCCGGCCCACTGCAGGGACTCCGGCTTGACGAAGACGCGGGCGGCCCCGGCCTGCCGGGTCAGAAACGGGCTTTCAAGCAGCGGTGTGAGCTGTGTCGCCTGCGAGGTGGCCGCGTAGGCACGCCGGAGGTGGTCGAGCGAAGGGATCATCTCGCTCTCAGGCTCTCGTAGGAAACCATGGCGTGCCTGGCGTAGTGCGGCCGCTGGGTCAACCGATCGTAGTAGGCGCGCAGATTGGGCGCGTCGGCGCGCTCGAAATCGAGCGTGAAGTATCGATAGAGCAGCGTGCCGAAGATGCAGTCGCCGAAGGTCAGGTGCTCGCCGCCAAGATAGGGGCCGGTGGCGAGGCGGGCATCGATCATTCGGGCGAGCCCCTGCATGCGCGTCACCGCGGTATCGAGCGCCTTGGCATCCCGGTTCTCCGGACGAGTGCCGATCAACGGCCAGAAGATGCCGCCGAGCAGGGCGGGACCGAAGGTCGTCTTCGACCATTCCGCCCACTGGTCGATACCGGCGCGCACCTTGGGGTCGACCGGCCAGAACCGGCCGTCGCCATATTTCGCGCCGAGATATCGGGCGATCGCCGCGCTTTCCCAAAGCGTCAGATCCCCGTCCTGAATGGTGGGCACGAGCTTGTTCGGGTTCATGTTCAGGTATTCGGGCGTGTCGGTGCCGCCAAACGCGCCGCCGACATCGAGCCTGTTGTGCTGCAGCCCGAGCTCGGCGATCGCCCACATGACGATCTGCACATTTGCCGACGTGGCGCGTCCCCAAACCGTGATCATTTTGCCGTTCCTCCCGAAATTGTGTTGCTGTGGCGCAGCGCGCGGCCGGCCTGCGCCAGCCTCGTGTCCAGATAACCGGTGACCAGCGCGACGGCCGAGGCAGAGTCCGGCTCGCCCTGCTTCAGCGCGCGGCGGATGTAGAGACCGTCGATCATCGCGGCGATTCCCTCCGCGGTGGAGGCGGCCTCCGCGCCGGGCATCAATGCGCGAAGCCCGCTCAGCAGGTTCGAGTGCAGCCGCCGCGCATAGATGGCGAGCAGGCGGCGCATCGGCTCCGAGTGCTGGGCGGCGACGTAGAATGCGAGCCAGGCGGAGATTGTGTCGGCGCTGAACTGCTTTGCCGAGAAATTGACCGCGATCACGGCTTCCACCCTGGAGCGGGGATCGCGGAGCCGGGCGAGCGCGCCGCGCAGGTCGGCACCGAGCTCGGCGAGCAGGTGGCGCATCGTTGCGTGCAGGAGGTCGTCCTTTGCGCCAAAATAGTGGTGGGCGAGCGCGGAGGAGACCCCCGCGCGGCCGGCGATATCCGACATTGTGACGTCGAGCGAGCCGCGTTCGCCGATCGCGCCGATCGTTGCGTCAATCAGCGCACGGCGGCGCAGGGGCTCCATTCCGACCTTGGGCATTCCGGTGTCCTCTGTCGCCAGCATAGGTTTGATTGACTCATCAATCAATAACAGGACCGGCAGGCCTGGCCCCAGCAAAAGCCTTTGCCTTGCGCCACGCCACCGCATAGGTGCTTGGCGATTGGGTCAGCCCGAGGTGGAGCATGGAAAATCCCGTTCTTGTAGAGGTCCTGCGCGGAGCCGTCGTCGAAAGCCGCCATCGCGGCGCGGTCGCCGTCTTCGACGGAGACGGCTTGCCCGTGCTGACGATCGGCGACGTGGAGCGGCGGGTCTTTCCGCGCTCCGCGGTGAAGGCGATACAGGCCCTGCCGCTGGTCGAGAGCGGCGCGGCCGATGCCTTCGGCTTCGACCAGGCCGACCTCGCGCTCGCCTGCGCCTCGCACTCCGGCGAGCCGCGCCATTCGGACAGGGTAACGTCCATCCTGAGGCGCGCGAGCCTGACGCCCGAGGCGCTGGAATGCGGGGCGCACTGGCCCACAAACCAGGACGCCATGATCGCCCTGGCCCGGTCCGGGGCGGAGCCCGGCGCGGTCCACAACAACTGTTCAGGCAAGCATGCCGGCTTCCTCTGCACCTGCATCCATCGGGGTATCGATCCAGCAGGGTATGTCGGTCGCGCGCATCCGGCGCAGCAATGGGTGCGGGAGGCGATGGAGGCGGTCACCGGCGCGCCGCACGGCGACGACGTCTGCGGCATCGACGGCTGCTCCATCCCCACCTACGCCGTGCCGCTGACAAGCCTCGCACATGGCTTCGCCCGCATGGCGACCGGCAGCGGCCTGGGGCGGGGCAGGGCCGCCGCGGCCAGCCGCATCATCGAGGCATGCATGGCGCAGCCATTCTACACCTCCGGCACGGGCCGGGCCGACGTGAAGCTGATGGAGGCAGGGGGCGGCAGGGTCTTCACCAAGACCGGCGCTGAAGGCGTGTTCTGCGCCGCGCTGCCGGAAGCCGGTCTGGGCATCGCCATCAAGTGCGATGACGGAGCAGGGCGGGCCGCCGACGTGATGGTGGCGGCGGTGCTAGCAGGCCTTATGCGGCGAGAGCCGCAGATGTCGGCAAGGCTCGATGAGCTTGCACGGCCAGTCCTGACGAACTGGAACGGCATCGAGGTCGGCCGTTTGCGGCCGACGGAGGCGCTCACCGTTCAGGCGGTGTGATTTCGCGCGATCGTGAGGTGCGGAAACTCCGCGCCGCCGCCTGTTGCCGACAGGTCGCCGGTGACGGCTTCGGTCCACCGATGGCCGACGATCGCCCCGCCCTTTGCGTCGCTGATGACATTGTCGGAAATCAGAGCGGGGCCGGCGCCCTCGACCACGGTGACAGCGATCCCTTCGCCCGCGCCGCGGATCACGTTGCCCGTCGCCACCACGTTACGCAGGTAGGGACCCCAACCGAGATGCATGCCGTAGCGCGGGGCGTTCTCGATCACGTTGCCGGTTACCGACGTATCGGCCTCGACCGTGATGCCCACGCCGAAACCCGGCGGGTCGGCGCGATAGGGGCCGGTGGTGGACAGGTTGCGCACGAGATTGCCCGAGCACACGGCCATCCGGCCGCCTTCATTGAAGTTGACGATGGAGATGCCGTTGGCCGCGCCGTCGACGACGTTGGACGAGATGACGGCGCCCTCGAAGGCGAATTCCGAGTAGATCGCCGTTTCGCCTGACCGGGCGCAGCTGTTGCCGACGATCTGGACATTGCTGCCGCTGTTCGAGCGGATGGCCGAAAAGGCGCAGTCGGCAATCTTGTTGTTCGCGATGATCACACCGCCGGCGCGGTAGACGTTGATGCCGTTGCCGAACTGACCCGTGCCGCCATTCGTAGCCGCGATCCTTTCGACGCGGTTGCCGCTGACGATGGTGCCGTCCTCGGCGGCTTCCCATCGGTGCACGAGGATGCCCCCATTGCTACAGTCGGTAACCGTGTTGCCCGCGATTTCCAGGCCACGTGCCTGGACCGAATAGATGGCCGCTTCGGCAGCCCGCGTGATCCGGTTTCCCAAGACGCGGCCGGCGCAGGATTCGAGCGCCAGCCCATTGCCGCCGCTCGCGGCAATCACGCAATTTTCGATCGAGAGGTTGCCTACGCGGCGAAAATCGAGAAGGCCGCCTGCCCGGGATGGAGGGCGGTTGGCTCCGTCGAAGGTCAATCCGGCCAGGGTCAGTTGCTCGCTATCGGAGGCAAGGAAGAGATGCCCGTCCCCGCCATGTATGATGCGGGTCGCGCCGGGAACGCCGGAAAGCCAGACGCGGTGCGGCAGCGTCAGGCTGGAGACGATGTAGTTGCCTGCCGGGAGGAACACCGGCACGCCCGCTTCGGCCGCCTGCGACAGCAGCCGCAAAAGCGCATCGGTCTGATCGTCGAGACCGTCGGGGACGAGGCCTGCGTCTGCCGTGGTGAGGGACCCGCGCAGCCGGCCGGATAACGGCTGCGCCACGGACGGCATGCTGGTTCCGGCGAGGCCGGCGCAGGCAAATGCGCTCAAGATGTGCCGTCTGTTCCACATTGATACAGCTCCAGCCAAGGCAAGCCGACTTGCACAAAGCATGCCAGCGACGTTGAGTTTGCAGCGGAATGACCTAGATTACTGGCATGAGCAGAGCATTCACGAGCGAAGAGCAGAACGAGACCGGGTTTGATCTGGGCGAGCGGGCGGTTAGCCTTCACCGAAATCTGGTGACGCCGGAAGGGCTTGCCGCGATCGACGCCGAAGTGGCGCGGCTGCGCGAGGACCTTGCCCGCGCCGAGGGCGAGGCCGACCGCGAGAAGATCGCGCTGCATTCGCGCGATCTGCGCTACTGGAATGCGCGCCGCGAGACGGCGGAGCTTTCCATACCCGAGCCCGACAGCGACGTGGTGCGCTTCGGCATGTCAGTCACGGTCCAGGACGAAGACGGCAATCGCAAGACGTGGAAGATCGTGGGCGAGGACGAGGCGGATGCCGCCAACGGCACGATTTCCCACGTATCGCCCATGGCCCGGGCGCTGTTTGGCAAGAAGGTCGGCGAAGCTGGCGTAGTAAACGACCGCGAATGGGAGATCGTCGCGCTGGACGCCGGGCGCTGACTGCGCCCGGAAGACCCGTCAGTTGCTGGCGGCTTCTTCCAGCAGGTCTTCGAACCGGATGGCCGGCAGACTCTCGCAGAACATGATGCCATCCTCCGCGCCGGCGCTGGCGCCGATAACGCGCCCATGCCTGCGGCCGCTCTCAGCAGAAGGGTGAAGGGTGGTGCCGACGATCGGCATTCGCCCCTCGCGCAGCCGGTCGGCATGGGTGCGCCGCGTTTCGGCGATGCGGCCCTGGATGTGGCCGGCGGCGATGCTGCGAAGTATGCCGCCCTCGTCCTCGATCGCCTGCAGTTCGTCCCAGGCGCTGTCGCACAGAAACGATACGAACGCCTCCATCTCGCCGCCCAGGCCTGCGTCGATCGGCGCGAGGTTGCCTTCCGCGGCGAGCACCAGCAGCGTGTTTCGCGACAGGCGGCGGGCCTGCATGTCGGGCAGGCCGCCGGGCAAAGTGTGCGGCAGGGGCGAGAATGTCGAAACCCCGGCCTCCATTGCCGCGAGGCCGGCGAGAGCGCCGCGCGCCAGGTTGGTTTCCATCGCGCGCGAGGTCATCATCCGGTACGATGTCTCGGCGTGGATGACCGGTTCGGCCGACGGCACGGAATAGCTTTCCAGCACGCGCGCCCACAGCCTGCGCAGCGCGCGGATCTTGGCAATCGAACGGCTCTGGTTCTGGTCGAGGCTGGTCGCGAAACCCACATGCGCCGCGGCATACAGAACCGGCTGCCGCGCTTCCTCGAACATGCGCAGATACGACATCGCCGAAGCCAGCATGATTGCGAGCTCCTGAACGTCGGATGCGCCGGCGTTGTGGAAGACGCGGCCGTCCGCCTCGAGCAGGATGCCGGGCACGCCGAGCGCGAAGAAGTGGGCCAGCGACTGCGGCATCGAGGCGTGCATCGCCTCGATCGACATGCGCAGGCGTCCCGTGCCTGCGAACAGCGCAGCCGGATCGATGCCGAACGAAATGTCGAGCCGATCCGGGCTGACCCGGCGGGACGCCAGGATCTGCACCAGCCAGTCGACCGATGCGCGGCTTTGCGGATGCACGTCGAGCCGTATGTGGGTGCGGGTCAACGGAATGTCGCTGAGCGCGGCCGCCAGTGCCTCCTGGCTGACCGGCAGGCCGTTGCCGAAGGCGTTGGGAGCCCCCTCGAAGACGATTGCGATGCCTTCCGCCCCGTTGGCGAGATCGTCGAGAGCCTGAGCGTTGGCGTTGTTGGGCGAGGGATCGTCGACGCGCTGCACGATCCTGGTGCGTATTTCGCGCCCTTGCCCGAGGTCGAGCGGCGAACTGTCCGGTCCCCTGTTCTCACGCTCTTCGGCCGATGAGCCCTCGGCGAGATACGGCGCGTGTGCCAAGGCCGCCGAAAGGCCCGCTTCAGCCTTTCGGGCAATGCCCTTTCCGCCGTCCCCGGTGACCGAGGGGTTCATTGCGCCTCCCTTTGCAGCGTTTCGAGTTCCCGGCGTACAGGCCGGCGATTCGGCAAGGCAATGCCTCGAACGCTGCAATTCGTCTCCGGCCGCCGCGGCCGGATGGTCGTCGGAGTTTAGGGTTAGCGGCTGGACGCTGCAATGCGCAACTATGCCCCAGCGCGGCGTTTCCGGCCGGGCGTGGATTCGATGTGACACGCGTCCCACCATTGTAGCCCGTCGCCGGCCTGACTATACGGGAGATGAGGCGGGCCGAGACGCAGCCGCCGGCCGGAGGTGTTGATGAGCGACGGTGCGATTTTCGTTGGCGGCAGCCGCAACCCCGATGACACATACCTGAAGGCCGAGGAGCTGCTTCTGAAATACGGCAACCGGCACGGCATCGTGACCGGGGCAACCGGCACGGGCAAGACGGTGACGTTGCAGATCCTCGCCGAGGGCTTCTCCGACGCCGGCGTGCCGGTCTTTTGTGCCGATATCAAGGGCGATCTGTCGGGTATCGCGGTCGCTGGCGAAGACAAGGACTTCCTGCGCAGCCGCGCCGAGACGATAAGGTTCGCGCCGTACGAGTATCGCGACTTTCCCGTCATCTTCTGGGACCTGTTCGGCGAAAAGGGCCATCCGATCCGCGCCACCGTGTCCGAGATGGGCCCGTTGCTGCTGTCGCGGCTGATGAACCTGACGGAGGCGCAGGAAGGGGTGATGAACATCACCTTCCGCATCGCCGACGAAGAGGGGCTGCTGCTGCTCGACCTCAAGGACCTGCAGGCGCTGCTGGCGCATGTGGCCGAGCGCGCGGACGAGATCGGTCGCCGCTACGGCAACGTCAACAAGACGTCCGTGGGCGCCATCCAGCGGTCGCTGCTCATCCTGGAAGACCAGGGCGGCAATCACTTTTTCGGCGAGCCCGCGCTGCGCATCCCCGACCTGATGCGCACGACGCCAGACGGGCGCGGCGCGATCAGCGTGCTTGCCGCCGACAAGCTGATGATGAATCCGCGGCTCTACGCGACGTTCCTGCTTTGGCTGCTGTCGGAGCTGTTCGAGCAGCTGCCTGAGGTCGGAGATCCCGAAAAGCCGCGTCTCGTCTTCTTCTTCGACGAGGCGCACCTGCTGTTCGACGAGGCGCCCAAGGCGCTGACCGACCGGGTGGAACAGGTGGTCCGGCTGATCCGCTCCAAGGGCGTCGGGGTGTATTTCGTGACCCAGAACCCGCTGGACGTGCCCGAGACCGTACTGGCCCAGATGGGCAACCGCATCCAGCACGCGCTGCGGGCGTATACGCCGCGCGAGCAGAAGGCGGTTCGCACGGCGGCGGACACTTTCCGCCCCAACCCGGACTTCGATTGCGCAAAAACGATCACTCAGCTCGGCACGGGCGAGGCGCTGGTGTCCCTTCTGGAAGCCAAGGGCGTCCCCTCCATCGTCCAGCGCACGCTCATCCGCCCGCCCTCTTCGCGCATGGGGCCGATCACCGATGCGGAGCGGCAACGGGTCACGGCGGTGAGCCCGGTGGCGGGACAGTACGACCAGGCGATAGACCGCGAATCCGCCTTCGAGATGCTGCAGAAGCGCGCTGCCGAATCTGCCCGGGTGGCGGAAGAGGAACGCGCAAAGCAAAGCGAGCAGCGCGGCAGCCCGTGGTCACCCACAGGCGACAGCCGTGACGATCGTTTCGAAGAGGAGTATCGGCGCCGCAGGACCCAGTCCACCCAGCCGCGCGCGCCGAGTTCGAACCGGCAGACGGTGACCGAGGCCGCGATCAAGTCGGTGGTGCGCTCGGTCGGGTCCGCGCTCGGACGCGAACTCGTCCGAGGCATTCTGGGCAGCCTCAGGCGTTAGTTACTGACGCGCTGGTCAGACGGTGTAGCCGCCCTGGACTACGACGATCGGGGTCTGGTTGGGCACGCGCTCGTACAGGTCTATGACGTCCTGGTTCATCATGCGCACGCAGCCAGACGACACCGACTTTCCGATCGACCACCATTCGGGCGATCCGTGCACGCGATAGAGCGTGTCCTGCCCGCCCTGGAATATGTAGAGCGCGCGGGCGCCGAGCGGATTGTCCAGGCCGCCGGGCATGCCGCCATTCTCGGCGCTGTATTTCTGCAGCTCAGGCTGGCGTGCGATCATCTCGGCAGGCGGCGTCCACTTCGGCCAGACCTGCTTCCACTGGATGACCGCGCGGCCGGCCCATTCGAAGCCCTGCCGGCCCAGGCCGACGCCGTAGCGCATGGCCTCGCCATTCTCGCGGACGAGGTAGAGGTGGTGCGATGCCGTGTCCACAACCACCGTGCCCGGCCGCTCGCCGGTCGGGTCGCGGACGATCTGGCGGTAGAAACGGGGATCAACCTTTTCGATCGGCACGGCTGGAACGACGAAGTTCCCGTCACCGATTTCTCCGTACATCGCCCGGTAGCCGAGCGGTGCGACCGGCTCCGGCGCGGGTGGCGGCTCGCGTCGCGTCGTGCAGGCCGAAACAAGCAGAGACGCGCCCCCGACCGCAGCGGCGGTCAACAGGTTGCGTCGGGTAAGCGAAGGAGCGGTCTGACTTTGCAAGGCCTGTAACTCATCGGTTGCGGACGCAAACGGATAGCGGGTGCGCGTGGTTCCCACGCGCGATCGGAACCATTCGAATCGCACTGGAATGTTGCCCGCGATCCTGACCGAATCTTGGTGAACGAATTGCTAAGCGGCTTTGATCGCAGGCCGCGAGATGCTCAACTTGGCGTGAGCAGGCCTTCGAGCGACGGCAGCACCAGATTGGGCGGAAGATCGCGATATTCGTCTGCCTGGGCGGTGCGGTTGATCCACACGGTGTGGAAGCCGAATTTGGCGGCGCCGGCCACGTCCCAGCGGTTGGAGGATTGAAACGAGATCTTTTCGGGATAGACGCGCCAGGTCGTGGTCACCATCTCGTAGACCGAAGGGTCGGTCTTGAAGCGCTTCACCTGATCCACCGAAAAGACTTCATCCAGCAGGGGCTCCAGCGCCGCGTTGCGGATCGCCGCGCCTAGCATCTGCGGCGTGCCATTGGAGAGGATCGCCAGACGCGCACCCTGCGCCTTCAGCGACTTCAGAACGGCCGGCACCTCCGGATAGCAGTCGCACCGCCAGTAGGCTTCGAGCAGCCTCGGTCCGATCGCCCGGTCTACCGAGGGCACCCGACCGAAGGCGTGGTCGAGCGCCTGCTCGGTCAGCTGCCAGAAGTCGGCATAGGAGCCCATGAGGGTTCGCACCCAGGAATATTCCAGCTGCTTCGCCCGCCAGATTTCGGAAAGCAGCTGCCCATCGGGACCGACCGCCTCGGCGTGGCGGCGCACCGCTGCATGCACGTCGAACAACGTGCCGTAGGCGTCGAAGACATAGATGGAATGGCGCATGAAGCCTCGGCTTTTCGCCGACTTGAACGAAAGCGCCCCATCAGGTCAAGCACGCCGCCGGCGAGGCTGGCCCATAGTTTGCGGGTGCCACGGTGTTGACGGCTCACGCCAAACCCATATTCGATGCGGCCGGAGAAATTTCGACGGGACAAGAAGATGAGCCTTGCCGCAGCTGCAACCACCACCACCTGGACCTATGTCGACGGAGACTGGCACGAGGGCAATGTCGCCATTGTCGGCCCGCGCAGCCACGTGTTCTGGCTGGGCTCTTCCGTATTCGACGGCGCCCGCTGGTTCGAGGGCGTAGCACCCGACCTGGAACTGCATGCGGCGCGTGTGAACGCATCGGCGGTCGCGCTCGGGCTGAAGCCGTCCATGAAGCCGGACGAGATCGTCGGCCTCACCTGGGACGGACTGAAGAAGTTCGACGGCAAGACGGCCGTCTACATCCGGCCGATGTACTGGGCCGAGCATGGAGGCTACATGGGCGTTCCCGCCGACCCTGAATCGACGCGGTTCTGCCTTTGCCTCTACGAGGCGCCCATGATGGCGCCGTCGGGCTTCTCGATCAGCGTGTCGCCCTTCCGGCGGCCGACGCTGGAGACGATGCCCACCAACGCCAAGGCCGGCTGCCTTTATCCGAACAACGGGCGTGCGATCCTGGAAGCCAAGAAGCGCGGTTTCGACAACGCCCTCGTTCTCGACATGCTCGGCAACGTCGCCGAGACCGGCTCGTCCAACGTGTTCATGGCGAAGGACGGCAGGGTCTTCACCCCCGCACCCAACGGCACCTTTCTTTCGGGCATCACGCGCTCCCGCGCCATCACGCTGGCCCGCGATGCGGGCATCGAGGTGGTCGAGAAGACGCTGTCGGTCGCGGATTTTCTGGATGCCGACGAGATATTCTCCACCGGCAACCACTCCAAGGTCGTTCCCGTGACGCGCATCGAGGGCCGCGACCTGCAGCCAGGTCCGATCGCGAAAAAATTGCGCCAGCTCTATTGGGATTGGGCGCATTCCGCCGGTTGAGGCCGCAGCCGCGAACCATATATAAGACGCGTCAGTTGACGGGCCGCTGCGGCCGCCGACGATTGTTCAATCACTTTTGAGGAGACCACCGACATGGCTTTCGAACTTCCCGAACTGCCTTATGGCTACGAGGCGCTGCAGCCCTACATGTCGAAGGAGACGCTGGAGTATCACCACGACAAGCACCACAAGGCCTATGTCGACAACGGCAACAAGCTCGCCGCCGAAGCCGGCATGGACAAGCTGTCGCTCGAGGAAGTGGTGAAGCAGTCCTACGGCAAGAACCAGGGCCTCTTCAACAATGCCGGCCAGCACTACAACCACATCCATTTCTGGAAGTGGATGAAGAAGGGCGGCGGCGGCAACAAGCTGCCGGGCGCGCTGCAGAAGGCGGTGGACAGCGATCTCGGCGGCTACGACAAGTTCCGCGCCGACTTCATCAATGCCGGCACGACGCAGTTCGGCTCCGGCTGGGCATGGCTGTCGGTTAAGAACGGCAAGCTGGAGATCTCGAAGACCCCGAACGGTGAGAACCCGCTCGTGCACGGCGCCAGCCCGATCCTCGGCGTCGATGTGTGGGAGCACTCCTATTACATCGACTACCGCAACGCCCGGCCGAAATATCTCGAAGCCTTCGTCGACAACCTGATCAACTGGGACTACGTCCTCGAAATGTACGAGAAGGCCCGCTGAGGCGGACCGCTTCGATCGATCATCGCGAAGCCCCGGCATGGCCGGGGCTTCTTGCATCCGGGCACCGGTAACCGAAGCGTGAAGTGAGGCGGGGCTTATTTGACTTCCAGCCGCAAGGCTTTTCTCCAAGATCGACTGCCGCCCTCGGCGGTATCGATATCAAAAATGGAGTGTTTTCATGAGACTGCTCGCCTTCGCAGCCTCCGCGGCCGTCCTGGTCGCGAGTGCCGCAAGCGCCGACCCAATCCAAGATCGCGAGGCCATCATGAAGGAGCGCTCCGCCCAGATGCGGGTGCTGGGGCCGATCGCCCAGGGGCAGAAGCCCTTTGACGCAGCCGAGGTTTTGGCCGCGCTTGAGGCATTGAACGCGAACGCCATGGCGACCGACATCGACGCCCTCTGGCCGGCCGGCAGCGACACCGGCGACACCAAATCGTCGCCGAAGATCTGGGAAGACATGGCCGGCTTCAAGGCTGCATCCGACAAGTACAAGGCCGACGTCGCCGCGGCGCTCGCAGCGAAGCCGCAGGATCTTCCGGCATTCCAGTCCGTCTTCGGCGCTGTCGCCGCAAATTGCGGTGCCTGCCACCAGGCATTCAGGCTCTAGCAGCCGGTACAGCCATGATACGCAAGCTCGCCCTCGTACTTGGCGTCCTCGTCCTTCTGGGCGGGCTTGCCTTCTGGTTCCTGACTGCCCCGCAGCGCCTCGACACCGCGATGCTGCAGGCCGCGCCGGCTGGAGATGCGGCGCGGGGCGAACTGGTCTTCTGGGCCGGCGGCTGCGCGTCCTGCCATGCGGCATCGGGAGCCGAGGGGGATGCGCGGCTCGCGCTGGGCGGCGGCGTGGAGCTTGTCTCGCCGTTCGGGACCTTTGTGGCGCCGAACGTCTCGCCCCATGCTGACGGGATCGGCGGCTGGTCGTTCGAGGATTTTGCCAACGCGCTGATGCGGGGCGTATCGCCCTCCGGCAATCACTACTTCCCTGCGTTCCCATACACGTCCTATGCGCGCATGGAGGTGGGCGACGTCGCCGACCTGTTCGCGTTCATGCAGACGCTGCCGCACGTGGCGGGGGTGGCGCCGGCGCACAGGATAGGCTTTCCCTACGATGTCCGGCGCGCCGTGGGCCTGTGGAAGCGGCTGTATCTGAGCCCGGACTATGCGGTCGCGCTTGCCGGCGCTTCCGAGCAGGTCGCCCGGGGTCAGTATCTGGCCGAGGGGCCGGGTCATTGCGGCGAATGCCACACGCCGAGAAATGCGATCGGCGGGCTGGAAATGTCGCGGTGGCTGGGCGGCGCCGCCAATCCGACTGGGCGAGGGATGACCCCGAACATCACACCCGGCAGCCCCGATGTCGGTTCCTGGAGCGAGGACGACATCGCCAGCTACCTCGAGACCGGCTTCACGCCCGATTTCGACTCCGCCGGCGGACAGATGGCGGAGGTGGTGAAGAACCTCGCGGAATTGCCGGCCGCCGATCGCGCGGCCATCGCCGCATATCTCAAGGCAGTGCCGGCGATATCGCCGTAGCGGCGGCCACTGGCGATCTATCGCTCGCCCAGGAACTCGAAGCCTGCGCCCCTGAAGAAGTGACTGTAGTCGCAGGTCAGTTCCTCGCGCGCCGCGATATCCGTGAGCGCGTACATCTGCAGCTCGTCGGAAACGTCGCAGTTCGGATTGTCCGAATGGTTCATGTAGCGGGCGTCGTCGGCTTCGAAGACGATGTGCCCGGGCTGGCTCCGGCTCGGATAGCAATATCGATCCAGGTAGTCCTTGACCGCACCCTCCTGGGCCTCCCACAGCTCGTTCGGGATCAACCGGTCGAAGCGTGGGTCGAACTTTCCGATCAGCGTGCCTTTCGCGATAGGGTTCTTTGCAAACACGCCGATGCCTTCGATCAGCGACTTGTCCAGATAGACGTCGATAAGCAACATCCGGATTTTCCCGTGAATGAACTGGCCGCAACAGTTCGCACGACGGCGTGTCGCGGGAAAGCGGCGAGGGGGGCGCTCCCCAGGAGAAATGCCGATCAAACCCCACCGGCGATGTCGCCGGCTGGAGATCTCCGGCGCGTCGCAATCGACGGGAGATGGAGGCAAGCGCGATCATCGGACCCGCAAGTGTAGCCACCTATTGTCGCACCGTGCTTGCTGTAGCCCCCAGCAGCGGCTAAGTCGCCAAGCAACTGTGCCAGCCTTCCGTGTTTGGCGCTTCTGACGGTCAAGGAAACAGATGCGGCCTGTTTCGTCTCGGGGGCAAGGTTCGCACGCGATGAGAGGGAATCCCACGATAATCGCGGCGCGGGTTCCGAAACTAAATCAATTTAGATGAGGGTATTTCGGCTTATTTAGCTGCGTTGTATTTCACGTGGATTAAATTCGCCTCAATTCATTAACCGCACAGTCACAAGAAGTGGCACGTCAAATTCAGCAATCATTTGACAATTTAGAACCCCGAGAGCATTACATTAGCGCGGCATCGAATCAAAGATGCATCATAACGAACACAGAAACAGCCGCTCTTCGGCCGGTCCGAAGACATAAGACAACTTAGAGTTGGGGCCACCAAGATGGAAGAAGCAGAATCTGCCATGCGTAGCGACGATACCTTGATCGAGCTGACTGCCGACGTCGTCGCTGCCTACGTTAGCAACAATCCGGTGCAGGTCGGCGACCTGCCTAACCTGATTGCGGATGTTCATGCGGCGCTGGTGCGCGTCGGCGGCGGCCCGGAACCGCTGCCGGTCGAGAAGCCGAAGCCTGCCGTCAATCCCAAGAAGTCGATCTTCGATGACTACATCATCTGCCTGGAAGACGGGAAGAAGTTCAAGTCGCTGAAGCGGCACCTGATGACCCATTACGGGCTGACCCCCGAGGATTACCGCGAGAAGTGGGGGCTCGATCCGAGCTACCCGATGGTCGCGCCGAACTATGCGGCCGCGCGCTCGCAGCTCGCCAAGAAGATGGGCTTGGGACGCAAGCGCAAGTCGCGCTGACTATCCCGCGCCAGCGACATGTGACCCGAAGGCGGCCTGACGGCCGCCTTCTTCGTTTTCGCAATACCCGCCGACCAGCCGGTCGAGGACCTGCTTCAGGGCAATGTGCCGATCGAGGCTGTATGCCCAGTGCCGGGCGAGCCCCCGCTGCCTTTCGCGCCGGAGCTTGCGCTCCAGGCGCGAGATGATGCGCTGCCGTTCCTCACTGGTGGAGGTAAGCGCGTGTTCGAGATCGATCCCACAGGCGATCTGCAGTGCTGCCATCTGGCGGGCATGCGCGGCGCGTCTGCGCTGGGCGTCTTGGAATTCGGCGATGTGTTCTTCCATCGAAGGCATGAGAGCGGGTCCTGCTGAGATGCGTCGACTATCGACCCCGGCAGTGCAGGCGTGGATAGAATTCCGCCGCGGAAAGATGGTGAAAGCCGAAAAGCGACACGTTATCAGCTGGTTACGCGTGCCGCGGCAGTTCCTTCGTTCTATTTTTGTCCACACCCCTTGCTTGGGCCTCTACAAGGAAGATATTCCTATTGTGGAGGAGTTGCGATGCAACCGGGCAGGGCCGCTAGAAGTCAGCTTGATGAAATTACGGAGCCTCGCGAAGGGTCGGGCGAGGGTCCCGCATGCGCGGCGGCAAAGCCGCAGAAGACCCAGCGGCGGATCTTCGAGGCATGCGATTGCGTGATCGACCTTGCCGCGGCGTTCTTCAACGTCTCCGGCAGGGAACTGCGCCGGCCCGGGCGCGCCACGGAGGATGTGACGCGCGTCCGGCAAATCGCCATGTACCTGGCGCACGTCATGCTGGGGCTATCCATGAGCGACATCGGCAAGGCCTTCGGCCGCGACCGGACGACGGTCATGCACGCCTGCCACCTCGTGGAGGACATGCGCGACGACATCGAACTGGACGGCATCATCGGGCGCATGGAGCGGCTCGTCGCACTGGCCCTGAGCGGCCACCGGCTCTACTGGCGGAGCGGGCGGTTCAGCGAATGAGCGACAGGCAGAAAATGCGGATCCTGCGGTTTCTTTGCGCGGGAGGAGCGACGCTGTCCGCCGTCGCCGACGACGACAAGGTGCTGCTCGACGGCGGCGACCGCGGCACGATCGCGGTTGCCAGGACGATCCTGGGCGAACTGGACCGGGACCGGCTGGTCGAGACCGATCGCGACCAGATCGTGCTGACTGCCGAAGGCAGGGCAGCGCGCAAGAGGCAGGACAGCGACAAAGACCCATTTCTCGCCCAGCACCGCACTGTGGAATTGCGGCAGTTCCAGACCGAGGCCGGGCGCGAACTGCTCAGCGTCAACCTCGAAGAATCGCCGCTGCGGGCGATCGCCAGCCGCAGGGGGCGCGACGGGAAGCCATTTCTGTCGGGCAGTGAGGTGGCCGCAGGAGAGCGGCTGCGCGAGGACTATACGCGCGGCCAGATGATGCCGCGGCTGGGAGCCAACTGGCAGGCAGCGGTTTCCTCAGGCAGACGCGATGGAGGGCGCGGCGGCATCGCCGATATCACCGACGCCGCGCTGGCGGCGCGGATGCGGGTTGAGCGTGCGGTAGAGGCGGTGGGCCCGGAACTGGCCGGCGTGCTGATCGACATATGCTGCTATCTGAAGGGTCTGGAGATCGTGGAGCACGAACGCGGCTGGCCGGTCCGCTCGGCCAAGGTGGTGCTCAAGGCCGGGCTAGGGGCGCTCGCCCGCCACTACGAGCCGGTCGAGAAGCGGCGCAAGACAGGCGGCGAGATATTGCACTGGGGGGCCGACGGCTACCGGCCCGATTTGCGGGGGCCGGCGCCCTAGCGCGCCGGCGCCGCGTCGAGGGCGGCCTTTGCCGTCTGCTGGATGCGCTTGACCATGGCGCGCAGGCCATTGGCGCGCTGCGGCGTCAGGTGCTCGTCGAGGCCGAGCGCGCGAAACGTGTCCTCGGCATTGATGGACGCGACCTCGCTGGCGCGCCGCCCGGAGAACAGCGCAAGCACGATCGCCACCAGCCCGCGCACGATGTGGGCGTCCGAATCTCCGTGAAAGGTGAGAACCGGGTCAGAGCCTTCGCCGGTCTCGACGTCGAGCCAGACCTGGCTGACGCAGCCCCTGACCTTGTGCGCTTCGTCACGCAGGCTGTCGGGGAAGGGCGGAAGGTCACCACCCAGATCGATGATGTAGCGGTAGCGCTCTTCCCACTCGTCGAGAAAAGCGAAATCCTCGCGTATCTGGTCAATCGTGGTCTTCATCCCGGCAGGGATATAGTGATGCGCGACGCCTGCGTCACGCAAAACATCGGCCGCCGAAGCGATCGGCTGGCAGCCGATCAGCGGGTCTGGGGCACGCTGCCGGTGGAGATCACTTCGGCGATCGGATCGCGGACGGCCAGCTCGGCCTGTGCCGCGCCGCCGGCGTCGCCATACTTGCTGTCGAGCGCCTCGTAAGCGATGCGCGCGCCTTCGCGGGCACGCACGCCGATCGTGTGGAGGGCGGCCTTGCCGGTTTCGCACACGTCCGGCTTGCGCTCGCACATGCCCGTCACGTCCTGAATCGCGCCCCTGGCGGCGAGCAGCGCCTCCACCGGGCTGACCACATCCTCCTGGCTATCGCCGCCGATGCCGCCGAACGGAATCAGCAGCAGCACGAGCGACAGCCAAAACACGGACCGGATGATGAAACCCATATCGTCCCTCGATCGTCCATGCCCGACAGAGCGCCAGGCTTTTCCCACGTCCTGCCTGAAGACTATAGGGCAGCTGGAAAGGACGGCTTGCGCGACCAGGGGCGATTTGAGGCAAATTCGCTTCAAATTTTAGCGACCGCACACCCTGCGAATCCATTTCAAATTGAAACAGTCGTCTTAAGCCCTCGCTCACCAGCTAGATATTTGTTTTTAAGCGGTTTTCCGGCTTCAGCCGTGCGCCACGGAAGATGAGCGTGCGTTTGCGGCACCTTACCCTCTGTTTACCATGGCCCGAGATCGAGGGGTGTTTGCCGTGCATAAGGCCGCATTCGGCGCCACGAAGCCGGTCGGCCGAGGCCCCACTTATCCATTCATTAAAAGCTCGGTGCGAGGGTCCCTCAAAACAGACCCGAACCCGTCAGCGGGCGTTCAGTGCGAGTGCGTTGGGTGAATGCAGCAATTGCCAGATTGACCGATGTTCCAGCCGGCATCCTTGCCGGCTGCGACAGGCTGGTGCACCCCGCGGTGGCGGACCAGCGGACGCGCGAGCGGCAGCGGCGATTCATCGGAGTGATGCTTGCCGCGCCCCTGGCGGCTGGAGGCATCCTTGCTCTGTCGCCGACCAACCTTGCCATCGGCGCGTTTCTGGCGCTGCTCTGTGGTCTGATCGCCATCTGCTGGATGCTTGCGCTGTCGGTTTCACTGACCGGCAGGAACGCGTCTGCCGAGCGGTTCGCACTTGGCCTGTGGGTGACGGGCCTTGCGGTGGCAGGTGCCGCCGCCGGCTCTTCGTCGCCGCTGATTCTCCTCGCGGCGGCGATAGGTTTCGAGACCTGGTGGATCGGCCGCAGCAGGAGCGCGGCATTCGTGGGTATCGCCGCGGCGGCGGCGAGCCTCGGCCTGTACGTCGCTATCGGCGCGGTGCTGGGCACGCCTGCAGCAGGCGCCGGGCAGGCCTGGCAGTGGTTGCCTCCGATTCTGTACGCGATGCTTTCGTGGCCCCGGGTTCAGGACCTAGTCGCGCATGTCGATGGCGACCGCCGGCACCAGCAGGACGCGCTCGAATCCCACTTCGACCTGCCGGTCCTCCAGCTTTCGCAGTCGGGCGAGATCACCGGCGCGTCGGAAGCGGCGGCGCGCGCTTTCGGCCTGCCGGGCGACGTGCTTGTCGGAAGCATGCTGCTCGACCGCGTGCATCTGGCAGACCGGATCGCCTTCATGAGCGCCGTGTCCGCGCCGCGCAATGACGCGCAGGCCCGCAGCCTGGAGCTGAGGCTTCGCGTTGCCGGCGATGGCCGCGCCGGCGGCATCTATGTCCCGTTCGCGGTGGAGCTTGCACCGGCCGCCGACCACTGGATGCTGCTGTTGCGTGACGCGTCCGAGATGACGGAACTGCGCGCCGAACTCGCCAAGGCCCGCGATGCGGCCGAAAGCATCGACCTGGCGAAAAGCCGTTTCCTCGCCGCGGTTAGTCACGAGCTCCGGACCCCGCTCAATTCGATCATCGGCTTTTCCGACATGCTGATGCACGGCATAGCGGGTGAGTTCGTCGACAGCCGCCAGCGCGACTATGTCGGGCTGATCCGCCAGTCGGGCACGCATCTCCTGTCGGTGGTCAATGCGATCCTCGACGTGTCGAAGATCGAGTCCGGCGCCTACAGCATCCGTCCGGAACTCTTTGCCGTGAAGGACGCGGTGGAGCTCTGCCACTCGATGATGGCGCAGCAGGCGCGCGAGAAGGGGCTGACGCTGACGAGCCGTATCCTGCCCGACCCGGGCGAGATCAAGGCCGACCGCCGCGCGGTCCAGCAGATCGTGCTGAACCTGATGACCAATGCGATCAAGTTCACGCCCACGGGCGGCAGCGTGACGGTGGAGGCCGTGCGCCACGGCTCGCGCCTGCGGATCGTGGTGGCAGACACCGGCATCGGCATCGCCGAAAAGGACCTGCAGCGGCTCGGCCGGCCCTTCATGCAGGTTCGCAACGATTTCACCCGCCAGTTCGACGGTGCCGGATTGGGCCTGTCGCTGGTGAAGGGGCTTGTGAAGCTTCACGAGGGGGACATGTCTATCGAGAGCGCGCCGGGCGAGGGGACGGTGGTCACCGTGACGCTGCCCTTGGCCGGCCCGAAGAACGCCGACGCGGAGATGGCGGAATGGGACCGGCCAGCCGCCCTGCACAGGATTGGAGGCTCGGATGAAACGGTCCGCAAGTCGGCTTGAGGAGCCGTCCAGCCTCGGCGAACTGTTCCGCGAGGGCCTCGTTCTCGCGGGCGGCACGATCGTGCGAAATCCGGTCATCGCCGGCGGGTCGACCGCCTTCCTGGTGGCGCTGGCGTTCGTGACCGCAAACGCCATCTGGTATCAGCCGCACCAGCATCCGGGCGCGTTCTTCGCAACGCGCGAACCCGTCAATCCGGTTGAGCCGGTGCCGCATCCCGAGCCGCGTCCCGCCGCCGCCTTGCCGGTTCGCGACACGACGATTCTCATCGAGCGGCAGACGACGGCCTCGGTGCCTGGCACCGACCCGCAGGTGCGCACCGTTCAGCAGGTATTGCAGGACCTGAAGCTTTATGCGGGAACGGTCGATGGCCTTGCCGGTCCCCAGACCGTGAAGGCGGTGGAGGCGTATCAGCAGCTGGTCGGCCTGCCCGCGACGGGCAAGATCGACGCAGCGCTGCTGCGGCAGCTGGGAGCCGAGACGCAGCAGGCCCGGCAGGAAGACGAATTGCCGGAAGCCTTCGTTTCAGCCGATCCGTCCACGCCGCTGCCGCGCGCGCGGCCGGAGGCAGCGACGGCCACGCAAGTGGCGGCGCATCCATCCGACCCCCACATCGTGCGTATCCAGGCAGGGCTGAAGGCGTTTGGCAATGACGGCATCGAACTCGACGGCGTGATCGGACCCAAGACCAAGAGCGCGATCCGCGAATTCCAATCGTTGTTCGGCCTGCCCGAGACCGGCGAGCCCGACCCCGCAGTCTACGCCAAGATGCGCGAGATCGGCCTAGCCGACTGATTGACATCAGGCGCGGCGTTTCGCCTAGTCCCTTCAAAAGCGTAGGACATGCAGCCGAGAGTCACATCCGAACTGTGGATCGCCGTTCTCGTGCGCCGCGCGTTCTCGTCCGGCGGCTTTGCCGCGGTCGTGCGGCGCGGTTCGGCCGAGGCGGGCGCGATCTTCGTGGTCGCACGGTCGCGGCTTGGCGAGCAGGTGCTGTTCGGGCCCGCGCCGCAGACAAGCTATGACGAAGACCGACCTTCCGATCGCCTGTTCGCCGAACTGCTGCGGACAATCGACGAAGACGAGATCCGAAACCGGCTTGCCAAGGAAGAGCGGTTCGATCCCGACTACTGGGTGGTGGAGGTCGAACTCGACGATGCGCAGCTGAAGGAGTTGGTGCCGGTCAGGACGCCTTGAGCACCGCGACCGTCTCGTGCGGCGGCCGGTCGACATTGGCCGGCGCGGGCGCACCCTCGGCCGCGAGTGCGTTCGTCGCGCCGCCCCGCCATGAGGTCACCCGCATGCGCGCCTGCTCCATGTCGATGCGCCGATACTCCTCGATGAAGGCGCGAATCGCCGCCGTACCGCCGAAGCGCGGCGGGAAGGCGAGCGCGGCAACGAAGAAGGCTTCCGCGGTCGACAGGCCCGCGGCCTTCAGGGCGATTGGGAGGGAGTCGCGGTCGTCGATGACTTCGCATGCCCGCTGGAAAGACAAGCCGAACGCGTCGGCGAATGCGGTCTGGAACAGGGCGGCGACGCCGGTCAGGCCGGTTGCGACGAGGCGCGGAAAGGCGGCGTGCGCGCCTGCCCAGTCGAACCTGGAATGCTGGCGCAGATGCGCGGCCGACGCAGTCTCCGTCGATGGCAGCATGATGGCGCGCAGGCTCTCGCGCGTCGCCTCGACTCGCGGGCTCTCCACTGGCGCCGGCTCGTCGACGAGTTGGGCCGCTGCGGGGCGCAAGGTGGCCGGCTGCTCGACGGGTACCTCCGTCGCCGCAACAATGGTCGGGGCTTCCGTTTCGGGCGCGACGCCGAGCGCGCGGACGAGGGCCGCGATATTGGGGTTCAGCGCCGGCCGGCGGCCGATGGCGCGCGCATGGGCGACGCCGTTGCGGCCGATGAGCCCGATGAGGTCGATGTCGGCGAGGGCCCGCGAACGGACAAGAAGCGGGGCCGATACCGCGACCGGATAGTCGGCCAGCCGCCGCAGCAGCGTCGGCGGGGCGGGAAGCGATTCCGAAAGTGCGGCCGCCGCGTAGCGCTTGCTCTCTTCCGAGACCAGCGGCAGCAGCGGCAATGCGAGATCGTCAAGCTGGGCGGCGTCGCGCCCGCTCGGACGGGTAAGAGAGCAATAGCTGGAGATGGCAGCGCGAAACAGCCGATCGGATTTCGGCAGACGGTCTTCGGCTGTGATCAGATGAAGCGATGCGGAAGGCACAAGACGGACCCGATGAAACGCTGAACTCAATACACCGGCAGGCCTCCACCCACCGTCGTTCAAGATGCACGAAATTTGTTAGCAAGCTGTTAACCCTCTGCCGGGCATGTCTTGCCTGAGAATGTCGTGTTGCGTGCGCTGCGTTTGCTCCAGAGGAGAACGCGAGTCATGGCGGACATCATCAAGTTCACCCCGCGCGAACGAAGCGGGGCGCCATCGGCAGGGACCGCCCCCGCCGCCGTCATCATTTTTCCAGGCGTGCGCTACGAGCGGACGGTTGCCGGCGTGGCATGCACGGACGAGCCGCCGCAGGACGGCGAACGGCCCCGACGCCGCGGACGCCGCCGCAGGGCGAACTGACGGGCGGAAAAGCGCACCCCCGACCGGCGACACACGGACCGCGCGCAACTGGCAGAGCGGAGCGGCGAGGTCGGGACGCGCTCAGCGCGGGGAGCAACTGACGCTTTCGAGAAACCGGGTGACCGCGCCCCGCCATGTGCGGTCGGGCACGAATGCCCGAATGACGACGATACCCTGGTCGATGTCGGCTTCCACGAAGACCGCATCGACGAATTCCTCCGGCAGCGCCTTGCGCACCTCGATCGTCTGCACGGGGGTGAGCACCACGAAATCGACGGAGCCGTCGGATGCCGTGCGGTCGTTGAACGAGAAGATGTTCTGTCCGTTGCGGTCGTAGACCGACATCGACCAGAACGGCGCGCGACCCGGCGCCTTCACGTGCAGGACGCCATCTGCGAGGTCGAAACGGCAGGCAACGGCGGTGAACAGCGGATCGACCGAGCGGACGAGCGGCGTGGTGGCGGCCGAGCCGCCTATATGCGTGACCGCGTAGAATTCGGACGCCGCAGAGAGCTGCGACCAGGCATCCCGCTCGGTGTAGTAGGGCAGGAGAAACAGCACCGCGATGTGCACGATGCCTGCGCCGACGACACCCAGCAGGAGAGCGTAGGCCAGCCTAAGCATCGCAGCCGACCTTCAGCACCTGGGGGAGCTCGATCTCCATCACGCGGGAGGCGGTCGCCGTGGGGGTATCGTAGAGGGTCAGCACCAGCTGCATGGACCCGCCGCCGGTGATGCCGAGCCAGTTGCCCGGGGCGGGATGGCGGCCGATGGTGATGCGGATGGCGCCGTCGACCGTGCGCAGCATTTCCATCGAGTGCAGCGCCGGGACGCGGCGGATGGTGGGCGGCAGCACGATGCGCTGGTCGTCGGCCGCGTAGAGGGTCCAGAAGCGCGCCGACGGCAGCGCGCCTTCGATTGCGTATGTGCACTCGCGGCGCAGCGGATCGCCGGCCGAATCGCGCTGGGCGGAGAACGCGATGCCTTCGGCGCGGCCGAGCGACAGGCCGCCCTCGCGGGCGAAGCGCGCCTTGGAATAGGTGTCGGCCTCGGGCGTGCCGACATCCGGGAAGGCAGTCCAGGCGCCGATATGCACCGCACCGATGCCCTCGCTGGCATTGAGCGCGACCCAAACGCTGCCGGCGCCGCCTCCGACGGCGACGAGCAGGACGAACAGCGTCAGGATGATGGTGCGGAACATCAGGTGGCTGGAAAAAGGTTGCCAGACCCGCTTAACCCGGCACGAGCCGGCAGGGCAAGCAGGTGGGAGCCTTGGCGCTCCGTCTGATCAGAGCGTGGGGCGGGCAAGCGAGGAAAGCGTGTCTGGACGATCGGGCGCTTCCATGGGCGGCGTCTTGCGGAAGAGCTCGGACATTTCCTTGAGCAGCCGCGTCGTGGCCGACGACAGCGCGGGCGGACGTTCCGAGTCGGCCTCGGCCTTCTTGCGCGCCTCCTTGAGCGCGGCAGCCATGACCGCCGGATCCGGCAGCGGGTTCTCGATGCCGGGAATGGGCTTCAGCTCGATGTTCTGATGCGCGTAGGCCATCATGCGCTGCCACACCATGGCAGGAAGCGATCCGCCGGTCATGTTGCGCGTCGGCGAGAAATCGTCGTTGCCGAGCCAGACCGAGGCGACATAATTGCCGGTGAAGCCCACATACCATGCATCGCGGTAGGCCTGCGTGGTGCCGGTCTTGCCGGCCGAACGCAGGCCGGGCAGGGCGGCGCGCCGGCCAGTGCCCCATTCGGGAACGGCCGCCATCATCGTGTTCATCGAAGCGACCGTGGTTTCCTTCAAAACGCGGTGCGGCGGCGGGGCGTCGCGCTCGAAATCGTAGGCGACGTCGCCCGAATAGTTCATCAGTTGCTGGATGCCGTGGCGGGTGCCGCCAAAGCCGCCATTGGCAAGGGTCAGATAGCCGGTGGCCTGGTCCATCGGGGTCATGCCGGAAACGCCTAGCGTCATCGTCTTGTGCAGGCTGATTTCGGACTCGACCCCCATCGCATGGGCGATGTCAGCGATGGGCTTGGTGGTGAGGAAATCCTTGGCAAGACGGACCGGCACGGTGTTGATCGACTTGGCAAAGGCCTCGATGAGGGTGACGCGCCCGGAATAGGAGCGGCCGTAGTTCTTCGGCGACCAGCCGCCCCAGTTGATCGGCCCATCGGAGACGACTGACTGCGGGTTGAGGCCGGCTTCCATGGCGGCAGTGTAGACATAGGTCTTGAAGGACGAGCCCGTCTGCCGCAGCGCCTTGGTGGCGCGGTTGAACTGGCTGGCGCCATAATCGCGGCCGCCCACCATGGCCCGCACGGCGCCGTTCGTGTCGATTACCACCATGGCGCCTTCGGTGACGCCGTAATCCTTGCCGTGCTGGCGCAGGTGGAACTCGAGCGATTCCTCCGCAGCATGCTGGATGCCCATGTCGATGGTGGTGCGAGCCATGAAGTTGTGGGTGGGCATCTTGGCGGCGACGCGCTTCACCTCGTCGAACGCCCAGTCGAGGAAATAGTCGGGGCTGTCGAGCTTGCCGCGGTCGATCGCCGTGGCCGGCCGGATGCGGGCGGACAGCACCTGGCCTTCCGTCATGTAGCCGCCCTCGACCATGGCGTTGAGCACCGTGTTGGCGCGTTCGCGCGCGGCCGGCAGGTTGATGTGCGGCGCGTAGCGGGCAGGAGCCTTGAACAGGCCGGCGAGCATGGCCGCCTCGGCGACCGAGACGTCCTTGATGCTCTTGCCGAAATAGAAATCGGCGGCAGCCGCGATGCCGAACGTGCCGCCGCCCATATAGGCGCGGTCGAGATAGAGCTGCAGGATTTCCTTCTTCGTCAGGTTCATCTCGAGCCAAAGCGCGAGGAAGGCTTCCTTGATCTTGCGCTCCACCGTGCGCTCGTTGGACAGGAACAGGTTCTTGGCGAGTTGCTGGGTCAGCGTCGAGCCGCCCTGCACCACGCCCTGCGCCCGTACGTTCTGCGACAGCGCGCGGCCGAGGCCGATGAAATCGATGCCGAAATGCTCGAAGAAGCGCCTGTCCTCGGTTGCCAGCACCGCGTTGACCACGTGCTCGGGCAGTTCGTCGACTGGCACGGAATCGCGCTGGATGATGCCGCGCTGGCCGATCTCGTTGCCGTAGCGGTCGAGGAAGGTGACGGCGAATTCGCCCTGGCTGCGCCAGTCGCCCGTGGTTTCCTCGAAGGCCGGCATGGCCAGCGCGAACATCAGGATGGCGCCGGCGGTGCCGAGCGTGAACCCTTCGCTGGCGAGTTCGAAGAAGCCGCGCCGCCAGCCCTCGGCCCGGAACCGGCGGAAGAAGACGATGAGCCTTTCCCACCATTCGGCCAGGCGGAAACCGGCGTCGTAGAGCGTGGAATCGATCCAGGCGTCCAGCTCGAGCAGGAACGTCGCGCGCGGACCCTTGCGTTTCTTCGGCTCGAAGGGGTTTTCCATGAAATGTCGCCCGGTTCCCGTCCCGCGTACTCGATCCGATCACATGCGGTCATTTTTAGGGCGGCGCCACCACGCGGCCGTGACCATCATTCCACCATTTCGGAAGAGCCTACAAGAGGATTGCGCGCGCGTGGTAAAGGCCGGCGATCAAATATGATTTTTGAGAATAGGAAAATAGTCCTAATTATATACTTGAGAAAGTATGGGAATATGTCCTATGATTCGAGCCGACAGGCCGGCACTGAAAAGACAGATGAAATCGAGATCACGCCCGAGATGATTGAGCGTGTTGCGGAGTGCCTTATGGAGTCAGGCCAGCTTTCGCACGAAATTCGAGAAGTCGCTGTTGTGCTTGCGCGTGAATGCCTTCAGGCGGTCGATCCCCGCCCATTGCGATCCATGAAAATTCTAGAATCACATAAGTCGCCTCTTCGAAGTGACCTATATGTCGTTTGAGGTCCGTGGCGGTCATTGCTCCGTTGAAGGCTTCATGCGTCAGATTCGCGAAAGAGATGTATGGAAGCAGCACGTAAGGCATTGAGAGCAATTTCTGCGTGATGATCCCGTGGGCAATTTTGTCGCGCTTCTTTTTGAGTTTGAATATGTGCGCGGCGATGTGAGGCCACAGGGCGATAGCTTCATCCGACTGGGCGTGTCGCTTGACGATCGTCGCAATGATTTTCATTTTCGCGTCAAACGAGATCACGGCGTCCAGCATTTCTGATAGATGGATCAGATCTACGTCGCGCCAATTGCGAAAGGCCAATAGGTGGAGTTTCAGCTCAAGATCAGCCCATTGCGAAAGGGCTTTGCCGACCAGTCGGTAAAGCTCATTGCGCTCGATGATCTGCTCAGGAGTGCCCGCCATCGTGGCGGCGTTGGTACTAGCCATGCCTAAATCCGTGCCCCAGGAACAGGACGAAAAAGCGTTCAATGAGACATTGAAGCGGATGCTGAAGACGCCGCCGAAGCCGCACAAGGACGACGCCAAAAAGGAAAAGGGCGACGACAAGAAGCCGTCGCCCGCCCCTTCAAAGGATTGAGACTAGCAATCTGCTTAAGCCGCGAGGCGCGACTCGGCGAAGTTGATTGAGTCCAGCTCGGCTCGAATCTCCGGCTCAGTAGTCTCCATTTCGTAGCGGTTCTGGAGGTTGAGCCAAAAGTCCGGCGTGGTGTCGAACAAACGAGCGAGCCGGAGCGCAGTATCGACCGTGATCCCGGTTTCCTCGCGGACGATTCGCTCAATCCGCGTTCTTGGCACACGACATGCTTTAGCGAGGGCGTAGGCCGTGAGGCCATATGGCTCCATGAATTCCTCGCGAAGCACCTCACCAGGATGCAATGGGGGAAGCCGCTTGGACATAATAGGTTCTCCCTTACTTATGGTAATCGGTGATTTCGACCTCGTGGGCTTCACCGTCTTTCCACACAAAACACACTCGGTACTGGGTATTGATCCAGATAGCCCACTGCCCTTTGCGGTCCTTGTCTAACTCGTGCAGCTTGTTGCCCGGCGGCGCTTTGAGGTCTCTTAACTCCCTAGCGGCCTCGATCATGCGTAACTTTCGCCGCGCGACCTTCACGATGTTAGTCGGGAACCCTGTCGGGCAGACCCCGTTGAATACGCCCTCGGTTGCCGCATTTGCGAAGCTGCGGATCATGGCGCGGTCACGAGCCTAACGTATCAAGTCCCGATACGTTCCGCAATACAGAACGTATCAGGAACCGATACGATTCGGTTGTGGTTCGCAAAGACACCCCCTCCCAACGCCCTTTAGGGCGGCCCGCCCAAAACTACACCAGCTTCTTCAGCAGACGGTCAATTGTGCTAGATTACCACCCAAACAGCGGGGGGCGATCTGAGATGACGAGTCCTGACAATCCTAAGACTGGGCGGGTGACGCCGCCAGTTGTTTATTTCACGTATGATGAAGAGCGGGTTGAACACATCATCTCGGATGACAAGCTCATGATAATCGCAAACGGTGGCAAAGACGTTTCGCTTCAAATTTGCATTGGAGCATTCGGTGTCGCTTTCGGCTACGCTCAGAACCTCTTTAAGGTAGTCACCGACATTAAGACCAGCACGCCGGTGGAGCCGTGGCAAGGTATTGGCGCTGCGATCTTTCTCGCGGCAACAGCGGCTTTCGTACTGACAGCGTTTTATCACCAGCGCACGAGCATCGGCGTCGGCAATCTAATTGCACAGATCAGAAGCCGCAAAGTTGGCGTCATGGGCGAACCGCCATTTGTTGGCGGGGAGCCTTTTGCTGGAGATCCCTCGATTTCTACAGAAACTTCTTCAACCACTGAGTGACTGAGTCAGAGTAGCCGAACCAAGCGCCTTCCCCGGAAAGCTTGCCGACGAACAGTTTGTCGTTTGAATCGAGACACAGCCTTAAATGGTCGCGGATTTGTGCAGAATTCTGGTTTGTGACGACGATCCAGACCGACTGTTGCATGTGCCAGTGGGTGCCATAACCCTTTAGCTTCTCAATAAGGCAGTCGTAGTTTTGGCCCTGCTTATGGAGGTCATAGGTAACGATGTACGCTGGCATGGCGAAGTCCCCCTAACGATCGCTATGTATCACGTTTTCCAAGGCGGCGCTTTAATAGAAACCTTCGCGCCTTCTGCTTAGGCGTGACCGGTTTCACCAATCCGCCGATAGGTAAGGCGCTTGCCTTCGATCATGGCGAGCAACTGGTCGGCGCGTTCGGTGTCGCTCACGCCAAGAGCCGAGCGGCGATTGTAGCGGAAGTCGAATTCGGCAAGGTAGCGGTGAAGGTGGGCTTCGCCGCAATGCTGATAGACGCCGATCATGCCGCGCTTGAATACCGAGAACACGCCTTCGATGGTGTTGGAATGGACAACCACGTCGCCTTCGCGGCGGGCGTATTCGCCCTTGGCGTGGTTGGTGGTCTTGTGGTCGGCGTATTCCTCGCCAGTGCGGGTGTAGAGGCGCGAAGAGTCGGTGTAGAGGGTCGAGTTGCGGTCAACGTTGCGCACCAGCACGTCGCGCACGGTTGAAGCCGTGGCGTCATTCAGGTGGAACATGCGGGCTTTGCCGCCGCGCTCGACTAGGCCGACGACGATGCGCTTGTCAGCGCCGCCAGCCTTGCCGGACTTGGTGGGCTTCCAGTTCTTGCGGGCGCGCGGGCGGGCATAGACGCGGGGCGTCTCGCGCTTGCCGATGTATGTCTCGTCGGCCTCAACGGTCTTGCCTTCGCCGCCGAGCGGGCCGGACGACTTCACGTCCTCTTTCATCGCCTCGCGGATGCGGTGCGCCATGAACCATGCGGTCTTGTAGGTGACGCCGAGCATACGGTGCAGCTGGTGCGCCGACATGCCTTTCTTGGACGAAGCGAGCAGGAAGGTCGCCAGCAGCCACTTGTTGAGCGCGATCTTGGAGCGCTCGAATACGGTGCCGACAGTCACGGAGAACTGTTCGCGGCATTCCATGCAGTTGTAGAGGCCGGGGCGGTGCGCCTTGCCCTGCATCTTGGTGATGCGGTCGGGATTGATGTTGCCGCAATGCGGGCAGACGGGACCGTGCGGCCAGCGCTGGGCTTCCAAATGCTCGCGGGCCTTGTCGGCGTCCTGAAAGATCGGGTGATCGAGCTTCATTGCGGTAACTCCTTGCGTTTGTTATCGCAATCGGCTCGTGCTTTGTCAAGTATATAATTAGGAAAATAGTCCTTGACACCGTGACGGTGCTGCTGTAGGGTTCAGCTATCGTCACACAGTTGCGCCCGGCGGTGCCGGATCGGAACCCGGGGCGATGGGTGGAGGCCCCGTTCGCGGGCCGGATTTACTGGATGCTTCGAGCGGCCGGGCGCATGCGCCGCGGCCTTTTCTTTTTGGGCGCGGACGGCACGCGGCCGCGGCTCGGACCTCGGGAGTTGATGGATGGCCGGATCGAACCGCCGCAGCACCGCCGCGAGGCGGTGGCCGGCGATGCACCGCGCGTTCGAGGGTGAGCCAATGACGCCGGCGCTGCTGGCCGAGATCGCCGGCCTGGCGCCGGAGACGGTCGCGCGCAGGGCGGAAGCCGAGGGTTGGGTGCCGCCGCCCAAGGCGGGCACGGCCCAGCAGCGACAGCAGAAGATCGCGCTGATGCTGGACGAGATGGTGGCCGACGTGGAGGCGGTGAAGAAGAGCAAACGGACCGGCGCCTACGACAAGACGCGCATCGACGCGCTGTCGGCCCGGATGCGCATGCTGGAGAAACTGTCGGAGATCAGCGAGACCCGGCAGGCGCGGCAGGAAGAAGAAGAAAAGACCGATGCCGAGATCGCAGCCACCCTCCGACGCATCGACGAGCGCATCGTCGCTCTCGCCCATGACTTTGCGCGGGAGCTTGTCAGGGATGGGGTTCGCGTCGGCGAGGGAGCTGCTGCGGATCGAGAATGAATGGTGGGCGCATGCGCGGGCGGCCCAGCGGCCGGTCTCGGGCGTACCCGTCAACTGGCTGGTTCTGGGCGGGCGCGGCGCCGGCAAGACGCGGCTCGGCGCCGAATGGGTGAACGCGCATGCGCGCGGCTATCCGCCTTTCGCGCAGCGGCGCTACGGGCGCATCGCGCTGGTGGGCGAGACGCTGGCCGACGTGCGCGAGGTGATGGTGGAGGGTCCGAGCGGGATCATTGCCAGCTCGCCGCGCGACAGGCCTCGCTACGAGCCGTCGCGGCGCCGGCTGGTGTGGAGCAGCGGGGCGGTCGCCCTGGTGTTCTCGTCGGAAGATCCGGACAGCCTGCGCGGGCCGCAGTTCGACGCTGCCTGGTGCGACGAGCTGGGTTGCCCCGCGGTCGACAAGGGGCCGAACCAGCCGAATGTCTTCCCCGACCCGAAATCGTCCGAGAACGGGGTGCCGTGGTTCTCGAATGGCGGCCGGTCGGATGTCGCCAGCCTCAACCTCGCCGCTGCCCATTTCGACCAATGGGACGCCGCCTCGGACGATTTCGACGCCGCCGCGAACCCGGTGTCGGACGTCTATGGCGGACGCATGGTCGACGCGTCGCGCCTCTACCTCTGGGCCTGGGACGCAAGGCCGTTTCCGGCGTTCCCGACACGCACCGATGTGTGGAGCGACGGCAGCAACTGGCTGCTGGGCCACTGGCTGAACGGCCGCATGAACGGTGTGGCGGTTGCCGACCTGATCAACGCGATCCTGGCGGACCACGGCCTGGAAGCCGCCGACGTGACGCGCGTTCACGGCACCGTGGGCGGATATGTGCTGTCCGATCCCGCGACGGCGCGCGGCGCGCTGGAACCCGTGGTGGATCTATTCGGGCTGACGGTGAGCGGCGAGGGCGGAAAGCTGGTCTTCGCGACCGAGGACGCAGCCGACGGTGCGGCGATCGAATTGGACGAGTTCGCCATCGTCGATGATCGTCCGCTGACGACGCGGACGCGCATCGCCGACCACGACCTGCCGGCCGAAGTGGCGCTGTCTTTCATCGATCCTTCCACGGACTACCAGGCCGGCACGGCGCGCGCGGTTCTTTCCGAGGCGCCGCATCGGGGCCAGCGACACATCGGATTTCCGGGTGTGCTGGAGCCTGGGATGGCCGAAAGCCTGCTGGCGGACTGGCTGCGCCGCAGATGGACCGCGCGCGAGCAGATATCGGTGACGGTCGAGCAGACACGTATCGACCTGACGCCGGGCGGAACAGTGTCCCTGACCGGAGAAGAGGGCGCGGGAGATTTCCTGATCACCTCGGTCGATGCGGGCGCGGCGCGCGAGATCAGCGCACGGCGCGTTCGGCGCCTGCCACCCTCACCCTGGAAGACCGGACTGCAGGCGCCGGCGAAGACCCGGGTGCCCCGCGCCGGCCCACCGCTTGCGCTGCTCGTCGACCTGCCGATGCTGCCGGGGGCAACTGTACCTGAAGAGCAATTGCGGATCGCACTGCGCGCGAAGCCCTGGATCCCGCATGCGGTGTACGCGTCTCCCATGAGCTCGGGGTTCGAACGCCGCGGGCTGGCGATGCAGGAAGCCGCGATCGGAACGCTGCGGTCATCGCTGGGGGCGGGGTTCGAGGGCCGGTTCGACAACGCAGCTGTGCTGGAAGTCGAGATGCTGCACGGCGAACTGGCGAGCGCGCCCGATATCCAGGTCCTGAACGGTGCAAACCTGGCGGCCATCCGGTCTTCCAACGGTGAATGGGAAGTGATCCAGTTCGCCGCCGCAGAAGAGGTGGAGCCGTCGGTCTGGCACCTGGGCCGGCTTCTGCGCGGACGCTTCGGCACCCGCCCGGCCATGCTCTCGGGAGCGGAGGCAGGCTCGCATTTCGTGCTGCTTGACGGGGCGGTCGTTCCATGCGGACTCAAGGCGCACGAGATCGGGCTTACGCTCAACTGGCGCGTCGGGCCGCTGGGCTACGACTTCGCAAGCCCGGCCTTCGCCTCGATTGCCGCCGTGGGCGGCGAACGCGCGCGCCGGCCGCTCTCGCCGGTGCACCTGGCAATACGGAAGCAACCCGACGGCAGCCGCGCCCTGACCTGGACAAGGCGGGGGCGCATCGATGCCGATCGCGGCCTCGCCGGCAACATACCTCTTGGCGAGGAAACGGAGGCCTACCTCGTGGAGGTTGCGACCGTCGGAGGCACGGTGATGCGCCGCGCGACCGTGGCGGCTGCGGCATGGACCTACGAGGCGGCCTCGATCGCGGCTGACTTCCCCGTGCCGCCCGGCGCGGTCGACGTCACCGTGCGGCAGCTTGGCTCGGGCGGATACCCCGGCGACGCCGCAACGCTTCGCTTCAACCCCGCCTGAACCCAAACGAAGGAGAAATCATGGACAGCATCAAACCCTGGTACCTGTCGCGCACCATCTGGGCGTCGGTCGTCACCGTTCTGAGCGCAGCCGGAGCGCTGCTGGGGCTGCCTGTCGGCGGTCTCGACGGCGGCGCGCTGACGGACTCCGTCCTGCAGGCGGTGACCGCCATTTCCGGCATCATCGCCATATTCGGCAGGCTGGGAGCAACCACCCGTATCGTCTGACGAAAAGCCTTGCGCGCCGCGCTGTTCGATTGTTCATTTCACGTTCAGCGCGGCTGCGCTAGAACGGCGACCATGAAAAAGGCAACGTCACTCATTTCGGCAGCCCTGCTGCTCGGCCTTGCCGGGCCGCCGGCGCTCGCGCTGCCCTTGGCACCATCGCAACCCGCTGCGCCGGCGAGCGGGATGGTCGAGGTCCAGGCGAACTGCGTCGCGATCGGCCAGCAGGTCGCGGCGCGCCTTGGCGGCCAACTCGGCAGCGTCAGGATGGAGAACCGGGGCGGACGCAACGTATGCGTCGGCGAGGTGGTGGTGCCGCCGAAGGATGGCCAGCGCGGACGGAAGATTCCGTTCGAGGAGCCGGCGTAGCCGCAACTGCCGGCGCGCCGCTGAATGCGAGGGGATGCATGCGCATACTGGTCGTGGAAGACGACAAGGATCTGAATCGCCAGATCACCACGTCGCTGAGTGAAGCCGGCTACGTGGTCGACAAGGCTTTCGACGGCGAGGAAGGACACTTCCTCGGCGACACCGAACCGTATGACGCCGTGGTGCTGGATATCGGCCTGCCGCAGATGGACGGCATCAGCGTGCTGGAGCGCTGGCGACGGGCCGGCCGAAAGATGCCGGTTCTGATGCTGACGGCCCGGGACCGCTGGAGCGACAAGGTCGCCGGCATCGACGCCGGCGCCGACGATTACGTGACGAAACCCTTCCACATCGAGGAAGTGCTGGCGCGCGTGCGCGCCCTTATCCGTCGCGCCGCGGGACACGCCTCATCCGAGCTGAATTGCGGACCGTTGCGGCTGGACATGAAGGCCTCCAAGGCCGACGTGGACGGGATGACGCTGAAGCTCACTTCGCATGAATTCCGGCTGCTGGCCTATCTCATGCACCACATGGGCGAGGTCGTGTCGCGGACCGAACTGGTCGAACATCTGTACGACCAGGATTTCGACCGCGACTCCAATACGATCGAGGTCTTCGTCGGCCGCCTGCGCAAGAAGATGGGCGTCGACCTGATCGAGACCGTGCGGGGTATGGGCTACAGGATGCGCGAGCCGCAAGCCTGATGAGCCCCGGCGACCGCACGGCGCTGCATCCGGCTCCGCGCTTCAGGATGCCTGCCTTCTGGCCGCGGTCGCTCGCTTTCCGCGTCATAGCCTTCTCGACCGTGTGGGCGATGGTGGCGCTGGTGGTCATCGCCACCATCATCTCCGCGCTTTTCCGCCAGGCCAGCGAGCGCGGCTTCGAGAGCCTGCTGTCGGCCCACCTCTTCAACCTCATCAGCTCCGTCAACGTGACCGAGACCGGCTTTCTGGTCGGCAGCCCCAACCTCGGCGACCTGCGCTTCACCCAGCCCGGATCGGGCTGGTACTGGTCGGTCGAGCCGGCATCGGAAGGCGTGCATGGCGACCTGCGGTCCTTCTCGCTGACCAGCCAGGTTCCGATCGTGCCAACGAGCGTGGTGCCGTTCGACGCGGACTTCCAGCGGACCTACTTCACGGAGGGTCCCGGCGGACAGATGCTGGAGGTGCACGAAACCGAATATCTGCTCGACGAGAAGAACCACATTGCCCGTTTCAGGATGATCGGCAACCGCAGCGAGTTCGATGCGGAGATCGCCGCGTTCAACCGGCTGCTCTACACCTACCTGGCGCTATTCGGTCTGGGAATGATCGCCATCAACGCCGTCGCCATCATGCTCGGCCTTGCGCCACTCGCCCGCGTCAGGCGCTCGCTGGCCGAAATCCGGGAGGGACGGGCGCAGCGTCTCGACGGCACGTTTCCAAACGAGATCGCGCCTCTGGCGGAGGAGACGAATGCGCTGATCGACAGCAACCGCCGCATCGTCGAGCGCGCGCGCACGCAAGTGGGAAATCTCGCGCATTCGCTGAAGACGCCGCTGGCGGTGCTGCTCAACGAGGGTCGCGCGATCGGGGCGGGGGAAGGGAAGCTGATCGTCGAGCAGGCTTCCGCGATGCAGCAGCAGCTTGAGCACTACCTGCAGCGCGCCCGCATTGCCGCGCAACGCGAAAGCGTCGTCTTTCGCACGCCGGTGCGCCCGGTCATGGAGCGCATGACGCGCGTCGTCCAGAAGCTTGGACCCGACAAGCAGGTCTCCCTGTCGCTTCCCGCGGTGGATGTTACCTTCGCAGGCGAGAAGGAAGATCTCGAGGAGATCACCGGCAATCTGCTGGAGAACGCGATGAAATGGTCGCGCGGCAAGGTGCGCATGACGGTGGGCCTGCCGCCGGAACAGGACCCGGCTTCGCCGCAATTCACCATCGCGGTTGAAGATGACGGGCCGGGAATTCCGGAAGACAAGGCCCGCGAGGCGCTTCAGCGCGGACGCAGGCTGGACGAGACGAAACCGGGCACCGGCCTCGGGCTGGCTATCGTCTCCGACCTGGTCAAGGAATACAATGGCACGCTCCAGCTCGGCCGCTCCGGGCTGGGAGGCCTCAAGGCGACGGTGACGTTGCGCCGCACGATGAGTTGAGGAACCACGGGCCAACACGCGAATTTGTAAGGCCGGCGGGCCAAAATTCGGCCAAATATGGCGGCTAGCGCGGGGCGACGTCGAAGGGATGACAAACGTGGCGGGAATTGCGGTGCGACCGGTTGGTGTGATGGTTCTCGGCGCCGCCCTGGTGCTGGGCGGATGCATGTCGGGCGACGGGTCGAGCGCATCTGTCGTCGGAGGCTTCGCGCCGAGCGCTGGCGGAACCGGCAACCGCGCCCAGACTATATTGGCGGCCATGGGCGACGGGCTCGTCGGCAGCGCCTTTGCCTCGCCGCTGGCGGAGCGCGATCGCCTGAAGGCGCTGGAAGCCGAATACAAGGCGCTTGAATATACGCCGGCCGGGCAGCCCGTCGCCTGGAAGGGCGAGAGCGGCGAGCCGTCCGGCGAAGTCGTCGCCTCCCAGCCCTACCGGGTCGGATCGCAGGACTGCAGGCAGTATGCGCACAAGGTGGTGTCGGCCGGGCAGTCGCGCAGCATGCGCGGCACCGCCTGCCGCAACAAGGACGGCAGCTGGACGCCGCTGGGTTAGGTCGCCGCGGGTCGTGCTTCCCACAAGATTGCCCAGGATCAATGCCATTTGGTCGCAAGCCCTGCCATTGGCAGCCCTGGCGAGCCTGGCTATTTGAGGTTGCATGATATTCTGGTTGATTGCGGCGCTTCTGACGCTCGGCGCGAGCGCGGCTATTCTGGGGCCGTTTCTGCGCGCCGGCGCCCACGCGCCGGCCGATCCGTCGGCTCACGACCTCGAGGTTTATCGCGACCAGTTGAGCGAGATCGAACGTGACGTTGCCAACGGCCTGGTGCGGCCGGGGGAAGCTGAAGAGGCGCGGGCCGAGATCGGCCGCCGCATCCTGCGGATCGCCGGCGCGAGGGACGCTGGGCCAGCCTCCAAACACGAGCGGATCGCGAAGGTGATCGTGACCGGGGCCGTGCTGGCAGTGCCGCTGCTTGGCTGGGGCGCCTATTCCATGCTCGGATCGCCGGGCCTGCCCGACCAGCGGCTGGAGACGCGGCTGACGCGCAACCCGGTCGAGAACTCGCTCGACGAACTCGTCGCGCGGGCCGAGCAGCATTTGCGCGACAATCCCCAGGACGGCCGCGGCTGGGACGTCCTGGCGCCGATCTACCTGCGCATGGGCCGCAACGAAGACGCGGTGCTGGCCTTTCGCAATTCGGTGAGGCTGAACGGCTCTTCCGCGGCGCGCGAGGCCGGGCTTGGCGAGGCGATGACCTCGGCCGCCGGAGGCATGGTGACGGCGGAGGCGCAGACTGCCTTCGAGCGTGCGCAGGCGCTGGAGCCGGAAGATGCGCGCTCGGGATTTTTCCTCGCGCTTGCGATGGCGCAGGAGGGCAAGGCGGACGACGCCCGGGCGAGGTGGCGCGAGATGGCTGCCCGCCTGCCGCAGGACTCGCCCTGGCGCGGCGCGGCCGAGCAGGCAGCAGCGCGGACGCTGGGTGCTGAGAACGCGCCGGCGGACCCGACCGGCCCGAGCCAGGAGGAAATGGACGCGGCGGCCGAGATGTCTCCCGCCGACAGGATGGCGATGGTCGAAGGCATGGTTGCACAACTCGACGAGCGCTTGCGGCTGGACCCCGCCGACGCTCAGGGCTGGCAGCGGCTGGTGCGTTCCTACCAGGTGCTGGGCAGGACCGACGACGCGCGCGCCGCGCTGGCACGCGGGGTCGAGGGGCTCGGCCGGGACACCTCGGCAGCGCGCGAGCTCGAGCGTTTCGCTGCCGAGCTCGGAATATCGGAGGCCAAGCAGCCATGACGCGCAAGCAGAAGCGCCTTTCCGTCATTGCCGGCGCGCTGGCCTTCATTGGCGCGGCGACAGGACTGACCTTCTATGCGCTGGGCCAGAAGACGTCGTATTTCTACATGCCGGCCGACCTGGCTGCGGCCGGCGTTGCGCCGGGCGAGCGCATCCGCCTCGGCGGGCTGGTGGAGAAGGGTTCGATCCTGCGCGGCCAGGGCCTGGCAGTCTCTTTCGCGGTCACGGACACGCAGGAAGCCGTCAAGGTGCGTTATGAAGGCATCTTGCCGGATCTGTTCCGCGAGGAGCAGGGAGTGGTGACGGAAGGCAGCTTCGCGCCCGACGGAACGTTCGTGGCGGACAGCGTGCTTGCCAAACATGACGAGACCTACATGCCCAAGGAAGTCGCAGACGGTCTGAAGGCGCGGGGCGTATGGCAGGAAGACTAGGGTACTTCGCACCATGACCATCGAACTCGGCCACTTCGCGCTGGTGCTGGCCCTGGTGGTGGCGCTCGTGCAGTCGATCGCCCCGCTGGCGGGCGCCCGGCTTGGCCATGCCCGTCTGATGGCTGTCGGAGAACCTGCCGCACTGGCCGGCCTCGCGCTCGTCTCAATCGCGTTCGCGGCGCTCGTGGCGGCCTATGTCGGCTCAGACTTTTCCGTAGCGAATGTGTGGGAGAATTCGCACTCGGCGAAGCCGATGCTCTACAAGATCACCGGCGCCTGGGGCAATCACGAAGGCTCCATGCTGCTATGGGTGCTGATACTCACCCTGTTCGGCGCGCTCGTCGCGCTGGGCGGGCGCAACCTGCCGGAAAGCCTTCGGGCCAACGTTCTTGCCGTGCAGGGCATGGTCGGGGCGGCGTTCCTCCTCTTCATTCTCGCCACGTCGAACCCGTTTGCCCGGCTGGACCCGGCGCCGATCGAGGGCAACGACCTCAACCCGATCCTCCAGGACATCGGGCTGGCGATCCATCCGCCGCTGCTCTACCTCGGTTATGTCGGCTTCTCGATCAGCTTTTCGTTTGCCGTCGCGGCGCTGATCGAAGGCCGCATCGACGCAGCCTGGGCGCGCTGGGTGCGTCCCTGGACGTTGCTTGCCTGGATATTCCTGACCGGCGGCATCGCGATGGGCTCCTACTGGGCGTATTACGAGCTCGGCTGGGGCGGCTTCTGGTTCTGGGATCCGGTCGAGAACGCCTCATTCCTGCCCTGGCTCGCGGGCACGGCATTGCTGCACTCCGCCATCGTGATGGAGAAGCGGTCGGCGCTGAAGATCTGGACCATCCTGCTCGCCATACTGACGTTCTCGCTGTCGCTGCTCGGCACGTTCCTGGTGCGCTCGGGGGTGCTGACCTCCGTCCACGCCTTCGCCACCGATCCCGCGCGCGGCCTGTTCATCCTGATGATCCTCACCGGTTTCATCGGCGGCGCGCTGGCCCTGTTTGCGCTGCGGGCATCGCGCCTGACCGCAGGCGGCGTCTTCCATCCCGTCTCCCGCGAAGGCGCGCTGGTCCTCAACAATCTCTTCCTGTCGACGGCGACCGCCACGGTGCTGATCGGCACGCTCTACCCGCTGCTCGTGGAAGCGGTGGCGGGCGACAAGATTTCCGTCGGCGCGCCTTTCTTCAACCTGACCTTCGGACCGCTGATGGTTCCGCTGCTGGCGGCAGTGCCGTTCGGGCCGCTGCTCGCCTGGAAGCGCGGCGACCTGCTGGCGGTGTCTCAGCGCCTTCTGGCGGCGTTCGGCTGTGCACTGGCGGTCGTCCTGCTGTGCTGGCTGTTCGTGGACCGGGTCGGCGTGTTCGCAGCGCTGGGCATTGGCCTCGCGGCCTGGCTGGTGCTGGGTGCGCTGACCGACCTTGTGCTCAAGGCGGGCCTTCCCGGCGTCGCGCCTGCCGTCGCGATGCGGCGCCTTGTCGGCCTGCCGCGGTCGGTGTTCGGAACCGCGATCGCCCATGCCGGGCTGGGACTGACCGTGCTCGGGATCGTCTCGGTGACGGCGCTCGAAGTCGAACGCTTCGTCACGCTCAAGCCCGGTGAAACGCTCGAGCTTGCCGGTTATTCGCTCCGCTTCGAGGGACTTGAGCCCTATCGCGGGCCGAATTTCGTGGAGGATCGCGGCCGCTTCACGGTGACGGCGGAAAAGGGCAGGGCGCTGGGCGAGATCGTTTCGGCGAAGCGGATGTATACGACGCGGCGCATGCCCACGACCGAGGCCGGCATCCGGACGCTAGGTCTCAGCCAGCTCTACGTTTCCCTCGGCGACGCCACCGAAGACGGCGGCATCGTCGTGCGGGCCTGGTGGAAGCCCTATGTGACGCTGATCTGGCTCGGAGCGCTGGTGATGATGGCCGGCGGAACGCTGTCTCTGCTGGACCGCCGCCTGCGCGTCGGAGCGCCGGCGCGGCGCCGGGCGCGCCAACCGGTCCCGGAGCCGGCTGAATGAAGGTGGTTAGGGCAGCGCTGGCAGCGGCTTTTCTGATGCTGGGTGCGGCGACGGCTTTCGCCGTGCAGCCGGATGAAATGCTGAGCGACCCGGCGCTGGAAGCCCGGGCCCGCGCCATCTCTGCCGAACTGCGCTGCATGGTCTGCCAGAATCAGTCGATCGACGATTCCGACGCGGAGCTCGCGCGGGATTTGCGCGTGCTCGTGCGCGAGCGACTGTCGGCTGGCGACTCTGACCGGCAGGTGCTGGACTTCGTCGTCGCGCGCTATGGCGAATTCGTGCTCCTGCGCCCGCCTTTGAACGCACGAAACGCGGCGCTGTGGGCGGCGCCGGTGCTTATCCTTCTGATCGGCGGTCTGTTTGTCGCGCTGCGCGGGCGCGGGAATCGGGGCAAGACGGGCAACCCGCTGAGCGAAGCCGAAAAGCGGGAGCTGAGGAACATCCTCGGCGATTGATCGCCGTCCGTCCGCGCACATTACGAAACTTTCATCTGCCGGAAATGGCGGCGTAATGTGAGGCCGCCTATCTCTGCGTCCGAAGGTGCTTTCCCTGCGCACCATTTCAAGAGGACGATCAGCGATGGAATCCCAGAACAGCAATCCCTCCAAGACGCGTACCCGCCTGATGGCGACCGTGGCATCCCTCGCTATTGCCGGCGCGATCGGCTTTGGCGCGGTGGCAACCGGCACCGTTCCCGTGCGGGCGGATGCGGTTCGCGTCGAGACGCAGCAGCAGAACCCCGGCTTTGCCGACATCGTCGAGCGCGTGTCGCCGGCGGTTGTCAGCGTTCGAGTTTCGGCCAAGATTGCACCGGCCAGCGACCGCGGTCCGGGCTTCTCCTTCAATTTCCCTGGCCTTGACGACCTGCCGCGCGACCACCCGCTGAACCGCTTCTTCCGCGAGTTCCGCGGCCAGGATGGCCAGCAGCAGATGGATCCGCGCTTCGGTCAGCGCGAGCGTCCGGGCCGCGCACGACCGCTGTCGCAGGGCTCCGGCTTCTTCATCTCCGAGGACGGCTACCTCGTCACCAACAACCACGTTGTCGACGGCGGCGCCGAGTTCACGGTGGTGATGGATGACGGCACCGAACTCGACGCCAAGCTCGTCGGCACCGACCAGCGCACCGATCTTGCCGTTCTCAAGGTCGACGACGCTCGCAAGTTCACCTATGTCGAGTTCGCCAATGACGGCCAGGTGCGCGTCGGCGACTGGGTGGTTGCGGTCGGCAATCCGTTCGGCCTGGGCGGAACGGTGACCGCCGGCATCGTCTCGGCCCGCGGCCGCGACATCGGCGCCGGCCCCTATGACGACTTCATCCAGATCGATGCTGCTGTGAACCGCGGCAATTCGGGCGGCCCCGCGTTCAACCTGAACGGCCAGGTCGTCGGCGTGAACACCGCCATCTTCTCCCCGTCCGGCGGCAATGTCGGCATCGCTTTCGCGATCCCCGCCTCGACCGCGAAGGACGTGGTGAATCGCCTGATCAAGGATGGCGTGATCGAGCGTGGCTGGCTGGGCGTCCAGATCGAGCCGGTGACCAAGGATGTCGCGGAAGCGCTCGGCCTCGCCGACGCCAAGGGCGCCCTGATCTCCGAGGCGCAGGCCAACGGTCCCGCCAAGGACGCGGGTATCCGCGCAGGCGACGTGCTCACGAAGGTTGACGGCAAGGACATCGCTTCGCCGCGCGATCTCGCCCGCATGATCGGCAACATGGACCCCGGCACGGCCGTGGACGTGACGCTGTGGCGCAACGGCAAGACCGAGACGGTGAATGTCAAGCTCGGCGAGCTGCCGGGCGCCAAGCAGCAGGCATCCGCCGAGACGCCCGCCGCGCCTGACGCCAACGTGCTGGACAATTTCGGCCTGACCGTCACGCCCGCCGACGATGGCAACGGCCTTGTCGTCACCGCCGTCGATCCCGACGGGGACGCGGCCGAGCGCGGCATTCAGCCGGGCGACGTGATACTGGCCGTCAACTCCAAGGAGGTGAAGAGCGCCTCCGACCTGGAGAAGGCGGTCGGTGAAGCAACGTCCGCGGGCCGCAAGGCGGTTCTGCTGCAGGTACAGCGGGAAGACGCCAGCCGCTTCGTCGCGCTCCCGGTTGCGCAGGGCTGAGGCATTGACCATGACGACGCCGGTGCGACGCGGGTAGACCCCCGCGCCGCTGCCGGAGCCGCATTGGGATCGGTGCGCGTAATCCTCGTTCCGCCCGATTCCAGCTGCAGCGGGAACCCATCTCCCGCTGCAGCACTTGCATTTTCACCAGGCGTATCGCACCCCGATTTGAGTATAACGCCCTCATGAAGATTCTTGTGATCGAGGACGACCGCGAGGCGGCGGAATACATCCAGAAAGCCTTTGCCGAGGCCGGCCACACCGCAAGGGTTGCGGCCGATGGCGAAAGCGGCTTTTCGATCGCCGATGACGGGGGCTACGACGTCCTCGTGGTGGACCGGATGCTGCCGCGCCGCGACGGATTGTCTGTGATCGCCGAACTTCGCGCTCGCGGCAACAAGACGCCCGTCCTCATCCTCTCTGCGCTTGGAGAAGTCGATGACCGCGTGACGGGTCTGCGCGCCGGCGGCGACGACTACCTGACCAAGCCCTATGCCTTCACCGAGCTGCTCGCCCGCGTCGAGGCGCTAGACCGGCGCGGCCAGTCCAAGGACGTGGAAACCGTCTACAGGGTCGGCGACCTCGAGCTGGATCGCCTGTCGCACACGGTGCGGCGCGCCGGCCGCGAGATCGTGCTGCAGCCGCGCGAGTTCCGCCTGCTCGAATACCTGATGCGGCACGCCGGGCAGGTGGTGACCCGCACCATGCTGCTCGAGAATGTCTGGGACTACCATTTCGACCCCCAGACCAATGTGATCGACGTGCACGTATCGCGGCTGCGGGCCAAGATCGAGAAGGAATTCGATTCCCCCGTGCTGCATACGGTCCGGGGTGCCGGCTACATGCTGAAGGCCGGCTGATGGGCGCCCTGCGCGCCATGATGAAGACAACCGCGGCGCGGCTGTCCGCCCTCTTCCTGCTCCTCTTCGCGCTCTGCGCGACTGCGCTCGTCGTCTATATGACATCGCTGTCGGCGCGCATGCTGGAGGCGCAGACCCAGGAAACGATCAACGAGGAAGTGCAGGGCCTGATCGCCTCCTACCAGCGCGGCGGGCTTCCGCTGCTGGTGCGCACGATGGAGCGCCGCGCCCGCCAGCCCGGCGCCAACCTGTACATGATCGCCGACCCGAACGGCCGCATCCTCGCCGGCAATGTCGAGAGCATCGAGCCGGGCGTGCTCGAAATCGACGGGTGGACGCAGAGCCCCTTCGCATACCGCCGCTACGGCGAGACCGAGAACGCAGCCGGGACCAGGCCCAGCCACACGGCCATGGCGCTGGTGTTTCGCATCCCGAACCAGATGATCGTGCTTGTGGGTCGGGACCTGGGCGAGCCCGAGCAGTTTCGGCGCGTCGTGCGCCGCTCCATGGTGGTCGCCTTCGGCATGATGGGCCTGGGTGCCTTCCTCATCTGGTTCATGGTCGGTCGCCGGGCTCTCAAGCGGATCGACAGCCTTTCGGACGCTGGGCGCCGCATCATGGGCGGCGACCTGACGGGGCGTCTGCCGGTGACCGGCGCAGGCGACGAGTTCGACCGCCTCTCCGAAAATCTCAACAGCATGCTGTCCAAGATCTCGACCCTGAACGAAGGGCTGAAGCAGGTTTCGGACAACATCGCCCACGACCTCAAGACACCACTGACGCGCCTGCGAAACCGCGCCGAGGCGGCGTTGTCCGGCGAGCCGACGGCTAGGGAGTATCGCGAGGCGCTGGAAGCCAACATCGCCGAATCGGACCAGCTGATCCGAACCTTCAACGCTATCCTCATGATCTCGCGGCTCGAAGCCGGCAATTCCGCCGAGCCTACGACGCAGGTTGACCTTGCCGACACGGTGCGCGACGTGGTCGAACTCTACGAACCTCTTGCGGAGGAGAACGGGGTGACGATCACGACCGGCATTGTGCAGCCCGCCCGCATTGCGGGCAACCGCGAACTCATCGGACAGGCCCTGTCCAACGTCGTCGACAATGCGATCAAATATTCCGCGGCGGGCGAGGGCACGCCGCAGGTCGACGTGACGCTGGAGCGGCAGGCGGACGGGATTGTCCTCGCAGTTCGCGACAACGGGCCCGGCATCGCGGAAGCAGACCGGGAGCGCGTCACGGAACGCTTCGTCAGGCTTGAGCAGAGCCGGAACATGCCTGGCTCCGGGCTGGGACTGAGCCTGGCCAAGGCCGTCATGGGCTTTCATGGCGGGCGGCTCGAACTGGGCGACGCTTCGCCTGGCCTTGTGGTGCGGATGGTGTTCCCTCTGGCGGGAAAGCCGGCATGAGTGGTTTAGAGTCAGGTGCCCGCGCGCTGGACGAAATCTGGTTCGGCTGCACGGCGGCGGAACTCGCGCCTCTCGATACGGATGCCGCTTCGGCCGACCTGGCGGATTTGGTCGAAGCGGCCAGCCAGGCAGGCGCCGAGCGCCTGGCCAAGGCGCTGAAGGCGGCGGGCAGGGGACAGCGTTTCGTCGCGGCGGTGCTCGACCTTTCGCCGTTCCTGCGCGACTGTTTCAGGCTTCAGCCTGAGATGCTGGAGCGCCTGTTCGACACGCCGCTGGCCCAGCGCGTCGCGGAGATCAACGAGGCGATCGGCGCGCTCGCATACCGGCCCGACACCTCCGAGGCCGACCTGATGCGGGAGATGCGCCTGCTGAAGCGCGAGGCCCATGCGCTGATCGCGCTGGCTGACCTCGCCGGCGAGGCCGATTGCGCACAGACAGTGTCTCGGCTCAGCGATCTCGCCGACGCCTGCGTGACTTCCGCCGTATCCTGGCTGCTTCGCGAGACGCACGAGCGCGGAAAGCTGGCGCTGACCGATCCCGCCAATCCGCAGCAGGGCTCCGGGTGGATAGTGCTGGGCATGGGCAAGCTTGGCGCCCACGAACTGAATTTCTCGTCCGACATCGACCTGATCGTCTTCTTCGATCCTGAGGCGCCGGCGATCACCGATGCCTATGAGGCGGCCGATCTGTTCGCGCGACTGACGCGTCGCCTGCTGCGCATCCTGCAGGACCGCACAGAGCATGGCTACGTCTTCCGCACCGACCTGAGGTTGCGGCCCGATCCGGGATCGACGCCGCTGGCAATCCCGGTGGAGGCGGCGCTGAACTATTATGAAAGCCGCGGCCAGAACTGGGAACGCGCCGCCATGATCAAGGCGCGGCCGGTGGCCGGCGACCTGGCTGCCGGCGCGGCGTTCCTGAAAGAGCTGCAGCCATATGTGTGGCGCAAGTATCTCGACTATGCCGCCATCGCCGACGTGCACTCGATCAAGCGCCAGATCCATGCCCACAAGGGCCATGGCGAGGTCGCGGTGCGCGGTCACAACGTAAAGCTGGGGCGTGGCGGCATTCGCGAGATCGAGTTCTTCGTGCAGACGCAGCAGCTGATCGCCGGCGGCCGCTTCCCGGAATTGCGCGGCCAGCAGACAGTGCCGATGCTCTCGGTGCTGGCCGAGCGGGGGTGGATCACGGCCGACGCACGCGATGCGCTGACGAAGCAATACTGGTTCCTGCGCGACGTCGAGCACGCCATCCAGATGGTGGCCGACGAGCAGACCCATGTCCTCCCCGAGGAGGATGAGGGCCTGCTGCGCATCGCGCGCATGGTCGGCCTCGCCGACATCGAAGCCTTCTCGGCGGCGTTCCGGGCATCTTTGCATGAGGTCGAGAAGCACTACGCCGCCCTGTTCGAGAGCGCGCCTCAGCTGACGACCCAGACGGGCAATCTGGTCTTCACCGGCGACGTCGATGACCCCGACACGCTGCAGACGCTGACGGACCTCGGCTTCGAGCGGCCGAGCGACATATGCCGCATCATCCGCACCTGGCACTATGGGCGGTACAGGGCGACGCGCTCGGCCGAAGCGCGCGAAAGGCTGACCGAGCTGACGCCGGCGCTGCTGGAAGCCTTCGGGCAGACCCAGCGCGCCGACGAAGCCCTGATCCGCTTCGATGAATTCCTGGCGGGATTGCCGGCCGGTATCCAACTCTTCTCGCTGCTGCAGTCGAACCCGCGCCTGCTGCGCCTGCTCGCTACGATCATGGGCACTGCGCCTCGTCTGGCGGCGATCATCACGCGGCGCCCGCATGTCTTCGACGGCCTGCTCGATCCCGCGCTGCTGTCGGAATTGCCGAGCAAGGCGTATCTGGGGGCGAGGCTGGAAACCTTTCTGGGCGGCGTGTCCGCCTATGAGGAAGTGCTGGACCGGCTGCGCATCTTCGCGGCCGAGCAGAAGTTCCTCATCGGCATGCGGCTGCTGACGGGGTCGATCGACGCCCTGAGGGCGGGGAAGGCATTTTCCGACCTGGCCGACCTCACCATCGCCGCGGCACTCGATGCGGTCGTGGCTGAGGTCGCCGCCCGTCACGGCAAGGTCCCGGGGGGCCGGGTCGTCATTCTCGGCATGGGCAAGCTCGGCAGCCGCGAACTGACGGCCGGCTCCGACGTGGACCTGATCCTTCTCTACGACCACGAACCGAACGCCGAGGAATCGGACGGCGCGAAGCCGCTTGCGCCTGCACACTATTTCGCCCGCCTGACCCAGCGCCTGATCGCCGCCGTGTCCGCCCCGACCGCGGAGGGCGTGCTCTACGAGCTTGACCTTCGTCTCAGACCTTCGGGCAACAAGGGCCCGGTGGCGACCTATGTCGAGGCGTTCGGAAAATACCAGCGCGAGCAGGCCTGGACGTGGGAGCACATGGCGCTCACGCGCGCCCGCATCGTCGCTGGCGATGAAGCGCTCGCCGCAAAGGTGGAGGCCGAGATCGCAGCGATCATTGCGCTTCCGCGCGATGCCGGCAAGATCCGGCACGACGCTGTAGAGATGCGCGAGCTGATTGCCAGCGAGAAGCCGCCCGCCGGGATCTGGGACCTGAAGCTGATCCCCGGCGGTCTTATCGACCTTGAATTCATGGCACAGGTGGCGACGCTTCTCGGCAAGGTCGAGGGCGAGCGGCGCCTCACCGCCACGGCCGACGTTCTGGCCCACCTGAAACCGGATTTCGTCGAGGCGGCGGCGCGGGACGAGCTGACGGATGCGCTGCGGCTCTATTCGGTGCTGACGCAGATCATCAGGCTGTGCCTCACCGGCACGCTGGACCGCGAGGACGTGCCCCCCGGGCTGGCCGACCTGCTGCTGGTCAACACCGACCTGCCCGACATGGGCGTGCTGGAGGCGCATGTCGAGGAAACGTCACGCAAGGTGCGGGCGCATTTCGACCGCGCGCTAGCTGGTAGGAGCCGCTGAGGCGACGGGCGTGGGCGCGGCTTGCCCGCTGTAGGGTCAGGCGGCCTTGGCCTGTGGCAGCTTCAGGCGGCGACGCTTGCTCAAGGGAATACGCACCGAGACGATGGAGCCGACGCCCTCCGTCGAGCGGATTTTCAGCGCGCCGCCGTGCAGCTCCGCCAAAGAGCGCGAGATTGCAAGGCCGAGGCCCGAACCGGTGTGGTTTTTCGAGAACTGGTTCTGCACTTGCTCGAACGGCCTTCCGAGCTTGCGCAGCGCCTCGCGCGGGATGCCGCATCCATTGTCCTCGATCGTGAGGGTGACGGCGCCTGCGACCTTGCGCGCGCGCAGCTGGATGCGCCCGCCTTCGCCGGTGAACTTCACGGCGTTGGATAGCAGGTTGATGACGATCTGCTTCACCGCGCGACGGTCGGCGTTCAGCGTCAGCGTGTCCGCCACCTTCGTTTCCAGCGTGATCGACTTCTCCGCCGCCTGCAGCGCGACCACGCGCACCGTCTCGTTTATGAGCGGCGCGAGGTCGATCTTCTCGCGGTCGATCGAGAACTGGCCCGCCTCGATCTTCGACATGTCCAATATATCGTTGATGACGCCCAGCAGGTACGAGCCGCTGGAATGGATGTCGGTGACGTATTCCGCGTATTTTTCCGAACCCAGCGGCCCGAACAGCGCCGACTGCATGAGCTCCGAAAAGCCGATAATCGCGTTCAGCGGCGTGCGCAGCTCGTGCGACATGTTGGCGAGAAATTCGGACTTCGCGCGGTTGGCAGCCTCGGCGCGCTCTGTCTCGCGCATGTATTTGCGGTTCAGCTCCACCAGCTCGCCGGCCCGCTCTTCTTCCGCCTTGCGCGCGAGGCTGAGGTCGTGGATCGTCGCCATCAGGCGCCGCTCGCTCTCCACCAGCTTCTCCTGGTGCAGTTTGATCTGGGTGATCTCGGTGCCGACCGAAACCGTCGAGCCATCGCGAAGCGTGAGCTCGTTCACCTGGAGCCAGCGGCCGTCTGCCAGCTGCCGCTCGTAGCTCGCGCCGCCCTTGCTCGACGCCGGATTGGGCAGCCGCCGGTCGGTGACGAAGGCGGTCATGCGCTTTTCGATCTGCTGCCGGGTCGCCCCCGGCCTCACTTCGCTCGCCGGCAGGCCGGTGTCCTGCTGGAACTTGGTGTTGCACATGACGAGGCGCTGGTTAGCGTCCCACAGCACGAAGGATTCGCCGACGCTCTCGATGGCCGTCCGCAGGCGCATATCGGCTGCTTCCGACCGCTGCGCCAGGTGCCGCTGCTCGGTGACGTCGACCGCGATGCCTATGAGATGCACGTCGGGCGATTCCGGGTCGATCACCTGCGCGCGAGCCCGCATCCAGACCCAGCGGCCATCGGCGTGGCGCATGCGGAAGACCTGGTCGATCTGGTCCGTCTCGCGCGACACGATGCGGTTGGCCAGATGGAAGAGATCGCCATCGTCGGGGTGCAGGATCTTCGCCACCTCGCCGAACGAAAGCATGGCCTCGCAGGGCTCGTAGCCCAGCATGTCGAACATCGATCGCGACCAGTACATGCGGCCGCGCGCCATGTCCCAGTCCCACAGGCCGCAGCGCCCGCGCACCAGCGCCAGATCGACCCGCTGATGCGCCTCCAGGTACAGCCGGTCTGCCGCGGCAGCCCGCGAAGCCTGGCCGAAATAGGCGTATAGGATGACGATGAGGACCGTTGCCGTCAGCACGAAGAGCGTGACGTTGAGCGATACGGTCTTGTTCCAGGCGGCTAGAACGGCCTGCTGCGGCGCCATCACGAGCACGGCGCCGTCGCGGCTCGGCGTCATGTTGAGCGCCGCGAACCAGATATTGCCGCCCACCAGCACTTCGAGCACTCCGGCCCGTTCGCCGAACATGAACAGTGGCTGTCCGCCGATGAAAAGGCCGTCGACCGACTTGCCCACCCATTGTTCGGCGTTGCGGCTGACCGAGACGAGCTTGAGCTGGCGGTCTGCGATGGCCACCACGTGCTGCGGGCTCAGCCGACCGTCGCGCTCGAACGCGTCGGCAATCTCCTGCCGAACACCGTCCGAGGGCCGGCGGTCGCGGAAGGCAAGCTCGAGCGACGCGGCCGCGTTGCCGGCGGCCAGCGCGATGGTGTTGCGCGCGTCACGCTCGATCTGGTCGCGTTCGGTCATCAGCGACAGCACGCGTGACGCGGCGACCACCACCAGGAAGATCATGATGAGGGTGGGGATGGAGCGACGCAGATAGGGCTCTGCAGCCAGCAGCTTCTTGTACGCGGGAGCGGCTATCATCTTGGCGTTGCCCGCAAGGCCGGCTGGTCCCGGCCTGGCGCCATGCCGCCAGACAAACACGTTCCTGTCGGGCGCGCGCAACGCGTCCGTCTTGGCCATTGAACGGCTCCCCGATGCCAGTTCTGTCGTGAGATCCGGAAACGCCGCACTGCCGAATCATCCATAAGGAATCAGACGTGATTCGGCGTGTCCAGTGGCAGCGGGGAATTTTGTGGCGGCGGGCCGCCGTCCTAGCCGATCGTGCGTTGCACGATGTCGGCCAGGTCCCGCGAGAGATCCTTGCTGGCGGCGATTTCGGAGAGGGCCGCGCGGGCCGCCGCCTGCCGGACCGGCTCGAGCAACCGCCAGGACCGGAACGCCGTTGCGAGCCGGGCGGCGAGCTGCGGGTTGCGCTTCTCGGCCTCCAGGATGGCCGCCGCGTGGAGGCGATAGCCGCTGCCGTCGGCACTGTTGAACGCGGTCTGGTTGGCGGTCGCGAATGCGCCGACCAGCGCCCGCACGCGGTTGGGATTGGTCATGGCGAAACGTGGGTGCTGCATCAGCCGCGCCACCTCGCCGACCGTGGCCGCGCCCGGCACGGTGGCCTGTATCTGGAACCACTTGTCCATGACGAGCGCGTCGTCGCCGTAGCGCCGCTCGAATTCCGAAAGTGCTGCAACGGCTTCCGGCGATCCGGTGAATCGATGCGCGAGCACGACCAGCGCCGCGGCCCGGTCGGTCATGTTCGTCGCCGACTGGAACTGGCGAGCAGCGATCGCCGGAGCGGCCGAGCCGACCGACACATAGTCGAGCAGGACGTTCTTCAGCGCGCGCCTGCCGGCGCTGGCCGCATCGGGGCTGAACGGGCCGGGATCGACCAGTTCGCCCATCAGGCGTTCAAAGGCCTCGAAGTTGGTCTCCGCTATGGCGCTGGCCAGCGCGTTCCGTGCCGCATGTATCGCGTCGGGGTCGACATTGGCGCCGATTTCCCGTGCGATGTCGGCTTCCGCCGGAAGGCTCAGCATCAGCGCGCGAAAGGCCGGCTCGAGCCTGCTGTCCGCCGCGATCTCGCCCGCCAGCGCCGGCAGCGCGCTGCCGAAGCCTGCCTTCTTGCCGGCGCCGAGCTTCTTCACCGCTGCCATGAGGGCCTGTGTGAATAGCGTGTTGAGCGCCTCCCACCGCGTGAACGCGTCCTGGTCGTGGCGAGCCAGGAACAGGCGATCCGCGTCCGTCTGCTCGACCGCGATCGTGACCGGCGCCGAGAAGCCGCGGTTGATCGAAAGGACCGGACGCTCGGCGACGTTTCTGAACCGGATCGACTGCTTGCGCTTGTGAAGGTGGATGACGCCGTGCTCGACGGCGGCGTCGGCCGTCTCGTATTGCAGGTCCCCGCCGCTTTCACCCAGCAGGCCGAACGCGAGCGGGATGTGCATCAGCCGCTTGCGGCTTTCCGAAGGGGTAGGGGGCACGGACTGCTCGAGCTCCATGAGGAACTCGCGCTTCTTCGCATCGTAGGACGATGTGGCGGCCACGTTGGGCGTGCCGGCCTGATGGTACCAGAGCGAGAATTGCGAGAGATCCCGCCCGGAGCTTTCCTCGAAGCAGCGGACGAAATCCTCGATGGTGACGGCCTGTCCGTCATGCCTATCGAAATAGAGGTCCATGCCCGCGCGAAAGGCTTGCGCGCCGATGATGGTGCGAATCATGCGCACGACCTCGGAACCCTTTTCGTACACGGTCGCCGTGTAGAAGTTATTGATCTCGCGATACCGCCGCGGGCGCACGGGATGCGCCAGCGGACCCTGGTCCTCCGGAAACTGGAGCGAGCGCAAGGTGCGCACCTCCGAGATGCGCTTCACCGGGCGTGAACGCATGTCGGCCGAGAACTCGTGGTCCCGAAACACGGTCAGCCCTTCCTTGAGGCACAGCTGGAACCAGTCGCGGCAAGTGATTCTGTTGCCTGTCCAATTGTGGAAATACTCGTGGGCGATGATCGCCTCGATATTGGCGTAGTCGGCGTCCGTCGCGGTCTCTTCGTCCGCCAGCACATATTTGTCGTTGAAGACGTTGAGGCCCTTGTTCTCCATGGCGCCCATGTTGAAGTCCGATACGGCGACGATGTTGAACACATCGAGGTCGTATTCCCGTCCGAAGACGTCCTCGTCCCACCGCATGGAGCGTTTCAGCGCATCCATGGCGTAAGCCGCCCGCGCCTCCTTGCCACGTTCGACATAGATGCCGAGCGCCACCTTGCGTCCTGACGCGGTGGTGAATTCGTCCTTGACCGAGCCGAGGTCGCCGGCAACGAGCGCGAAGAGATAGGACGGCTTGGGGTGCGGGTCGTGCCACACGGCATATCTGCCGCCGTCCGCGTTTTCGCCGGCCTCGATAAGGTTGCCGTTGGACAGAAGCAGGGGCGTGTCCTCACCGCCTTCGATGCGCACCCGGTAGGTGGACAGGATGTCCGGCCGGTCGAGGAAATAGGTAATCCGGCGGAAACCCTCAGCCTCGCATTGGGTCGTGTAAACGCCGTTCGACCGATAGAGTCCCATCAGCGTGGTGTTGGCGTCGGGCGATATCCGCGTCTCGATCCGCAGCGTGAAGCGCTCTTTCGCCGGCGGCTGCTTGATCAGCAGGTGGTCGGGTCCGATCTCGACATCGTCGAGATTGCTGCGCTTGCCGTCGATTTCGAGCGAAACGAACTCCAGCCCGTCGCCGTCGAGAAGCAGCGGCGACAGCACCGGCGCGCCCGGGCGGCGCTGCATGCTCAGTTCCGCGATGACGCTGGTGCGGTCCGGGGAAAGCCTGAAAGTCAGGTTCGTCTCGTGAATGAGGTAGTCGCTCGGCTTGTAGTCCTCCAACCGGAAAACCTGCCCGCTGTCCTTCACCATGGTCCACCTCAGGGTCTGTCCGCCGAGAGCCGGAATCGGTGTGCCTGGCCCACGGAAATGCGAAGCTTGCCCTTTACATGAAAAGCCGCAGCCGACAAAACTAAGCCAGCGCGTCTTCGCCGCGATCCGACATCCTCAAGGTCAGCCTAAATGAACGTGATGACACCGAAATTCGGCATGGGTGCGTCCGTTCTCCGCAAGGAGGACGATGCCTTCATCACCGGAAAAGGTCGCTACACCGACGACATCGCTCCGGCCGGCGCACTGCATTGCTACGTGCTGCGGTCGCCTGTCGCCAACGGCAGTTTCCGCATCGGTTCGCTCGACGCGGCCCGGGCGGCGCCGGGCGTGCACCTGGTGCTGACGGCGAAGGACATCGGGCACCTGCGCGACCTCAAGACCGGCGGTATGCAGAAGCAGCCCGACGGCACCCGCGCGCCGGCGCGCGACATTCCCATCCTCTGTCGCGACAGGGTGCACCACGTGGGCGATGCGGTCGCCTTCGTGGTGGCCGACACACGTGCACTTGCGCAGGATGCGGCCGAGCTGATCGAGGTCGATTTCGACCCCGAGGATGCGGCGGTTGCGACCGCCACCGCCCTCGACGAGGGAACGCCGCTGGTCTGGCCCGAACTCGGCACCAACCGCGCCTTCGTGTACGAACTGGGCGACATGAAGGAGACCGAGGCTGCATTTTCGCGTGCGGATCACGTCACGCGGATCGAGTTCGTCAATTCCCGCCTCGTCTGCAACTACATGGAGCCGCGCGCCGCGCTTGCGGAGTGGAACGACGAGGAAGACCGTTTCATCCTGACGACGGGATCGCAGGGCGTCCATTCGTTCCAGAAGATCATCGCGGGCGTCATGGGCATCGAGCCCGCCAAGCTCCGGGTGGTGACGCCGGACGTCGGCGGCGGCTTCGGACCGAAGGGCTTCGTCTATCGCGAATACGCGCTGGTGCTGGAGGCAGCCAAGCGCCTGCGCCGCCCGATTCGCTGGCTGGGCGATCGCACCGAGCATTTTCTGGAGGACGCCCAGGGCCGCGACAATTTCGTGGTGGCCGAGATGGCGATCGACGCCAATGGCCGCTTCCTCGCTCTCAAGGTCGATCTCGTTTCGAACATGGGCGCCTATTGCCATCAGTACGGGCCGTTCATCCCGTGGATGGGCGCCACCATGTCGACCGGAGTCTACGACATTCCAGCGCTCGGCGTGAACGTGATCGGCGTCTACACCAACACCGTGCCGGTGGATGCCTATCGCGGGGCGGGCCGGCCCGAAGCTGCATTCCTCGTCGAGAAACTGGCGGATGCCTGCGCCCGCGACCTTGGCGTGACCGCCGATGAAATCCGGCGCCGCAACTTCATCAGGCCAGAGCAGTTTCCGTATACGACCCCCACGGGGCGAATGTACGACGTCGGCGAATTCGCCGGCCATATGGACCTCGCCATGCAACGCGCCGACTGGAAGGGGTTCGAGCAGCGACGCGCCGAATCCGCCAGCAGGGGGAAGCTGCGCGGCATCGGCATGGCAACCTACATCGAGGCGTGCGCCTTCGCCGGCTCCGAGCCGGCGCATGTGCGGCTCAATGCGGACGGATCGGTCACCATGCTGATAGGCACGCAGTCCAACGGACAGGGGCATGCCACCGCCTATGCCCAGTTTGTCGCCGAAAAGCTCAATCTCGACATATCCAGGGTCGAGGTTCGCCAGGGCGACACCGACGAACTGGACAAGGGCGGCGGCACGGGCGGCTCGCGATCGATACCGCTGGGCGGCATCTCTGCATCGCGCGCCGGCGATGACCTCGCCGAGAAGATCAAGAAGATCGCGGCCGACGAGATGGAGGCCGCGCCAGCCGACATCGAGCTTGCCGACGGCGCCGCGCGCATCGTCGGAACCGACCGTGTGATGGATTTCGCCGCGATCGCCAAGGCTGCCAAGGACCCGAACGACCTCAAGGGCTTCGGCGAATATGTTCAGGACGAAGCGACCTATCCCAACGGCACGCATATCAGCGAAGTGGAGATCGACCCCGAAACCGGGCGGACGGAGATCGTCGGCTACACGATCGTCGACGATTTCGGTGCGACGGTGAACCCGTTGCTCCTCGCCGGACAGGTGCATGGCGGCGTGGTGCAGGGCATCGGCCAGGCGCTCACCGAGGACACCGTCTATGGCGAGGACGGCCAGCTCATCACGGCGAGCTTCATGGACTACGGCATGCCCCGCGCCGACGACGTGCCGTCCTTCCATTTCGAGACGCGCAACGTGCCTTCGACGACGAATGCGATGGGCATGAAAGGTGCGGGCGAGGCGGGCACGATCGGCGCCACGCCTTCGGTCATGAACGCCATCACCGACGCGCTCTTCCGCGCCTACGGCATTCGCCACATCGATATGCCCGCCACGCCGATGCGCGTCTGGCAGGCGATCCAGGCAGCGGAGGGGTCGAGGTGATGGGGCGGTTCCTGCAGGGCAAGGCCGGGCGCGCATAGTCGATGGTGCAGAATAGTCCCGCGGCGGGGTTCGGTGCGCGCCCGCTGCTCGCAGTGACGCTCAAGGTGGCGTCGGTCGCGATCTTCGTCGGCATGTCGACGTCCATCAAGCTCGCGGGTCTCGTGCCTGCGGGCCAGATCGTCTTCTTTCGCTCGCTCTTCGCGGTCGTGCCGATCTTCATTTTCCTCATCTACCAGAAGGAGCTCTCGACGGCGTTTCGTACCGAGCGGCCGGTAGGCCACATAGCGCGCGGGCTCGTCGGCGTGACCTCAATGTATCTCGGCTTCTTCGCGCTGACGCGCCTGCCGCTGCCGGAGGTGATCACGCTCAACTATGCCCAGCCGCTCATCGTCGTCGCGTTCAGCGCGCTGTTCCTGGGCGAGATCGTGCGGGTGTATCGCTGGTCGGCGGTGGTCATCGGCCTCATCGGGGTGATCATCATCGCGTGGCCGAAGCTCACGCTTTTCGCGGGCGAGAAGTCGATGGAAAGCGGCGAAGCCCTAGGCGTCCTGGCGCTGCTCGTTGCGGCAGTCATCTCCGCGGTGGCCATGCTGCTGGTTCGGCAGCTGGTGCTGACCGAGAAATCCGCCACGATCGTACTCTGGTTCTCCATCACCTGCGCCCTTGCCGGGCTGGCGTCGCTGCCGTTCGGATGGGCCGATCTGTCGGCGCTGCAGGTCCTGCTTCTGGTCGCCGCCGGGCTCTGCGGCGGCGTGGGCCAGATCCTGATGACCGAGAGCTACCGCCACGGCGACATGTCGATCATCGCGCCGTTCGAATACACCTCGATGCTTCTTGGCATAGTGGTCGGCTACCTCGTCTTCAACGACGTGCCGACCATCCACATGATCGTCGGCGGCGCAATTGTCGTCGGGGCAGGCATCTTCATCATCTGGCGCGAGCACCAGCTCGGCCTGGAGCGCGGCAAGGCGCGCAAGGTCGTTCCCCCGCAGGGGTGACGGCTAGCCCGCCATGCCTGCGCGCAGATAGGCCGCCGTTGCGTCGTCGGCCGGAAAGAACGATTCGATCGCCAGTTCGGAAAGCGTCACCTCCAGCGGCGTTCCGAACATGGTCACCGTCGAAATGAACGACAGGCGCACATCGCCGAGCTGAAGGGTCAGCGGCACCGCGATGTCGCCGGCAAGCGGGTCGCCATGCAGTCTCTCGCCCTGGCCCGGCAGGCTGCGCAATTCCTGCTCCAGCGCCTCCAGCTGAGGGTCGGCATGGGTGTCGTTCAGACGGGCCAGCCGATGCAGCAGATGTGTGCGCCACGCGCCGAGATTGGCAATAAGCGGCGCCAGCCCGGCGGGATGCAGGCTCAGCCGCAGCACGTTGACCGGTGGCTCCAGCAGGGTAGGGTCGGTGACGAGTTCGAGAAAGCGCTTGGCAGCGCCATTCGCCATCTGCAAGTTCCACAGCCGGTCCACCGCGATCGCCGGGCTTGGCATGTGCGCCTCGAGCACGCGCCTCACCGCGTCCATCGCAGGCTTGAGATGCGGGCTGTCGAGCGACCGCTCGGCGTAGTCCGGCGCGTGGCCGGCGGCGAGCAGAAGGCGGTTTCGATGGCGCAGCGGCATGTCCAGGCGCTCGCACAGCGCCAGCGCCATGTCCCGCGACGGCCGCGACCTCCCGCTCTCCAGAAACGACAGGTGCCGCTGCGAGATTTCGGCTTCGAGCGCGAGGTCGAGTTGGCTGAGGCGGCGCTTGCGCCGCCATTCGCGGATGATGTCGCCCGGATGCGTCGATGTCTGTTGCATGCGCCTAATCTAGCCGGACGGCACTGAAAGACCATTACCTCGCACGTAATCGCGTTCATCCAGCGCGGCTGCGATCTTCGGGTCATCCGGTCGGCGTGACCGGCCATGTGACAAGGAGACAGCCATGTTCATTCACACCACTACCAGCCTGCGCCGCGTGCTGGCATTCGACGCAGCCATGAGCGGGCTCGCCGCGATCGCCTTCGCGGCCGGCGCCGGCATCATCGCCTTCCTGACGGAACTGCCGCACGGTCTGGTGTTCTGGAGCGGCATCGTCCTGGTGCCCTGGACCGTCTTCCTTGGCTGGTATGCGCGAAGGGAACAGATGCCCCGCATCGTGCTGGTCGACATCGTGGCGGTCAACGCGCTGTGGACGGCCGCCAGCTTCGGCCTGCTCCTGTCCGGCGTCATCCAGCCCAACGCGCTCGGCGTGGCGCTGGTCGTCGCTCAGGCAATCATGGTTGGCGTGCTCACGGCCCTGCAGTTCGCCGCCCTGCGCGGCGGACGGGCCGCCCGCGCCGCGTAGGAGCAATGGGGAGCCGCTAGCCGGCGGCTCCCAGCCTTGCCTTCACCTCCAGGAAATCGCGCCACGCCAGCTTCTTGTGGCCCGGATTGCGCAGCAGGTATGCCGGGTGCAGCGTCGGCATTGCGGGTATCTCGATCCCCGACGCGGTTAGATAGCTGGTCCAGTTGCCACGTAGCCGCATGATCCCCGTCTGGGTTTTCAGCAATAGCTTCGTCGACGGGTTGCCCAGCGTCACCAGCACCTTCGGATTTGCGAGTTCGATCTGCCTCTCGATGAACGGGCGGCAGATTTCCGTCTCGAGCGGCGAGGGGTCGCGATTGCCGGGCGGGCGCCAGGGAATGACGTTTGCGATGTAGGCGGAGTTTCGGTCGAGCCCGATCGCCGCGAGGATGCGGTCGAGCAACTGCCCCGAGCGACCGACGAAAGGCAGGCCGGCGCGATCCTCTTCCGCCCCTGGCGCCTCGCCCACCAGCATCAGCGCCGCCGCCGGGTTGCCGTCGGAGAAGACCAGGCTCTTGGCCGTGAATTTCAGGTTGCAGCCGTCGAAGCCGGCGACGATCTCCTTCAGCTCGTCGAGCGACTTCGCCTCGCGCGCCAGCGCTCTTGCGCGCGCCGCCTGCTCCTCGTCGGGAACAGAAACCGCCACGGCCGGCGCGGCCGGCCTGGGCGGCGCGGCTTCGCCAGCCTGAAGCATTTTGGCCTGCTCGACGGGAACGGCCGCATCGGGGGGGCGCGTCTGCGCCCGCGCCGGCTGGCGGCGTTCGGCGAAACGGTCTGCCGCGACCTCCTCCAGTGCCTCGTCATATCCTGCTTCGGCATAGAAGCGCAGCAGATCGGCCGGGGTCCAGTCGTGTGGGGAAGGGGGAAGCATCCCCAGACAATCGGCTTTCGGGGCTGCGATTACAAGCGCCGGAGCCGAGCACCCCCAGATCTCGCCGGGGACTCCGGGAACCGATTTTATGAGTAAGGCGCCTGTGGGTCCTGCTTGAGGTAGAATGTCCGCTTTGGGGTGAAGTCGGTCAGATACATTTCGAAGGTGCCGCTCTTCAGCGGATCGATGACGCCATCGGTGAACAGCAGCCGGTCGAACGGCTCGAAATCCCGCTTGTAGCGGCCGAAGGCCGAGGACGACAGGCTCGCCCCATCCGTCCCCCGCTGGTCGAACGAAAGGCCGTCGCCGAACGTGCTCGGCTCCCCCTTCTGCTCCTGCAGCTCGAACTCGAAGCCGATCCACGGCAGGCCGCTATTGTTGAACGCGACGATGCGCACATGGATCAGGCCGTTCGCGAACTCCGTGCTTGCGCTGTTCAGCCGTATCGGCCGTTCCGCCCTGATAACCAGCAGTGCCGAACTCGCGCTCTCGAATTCCTGCGCGATTTCGACGGGGTCCTCCCGTGTGCCGGCGCCGGTAACGGAGAGAATGCGAAATCCGCCAAGCTCGTCGGAGTACGAATAGGCGCCTGCGTGCCAGCGGCCGTCGTCAGCCGGACCTTGCCCCGTCAGGAGTGGGCAGAGCAGAAGCGTCGCGATCCATGGCTTCCTGGCCATCCACCCGTCCCTGCGTCAGTCGCCGCGGTCATTATGGACGATATGACGGAACTGCGGATCAATTTGCGGTGATGCGCATTGTTGACGTTTACGTCAACGTTAGATAGCGAATCGCGTGGTTGGGTCATCTGTGCGGTGGCGGTTGTTTTTCTCGACGAATAGGCTGTAGGACGGAAGCCGGCACGTGTCCGCAAGCGGAGGAACGGAATGAGCTAAGTCGAACGCGAGAGCATGGAATTCGATGTGGTGATCGTCGGCGCCGGACCGGCCGGTCTCGCCGCCGCGATCCGCCTCAAGCAGGTGAACCCTGAGCTCTCGGTCGTCGTGCTCGAAAAGGGCGGCGAAGTCGGCGCACACATCCTCTCCGGCGCCGTGGTGGACCCCGTCGGTATTGACCGGCTGCTTCCCGACTGGCGCGATGACGCCGACCATCCGTTCAAGACACCTGTGACCGACGATCATTTCCTTGTGCTCGGCCCGGCTGGCTCCATCCGCATCCCCAATTTCCTCATGCCGCCGCTGATGAACAATCACGGCAACTACATCGTCTCGCTTGGCAATGTGTGCAAATGGCTGGCGGGCAGGGCCGAGGCGCTGGGCGTGGAGATCTATCCGGGCTTCGCCGCGGCCGACGTCCTCTACAACGACCAGGGCGCGGTGATCGGCGTGGTCACGGGCGACATGGGGGTGGAGCGTGACGGCACCCACGGACCCTCCTACGCGCCCGGAATGGCACTGCTCGGCAAATACGTGCTCATCGGTGAGGGCGTGCGAGGTTCGCTGGCCAAGAAGCTTATCGAGAAGTTTGCCCTGGCCGAGGGCCGCGAGCCGCAGAAATTCGGCATCGGCCTGAAGGAGCTGTGGCAGGTCGCGCCGGACCGCCACAGAAAGGGTCTCGTCCAGCACTCCTTCGGCTGGCCACTGAAAGCCAACACCGGCGGCGGCTCGTTTCTCTATCACCTCGACGACAACATCGTCGCGGTCGGCTTCGTGCTGCACCTCAACTACAAGAACCCCTACCTCTCGCCCTTCGAGGAGTTCCAGCGCTTCAAGACGCACCCGTCCATTCGGGGCACCTTCGAAGGCGGCAAGCGCCTTTCCTACGGCGCGCGCGCCATCACCGAAGGCGGCTGGCAGTCTGTGCCCAAGCTGTCCTTCCCGGGTGGCGCGCTGATCGGATGTTCGGCCGGCTTCGTGAACGTGCCGCGCATCAAGGGTTCGCATAACGCAGTGCTCTCCGGCATGCTGGCTGCCGAGCATGTCGCCGAAGCGATCGCTGCCGGGCGCCTGAACGATGAGCTGGTCGCTTACGAGGATGCGTGGCGGGCCACCGACATCGGCAAGGACCTGAAGCGCGTGCGCAACGTAAAGCCGCTCTGGTCGCGCTTCGGCACGTTCATTGGCGTGGGCCTTGGCGGCCTCGACATGTGGACGAACCAGCTGTTCGGGTTCTCCCTTTTCGGCACCCTGAAGCATGGCAAGACCGATGCGGCGTCGTTGGAGCCGGCGGCAAAGCACAGCCCGATCGCCTATTCCAAGCCTGACGGGGTGCTGACCTTCGACAGGCTGTCGTCAGTCTTCCTCTCCAACACCAATCACGAGGAGAACCAGCCGGTCCACCTCCAGGTGAAGGACATGGACCTCCAGAAACGATCCGAGTTCGAGGTGTTCTCCGGCCCGTCAACGCGTTATTGCCCCGCCGGCGTCTATGAATGGGTGGATGCCGACGGCAATGCGCTGGCGGGCGGTCCCGGCGCGGCCGACAAGGGCGGCGAGAACAAGGCAGGCCATCACGATGCCCGCTTCGTCATCAACGCGCAGAACTGCGTCCACTGCAAGACATGCGACATCAAGGACCCCAACCAGAACATCAACTGGGTTCCGCCCCAGGGCGGCGAGGGACCGGTCTACATGAACATGTAGGCCGAGGCGGCGCGCTCCATGGCGCGCCGTCGCATCAGGCAGGCCGGGGGCCGGCTACGGCATGCCGGCCATCTGCGAATCGGCATCCGGCAATAGGCTGAATTCCGTAAGCACCGGAAGGTGGTCCGAGCCGACCGCCGACAGCCGGCGTGGGGCCCCGGCAAGGATGCCGCCCTTCACCATCACATGGTCGATGGGCAGGCCCACATAGGGCCGCAGGGAGGCCGGTGCGCGGCGGTCGAGCCAGGTGGGGCCGACCCATCTCGTCAGCGTCAATCCTCCCGCCGCCGCCACGCGCCGCACCGTCATGCTCCACGGAGTGGCGTTGAAGTCGCCGGCGAGCAGCGCGCGGTCGCCAAGGCGTGCCAGGCTCGGCCCCAGGTTCTCGACCTGCCAGCCCTGCTCGAAAGGCCAGGGCCACGCCAGATGCAGCGCGGCGATATCGACCGCCTGGCCGTCGAAATCGACCGTCGCCAGCGCCAGTGATCCGCGGTCGTGGCATCGCGGCGGCGCGGCGAACGGCCGACGCGAAAGCACGGCCACGCCGCCGATGCGGGAGCCGTGCGGGCAGATGATGCGATGCGGGTAGGCCTCCTCGGTGGCCGCAAGCTGCGCGACCCACATCCGCGAGACTTCCTCAAGGGTGATCACGTCGGGCGCCGCGCCGTCGATCAGCGACAGCACCGACTGCGGGTCAGGATTGTCGAAGCGCAGGTTCAGCTGCAGCAGCCGATAGCGGGGCGCGTCCTGGCCATCGTCCGCCAGCGCTGCCGCCCGCCCGCCGAGGCCGGTCGTGGCAATGAACGCTGCGCATCCGAGCGCGACAGCTATCGCTCCGTTCACCCGCCATCCGCGAACGAAGAGCAGGATCAGTCCTGTTGCCGCCAGCAGCACGGCCAGATGGATGCGGAAATGCGCCATCGAGTCGAATGCCGGGTGGAGCCATCCGAGAAACCCAAGAACGAGCGGCACGGAGATGGCCGATGCAATCAGCCCAAGCAGGATCGCGATCGGTTTTCCAGTCTTCCCGGTCATAGCTGCCCGCCCGCGCCCCACTCCGCCTCGCACCGGAGCGCATGGCGGGGGAATGCGGCCTCCTTGTGTCGGTGGCCCGCTACTGGAACGCAGTTTCCGAGAAGCTGCGCAGCTTGCGCGAATGCAGCCGCTCGGGCGGCATCTGTGACAGCTTCTCGACCGCAAGCAGTCCGATCTTCAGGTGCTGCGCCACCTGCCGCTTGTAGAATTCGGACGCCATGCCCGGCAGCTTGAGCTCGCCGTGCAGCGGCTTGTCGGAGACGCACAACAACGTGCCGTAGGGCACGCGGAAGCGGAAGCCGTTGGCGGCGATCGTGGCCGATTCCATGTCGAGCGCGATGGCGCGGCTCTGCGACAGCCGCTGCACCGGGCCGCGCTGGTCGCGCAGCTCCCAGTTGCGGTTGTCGATGGTGGCCACCGTGCCGGTGCGCATGATCCGCTTGAGATCGTAGCCGGACAGGCCGGTTACCTCGGCCACGGCCTCCTGCAGCGCGACCTGCACCTCGGCCAGCGCGGGCAGCGGCACCCAGACCGGCAGGTCGTCGTCCAGCACGTGGTCCTCGCGCACATAGGCATGCGCCAGCACGTAGTCGCCGAGCGCCTGCGTGTTGCGCAACCCGGCGCAGTGGCCGAGCATCAGCCATGCGTGGGGGCGCAGCACCGCGATGTGGTCGGTAATCGTCTTGGCGTTGGACGGTCCGACGCCGATATTCACCATGGTGATGCCGGCATGTCCCGGCTTGGTCAGGTGGTAGGCGGGCATCTGCGGCAGCCGGATCGGCGTCACGCCCTCTTCGGGCATCGTCTCGCCTGCCTGCGTGATCACGTTGCCGGGTTCGATGAATGCCTCGTACCCGCCGCCGCCATCCGCCATCAGTTCGCGCGCAAGCGTGCAGAACTCGTCGATGTAGAACTGATAGTTGGTGAAGAGCACGAAATTCTGGAAGTGCTTCGGGCTGGTTGCCGTGTAGTGGGCAAGCCGGTGCAGCGAGTAGTCGACCCGCTGCGCGGTGAACGGGGCGAGCGGCATCGCCTCGCCCTGCACGGGCTCGAACAGGCCGTTGGCGATGCGGTCGTCCGTGGCGCTGAGATCCGGCACGTCGAACAGGTCGCGCAGCGGCCGCTCGATGCGCGCTGCCGCGCCCGCATCCACATAGGTGCCTTCCAGGAAGGCGAAGTGCACCGGTATCGGCGTCTCCGACTCTCCCACGATCACCGGCACGCCGTGATTGCGCATGATGAGGCGCAGCTGCTCGGTCAGGTAGGTATCGAACAGGTCGGGCCGGGTGACGGTGGATGAATAGAAGCCGGGAATGGACACGTGGCCGTAGGCGAGGCGCGTGTCCACCTGCGTGTAGGACGAAATCTGGACGCCGACCTCGGGGTAGTAGGCCCGGTAGCGGTCGCGGGTCTCTCCGCCGGCCGCCAGGCCGTTGAATGAATCCCTCAGGAAGGCTGTGTTGCGCTCGTAGAGCCTGCGCAATTCCGCAACGGCCTCGCTCGCATCCGTAAAGCTCTGGCGGCCGTAGGGGGGTGGATATGAAATTGATTCAATAGGCTGGGGGTATATTCGCTTTTCCATGGCCCAATATAGAGACTTGGCGTGACGTTTTCGAGTGGTCGCGCCAGATGGGCCGTTTCGTTGTCAAAGTCGAGGGAAAATCCTCCGGCGGCAGCGGGTTACGACCGCTGCAGCCCGAATAGCAGCACCAGACCGGCACCGTTCGACATGGTCGGCGTCTCGCCGATGAGCGTGTCGGTGCCCGCATTGACCTGCTGCACCGCGAAGAGCGGGGCCGCCACCACCGCTGCAAGCAGCGTGATCTTGGCCGTGGCCTTCAGGGTGTGCCGTATGTGATGCTTCTTCGTGTTCATTTCGTTCTTTCCCAGCGACTGTCGCCGCGCTGATCAGTTGCCGTGCAAGGAGCCGCATTTCGGCCCTTCGGTGAAGACGCAGGGGACCGCGACCCCGACTGCGCGGGTTTTGCGGGAATGGCCGGCTTCGGCCACCAGGCTCGCAAGTCCCATCCCGAAGATCGCCATGGTGAGGCAGATGAGCGTAAAGCGACGTGCAAGCATTTCCCTGTCCCCTCGTTGTTGACGGGGATAATGCCGGTCGCGCGCTGAACCCGCCCTGAGGGCCGCGTTCATCTGGCGTTCAAATTCGGTGACCGATCAGTCAGTGGGGGATCGGCATGGTGCGGAGGAGTTTCTTCCTCCCCGGACATCCTTCGGAGATGTCCGGGCCGTCGCCGTCGCCAGTGCGCCCAAGGCTTGGCGCTATTCGAAACGCGCGTGTATCGCGATACGCTTGTCGCCTTTATGTGGGGCGAAACTTTGGCCGGCGGTGCGGCCGATCAACGCATTTGCCCAAGTGGGCGGGAGAAGGCGGGGCCATGCCGCCGCCTTCCCCGATTGCCGAAGACTACATCTTCTTCCAGTTCTGGGTACGGCAAGGCCAGTTGAAGAGCTTGAGGCAGCCCTTCATCTGCAGCGTGCCGCCTTCGATCTTGGCGCTGCCGGCATACGACTTGTCGTTCGCAGGATCGGTGATCTCGCCGGTGTAGCCCCCGCCCGCTGCCGGGGTGAGCGTGCCGATTCGCTTGCCGACATGCTTGCCGGTCTTCAACACGATCGAGAACGAGCTGCCGCCCGAGATGGCAGCCGTCTCGCCCGAATCCGTGCGCCAGTTGCCCACGATCGGATCAGCGATCGCGGCGCCTGCCGTCATGACGATCGCGATCGTGGCGATGCCGATTTTCTTCAACATGATCCACTTCCTCCTCTCACGCGTGGGCCCAATCGGCCGGGACGCGATTGCTTACGCATACGTAAGCGTAAACTAGCGCGAGGTCGCGCGGAAGCCATGCCGCAGGGGCATCCGCACGAAATTTTCGGGCTCGGCGGGACTGCCAGTTCGCGCCGCTGCCGCGCGGTTGGCTGTTTCGTGGTCAACAAAGCCTTTCGCCGGATCCCGCTCATTTTATGTTTTTTCCGTCAACGGCGGCGGAAATCCGGGGACTCCGATGCTTAACGAATTTCCGGGTTTACCGAAAATTTGAGCTTTGTTTTCAGCGCATTAAGCAAGCCATTTAACGACGGATTCAAGCGCGGCCGGCATTCTCGGGAACATCGGATCACACGAGACGGGCTCGCAAGAAGAAGCCGCTCTCGGGAGCAATACAGGGGACTGAAAATGGCGCGTTTTGAAATGCTTGAAGCCGGCATAGGCTCTACCGCGCAGGCGGACATTCTCTTCGAACTCGGCCTGATGTACGCATCCGGGCGCGACTGCGAGGCCGACGTCGTGGCGGCCCACAAATGGTTCAACATCGCGGCCATCAAGGGGTCCGAGCGCGCGGCCCAGCTGCGCTCGGAACTCGCCGGCTCGATGAGCAAGGTCGAGATCGCCCGCGCCCTGCGCGAAGCGCGCGAGTGGATGACCACGCACTGATTTCACTGCGCCTCCAGCAGGGAATGGGCCGCTCCGCGGCCGGACAGGGAAGCACTGCATTCTGGGTGGGATGCGGGACAGAAATGCCGCGACCGGCTCGCCAAGAAGCCGGCGCGGCTTTTCTGTTTAAGCGGCTCAGCCGGACTCTTCGAACCTGATCAGCACGGTCCCGTCGCTCACCTGCGCGCCCTCGCGCGCGATCTCGGCTACCACGCCGTCATGCGGGGCCGCGATCGTGTGCTCCATCTTCATCGCTTCCAGCACGAGCAGCGGCTGTCCCTTCGTCACCCTGGCGCCTGCCGTCACGCGCACGATCTTGACCAGCCCCGGCATCGGCGCGCGCAGGCTGTCGCTGCCGGCAGCCTCGGCCTCCATTTCCGGATCGACGACGCCGAACGTGTGGACGGCGGTATCTTCGAAGACGGTCACATGGCCGGGCCAGCGCGCTACGCGATCGCCGGTGCGGTCGGAGCCTGGCGCATCCAGCAGAGCAGTCTCGCCTGCCGCACGGACCTCGTAGCGCGCGTCCGGCAACGCGATGATGTCGGCGACGATCTCGTTGCCTCCGTTCGTCAGCCTTTCCCGCCGCGCCAGCGGATGGAAGTGCGCATAGCCGGAGATCGACGCCCAGGGATCGGTGGGGTCGGGGCGCCGCGCGCCGGACACGGCTAGAGCGGCGAGCGCGATGGAGCGCGCCGAAGCCGCCGGCGCCGCGGTGAGCCTGTCCTGCTTGCGTGCGATCAGCCCGGTGTCGACATCGCCTGCGGCGAAGTCGGCATCCGCCGCCAGCGCCGCGAGGAAGCCGGTGTTGACGGTGGAGCCCGCCACCTCAGTGTAGCTCAGCGCCTGGCCCAGCTCGAGCAGCGCGCCAGCGCGGTCTTCGGCATGAACGACCAGCTTCGCGATCATCGGATCGTAGAATGGTGAGATGGCGTCGCCCTGCCGCACGCCGGTTTCGACCCTCAGCGCACCGGGAACGGGCTCGGGGAAGCGCAGATGGTGCAGCGTGCCGGTGGCCGGCAGGAACCCGCGTGCTGCATCCTCCGCATAGATGCGCGCCTCGAAGGCGTGGCCCGACAGGCGTATCTGGTCCTGGCTCTTCGGCAGCGCTTCGCCCGCGGCGACCCGCAGCTGCCATTCGACAAGGTCGATCCCGGTGACCATCTCGGTGACCGGATGCTCCACCTGCAGCCGTGTGTTCATCTCCATGAACCAGAAGCGATCCGGCCGCAGCCCATCCGACGCATCCACGATGAACTCGATCGTGCCTGCGCCCGAATAGCTGATGGCCTGCGCGGCCTTGACCGCTGCTTCGGTCATGGCCGTGCGCATTGCCTCGGTCATGCCGGGGGCAGGGGCCTCCTCGATCACCTTCTGGTGGCGGCGTTGCGCCGAGCAGTCGCGCTCGAACAGATGGACGACGTTGCCGTGATTGTCGCCGAAGACCTGCACCTCGATATGGCGCGGTTTCTCGACGTATTTCTCGACCAGCACGCGGTCGTCGCCGAAGGAGGCCTTGGCCTCGCGGCGCGCCGCGCCCAGCGCGTCGGCAAAATCGTCCGGATCGTCGACGCGTCGCATGCCCTTGCCGCCGCCGCCCGCGCGCGCCTTGATGAGCACCGGATAGCCGATCTCGCGCGCCTTGGGGGCGAGCACGACCAGTTCCTGCGCCTCGCCGTGATAGCCCGGCACGACTGGCACGCCTGCCTTTTCCATCAGGCGCTTTGCCGCGTCCTTCAAGCCCATCGCACGGATTGACGCCGACGACGGGCCGATGAAGACAAGGCCGGCTGCCTCGACCATGTCCACGAAATCGGGGTTCTCCGACAGGAAACCGTAGCCGGGGTGGATCGCCTCGGCTCCGGTCGCCTTGGCGGCAGCGATGATGCGGTCGGCGCGCAGGTAGCTTTCGGCTACGGGTGAAGCGCCGATATGCACGGCTTCGTCGGCCATCTGCACGTGCAGCGCGCGGGCATCCGCATCGGAGTACACCGCAACGGTGCAGACCCCCATGCGGCGGGCGGTGCGGATCACGCGGCAGGCGATTTCGCCGCGATTTGCAATGAGGATCTTCCGGAACATGCATCGCTCCCTTTTGCCGGGTTCATAGCAGGAGCGCGGGGGCTTGCCTATTGCGTTGGGGCAAGCGGCCGACCGAACGGCGGTGGCCGCGAAGCGGAGACGCTTCGCGGCCGGCTGACGACTAGTCGGGCGGTGCGTTGCTCAGATGTGGATGCCGGCTGCGGCGCAGATCGCCCGAACCTGCGCGGCGCGGTTTGAATCCTGACCCTGCCCGCCACCTCCAAACAGCACGAACTCGCCGCCGGACCTGATGATCTGGCCGCCGAACACCGCCTCCGGAGAGCGGCTGCCCGCGGACGAAATCCCCGAAACGTAGCCGCATATCGTCACCGTACCCGTCTCAAGGTGCTCGCTCGCCTGGAGCCCTCTCAGCCGCAGACCCGGCGCCTTCAGCGCAGATTGCAGCTTCGCCATCACGACCGCCCGCTCCGAGGTGGTAACGGTGTGGTCCGTATGCGTGATGACACCGTCGTCGCTGCCATCGATGCTGACGCATCCCGAAAGCATCGCCGCTGCCAGCATGGCCACAATTCCGCTGGTTCTCTGCATAGGTTTCTCCTGTTGGACTGATCGTTGACGCATAGCTTGACACCTCCCGCGCTTAGCGGCTTCGTCAGTTGGCAAGACTTGGGTGAAGGGGTGGGCATGGAAACCAGCGTGCGAACGGGAGACGAACTGGTCTCTTCCATCTACGCGGCCATGCTCGGCGAAATGGACTGGCAGGCATTCCTGGAGCGCCTCAACGAGCTTTCTCCGGGTGCCTTTTCCACCTTCTTCCATCACGATCTCCACGCTGGGACGGGTGCAACCACCCTGGTATCGGGCGGCTACGAGGAGGCGCAGCGGGACTATGAGCGCTACTACGGCGCTCTCAATCCATGGATGAAGAAGGTGGCGGCAACGCCCTTGGGCGAAGGGGTCATCGGGGACCAGATCGTCGAGCGCGCCGACTTCAGGAAGAGCGAATATTACAACGACTTCATCCGCCGGATGGGATTCGAGACCGGCATCGGCCTGACCCTTTTCCGGGGCGGCGGCCGCTATTTCCTGCTGAGCACGCTGACGGCCGAAGAGGACGCCGACGCCAACCTCGCCCGCGCCGAAGTCCTGACCCGCATCGCGCCTCACCTTGGGCGCGTGTTTCGCTACTATCGCGAACACCGGCTCGACGCATTTGCGTTTCGTCTCGGCGACGAGGTTGCACGGGCTTCCGATGCGGGCATGGTGCTGGTCGATGACCGACGCCGCGTGATCCACGCATCGCCGCAGGGCGGGCGGCTTCTGGAGGAGGGTAGCGTGATGGCGCTTTCGCCCACCGGGCAGATACGGCTTCGCGACGACGCCATGCGGTCCGCGCTCGAGGCGCTGCTGGCCGTGCCGAGTGGCGAGACGCGCATGGAGACTTTCGTACTGGAGCGTTGCGAGGTCCGGCTGGTGCGCATCCGCATGGAACATGCGGCGGAGTTCTTTGCCGGCCCGCGGGTTGCGATTCTCGTGTCCGAGACGGCGCGACTTTCGCCCGATGCACGGCTGGAAGCGATCGTCGGCCGTTATGGGCTGACCGGCGCCGAGCGTCGCGTGTTCGAAGCTGTTGCCGAAGGTGCGCGTGTGGTCGACATGGCCGAGCGATTCGGCGTCGCGCAGGCCACGATTCGAACCCAGCTCAAAGCTGTCTTTGCCAAGACGGGAATGCGTAGCCAGGCGGATCTGGTGCGCCTTTCGCATGGCGTCCTGTGGCAGTAGAGTCGGCAGGTCTTGGTGTCTCGTCTCGGTCATCGTCCTGCGATCGCGGTGCCCGGCCGCGCTCGCGACCATGCCGACGAATGTCCCGCACTGCCTTTCCGCGCATCACCCAAATGGGGTAAGCAATCGCCGAAACCTGCAGTCGGATGATCGTCCAGGTCGCGCCGCCCTTCCTCGTAGCCATTGCGCTGGCGTCGCCTGCCTCGGCGCTGTGGCTACCGATGCGCTCTCGGCGGCCACAGCGGCCTGGTCTGACGAAACCGGTTGCGGGGCTTGATCAGGCTGCCCGATCCGCCGACCGCGTGTTGAAACGCCCGGGCATTTCGCCTATCCCCGCCGCATGAACCCACGCATGAAAAGAGCGCTCCGGACCTGCCTTCTCGCGGCCGCTGCGGCCGGCTGCGCGGCGCCCGCATTGGCCGAGTGGAAGCCGGTGGACAAGGTCGAGACCTACGCCGTGAGCGGGCAGAGCGGCCTCGACCTGTACCGGTCGATCGGCGAGCACGGCCCAAAGATCGGGATCGGACGGGCGATCGCCTACACCACCTTCGACCTGAAATGGTCGCGCGACTATCGCCCCCAGAAGGACGGCGCCTGCAAGCTCGCCTCGGCGCGTCCGCACCTGATCGTCATCACCAAGCTGCCCAAGCCGTCCGGCAGGCTTTCGCCCGCCACGCAGGCCGCCTGGGACAGCTTCATCGCAGGCATTACCGCGCATGAGCGCGTGCATGGCGAGATCATCGTCGACATGGTGCGAAAGATCGAGGCGATGTCGGTTGGCCTGACCGTCGCAGCCGACCCCGGCTGCAGCAAGATCAGGCAGGAGCTCACCAGGCGCCTCGGCGAGCTTTCGCAGGCGCAGCGCGCCGCCAGCCGCGAGTTCGACAAGGTCGAGATGAGCGACGGCGGCAATGTCCACCGCCTCATCCTGGCGCTGGTGAACGGCGGCTAGCGCCGCCGGCTGTCTACGCCAGGGTCTGCTCCAGCGCCTCCATCCAGATAGCCACGGCGACGGCTCCGCCATCCGGGGTGCCGACGGCGCGCTGGCCGAGATAGGCGGCGCGGCCAAGGGCAGGGTGCATGCCCGCGGTCGCCTGCGCGCCCGCGCGTGCCGCAGCCACGCCGTCGGCGAAGCGGCCGGATTTCCGCCAGGCATGAACGGCGGGCGCCAGCGCGTCGACCATGGTGCGGTCGCCCGGGCGCGCGCCGCCCAGATCCACGATCGCCTGCGTGCCGGCTTCGAGCGCGGCCAGCCACTGCTCGCCGCGCGGCCGCGGCTCGTCCTCCAGCGCTGCGGCCGCGCGCAGCAGCGCGGTGGCGTAGAACGGGCCGGAACTGCCGCCGATGGCGCGGCGCAGCGCGTTGCCGAGGTCGAAGAGCAGGCGCGCCGGCGAGGCATGGCTGTCGGCCGGCAGGGCGCGGATCGCGGCAGCCGCGCGCGCCATGCTCGCGCCGAGGTCGCCGTCGCCGGCGCGGGCGTCGAGGTCGGTCAGTTCGGCCTCCGCCGTTTCCAATGCGGCCGCGACAGCGAGAGCCACGCGGCGCAGGTCCTGCGTCAGCGGCCCGGGCTGGGCCGGCCGGGGAGCCGACGCCTGCGGGGCCGCGATCAGAGTGCGCTGCCTGCCGATGCGGCCGTTGCCCGGCCATGCCGGCGCGTCCGAAGGATCGTCGAGCAATTCGCCGTCCCCACCGGACAGCGGCAGCACGGTCAGCGACACGCCGGGCATCTCGATCGCCGTCATGAAGTTGCCGCACCAGGCGCGCTCGACCGTCAGGCCCCGCTGGCGCAGGCCGGCCAGCGCCTCGCGCGCCACCACGGCGAGTTCCATCGGCGGCGTCGCGCCGAGGCCGTTGACCAGAAGCGCGACCGGCGCGCCGGCGGCCGGCGCGAGGTCGGCCAAAATGGTGTCGAGCAGCGCCGCCACGATCTCCTCGGCGCTGCGCAGCGCCGTGCGCTCCACGCCCTTCTCGCCATGGATGCCCAGGCCGAACTCGATCTCGCCCGCGCCGAGCTCGAAGCCGGGCTTTCCGGCCGCGGGCACGATGCAGGCGCCGAGCGCCACGCCCATCGAGCCGAGCCTGCCAGCGGCGTCGCGCGCGATCGCGGCGACTTCGGACAGCGGCAGGCCGCGCTGGGCGGCAGCGCCGGCCAGCTTGTGCACCAGCACGGTGCCGGCGATGCCGCGTCGCCGGTCCCGCGCCACCAGGTCGCGCAGCGCCACGTCGTCGGCGACCACCACGACCTCGACGGGAATGCCCTGCTGGCGGGCAAGCTCGGCGGCAAGGCCGAAATTGAGCCGGTCGCCGGTGTAGTTCTTCACGATGAGCAGCGCGCCGGCCGGGCCGGCCGCGGCGAGGATGGCGGCCAGCACCGCATCGGTGGAGGGCGAGGTGAAGACGTCGCCCGCGACCGCCGCCGTCAGCATGCCGCGCCCGACATAGCCGGCATGGGCGGGCTCGTGGCCGCTGCCACCGCCCGAAATCACCGCCACCTTGCGGCCCCCGGGCGCAGGCAGGTCGGCCCGCAGCACCACGTTCTCGCTGTCGAGCAGGGCAAGGCCGGGCGACAGGTCGACGGTCCCTTCGAGCAGCTCGCGCACCAGGTCGCGCGGATCGTTGATCAGCTTCTTCATGTCCCTTCCCGGATGCTCCTTGCGGCAGGCTAGCACAGGCGCGAAATCGGTTCGACGGGGCATCGACGCTGGTAGCGGCCGTGTCTGCCATGCGCCGGGCTAACCTCCCCTCAAGGGGGAGGTGACTCGCGCCCGGTCGCAGCGCCCCGCTTTCCAATCGGCCAATCTTCTTCGTTGCCACGCCCCGTTTCCGGTCTGGCCATTGAGAAAGAACGCGCCGTCCGCTGGGGACGGTGCTGCGCGCCTGCCGCGACGATCCTTCGGATCGCGCTGGGCGCTATCGCCATGATCCCTGCGGGATCAGGCTGGGAAAGACGGGCGGCCGTTCGGTCGCTCATCTAACAATTTTATGCGGCCTCGCGGCCGCCCGTCCGGTGGCTTGCCCCGGAAACCCATCCCTGGGAGCCGGCATTGTCGCCGTCTGCCGCCAGTCCGGCCCGAAGGCAGGAAGGCGGCTGACCTCGGGCCCGGATGTAGGGGTTCATCACCCAGACCGCGCGACCGTAGCGCGGCCCAAACCGGCACCGGTTGCCGCCCTGATACCCGGTGCGCACCCGGTTCCCACG